>PVBE012847214.1_pt1 | contig 52839 bp, 36 predicted proteins | sample 1631181 | NCBI WGS metagenome assembly PVBE01 (sample SAMN08397723, study PRJNA350692) | Marine metagenome, whole genome shotgun sequencing project. | isolation source: water | place: Pacific Ocean | collected 2012-04
CTCAGCATTTATTGAAGACAGTTCTTCTCCGGTGATAGGAATAATTGACAAATTGATTTCAATTCCCTGTGATCCGGGGTCCAATTCACCAGAAGGAGGAATATGAGAAATAAATATCATTTCTCGGTCGCCAATTCCTTTTGCCCTGCAGTGCAGTGCATCGGTTGACTCCCAACTTCCGGTAAAGCCAACAATCTCATAGCCGGGCATCGCTTCTTCGTAAATATCAATAGCATCATCGTCCCATGAAGATCCGGTTATGGGGACCAGCACTTTACTGTTCAATATAATAGAATTTGTATAGGGTTGATTTTGAGGAGTATAGACTCTATAAATTTCAAAAGGAGTGTTGTAGGCAGTAGTTTGCGCTTCGAAATAATCAACTACGTCTTCAATTTCATCGTATTGAGCATGGCTTGAAGGAACAGATCTGATGAGGATTTTATCCACATCTAAAAATTTCGCCCAGCAATCAATGTGATCAATGTAGGTATTATTCGGATCATCTATGACATGGTAATCGGGAACACCTAAATAATCTTCTATTTTATCCCTTATCTGATTTTGAGATTGGGATGGATTCTCCTCAAAGATTAGAGTGGACGAAGCGGAAATACCCATTCCATCAGTCATATAATTTCCACCGGCGGTAATGACATTCATACCGTAAAGACCTATGCCAAGAAAATCTGCCATTTCGATGGGAATATCATTATCATATGGCCGGGGTCGATTATAGGGAAAATTGACGATTGCTAAATCCTGATTACCATCAATGATATACCACGGTCCGTAGTCACGCGTCCAATAGGAATTACTTGGCGCAATCAAAAAATTACAGTTATTGAGATTGACTCCATTGGAAGAGTATTGATTGGTGACATTATTTTGCTGTCCGGTAGATGAAACAATTGTTGTGACCATGATATCTTCAGACATCTCTGCGATGATAGAATAAGAAATTCCAAATGGATATCGAATAAGCACTCCTTCCATTGGACCAAATTCAGGGATATTAATTACAGGACCAACAGGCGGATCTGTTTCATAAAATTCTCTACTATTACTTACATGAATTAATTTCTCTTCAGGCGTAAGCCAATGCGGATAAGAGTTAGGGTTATTTTCAAACCATTCCTCTGTTTTTTGCTTTAGATCATTATTATTTAATATCTGACCGAATAAAAAAAACGGTAAACACATAAATAAATAAAAACTAAAAATTTTGAAGGGTTTGTTAGAAAACATAACTGATTTATATCTATTTCATTAATATCATTTTTTTCATATCACGATATGAGTCTGTTTCAATTGTATAGAGATAGACTCCAGCTGGAACTTCTATACCTTTGTCAGATATTCCTTTCCAGGTGAGAGTATGAAAACCTGCATTAAAATGAACAGAGTTCAATAAAGATATTTTTTGTCCCAACAGATTATAAATTGATATGTTTAATTCAGTATCCACGGGCAATCCGAAAGAGATAGTCGTTTCTGAATTGAAAGGATTAGGAAAGTTTTGTGAGAGACTGTATTCCTGTGGTAGTTCACTTATAGATCTCAATAAGAATTGAAATTCGCTGCCCATGAAATTCAATGTAGTATGATCAAATATATCATATTTAATACCAGTTTCCACATTAACTATTTCCCAGGAACTTTGATTCTCAATATTATCGTTTAATTCAAAAGTAATATTTAGTGTGCTTTTGTTATTGCTTACTTCAATAGTACCATTATCATTTGTAATTAGCATATTATTTGTATACCGGGCATCATATCCTCCTGCTGGCGGTTTTGGTGGTAAACTGTATTGAAGTTCTTCGTTTTCAGAAACTGATAGACCAAAAAATAATGGTGTACCGTTGATGAGAATACGATGAGCGTACTTGAGTTTATTTTCAAAGGGTATTGTACGATTTGATCTGTTTGAAGAAGACAATTGAATTTCACCCACACCATTGGATCTAATCCAATATCCATAGCCAGGGTTTAATATGCTTGAAACCGAATAACCGGTTTCTGTAAATCCATAAATTGTATTTATAATAATAATATTATCTGGATCAATAATATTTTCATCCATAACAGGAAAAGAAATCCCAGAAATCAAATTCCACCCTTCCATGAGCGAAATTGATAAATCTTGAATGGGTGTACCTGTAATTGTAACAGGATCAGGCGTATCAAAACGAAGCCAATATCCACTACCTAATTCGAGTTCCGCTTCTGATGTGTATCCGTTATTTCCAAAAGAAAATAAGGTATTTTCAATTGCATTAGGAAAAATTGTCTGATATTGTGTGTCATCTAGAGAAACAGGAAGACCGACCATGTTCCAGTTATCGATGACGTTGATGGATATATCATATTCAGAATTCCCAACCGTAAAATAGATCTCAACAACAACTTCTGAATCAAAAGGGTCATTAGAATGGATAAGGATTTCGCCATGATAATTTCCCTCGACTAAATCAGTTGCATCGCAAAGTACATTGATATTTTGAGTTGCAGATGGGGTGACAGTTCCGGAGTAAGAATCAACGGAAAGCCAGTTATTTTCAGGTGCAGCTGATTCTACTATCATGGTAATGTTGGTTGCCTGATGTCCTCCATCTCCATAGGTATCTTCAATCCAGATCGTCCATATTCCAGGGAGAAATTCGCCAGTAAAATTATCTAAAGATATTGAATGAGCTCCAGATTCCAGCCCATTTGCAATTTCCGCAGTGGTTCCATTAGGAGAGGTAACCCAGAAAGAGCCTTCTGTGGGCCACCAATCTGTTTCCCAATTAAATAAGATTGTCCAGCTATTCATCGCGAGATTTGGTTCGGTAACCTCATATTCAATCCACCCTTGATCAGTATGAGTATCATAATCCCAATCATATTGATCTGGGCTATCAGGGATATCAAATTCATAGTCATCCCGAGCTCCTGATGCAGAGTGAGTTATATTATATACAAGTATTTCATCTCCGATATTTTCTATGACCAATGGTTCAGTATTCGCCTCACCAGGTAGGGCTGTAGTATTCATTTCCTGAGGATTAACATAAATTTCTGGTAATTGAGGTAGAGTTATAGTCGGAAACATTATATAGTCAATCCAAGAACAATCATCTCCCTGTGTGTCCCATCCGTCTTTCAAATAGGTCCATTTAAAAGTGTGTACACCCTCAGAAACAGGGTACGCAACAGAGGCCCACTCAATATTCCCGGACCACTGATCCATTAAGGAATTATCTATTTCAAATTTTAAATAGTCATTATTAATAGCACTAGACACCTGCCTATAAAATGAAATATCGCCTTCCTCCAATACATTCAGTGTGAGGGAAAGGACAGAACTTTGATTATCGAATATTTCTCCAGATTTTGCTGAAAAACTTCCTTCATAGGAATCTTCAGTAATTTCCCAGGATGCATCACCAAGGAATTCCCAATGATAAAGAAAGAAATTTCCTGTTTCAAAATCTTCTAAAACGAGTCCTACGTTTAAAACAAATGAGTCATTATAATTAAAACCTATTTCGCTAGAGCCAACCAGTATAAATTCTGCGTTATAGCCCAATGGAGTGTCCCCATCAGCATGGATAGTAAAATTAAAAGATGAGACAGCGCTCTCTTCAATTCCATTATTATTGTCTGTTCCGCTGATAATGGTAATATATGGGGAAGCGGAATCAAGATTCAAAATAAAATCATCTAAGTCAGTTCCTCCGGAATTTTCTATTGATAGGTCAAGATCAGCTGATTCGCCGGGATCTAATATTCCATTTCCATTATCATCATTTTCGATTGAAATTGAATTCACACTCAAAACAGGAGCAAAGGCTGATATTGAAATGTCTGCAGACCATACGTTATCATTAGAAAATATTTCTAATAAGCAATCAATATCGTAATCGTTTGGAACATTTGGTGAGACATCTCCAGAGAATCCATGTTCCAGTATAATAGTCTGATTTATGTCGAGAAATTCAAGTGTCTCTGTTTCGTCAACAATGGTAAGATATGAATCGTTTGTAGATAAATTGAAAGTGATATCTTCAGCAGGCTCTACACCCAAATTTTCAATTGAAATAGATAAGGATACAGTTTCCCCATATTCAACGATAGAATCATCAGTTGTGGTGGTTACAACATCGTTTATGATTATGTATGGACCGTCAGGTATTATGACCGTTACGGATTGCACATTTGCAATACGGTCATACGCCGTGACAGTTAAGGTTAAATCTGTCGGTTCAGAAGGAGGATTCATTATTTCTAAAGTTACACTACCTGTCCCATCTGTATAGCCCGATGCTAATAGATTACCTTCATTGGAAAGGGAAACAAGTGCGTCAGAGAAACCAGTCGTTACAGAATACGTATCGGTTCCTATAAATAGTGTACCAGTGTGACTCACGTTAATTGGCTCAGGAATGTTCGACCTGACAACAAGAGATGCATCACCAAAAATGATCCAGGTAAGAAACATATCAATACCAGACGAACCGTATACATCCATCATGTTGCAGGAGCCATTGTACCATAATCCTCCGATTGTATGTTTCTGAGAAATAGTCTGGTTTGTAGAATAATCGTAACCAACAAGAAGATCCATAGCGTGATCCTGTGCTCTCATAGGTTGGTTCCAATATTGATTTACCGTTGACCCATAAAAAGCAACAGCCCCTGTAGGTGCTCCAGAACTATTATTGGTGGATCTCATCCATGCTTCAGCAAAACATGTGCTATTTTCAAAAGCACCATTGACACAGCCTACTGAAATGACGTGGGGTAATTGCCAGTCATTTTCAAGATTGTTCACTTGATTTATATTTAATGATGCACCATTACCCCAGCTGGTGACAGATCCATGTCCTGTATAGTTTATAATACCTCTGCCGCTATTAATAGCATCAATCCCCTGTTGGTCATTACCGCTCGGATCATAAATCTGTCCAATTTCAGAATATGTATAATCCAATAATTTGTCTCTTATTACATCAAGATGTTGGTTGTCCATTTCCCCATCATCACCGGGGCCTTGATTTGAACCAATCCCTATCCCTTTATGAAGCCAACTACCTTCAATAATATCTCGCTCATAGTGGATGGATCGTTCAACCTGTGTTTCAAGCTGGCTGATACTAGATGCTGAAAAGCGACCGACAAATATTTCTGGATAATCATCATTTCCTTCCAACAATGAAAAACTTGGATCTGATGCTCCTCCTCCTGCATTTGAAACTATGATACTAGGTACCTGAGCATGATCACCAACTAATTGAACAAAACATAAGTCATCACTTGAATCATATTCACTCTGAATAAAATTCTTTATACCTGTAGAGTTGGCACCCAAGTCATATACATCATAAAGATCACATTGAATACCTTTTTGATTTTTCCAGTCTACAAATGGTTGAATTACATCCATAAAATCGCCATAGGAAATCACAATCATTCTACCTCTTTCATCTATGGTGTCATATAGAAGGGGATTGTAATTAATAAAATGTGATGAATAAAGAGACTCAAAGTTTTTATTATATCCATTGATAGTTCTATTTTTTATATTATTTCCGCTCATTTCGGTTGGAACTATTTCAATTTTTAGGTGATGATATACTTTTAAAGAATGCGTTACAGGATTATATTGAAATGGATAAACAGTGACAGTCTGTCCACGGAAATCCCGTAAAATGTATGGATCCCCTAATTCACTGAGATTGCCGGGATAATATTCATTTTGTTTGTATATATCTGAAAATGTGAACGGAATATCAGAGGGAGTATCTGGACGAACAATTACTCCTTTCCCTGAAGCTATTTTAAACGAATATTCTATGAACTCTGATTCCAGTATATTAACTGTCATTTTTTTATCGTCTGGGATGATAATGCTTCTAGTTATCTTAGGCAATGTTGGGGATCCCATATCATGGATATTAACTTCCTTTCCAACATTCAAAATAGAATATATATCACCATTGATAACAACATCAGTTTTTTTAAATTCTCCGAAAGAATATTCCATAACAGTTTGATCGTTTCCTATATCATCTACGCTAATATTAAATAAATTCTGATTTATATGTATGGTGGAACCAAAAATATTTGAACCAAAAAGAATACAGATGGCCATTATATTTTTTGCAAATCTCATTATTTTACTATAGTGTTCCCAATGTCTAACAATCATATAGTTTTTCTCCCTACTTTAATAATAATACTTTGTGAGATAAGAATTCTTTATCAGTGGATAATTTTACAATATAAATTCCACTACCTACACTTTTGCCAATCATATCCTTTCCATCCCATAAAACAGCATAATTTCCGGTAAATTTGAAACTATTTTCCAAATGTTGAATCAATTTACCTTGAACTGAAAAAACACTTAATTCAATATAAGAATCTTCTGGAATAGTGTAGGTGATAGTTGTCACAGGATTGAAAGGATTCGGAAAGCTCTTTAATAGGGTAAATGTATGAGGTAAAGCAGATTGTTTTTCCAAAATAATCTCATTGATATTTTTATTTATAAAAAAGCTCCCCTCACCTGACAAAGTAATAGTCTTTCCGCTTGATAAAGATAATATCCAATTTTCATTTTGTCCTATTAGAAAATATTCAATGCTAACAGAATTATTAAATCCACGAAGTGAAATTGAACCGCCATTTTCAGAATATTTCATATGATCTGAGAATCGCACATCAAAAGAGCCTTCAGGTGGTAATGGTGGAAGAGAATAACTAAGTAAATTATCTTCAGAGATATTTCCACCAAAATAAAGAGTATTTCCATTTATTGTAATTGAATTGCAAGATAAATGATCAGTTATCACTTTAGGATTTTGAGAACGAAGATTTGATGATAGTGTAATCTCACCCTCGCCAGATGAGCGTAACCAGTAACCCTTTCCAGGTAGGATGCTGTTAGCTCCATAGTATCCTGAAGAACCATATGCATAGATCGTATTAGGAATAATTAGGCTTTGTGGGTCACCAATGGAGGTAACACTGACATCAGTTGATATTCCAGTAATGAGGTTCCAATTTTCATGCAAAGTGAGCGTTAAGTCCTGAATCAATTGCCCCTGAATTTCCACGGTATTTTCTTCAGAAATTCGTAACCAATATCCTACACCAGGTGTTAATTCTGTAGCGGGAAGATACCCTGTCGGACTAAAATAATATAATGTATTTTCAATTGCATCAGGAAATAACGATCCATAAAATGTGTCATCGGTGAGCACTGGCAGCCCAAGTATATTCCAATCCGCCATTACCTCTACGGTCACATTGCCGGTTACGTCATCCATTGTCGGAAAATAAATATCATCAATCCATGCACAGTCCTCAGGCATATCAGTACCACCAGGACCAGAATCTTTTACATAGGCCCAGGTAAAAGTATGTTCACCCTGAGGTACCGAATAACTCACAAAGTTCCAGGGTGTATCTCCAGTTGGTGTAGGTTGAAACCATCCCATAACTTCATCATCGATAAAAAACATTAATCCATCATAAAAATAGTTACCTGAAGTACTGTATTCTGAGGTTACACGATAATTAAATCCAATGTAATCATCGTTCAAAACATCACCAGTAATAGACATGGTAGATGCCTGATTATGATCAATTGGTCCCGATTTTGCAGAGTATAGACCAGAGTTGTTATCTTCATTTGTTACGATCCAATTGATATTTTCTATTTCTTCAATAACAATATAATTTTCAATTGGTTCATCATTTGGCCAGCTAATTTCATATCCTTGAAATTGCCATGGAAACTGTGAAAAGTCACCTGTTTCATATGTTTCATCGGGAGGGTCTGTTGTTGTAAATGACCAGATATCACCTTCAGTTTCACCATACTGATTCATGGAAGTAATCTGCCAAAAATATTCAGTTTCATAATTTAATTCTATAGGAACATATATTGGAGATTCGAGCCACTCACCATAGAGAATATTAGTTGGTGGATTATCAGTTCCAAAAAATAAAAGAAAAGATGTTGCACCACCACCATTTGACCATCTTAAATCTGAATCCAAAGAAATACTTATCTGACCATCTTGAGGAATAGGATTTGTCGCTGGATTTGGTGGGATAGGATCTCCCCATACCATATTTACAGCATCATAGGCATCTACGCGACCGGAACCATAGGTATTATTTTTCCCAGTCGATCCTAGATGCAGTGAACTTGTCTCGATTATTTCACTCATCTGTGTAGGGGTAATACTAGGATCTTTAGATATCATAAGGGCCATAACGCCAGCAACACAGGGTGTTGCCATGGATGTTCCAGACCATCCTGATTCATAACCGGTATTACTGTAGTGAGCTAAGGATTTTATATTTTCACCGGGAGCTGATACATCAGGCCTTATCAAACCCATTTCAGGATTATATGGATAATCAAGGAAGGGAGATATAGTATCCCAACTAACCGGACCTCTTGAAGAAAAGCTGGCTATTCCATCGTTACTATTTGTTGCTCCTACGCTTACAACCGAAGACAATCCTCCTGTAAGGGTTTGATCCGGGTGAAGCCATGGTGGTGGAACATCACCAGGGGTACGAACATTATCAGGTACACCATATTGAGTCCCTTCATTTCCAGCTGCTACAGAGGCAATAACACCAGCGAAAAGCGCGCTATTCATTGCATTTCTCCAGCTGGTTCGATCTGGACCCCAAGCATGAAGCCACCCAAGAGAAAGACTCATTACATCTGCATCATTATCTACAGAAAATTCAATTGCCTCCCAGCAAGAACTTTCATATCCACCGCCTGAAGCATCCAACACTTTTAATGCCATAATAGCTGCATCAGGAGCGATTCCTGTTTGTGAGCCAGCAGTACCATCACCTGCCACTGTTCCAGCGCAGTGTGTGCCATGACCCATATCATCCATGGGGTTATTGTCATCGTTATGAAAATCATAGCCATGTAGGGGGAAAAATATCCCCCCTCCCCACATATGATCATTAAGATCTTGATGGTTATAATTAACTCCCGTATCAATAACTGAGACTACAGAACCCTGACCTGTGTACCCTTCAGCCCAGACATCGTCCGCATTAACAATTAATACATTCCAGGTTATTTCTCTAGTTTGATTGTCGTTAAAGTGAGATTGATTTTCATCAATATCAGGTAGAACAATTCTATACTCATCGTGATCAATTTTCCGTATATCTTCCCTTTTTGCAAGTTCATAAATTGCTTCACCTGTAGACTCACATATTATTACATTGGTAATCCACAGATGTTTAACCTTAGTAATTAATCCTTCCTCTTTTAACTCATTTATTTGAGACATGATGTTCTCTTGTGATTCAAGGTGAAATGATTTTAATTCTTGTTTAACATATTCATGTCTTTCAATTTTGTTTAATTCAGTTAATGCTTCTTCCATAGACAAAAAATCATAGACATCTGTAAGCGCTATGTATATACGAATATATTCTTGGGAAGGTGTATTTCGAATTTTTTCCTCAAGCTGACTTGTCAGTGGTGAAGCTTGGATTGAGCCGCAGATAAAAAATAATATGATTATATGTATATTTTTCATTTCTTCCTTTTATTTTATTAAAATGATTTTAGAAATTTTGTTATAGTCTCCCGCAGAAAAAGACAGAAAATAAGTACCGCTTGAAACCTGTTTTAATTGATTGTCAATCCCATTCCATTTTACCGAATATATGCCCTTATTTTTATGTTCATTTACTAAGGATTTAATGAGCTCACCTCTTAGATTAAATATATTTATTAAAATATGTGTGTCCTGAGGAAGACTATATGTTGATCTGGTTTCATTATTAAATGGATTCGGAAAATTAGGGCTTATGGTAATATTTTCAGGAATTGCTTGTATCTTCTCCAAAAATAAGTGGGAAATATCTCCCTCTATTTGAAATGCCCCAGAACCATTTAATATTTTGGAATAATTAAAATCCTTATTAGTCAATTTCCAATATTCATCTGTAGAAATATTATAATAGAATGTATTGAAGTCAAATGAACTTAAAACGTGAATATCTCCACCACTATCCGATATGTAGGTATTTTCTGTAAATCTAACATCATTTAAAAGACCTTCAAATTTTGGAGGTAAACTGTACCAAATTTGATTTAATTCAGAGATATCTTTACCGAAATAGATAGAGTTATCGTTAATCTCTAAAATATTAAAATTTTCTAATAATGCAGATGCATCTGGGAATATTCTGTTAAGAGATGTAGGTATAGATGTTAATGTGATTTCACCATCTTCAAGAGAACGTATCCAGTATCCGTAAGCAGGACTAAGAACTGAAATATTTTCATATCCACCATCAAAAAATCTATAGAGCGTTCCAGGAACTATAATTTCATCTGTATCAATTATACCCGTTCCTACACCGATTGTAGTTGACAATCCTCCTATTAGATTCCAACCTTCGTTCAACTGGATAGTTAACTCATTAAGCACGTAACCTGTAAATGAGTTTATGTTATCATTTTCAAAACGTATCCAATATCCGTTACCAGGGTTTAGTTGGTTTTCAACGTTATATTGACCATCAAATGAATATAATGAATTTTCTACAGCGTTAGGAAAATTTACATCCATATAGTTATTATCAACAGATACTGGAAGACTTACAACGTTCCATCCTGACTGATAAGAGACCTCCATATTAATAGTTGAGGTATACATATCAGTGGGGGGGAATTCAACAACATCGATCCAGGAGCAGTCTTCTTCCATATCAGTAGATCCACCTCCAGCATCTTTTACATAGCTCCATATAAAGGTGTACATACCTGGTGAAACAGGATATGAGATATATGTCCATGGCGTTTCACCCTCTGGAGTAGGCTGAAATTGTCCCATTTGTTCACCATTTATATAAAAGACTAGTCCGTCATAAAAGAAATTTCCTGAGCTACTGTATTCCGAAGCGACTCTGTATTGAAATCCTATACTACCAAATTCTGTTACATCCAAAGTGAGAGATAAACTTGAATTTTCATTGTTATCAATATCACCAGAGCGAACTGAATATGTACCATCGTATACTGATTCGGTATCAAAATACCATTCAGAGTCTCCTTCAGTTGCCCATTCATCTGTGAATTCTGTCGTTTCAAATGACTCTGTATAAAATATATACATTTCCAACTCAATAAAATAATCTTCAACTGTAATCGTTACTGGAATATCAATAGCTGAATAGTTAATCACTTCAGCATAAATTGAATAATTCCCCTCATAAACAGCTGGAAAAGAAAAATTACCATTGTTGTCAGAATAAACCACGGTTTCTGGATTAGCACTTAAAATTAGCTCAACCTGCCCAATTGGTTCACCCGTAAAACCATCAGTAATTAGACCTGTTACAGGTACCATTAGAACCGGTTCTAGCTCTACATCCAATACAGTTTGCTGGAATAGAGAAATATCAATATCATTTATTGTTATCGGTTCATATCCTGGAGACGAAAATGTAACATCATATGTACCATCCTGTAATAGTCTGTAATATCTTCCAAAAGATAAATCACTCTCATATGGTTTCCTAAATTCTCCGGTATTATCAATGCCCTCTATGTAAATTTCTGCAACTACGGGGTCTCCTGTTTCGGCATCAGTAATATGCCCTGTTAACGTCCTATAGTTTGACCGACGTAATAAAATCAGTGCTGCCTCAAGGTTGTCCTCGCAAATTCCCTCAATATGGCTGGCTGGTGGGATGAACTCTGTTCCTAGCTCAATGGTAAATGAAAAAACTCCATGCTCTCCATATGCATAATCATCGGTTGTTCCGCTGGCAGGATAAAGTTGCCACGATGGAATGGGATCATAATATCCACCACCGGCCGCTGGAATAGTAAAGGCCATTTCATTAGCTAACTCTTGAAGTGCACCATAATCAGGTGCCTGGAGATTGTTAGCGTATCCAAAAGGAAACAGAACTAATTCACTATAACTGTGATAGGAAATCCCTGTAACAAAATGATGACTTGCTAACATAGATTCCATAGCTTGAATTTCTGGTTCTGAGAAAGCCGAAGGCCCACGATATGTTTCACTATTAGGATTACCTGATGATCCCTCTCCTCCCCAATTCCATTCATAATTTCTATTGGGGTCTACTCCGTCACCACCGCCAAAATTTATTGAACCATTCTCATTGTTGTCCCTAATGTTTTTTCTCCACCAAAGATCGGCTTCATCCGTTACTATTTTATGACCATCTGGATTTATCAATGGCATAAACCAAATCTGTTTATTATCAATTTCGATGGTAATCGAAGGATCGTTACCATAATTAGATATTAAGTGATTCAATATATACATATTTACTTCAAGGCTAATTGGCTCTCGCGCATGATGCTCCCCCATATAAAACACGGAAGGTTCATCCTCCTCCTCTTCCACATTATCCGAAACTTTCATTACCCAGATTTCATGATTATAATCATTGTAGTATGTATTGCCTGTCTCTGAATATTCTTTGCCACGGCTATTTCCGATATCATAGAGTTTACATATGTCTGGATTTTGAGATTCTATTTGCTGGAGTTCTTCCAGAACATCAGAATAGTTTCGATAACCATCCAAATCTCTCTCATCTCTTTTATTTTGCATTAACTGCGATTCTGTTTGAGTGATCGTGATAACATATCCTTCGTTTTTTAATTCGTTATACAAATTGTGATTTGCAACTAGGTCTAGATATTCACCTGGTTTATATGCAGCTACATCATATCCAGAAGATCTGTATTTTTGAATCACACCTTTTGTTGGACTGTGAATCCGGACAACAAATTTTTCCTGATCACCAAGTAATCCGTTAGCTATGACACCAATCATGATCAAATATTGAATAAATATCTTTTTTGTCATTAAATTGCCTTTTCTTAAATAGAAATCAACCTGAAAAGTACTTGAATTTTATCATAAATCAAAATTTCAACTAGTATTGATATTCATGTACATAAATATGAACTGAAGAACTCAATTAAATATATTTTGTCGTTTATAAGTATATCTGTTAATGTCATGAAATTATATCACATAATATTTATACAATATTAGACTCAGATAGGTAAAATTCTATTCCAACTATATAAACAGAAAAGCGAATTATTTTTTCAGGTAAGAACGATATTAAAACATCCGTAAAAAATTTTTAAATCTATTTACTTACGGGACACTTCCACCAATGATCATCCGAGCCCATAATTTCAGGAGTTTTTAACTTACAAGATGGAATAAATAATTCGCATCGTGGATGAAATCTACATCCTTCAGGATAACCATCAGGAAGAGGTGGCTGACCATCGATAAATTCTAATTTCCCTTCGTTGTCTACATTTTTAGTCATTAGGGCAATCAATTTTTGTGTATATGGATGTTTTGCATTCCTAAATATCACTGTTGCGGGTCCAGATTCAACGATTTTACCAGAATACATAATAAGTATTTTATCTGCAAATCCTTTAACCGATGCCAGGTCATGGGTGATATAGATAATAGTTTTATTAGAGTTCTTCTCTATTTGTTTTAACAATTGAATGATGTGATATTTAGTTCTAACATCTAACGCAGTTGCAGGCTCATCAGCAATTAAAATATCCGGATCTCTGGCTAATGCCATTGCAATTAATATTCGCTGTCTCATTCCTCCCGAAAGTTCGTGAGGGTATTGTCTCAACCTCTTTTCTGGGTCAGAGATTTCCAAATCATTCAATAAATTAAGTAAAAATTGATGTTTATCTTTGGACGATAGTTTTTTTCTAATTGCCTCTCCGATTTGAGAACTGATTTTCATGATGGGATTTAACGCATTTAGAGGGTCCTGAAATACAAATGAGATGACATAATTATCTAGTGAAGGTTTTGAAGTTATTATTGACTGTGCATTTGAAGGCAATAAACCGGCCAAGGCTAGAGCTGTTTGGGTTTTTCCTCCACCTGATTCTCCAATTATTGCGGTAACTTTCTCAAGAGGAATGGTAAAAGATATTCCATCAACCACAGCTATATTATCTCTCTTTACTTTATAGATTATTGAGAGATTATTTATATGTATAATGTTTGCTATCGCCTTAGGCTATATGTCATATCTATAGTAACAATTAACCGTCAAAATTCTTTATTTTATTTGAACTCTATTAATTACAGTTCCATTTAACAGATTAATTGAGGTATAGTGATTAGAGCTCAACATGAAATAATAATCGTTTTTATGTTTAACAAGAGAGATTTGGGTAATTTCTTCAATTCTACACTGATGCATTATTTTATCAAATCATGCAATAGATTCATTTCTATCTTTCTCTCCTATAAAAGACCAAATTGCTAAACAAATAATGATAAAGATCAATATGACTGGTGTTGCATAATGATATTCAGATGAACTGTAATCTTTTAAATCATTTATTCTACCAATTAAAAGGGAGATTCTTCCCATTACTGCGAAACCAAAAGATGCCCCAAATTTGATCATCAGAAAATAAATTCCAATCCTGCTGAGACGACCAACAACACCTTTATGTTCTGTAGAATAAAAGAAATATATAAGCCCTGATAGTGTCCCAATAAAAATTATCAGGGAGTTAATTATAGTTCCCCAATCTGATGTAAAATTAATTGCGGAAGCTTTTATCTGATTAAGAACATTTGAATTTAGAAATCCATAAAATCGCAAGCCAGCAGCCATCCCAACTATATAGGCAATTGCCCAGCGTGCAAGCCATCCTAACTTGGGTACCAGCCTCAACAACATAAAAATACCGAGAATAAAAGGAATTAAATATATCATCCGAATCTCACCGAATCCTATTATTCCACCTTTAGGAAAAATGCTCCTATCCAGGATACCAAATCCAGTGCTAATTAAATTGAAAAATTCATAAATTGCATACCAGAAAGATTGAAAAACGGAGCCATCATCAACTGCCGCCCTGCTTGGCCATAACCGGCCAAATAAATTAGGCTGTACCTGTTGCCAAAAAGATATGACAGCGACATATCCAGCTGATACACCAACATATAAATGTTCTGCTGCTTTATAAAATGGATTATCCTTATATAAAAAACTAAAAATAGATAGAGTTAGCAAAACAACAAACCAGGCACTAATAATTTCAGCTGATATCATATTTTATCCTTTCCGTTTTTATTTCGGATAATATAATAAGTAATATTCCCGAAAATAATAAATAAAACAATAACAACATGGGCAATAGACTGGGCCGCCATCATTCCTGAGGCTTTTCCTGGAATGCCAGTTATATCCATCCTTTTCAATTCAGCTTCAACAAGGCTTTCATATTCAGCTGCACCTGGCATACCGGCCAGTAACCCCAGAATTTGTCCATTTTCTACGTAAGGTAAAATATCCGTTACCATAATCGAGGTAACCCCTGTTGATAGAGGAATGTTTTTAGGATCACATGCATATTGCACCCACTCCGTGGAACCGGGAAATCCTGCGGATAAACTGAAAACAAAATCAAAACTGTTAACATTAATAACATCCTTCATCATAGGAATATCTTCAATAGGTGTCCCTTTTAGATCTACCGTATATAGAGCACGTATGTCGGCAGCAATCCCTTTTACGACAGCTTCCGCACCAGGCTTATATCCAAGATTAACATAATCAATACCGTATTCTTTTTCATATTGGTGCGATACCTCAGAAAATGCTTCCGTAGACATAAAATTACCATCCGGCCATAAGGCAAATCCATATACTTGAATATTTTTTGCATACAAATGTTTTAAAATGGCAATAGCCATGGGATGAATTTCTGGCTTGGTGCTTGGTCCATATTCAAATGATAGAAGAACTTTATCACCTTCATTTAATTTATTGATTTCATTAAAAACGATCTGTGATTCTGGCCTGGGTCGAATAGGAAGACTAACCCACTCGGGTTTTAGTAGTGGTATAAGAACCGATAACCCGACAATAAGAAAAATTATTCTTCGATCTAACGAACCAAGTGATATAAAAACTTTTTTTATTGTATCCATCATTTATCTCCTAAAAATGATTTGTCCAATCCAATTATAATCCGAAAAGATGTGGCAACAATACCCAGTGCAATACCAATCATAAGCGCTCTAGAACCAGCCATAGTTGGATAGGCAAAAATCCAATCCTGAATATAGGGAATGGATAATAACTTTGGCGGATTTTGGTTCCATCCCATATAAGCACCAAATACAAATATAATAAAAGATCCTCCACCCATAAGTCCTAAAAGTAGTGATCGTTTTTTAATAAATGGTGCTGCAACTGCGCCAATACCAAATATTATCATTATACTAACTGTCCACCAGGGTATTAAACCTCCGATTGGAACACGACCCAACATGAGTATAATACCTGCGACCAATAGAAGTGTGGCCTCAAAATTGCGAATTCGAAAAGCCCTGTATGATGCAGATGCAACAAAAAATGCCAAAAGCGCAAACATGGTTGCTCCTAAGGGTGTTATGATGTTAATGAACATCCAATAAAAAAGAGAGCCCTTTGTCTGAACATGGGTACCCCATGGTTTTGATCTTAACTCGATAGTACCTACATAGGGTTTCAATTTTTCTATAACAACATTAGCGCTCTCTGATGTGATATATATTTTATCTATTTCAAAATCAGTTTTAGTTGCTGCTATTTTTGTTTGTATTGCATAGGGATTAGGCTCTTTTAATTCTTTTGAGACTATCTCTGATACTACAGCTAGGTGAGCATCTTTAACATCTGACAGTGTTATAAAGTTAGCACCCCGATAGAAAAAACCCGCAAAAATGGCAAAAACAAATCCAATAACTGCCAAAATACTGTATTGCCAATTTTTCTGTTTTTTAATAATTTTTATTATTTGCAATTTCAGCATATTCAAGGCGCCCAAGAAAACAGCAAATGAGGCAATAATATCAAACCATTGTAATGCATCCTTATCGACAAATGCTTGTATTGAATCATTATTAATAAAATGTCCAAAAAGAGTGAGCAATCCAACGCCAATTACAATTATCAATGGTATATGCCGTTTTAATAACATAAAATCTCCTTAATAATTTTCTAAAATAAGCTTAAAACGTCAAAGGCTATCAATCCTGCTTGAAATAGCCCATTAAATACAACAGTTAGAACCATCGCAATCATTACAAGAAGTTTGACAATATCTTGTCCTTTAATACTCCCCACTAGTTCTGGTTTATTTGATAGATATGCGCTAGCTGTAAAAAATTCTTCTCCAATAAGAGTATAATCACAGGCTGTAACAAAAAATGGTATTTGCGCTGGAGACCCTGTCCCAGCTATCTGGATTGCACCAATTGAGTTACCTGTTTCAGCTAATATCAGAGATTCTGCATAAAACTTGCCCAAATAAAAACAAGCTGCTGGTTTTTCCCTCTCCATAATTCCATTTACACCGGCTGCGTAGGCAAACTGTTCATCTGAAATATAATGAACCATGTCATCATAAAACAAATCAGGTCGGCCCGACTTCAAATAGGACTCTTTGCAAATTTCTCTTCCTGCTTCCATAACAATTGCCCTTGATACAGGGACATTAAGTGATGTCTCATATTTCGCTGTGTATTCGGCCACATGTCCCAATAGATTTAAACCTGTCACTGTTTCTACTTGGTCTAAGTCCATTATTCCAGGGACAAAGAGCACTGATTTTCCCATCTCTGTGGCACGACCTACTGCCTCTTCCAAGGCCTGTAAACCAGGTATTTTACGTAGATAAATATCTTCACCAGATTTGGCACGATCAATGTAATAATATATGGTTATGCAAACGATCATAATAGAAGCAAATTTTACTCTAGCACCTTCAATAAATAAAACACCCTCACCAGAAATATATACACCCAGTACACCAAAAAATACTGCACACAACATGACCACTTTATTATTCATATTTTTCTTATGACTCCTTTTTATCCATATCGGATTCTATACGTTCAATTTCAATCATGAGGTATTCAATATTTTGGCGTTCTTCAAGTAAATGTGTCAGTTTATAATATGAGTCAGATTGAATGAAAACGGTAATAACAGGTCCAAAGAATACCATTAACTGACTACCAATAAATGACATATATTTTACCATCTCTAAAAAAAATATGGCTGGAACTGCCATACCATGACGTACGATTTTCTGTGCTAAATTCGAGATAAGCTGTCGATCAGATGGATCAATTGTCATACTATGATCTATCATGTTAATATCATTTCTAAATTAGCACGAGGAATGATTTCAATAGACCCATCTTCAAATTTAATTTCTGCAACCCTGACCATTGTTTCTGATTCCATTTTTGATAGTGCAGTCGGCAAAGACATAACCCTCCCTACTTTACCAAAATATGGTGCGCGAATAACGCGAATTAATGAGCCCGATGAGATAGCTAGATCGGCCTCTTCATAATCAATATTTTTACCATTTACATCATCATTCGGGATAAGTATTTCCGGCCGTATGACTCCTGCGCGAATCTGAGTTGAACCATTAATAGCTGCAAACTTACCTGCATTGGAAGATAACAATTTATAAGTTCTTTCTGCCATCCCAATTTTACCAAAACCTTCTGTAATGATCAAACTGGGACCAATTTTTTCTGAGCCTGTTATGGCAACTCCTAAAGAGTAACCTAATATGTTTGAAAGATCCAAATAATCAAATCCACCAGAAATAATGCCAGCCACTCCCACTTCCTTTGCATGTATAAAGGTACTCATTTTTAGAAAAGATCCACCTATTAAAATCTTATTTTTATGATTGTCTTTGATCATATCTTTAGTTAATTCATCGTTTGGGGAGTTAGTGGCGAGCTCTAATATTCCACGATTTTCCCCTCCTATCCCAAGGATACCCTGTACCAGAGCACCCTCCGTTTCAATGGTGACACCTTCATGATTTTGGACATCGGTAATAACACCAGATGTATAGGCATCAACCTCCACAGGAACGGGAGGCTCGGATAAAATGGCCTGTCCTGTAACTGCAGATACACTCGTTAGGGTTCCATCAATTGGTGATTTTAATTGACTCTTAAACATCCCAAATATCCCTTTACTTTCAGCAATAATCTGATTTTTGGAAATAGATTCTTCTAACTTAACCAGCATACACTCTGGAACATTTTCTGGTTCAACATTAAGTTTATTTGCGACGTTAAGCATCTGGACATTTCCAGGGAGTTCAGTAGAGGCAACGATTTTATCCGGACTAACTTCGTCTCCGACATTCAAATGCACAATTCCTTTTAATGGTAGTTGCCTTTGCTTTCTGATTTTTGTGCGGGATAATATCTTGAGCCCTGGAGTGTAAGATCTAGACATGATGTGTCACCTGCTTTGGATATTCATCAGTATTTTCTGACCATTTGATTAAATCCTGAACTCTTAATTTAGTATCATTCTTAAGATTAAAAGGCTGCCTTCCACGCCCATCTAAAATAATTCCCACAACACCACCAAAAATTTTAGTTTCCAAGGACTCATTTTTTCCCGCACCAACATCCAATCCTTTACCTGGAGTTAGATGGACTTTTATCGGTTCGTAGGGTACAGGTAATAATTTCAGCTCACCTGAAATTAACTCACCCGTTATTTTTTCATTTGGTAGATAAATTTCATATTGTAAAACAGTATGGTCTTGTTTTGTTTTCCCAACAGGTGCAATACAGGTTCCCAAACGAATTAAGCAATCTTTTTCAAAAACCTCCACCGCTGCCTCAGAGTGGATTGTCGATAAAATACCCAGCTGTGGCATCATAAAAATTGAATCTACCGCTAATTGGGTGATACCCTCTGGCAGAAATGCATCAATAAGCATTCTTGCTGCTTGATGTCTTCTAGGGGCATGGGAGAGGACACCACCAGAACCAACTAGCATATCTAATTCCATAAGATTAACCAAGGTTTCACCCGAACTTGTTTGTTCAAATGCATCCGATATTGTACGTTCCGTTTGCACACCTTTTAGATGTACCGCAAATTCTTTGTGCTGTTCAAAAGAAAGACGGAGAGCTTCTCGAGCAATTGCCTGCTCAATGATCAAGGCTTCCAATGACTGCGGTACAGTTGTAGGGCGAATCATTTTGTTACCAATACGATTTGTAAGATCGGCCTCATCCATATCAAATGGTACCCATCGGGCAACATTATTGAATCCTGATTCAGCTAGCACATTGCAAACGGAATAACTCATACCCAAATTTGCGCTAACGGTTCGATTAAATTGACCTTGAAATACAGAAAACACATCTGTTGTAGCACCTCCAATATCCACACCAACCACAGTTATATTTTCTGTTTCAGCAATTTTTTTAATTATTTCACCGACCGCTCCCGGCGTTGGCATTATTGGGGTATCCGTCCAGCTCATGAGTTTTTTATAACCGGGAGCCTGGGCCATAACGTGTTCCATGAAAAGATCATGAATTTTATCTCGGCTAGGTTGAAGATTTTCAAATTCAAGTGTAGGTCTGATATTGTCAACCGTAATTAAATCTGTAATCTTACTCAGCCTTTCTTTGACAGGGTCAGTTGCCTTCTTATTTCCTGCATAAATCACAGGCAATTTATAATTCATACCCAACCGAGGTTTGGGATTGGCAGCTTCCAATATCTCCGCTAATTCTACAACATGAGTTACAGTGCCACCGTCAATTCCACCTGACAGTAAAATCATATCAGGCCGTAACTGGCGAATCCTCTGTACTTTTTCATGGTATAAACGGCCATCATTAGAGGCAAGCACATCCATCACGATTGCGCCTGCTCCTAAGGCAGCTCTTTGGGCGCTTTCACCGGTCATAGATTTTACTACTCCTCCCACCATCATCTGCAGTCCACCACCTGCTGAACTTGTGGAAATATAGATATCCACACCATGATCATCTTTGGCAGGTGAAATAATATTTTCGCCATCTAAAATATTATGTCCGGAGAGCTCCTCTAATTCTAAAATAGAGTTTAGAACACCTCTGGTTACATCCTCAAATGGTGCCTCAACCGTTGTAGGTGCTTCACCCCGATGAGTAAGACGATAGGATCCCTCAACATATTGAATCAATATTGCTTTTGTGGTAGTTGATCCACAATCTGTGGCCAAAATTATTTTTATTTCTTCTGTTTTAATTTTACTATCCGATCTCAATAAAATAGTTGCAATATATGAATGTTAAAGGTGCTGCAAAAATAAGGGAATCGAATCGATCCAATACTCCTCCATGACCTAATAATAAGGTTCCGGAATCTTTGACACCCGCATTTCTTTTTAATAATGATTCAGCAAAATCTCCAATTTGTCCAAAAATACCAGTGATAATAGCAAAAATACACATTTGTTCAATGGAAATTTCAAGTAAATGTAAATATGTAACGGCACCATAAACAATAAAACTGCTGACAAGTCCGGCAATACAACCAATCCATGATTTTTTTGGACTAATAGATGGTAGAATCTTATTTTTTCCCCATTTAGAACCGAAATAAAATGCTGCTGAATCACATATCCAAATAGAAAGTATCATAGTAAATGTAAAATATGTTGAATGTATAGTGTCAAAATTTCTAATACCAATCAATGTGCTTAGCAAGCCACCAATATAGAGAACACAAAAAATATTTATTGATAAATTACGAGTGGGATTTGAGGTTGTATAAAATATTTCAGTTAAAAACGCTATCATAACAAATAATGTACTAAATAATAAGATATGCATAGCGTTCAAATCTGGAAGATAATAATAATAATAACAAAATCCTATTCCACCTATATATGTGAGCATTTTTAAAAAACCTTGATTGTTTACCTCAGTGATTATTAAAAACTCTCTAGATGCAAGCAAAATGACAATAGAAATAAAAACCCCAAAAAGAGGACCTCCACTCCAGATCAAAGCAAGAATAGTGGGAACACCTATAACATTTACTACAGTTCTGTTACTCGATTTAATTGTCATTGTTGATAAAATAAAGAAGGAAGGTACTGATTTATGTGGATGAGTAAAAAAGGATGATTGCCTAAAACGGTGAAATTTTTCAGGGAATTGATTATCATACCAAAACCTCAATTGCTTTTGTTAAAATCTCAACTTTCACAGGCGTATTGCCCAACATTTCCCCATCAATGTTTAATGTACTTTGCTTTTCTGGGTAAATAGAAAATGTTTTTACCTGACGATATTCAACAATGGGGTCAGCAATATGTTTACCTGAGAATATTTTTGGAAACATCCGTAGAAGTTTTATTCTTCCGGCCTTTCGTACGATAATTAAATCCAATAATCCATCATCCAAACGTGCCAGGGGAGCCATTTTCATCCCTTTTCCGGTATACATTGTATTACATCCTATAACAAAACCAAAATCTGCAACAATATTACTTCCATCTATTTCAATTCGTGCGAGACGAGTTTTAAATTTTAAAACTTCCAATATCGATGCGATATTATAGCGTTGCCCTCCAAGCCATCGCATTTTTTCAGCCAAAATATTGATGTCTGTTGGCATTCCCCAGCCTACAATATTAAATCCAAAATATAAATTTCCTTTAGCTTCAGCTTTAAATAGGTCTATCTTTCTCGTTCGGTTTGTGAGTATTCTCTGTACAGCTTCAACTGGGTCCAAACAATCCAAGTCATGCATAAAGGAATTTCCAGTACCTCCTGTAATTAGCCCTATAGGAACTCGCATTCCATCTTTCCGACTCATCATCCCATTTACAATTTCATGCATTGTTCCATCACCTCCAATAGCACAAAACCCTGTAATACTATCTAATGGCAGCTCAGCGGCAATATCACGGGCGTGACCTGCGTACTCTGTCTCAATAATATTTAGCTCAGCATTTGCCTCATCAAAATATGGTTTGACCTTTTCCAGTATTTTAAATCCGGATTTTACTCCGCCATGTGGATTTACAATTAGAGAATATTTCATAAATATTTATTTGTGTTTCATATATTTATTATCTCCCCATTCAATTACCTCAATTTTTACCTCCGCTGTTCCCTGTATATGAAAGTCAAGTTTTAGTGCTGCCCCATAAGAGCAATCTAATATTCTATTTCCAACATAAGGTCCCCTGTCGTTAACCCTAAGAATAAGAGATTTTTTATTAGATTGATTGGTAACTCTGATAATCGTGTTTAAGGGAAGAGTTTTATGTGCTGCAGTAAGACCATACATATCGAATATTTCTCCGTTGGCCGTCAGTTTACCGTGAAAATCTTGGCCATAATATGAGCTCATACCATAAAATACCTTTTGACTTTTTTGAATTTTTGAGTTGGATTTATATTTCTGTGGTTTTGGTTTATGTCTATTATAACGTGGAGAATTTGAACAAGATTGAGTAAAAATAAATAATATAAGGATAGACCACAATATTCTATATAAATATCTTATCATATTTTTCACAATACCCCACCCACAAGGTTACCTAAAGTACTGTAGTTATTTTGTTCTAGATATGATACTAAATCTTCAAGTATAGATACCGATATCCCAGGGTCTCTAAAATTAGATGTACCGATTTGAACCGCTAGCGATCCCGCGAGGATATATTCAATTATATCTTCACTGTTTGTTATTCCACCTATACCGATGACAGGGATATTTACGGATTTAAATATTTTATAGACAGATGCAATTCCAATGGGACGAATAGCGGGCCCGGATAAACCGGAATATTTAGTTGAAATATGGCTTTTTCGAGTATGAATATCTATACTCATTCCCACAACAGTATTTATAGCGGAAATTGCATCGGCACCTCCTTCCTCAGCTGATTGAGCTATTGCAGCAATATCAGTTACATTGGGAGTCAATTTAATTATCAGGGGTCGCTCTGTAATGGACCTAAGTTTTTCGGTTAATTTATATGTTAGCTCACAGTCAACACCAAATTGCATTCCTCCTCTGCTTACATTAGGACATGATATGTTTACCTCATAAGCTACAATATCAGAAGATACAGATTCTACCCTTTTCACTATTTCTACATATTCATTGATACTGCTACCAGCGATATTCATGATAATGGATGTACCAATTTTTGAATATAAAGGTATCTTTTCTTTTATATATTTATCTACACCTATGTTCGCTAATCCAATGGAGTTTAACATTCCTGATGGAGTCTCAACAATTCTAGGAGGTGGATTTCCCTCTCGAGGATTAAGTGAAATTGATTTTGTAACGATACCACCTAATTTTGAGACATCTATAATATTGTCGACCTCTGTTCCATAACCAAAAGTCCCTGAAGCGGTTAAAATAGGATTTTTTAATGTAATATTTCCTATTTGTACAGATAGATCAGTCAAATGTTATCTCTCCAACGTTATAAACAGGTCCGTCAATACAGACTAGGGAGTATTTTTCATGATAGCTATGCGTTTTTTCTTTGTTATTTTTCCTGGAAATGACGCAGCCTTGACAAATACCAACTCCACAACCCATATAACTTTCGACGGCCATTTGTGTAGGAATTGATTTATTTGATACATAAGACTGTATTGAGGTTAACATGGGTTTTGGTCCGCAGGCAATGACTGCTGGATTATCTACACTATTACATAGCTCTTTCAGAGTTTTCATAACCGTTCCTAGTGTCCCAATAGAACCGTCATTAGTAGTTAAATATATATGGTTTTGGGGATCATGGGAAAGTATGTGCTCTCCTCGAGTTTTTGCACCAATGAGCAGATAATTATTTTTATTATTTTCATTAAATTGATTCCACTGATTTATAATGGGCGCCAATCCTGCTCCTCCACCAACAAGGATGTGAGAGTGATTAGGGTATAATTTAAATATATTACCCAATGGTCCGAGAATATTGATTTTATCTCCGGGAACCTTTTGAGATAAAACGGTAGTACCAGAGCCAAATATTTTATAAATAATGGACAGAGTATTATTAGTAACACCCGCAATGCTCATTGGACGGCGCAAGGGATGTCTCCAATTTTTATTCAACTGTATTTGAATAAATTGCCCCGCTCCTTTATACATAGATGCAATTAGAGGAGCATGAATTTTCATTTTCCAGAGACCAGACGCGATTTTATCATTATTTTCTATAGTTACATCTTCAAAAGTCATATGTTGATGGCTGTCACTTGAAATTATTTTTCGGATTCTTCTTTAAGTATAACAGAATATTTTCTATTTTGCCAAGAAAATTCTGCTTCTCCAGCGTTTCGTGCATTTGAAAAAGATTTTCTAAATGATTGAGCAGATCTACTATTTTTATCATAAATAGGATATACACCAACCATATCCAAAGATTTATCATCAAGATAATTATTTTCAGACATTTGTATAGTATCTAGATGAACAACTGAGGTATCTACAAGTGATGAGAAATTATAGATAGAATCTTCTCCAAATTTTAGAGAGTCAGATACTGACATATATAGCGAATCTAAATGAATATCTTTGGTATCTAAAACAGATGAAAAAATAAAAATAGAATCTTCTTCAAATTTTGGAGAGTCAGATACAGACATATGTAGTGAATCTGGAGACAGCCTAGTAGAATCTGAGAGAGCTAATAATTCTCTAATCTGATTAACTCTTGTCTTTGACCGCTCAGCCTGCTCACTCTCTGGAAAATAGGACTCTACCCATGTATAGTATTTTAAAGCGCTGTCAGGATTAATAAGTGTGTGATCATATTGATATCCAAGGAAGTATCCTGATTTTAATGAAAAGTCACTGGTTGTGTCTGTTCTGACGATAAAACCTAGAGTGTCCAAGGCATTTTCCTGATTATGAAAGTACCATAATTTTTCTGCTACAGAAAATAAATGTTCAGATTTTGTTTTGTTATTATTCATCCCTAAATCTTTTCTTACAGTTTCAGCGAATTCTGTATCAGGAAATTGTGATATTAGAATACTCCCCAATGAATCTGCGAGTGAGGTATCCCCTCTTGTAGTGTGTAGATAATAAAGCATATACACTGCTTTTGGATAAAGCTCATGTTCAGAAAACATTTTAACAAAAATATTCAAATGTACTACAGCTGAATCTAGATTATTTAACTGAAAGGCTTCCAACTCAGACATTACCATCAAACTATTTCCTGATTTATCGTTTTTTAAGATATTTATTGAAGATGAATCTGCTTTTTGGTCTGATGTTATTTTCAAAGTATCCTGGAGAGAAATAGTTAGGGTATCCTTTTCACCATAGATGATATCTTCTGCTTCAAGATATTGATCAATATATTTTATTATTTCTTGTGATTCCCTTATAAAGACCGATTTTCGACTCTCTTTATTGGATTTTTCAAAATAATCTTTTGCTCCTTTCAAATTCCAAGATTCTTTGATTGATTTTTTCCCCAATATGAAATAGGCTTCTGACGATATTTCTGTAGAAGGATAGTCTTTGATAATTGAGTGAAGCCGCTCTTGGGAGGCTTCTGTTTCATTCTTTAAATCATAAATTTTAACTAGTTCCAACTCCAGGGCACCAAAAAGATCCTTGAACTCCTCATCAACAAGAAGACTTTTTATCTTTTTGACAGCTGTTTCATAATTACCTGTCAATCTATGTATTTTAGCTATCTGTAAATGTGCATCCTGTTTTAGTTTTTTTACAAGAGAGTTTTTTATAACCTGTTCATAGGCATTTAGGGCCCTGTCATACTCTTCTCTGTTAAACGCTAATTCAGACAAACGTTGATAAATGCGTCCTTTTTCTGTTCGTTCACTTGTGTTTTCAGCTGCTGATTCTAAATGAAATAATGCTGTCTCCACCTTTTTTAGTTCAATGTGGATATCCGCTAAGTACAAATGAATTATTGTTGATGTGATTGAAAATAACTTGTCATTTAAAAGGTCGTTCAATTCATCAATAGATGGCTGTATTTTTCCTTTTTTCCATTTAATTAGAGCAATCCAAAATTTCGCTTGTTGAATAAAATCTGGGTCTCCTGATTCTTGTAACTGTTTTAATTTTTGATTAGCGGAACCATATTCTTCTTTATGGTAGTGGGCCTGTCCTGACAATAATAAAGCAGAGTTTACATAATCGCTATCTGGATATTTTTCCAAAACAATATCACATTTTTCAATTACCTTAGTATAAGCAGTCTGTGCATTTACGGGGAGAGATTTGTTTTCATTTTCTAGCCTAATATTTTCCGCATCTTTGAAATATTTTTTTGCGTTATAAAAAGTGTTATAATAAACGCATGATGTATTAACGACAAAAATGAAAACAAAAAGGATCCACAACCCTGAAAAGTGTTGAAAAGAGGTTCTCATGTTGGATAGAATTTAAAGGATTATCAGTTGTACTTTTATTGGATTTTCTCTCTAAATTTATTTATGGATGAACATCATAAATTGGATAATCCAATAAAATTTAAACCTGACTATGTGTGGCCCGAGGATAGCTCGGAAAGAGAATGTCCCCGCTGTGAGGCCTCCCTTCAGCTAAATGAAGATCGTAAAGACTATTATGGAAAACCGTGGTGGTGTGGACCCTGTCAGTGGCAATTTTCTGAGGATGATTTCTCCTGATTAAATAATTTATATCTGTTCAGGAAAGCACTTTTTTCTGGCGTGTACCTTTCAGTCCGTTCACGATCCATTTAACCACTGCTAAATCATCCAATAACCCAAACACCGGTATAGAGTCCGGTATCTCGTCATCAACGTTGGAAAAATAATCCAAAGCAAATAATATCTTTTTTTGGATATCTTCGTCCATGTTTGGGTTGTCCTCCAATAAATTATAAAGCTGAACCAGGTCATTGATTAATTGAACCTGTATAGAGTTTAAAGTATCCTTTTGAATCAGGTCGTTTAGTTTTTCAGGTATTGATTTCATTAATTCCGTTTTCTTGGATAGATCAAACTCATGAATTTGATTCAGATATTTCACTTTATCTTCTTGAGTAAGTGTAACAATATTTTCTTTAGTATTCATTTATTTAACCAATATCAATTTTTCAACCTTAGAAAATCCAGATGATTTCACCATAAGAAAATAAATTCCAGACGGATATGAGTTCCCATTCCAAACGATATTATGTTTTCCAGAACGAAGGCTTTCATTAATAAGTGTTTCAATCAATTGACCTCGAATATTATGTATGGAGATATCCACTATGGATAATTCAGGAATAAAAATTTCAATATTTGTCACTGGATTGAAGGGATTGGGAAAGGCCGGTGATACAGAAAAGGTTTCAGGAGTAAAGTTATTGCTTTTCCTTAGAGTTAAATACTCCAAATTACAAGAAACCCCTGACACCGGAAGATTTGAACAACTAAATATTTCCCCCTTATCATCAATAACTTCCCAAGTCTCACCATCGATAACATTACATTCAACATATATAGGTTCATTATAATTCGTCAATTCAACTGTGCATTCATCCGTCAAACAGAGTCTTGAACTGTTAGAAAATCGAATATCTTTTGCTGTTGCCGGAGGTTTGGGAGGGAGACTGTAGCTCAATCTATCCTTTGAAGATATGGAAGAAGAACCAAAAAAGAGCTTTTTTCCATTTATGGTAATTGAATTCATGTCCAATTTTCTCTTATCTAAAAGAGAAGATGTAGAATGACCACCACTCCATGCAATGGACAAAGATACTTCCCCCTCGCCGAAGGAACGTATCCAGTATCCATATCCGGGTGAGAGAACATCTGTTTCTGTATATCCGGTCGTGTTGTAACCAAACATGGTATTGGGAACGATTAATGATTCCGGATCATAGGCCGAACCTATTGACACATCTTCGGAAGGACCGGCAATAAGATTCCATCCTTCTGTTAGTGAGATCGCCACTTCATTAATAACATTTCCTGATACCGTAACTGAATCACCTTCATCAAATCGCAACCAGTAACCGAAACCGGGAACTAATGCATCTGTTAAAAAATAACTATCTGAATATCCATATAGAGTTTCATCAACACTTGAAGGAAAAACTGATAGCTGACCAGGCAGCTCCATATTAACAGATAGTCCTACTAAATTCCATCCTGAAATTATTGAAACATCATAGTCAAAATTTCCGCCTCCGATATTAATAGTAGTAGAATTTTCTACTGAATCCATCCCATCATTAAAAAATGTAACTACTTCATATGTTCCTGAATCTAAGGGAAGAATAATTTCAAAATTTGAACCATCGCTATATGAGTGGTCATAAGAGATCAAATTTCCTGAATAAAGCAAATCCCAATCCTGGTAGATGGAAAATTCGGAGTTTATTGGAAAATGATTATCCTCATCGGTGTAAGCGGTTTGAAGGGATACTAAAGATAGCCCTGAGGTATCATCAACGACTTCGTAAGTTAGCTCAGATAGAAATGGCGCTGTATTTTGACCTATTTCATAGGATTGAAAACCTGGATTCATGAAAGCGGGATCGGTCGCGTCCCCTATGATCATTTCATCAAAGCTTGCCGATACAGTGAGGCCTGTTACAACTACAGCCTCAAACTCATTGGGCCACTCACCGAAATCTGAATCATTAAAAATATCGGACATATTTGCTGCCATGTATAAATTATTTCCTGTAATGGTATAGTCAATATCACCAACAAATACAGGTAAATCCGCATCCAATTGAAATTTCCATACTCCCGGATAAAGTAGTCCAAATCCACCATCCCCATATGCAATTCCGTACAGGCTTGAATCGGGGTCTTCAGGATTCAAGAAACCCACTACATATAAATTCCACGGACCCCAAAATCCCCCTGTTGGAAATCCACCTCCTGCATTGGTCAAATGAACGTGAATTCTATTATCGCTCACAGCAACACTTATATCTTGAATGTCGAGGCTTTGATTTCCAGTTTCTTCATCACCGGTTTCATCTTCACAGGCGTTTAAGTACCAAGGTGCAGGGACATTATCACTGGCATTGTAGGGGCTCTGTGTTGCAGTTACCTCTATCCCCTCAAACGTCAAATTTGCTTGCACACCGATATGTAAATCTCCGGACGAAGGAGTTTGGGCCACTGCCTCAAAAGTGTTCTCGTAACCAGGAGTTCCGAGATAGTATGCATCTTCTTCACTCCAATCACTGTTTTGTCCATTGCCATAAAATATAAAAGCTTCTACCGGTCCTGCATCTAGAATTGAATCAGGTATATCTGCATGGAAATACATTGTTCCATCTGAAACAGGCGCTGTGGTTGAGATACCAAGCAGTTCTGTAAAATCCCTGGTCTGGAATATATCTAACGGTGGCAGGGTTATTTGACGAGCATCCAATGGAAATGAGATTTGGGGAGTGATATTATTTTCCTTTGCAAAAATGATGATTGATGTTAAGAGAATAATGGGTATTCGTTTTTTCATATTAAAACTCGTTCTAATAAAAAGATTATAAATTATGTGAAGTTTAATGCGATTATTTTCGCCCGCAATCTAACCCGTGCTGCCCTATTTTAAAAAGATACATTTTCTGGTTAGGCTATGGTCATCTGTAGAAAATTTATAAATATAAACTCCCGATGATACAGTATTGGCATTCAGGTCCATCCCATTCCACTCGACATGGTGAAACCCACTTATTTGACTTTTATTTATCAATGTGTTGATAAGTGTTCCTGTTAAGCTAATTATCTGAATTCTGACATGAGCATTAACCGGCAAATAATAATGGATTGATGTATTATTATTAAATGGGTTGGGGAAATTCTGATTTAATGAAAATGTTTTCGGCAGCTGAGACACTCGGTCAAGAGTGTAGCTATCCTCAGACGGAATAGTGATTTCACCTGTGTCTTCAAGAACAAACTGATATCCGCTCTCAGAGGTGAGTACCCAACTCATATGCTCTCCAGATTCTATTTTTATATCGTACGCTACTGTAAGGGTTTCAAATTGGTTTAAAATCACTATTTCACCTGATTCCGCTATAACCTTCATGTCATCTGTAAAACGAGCGTCAAAGGCCATTTGCGGGAATGTGGGGGGAAGACTATAGCTAAACTTCTCTCCTTGCGGTATCTCCATACCGAAAAACAGTTTGGTGGAATAAGGTCCACTTGAGAGTACCAGTGTATTTGCATTTGAAAGGGGGTTTATCGGTTCCAACGATTTAATGGAAAGAGAATTAGAAAACAATGTTATCTCTCCATCCTGTATTGCTCTGATCCAGTAGCCCATACCAGGGTCAATGGATTCAGGACTATAATAAACTATGTCCAGACCATAGATCGTACCATTCTGGATAATATCTTCTGAGTATAATTCTCCCGGTGAAAAAGAAGTAGTTAAACCAGAGAAAAGGTTCCACCCTTCTGATAAACTAATGGTCAATTCATTAATGGGAGCTCCCGTAAATGAAACCAGGTCATCTGATGTAAATTTCAATAGATAGCCTGTTCCCAACTCAAGATACTGTTCGCTCTGGTAAGTACCATCAAAAGAATAGAGGGTTCCACTCTGTGCATTCGGAAAGAGAGACTGATAATTTGCATTTTCTACCTCTAATGGTAGGCCCAGTATTTTCCATCCCGATTGATAATACGCTGAAATACTACCCTGTTCACAATTAGCAGTATCCTGATCACCAATATACTCTTCTATACATTCTGGGTAAGGTGGACAGAGTTGGTTGGCATATAAAGTAGAAACTGAATTTGAACTATCCTCCAGAGACCAAGTTAGATTGGACAGATTACAGATTGTGTCTGGGATGGAACCTGTTAACTGGTTTGTATGTATTTTTAATCTATTTAGATTTGTCAGATTACCTATCTCTAACGGAATGGAACCAGTAAATTGGTTTGAATTCATTACTACTCTTTCAAGATTTGTTAGATTACCTATCTCTGACGGAATAGAACCTATAAGTTGATTATTGGATAAATACAATGCATGCAGATTGGTAAGATTCCATATCTCTGGTGGTATCTCACCTGTGAGTTGGTTATAAGATAATGTCAACCAATATAAATTAGTTAGATTACCTATCTCTGGGGGAATTACTTCTGTTAGTTCGTTATAAGATAACAACAACCCAGTCAGATTAGTCAGATTGCCAATCTCTGGGGGGATTGAACCTGTGAGTTGATTATCTTCAAGATCAAGATTCTCCAATAAAACTAAATCCCATATACTTTCTGAAATATTACCTGTCAGTTGATTTTCCCATAGAGATAACCATTTCAAATTTATAAGATTACCAATCTCTGTAGGAATTGCTCCTGTCAATTGATTTTGGGATAATTCCAAAAAGGTGAGGTTGATTAGGTTTCCAATCTCTGGTGGTATTTCTCCTGTGAGACCACTTTCCGATAAATCTAAAGAATCAGTGTTCTCAATCGAATAACACTCACTCCATAATTCAACACCTTCTGTGCCATCTTCCGCAGTACAATTCTGGTTCCAAGTATCATTTCTCAAATCGAGGATCAGATCAATAATGTAGCTATAATCTTCCGGATTATTCGGGTCATATGGAGTGATATTAAAGGTGGTATCAACAATACCATTACGATTTAAAAAATATACATCTCTCTGGCTGGCTTCCCACTCTGTCCAAACAGGATAGAATTCACTTTGTGAATCTTCCGTCCAAGGCAATATTCGACTTTCAACCATTTGATCGAGATATTCATTGTACTGGTCCTTACCAACGCCTATAACATGGACATCCAAAATGTCCTGGGAGAGTAGGTCAAGATAAATGCTATTCAGAAAGCCGAACCGGCTTCTGCAACTTCCTCAGGATTCGTGACCAAAAAAGACAATACAGATATCACCTAAAAAATCGTCAGGACTAACAATTTCTCCATAGGTCTCAGAATTTGGATTTAAATCCTCAAGATAAAAAGGATTCTGGGCATACAACAATGTTAAAAGAAAAACTGGTAACAAGTATATTTTTTTCTTCATAGGTATCTCAAGTTTATCTTAGAGTTGTATAACAAGTCAACAATGGTGTGACAGATATCACACTTTTCACATCAGTTTATTTGATACGTTTCTTACTCAAGCTAACCACACCAAATTTTTTAACAATGTAATTTCCAAATTCTGGCGCAAATACATTCAAAGCCAGGAGAGGTTTCATTGGTCCACTATTCACAATTATTTCCCCTTTTCCAGTGTTAATAGCCTTTATAACAGCATCTGCAACTTTTTGAGGTGGTGAGGTACCCAACAATTTTGGTGCAGGAAATCCACCATCGAAAAACATTCCTGCTTTATCTATATATCCCGGCATTATTGTGGATATCGAAACACCTGTTCCGTTTAATTCCTGCCGTAATCCGTCACCCCACTTTATAATACCGGCTTTTGATGCTGAATAAATAGAATTATATGCGACACCTTTTCTACCTGCTAATGAAGCAATATTTATGATATTTCCCTGACATCTTTTTAGCATTCCCGGTAAAACAAGTCTGGCAAGTTCCATCGGAGCTAAGAGATTAACCGTGATAATTGACTGGATAGATTCATAGTCATTATCTGGATAATGTTTATATTTCTCAATTCCTGCGTTATTAACCAAGATATCAATCTCATTCATGTTATCTTTCTTCAGGTTTTGAAGCAATTCTTTTAATTTATGTGTTTCTTTCAAATCAAAGGGTATCATCCGGACTTTTCCACCTTCTTCGATTATATGTTTCTGTAGTTTTATTAATTTCTCTTCATTTCTAGCAATCCCAATAACCAATGCGCCTTTAGATGAAAGTGCTCTAACAATATATGGTCCAATTCCTCTAGAGGCCCCAGTAACCAAGGCTATTTTTCCTTCTAATCTGTTCATATCTTTCTCCGTATAATTATTTTTGTGCAAAGAATAATTGGAAAATTAAACCGAACATAATAGTTCCACTTTCCATTGCTGAAGTGCACAAACTACAGAACATAAACACTCTATATTTAAGAGGGATATGTCGTTTGCCAAATAATTTTGTGACTCAAAATTAGAATCTCAATGAAGTTCTAATCTGGTTAGCAGCCAATTTGATTTCCAAAATACTTTTGGGGATTATTAAATAAAGTCGAACTATTATATTTGATTCAATGTGCTGTTTAGTTTTCAATGAGTTCTTTAATAATCCTAATATGTTCAGGGGTTGATCCACAGCATGCTCCGATAATATCCGGTTTTTCAAAAAGGATTTCATTTACCTTATATCTCCAGGTTTCATTAGAAATAAATTGTTCTATTTTTCCATCAATCTCAGGATTATTTATTCCCAGATTTGGGTAAACTCCCCAGGCCCCACTCCAATATCGTTTTATAGTGGATATCGCTTCCAGTGTGAGTTGAATGGTATTACAGTTTAGCAGTAACATTTCTACTTTACTTGAGGAAAGGGTTTCTAAAAGTTCATATAAGGGCGTACCATCTAAAAGATGATTTTTATCTTTCAAAATAAGACTAAGCCAAACAGGTAAGTCACAATTATTTATGGAAAATATTATGCGTGATATTTCGTGAGCATTTCCCATGGTCTCAAAAAGAATTATATCAACTTCTGATTGGTGAAACCATTGTATAACAGATTCCATGTTATTAATTAATTTAGTGTCACCTGGATATATTTCAGGAGAATAGCAATCCTCAATTGGAGCGATGCTCCCCGCAATTAATTGATTTTCGGAAACAGCCTTTTTGGCTATTGATACAGAAATCTTTAAATTCATTTCAGATTTTAATAGTGCATTTTTTTTTGAAAAACCTGCTTTTTGATATGCATACGGTGTTGTTCTAAATGAGTTGGTTGTTAATACGTCGGCTCCTTTTTCTATATATTCTCGGTGAACATCATAGACCTTATCTGAGCATGTTTCATTGGCAACTGCAGACCAAAGCGGAGGGGGAAGCTCAACACCCATTCTAAGCAATTCTGTGCCCATTGCTCCGTCTAAAATAAGTGGATATTTTAACATATATTTATTCCCTATTTTCATTTATGATGGAGTGTCAATTATTTCAATTCCCTGCAAAGTATTTAATACCCTTGTAATAGGGATTAGTTGATAGCTTATCATATTGGTAGCTAATATATTAAAACTCTTTATATCTAGACATTTATTATCCATATAATCAGAAATTACCTTAAGAAAAATGTATCTGTCATTAGGAACAATTGATGTCAATATATTCCAAATTTCTAGTGCTTCCATATCAACAAGCTCGTCATATGTTTCGTTACCATCAACAACAGGATTATTTACTGTGGTCAAAGAGGCTTCATTCATATCATATTTATATAAAAGATTAGGATAAACTGTCCCACCTGTATCACCAATAATCTTATTAATAAAAAACAAATCTCCTATTTCACCTAGACTTGCACTGGCTCCGGCTACTCCTACATTAATGATAAAATCATGTTGTATTATTTTCTCCTGGGTACAATAAGTTTCCAAAGTGTTTTGTACATTTGTTTTACCAACGCCCGTTATTAATAGAGAGATGGTCTTGCTATAGTATATATATTTAGAACCTATAAACTCTTTTTTTCTTAGCTTATAGTGTTCAATAAATGGAGATGCTTCTGCTTTTAGTGCGGTAAGTATTAGGAGCTTATTTTTTTTCATTTTTATATGATAAAACTATGTACATTTTAATTTGGTGAATCAACAATTTATTAAGTATAAGATTTTGACAGAATGGGTAAGAGGTTTGTTTACTATATTGTAAGATTTCTAACACATAATTATTTTTTCAATTTTAATGCACTATTTTCAGCTTCCATAAGCATTTGAGGTAAATATTTCATTTGAGCCTTTTTTATAATCCACGCCGGAACAAGACCTCCTGGGTCTGTTAGTACTATATATGTGAGCACATTTTCCTCTCCTTTAATGGAGAGACTCCAGCTTCCAACATTTGTAGAAGCTGTTAAAATATTTTCATCTATGTGTTGCTTAAAAACTGTATTGTACCAATCTACTCTATGTTTTTTACGTACATGCTGATATTGATAAAGCCTAGGAGCCAAAAAAGGAACATCCATGACTTGCCAAGCTGTTTGAGTTGAATCCTTATTTTGATATATACCTGCCTCTGTGATATATGCACTTGGAAGTGACTCTGGATATTTTGCTACATTCCAGGCTACATCTAAAATTGTTTGGGGGTGAGCTTTTAAAATCATTTCAATTTTAAAAGCGGGGACAGAAAATCCATCAAACTGAAATTTAGATAATCTATATTTTTCTGTTTCTGTTATAGATTCCCAATCCTTTTGACTCATCATCTTTTCCCAGATATCAGGATATATTGTCTTCGATATTCCAAGCGATTCTAAAAGAAAAATGAAAATTAGATTAGTAAGTAATTTCATTATACTAAATGGGTCAATCTAGAAATTGCTTAACAATTTCGTCAGAAACGTCTTTATCTATTTTTTCGGCTAATTTCTTTAAGGCCTCTCGGGATGCTCTCTCATAATCTGTATGTGTGCCTTTTATGTCATTAAAATTGTTTGCAAATAGGATATCATCTCCGTCCTTTAAATAAATACTCATTTGCGCAAAAGCAGAAAAGAGTGAAAAGGCTTCCCCCCTTTTTTGCGTATCTATTCTTATATCCAAAATATAATTGGATTTTTTTCGATCAGTAACGAATATAGCACCAATTTTTTCTTCCAATGATTTTATAATAATAGGCGTAACCAACGGATTCATTAGTGTTTTCCCCAAACTTTTTTCATCAATGTGAAGAAATATGGATATTGGTGTCATTTCAATATCAATAAATGTAGCTGGAATATCGATACCCTTATATTCTGAAAAAAGATATTCTCCAATTCCATCCTCACCTGTGAAAGATAAAATATCGAGCTCAGCTTTTACTTGATAGTGATTCTGTATTTCAACAAAATCATGTAATATAGATTGAACATTACCAAATCTATCGGAAGTAGTTTTATCAACCAAAGAACCCCTACCTATCGTAAAACATAATAAGACAGGTAGCTCAATCAAATCAATGAGGTCTCCATTTGATGATATATAGTGAGCTTTTATTTCAAGAGAAAGAGGCAGCCCTTTAGCCAGATTTGTTCTGATATTTTTATTTAGAGGAGTTAGTACAATATTTGATAATAATACTTCAATATTTTTCCTTAAAACAAGGTCAACATGAATAACCTCATCAGGGTTGTTTGGATCTTTTATAAGCAACAATTGGTCCTGGAAGGGAATGAGATGTTTCAATCCAGAAAAAAAATATTTAAGGGAGGTCACTGGATTCATATAAAGGTGTTTTATTCCTTCTTGCAAATTATTAGATGAAGCTACCAAAGCTTTTGATATTTTCCTGTTTAAATTATCTTTATAGACAGCTTTAGAAAGCCTGTTGTATACATAATAATAGTCATCATCTTCCCACTCGCCTATATGTTCAACCCCCTCCAAACTTAGTGTTGTACGAGCGGAGTAAATCATTTCATAACTGTTTTCTATAGAAAATATATTTTTTGATCCCTTCCTCTCTATTTCCTTTACTTTGTTGATACTTGTTGCATCAATATCCATTTTGATTGCCTGGGCAATCGTACTTAGAGAGTAGGCTCTTGCCTGTCCAATATATTCTTCTGCTTTTCCTAATTTGGAGACTTTTGAAAAACCGTGAATAAATTCGAAATTATTTCTATTAACAGGATTTAACCAAATCGGTAATTTGGATGAGCTACAGGTATTAAATAAAAAAACGCCGGCCAGGAGGAATACCCCAGCCGGTGTCTTTTGAAAAATATTTATCATTTATCGCTAAATTTTACAGAGATTCACATACCTTTTCTTTTCCTGTATGATTCTACCTTTTGTTCCATTTCTTCATACAATTCTGATGCACGTATTGCATCATAAATTTCTTTATCAGATTTTATTCTATCTAATAGACGTTTTTGAGCTGCTCCTTCATCCCACTCAATAAGAATATAGGCACGAAAAATATCTTGGCTGTCAGAGCTCTCCTCAAGAATCTCCTTTTTCATAATATCATAGTCATCTATAGATGTTGATATTATTTGCTCCTGCGTTTGAGAAAATCGATCTAACATATCGGAATCTGTGCTGACACCCGTCTCTTCCCTGACGCGTTTTAACAAGGCATTCATTTCAGAGTCCATTGCGCCAGCCAATTGAGTAGCTGCATCTTGGGTGGCCTTATTCACAGCAAGTTGCAAATCTCTGCTAGTGGCAGTTGCACCGGCATATCTAAAGCCCTCTTTTTTAGGTGTGTTTATATACCAATCCGGTATATTTTTCATAACTCTTCTTGTAGGCTCTGGGGACAGATTTGGCCCCTTACTTGAGCCACAACTTGAAAGAAATAAAGTGATAAAAATAATTATGAGGCTATTTATTTTTCTCATGGGTAATCTCCTGGTCGTTTAGTCTTTAATACCTTTTTTGCAAAATAGTTCCATGTAACAATATATCAATATATCACAGCACTATAAAATATAGACTAAAATCATATTTAAATAATATAAATAAAAAAGGGCAAAAATGCCCTTTTTTATAATTTTATCGGATATTAGAATTAGCCAACTTTACCTTTTGTCCCACCTTTTCCTGTTTTACCTTTACCTTTTGGCGAAGCCTTTTTCCCTTCATTGGGTTGTGGAATGTCCGTTTTCTTAGGACCTGATTTCACACATTTAGAAGCTTGACCAAGAATTCGTTTTTTATCCAATGATGACAGTGACTTTCCTTTTTGCCATTTGTCATATGATTTTCCAAATCCATACTTTTTTTGATACCAGCTGGCTTTATTTTTCTGGTCATCGAGACATGTTTTAAAATCTGTATCTGAATCAAAAGATTCACCATTTTTGTATTTTGCCTCTTTTACCATGGGACTAACTACACCCTGTTGATATTTATCTTTTTTACCTTTACTAGTTTTTACTTTTACATTACTTGACTTGAACTTACTTTTGTCAATCTTTTTTGTTTTTTTCGGTTTGCTTTTTTCAATGGAATTCTGTCCCTTACTCTGTGCGTCTACCACAGATGTGGACATAAAAAAAGCAATCACAACAATCAAAACACGTGTTATTAATTTCATTTTATTTCCTTTTTATTTAATTAATTAAAATGGCCTTCTACCAATATTGATATATATTTTGAGAAAATTTGCGAAATATTTTATTCGTACACAGATATTTCTTCTTTTAATTGATGAATACCCTTTAAAAATTTCTTATCAAATGCGTTATTATAGTCATTTATTTCGTAGAAATATTGTGCAATTTCGTTGTCCATTACATGGGTATCTATTTTAAGTACTTCAGGAGAGGGAAATACTATTTCCAATCCTGCATTGAATTGACTGATATTATGAACAATATTTGGATTCATCTCTAACACTCTCCTCAATACTAAAATTTCATATAGTCTGCGTTCATGTTTTGTTTTATAAAGCATTACAGCATTTCCATTAATATTATCATTGATATCTTTTAAATGCATTTTATAGTGTCTCTCATCCAAGTTTACTTCAGAAATAGAGGCCACTGGACGACGTAAATGATCTTCGTCTATTATTTCGTCATCATTTTCAAATGTAAATACCAAAGCCGTTTTATTTTTTGAATTAAGAAATTTTTCATATGTAGGTTTGAAACCTTTAACGTATACGTTACCAGCACCATCACTATCATTGGTGAAATAAATAACCTTAGATGGATCTATGTATTTATAATATTCAACCCTTTCTACAAGATTATACAACATACGACGAATGAGCACCTCTTCTCCTGGCAATGAACCAGATACAATATTGTTAAAATCAACCCGCATTGTTGCATCAGGATTATTTTTTTGAACATAATCAATGTCTGATAATATGTCCTGATAAATTGGTGTTTTCAAAACAAATCCTAGGTCAAAAACATCAGGATTTTGGATTCGATAACTGTTTTGAAAAAGCATGTTTCCTAGAGACTGAAATATATCGCGATCTTTTGGAATTATACGGGTAAAATCTTTATCTGCTACATCAATAATATGTGGAGTTATAACTATGATAACTTCCTTTTTTACATCCTGTTTCACCTTATACTTGAACAATTTTCCAATTAGTGGAATAGAACTCAATATAGGTATCCTTCCCTCGCTGTAGCTGTTTTTATTAGAAATTAGACCACCAATAATAAATGGTGTGTTATTGTTCACTTGAACAAAAGTTTGAACTTTTCTACTGTTAATGGTTGGCGCAACAGCAAGCCCGCTTCCTGTTGTATTTCCTAAAAACGATTCTTCGGTCTCACTTATGATGGTCTCAACTTGCATTGTTATCTCATCTCTGTTAGAGCTAACACGCGGTCTCAAATTCAGTACAATACCCACCGGTATATACTCTGTTGATGTTGTTGCAAATTCAGACGATGCTGTAGTCCGTATTGTGGGAATTTGTTGTCCCACAACTATACGTGCCTGTCTGCCATCAAGAACTAGTACCGATGGACGCGAAAGTATATTGGTCTTTTCGTCGTTTATAAGTGCGGCTAGCTCTGCTTTTAATCTATGTGCATCACCCAAAAGACTCTTATCCATAACAAAAGTAAAAGGCTCCAATAAGCCTGTCTCATTATTTTCAAGAGCAAAGCTGGATCCATACATATTTCCGCTTGTCTCATAGCGGATGCCAAGCTGGTCTGTGGCCCCTGAATTAATTTCTATGACCAACGCTTCAATCATTACCTGTATGGCAGGGACATCAATTTCATTCTTCAAAAGATCAATAAGTTTACTTAGACTGTATGGGTCTTCAGGGTCATAAGCGATCATTATTCTTTGCAACGGTTCTCCAGAGGTAGTGTGGACCAGCGATGCACCTCCCATATCCACATCCATACTTGTTCCGGTTGCAGACATTTCTCCTTGCATCTCAAGCAAGGTAATATTTCCTGTTTCAGGAAGAATTATGACCAAAGGTAAATTTTGATAGGTAGATTCTTGAACATATCCATTGATCAAGGTATTATTAAATGGTCCGTTTGGTTGAAATAATAATTCAGTGGAGTTTGGGCCCTGCTCTGAAGAATAATCAATCACAGCATAGCCCAAAGCTTTTAGGATGCCGGCAGCACGGTCAGTTTGGATGTAGCTTAATTGAATCGTTTTATATTCAACATTGATTAACTGAGAAAATATGCCCCCGGAAATACAGACAAAAAGTATAAGGCTTTTAATTAAAATTTTCATTGTAAGAATGTATCTCATATTATTATTTCGATTTATTGATTAATAAATTATTTCAATGGAAATGGGAATATTTACGTTTATAATAGAATATTGACCACCTGATAATGTCGCCAAAATATTACCCTCACTAAAATCTATACCGGGAACAAAACTTCCTGAGACCTCGTAGCTTGCATTGTCGTCATTGGATAATTGTATTAGAATGTCAAAGGCCGAAGGTTCTGTTAGGCTCTCTATTGTTCCCCCTGAAGAGGAAATGGATAAATATATAGGATCCGAGTGGCTCGTTTTTTGTAGTATTTTATGGTACGAATGGTCATCCTTAACATATTCCCATACCATGAATCCATCCATTGGTATAAAAAATCCACTGTGATCAAATGTACAACTATCAATTGTAATTGTTTCGCCTGCCATAGTTGTTGTCATTGTAGCTGCGTTTTTATCAGCTGTCCATATTCCATTACTATAGAGATCTTCTCCTCCAACAGTACTGATTTCAGTTTTATCAAATGTCTGGTCGGCGTAAAACAGATAATCAGTTGGAAACTGTGCTACATTACTTGTAAAAGTATCGTCAATTGTCAAAGAATAAACCGACCAGGAACCTAGGATTCGTGAATCTGAAGATATATTATATTCATCGTGGCGGTTCACTTTAGCATTAAAATGTACAGGTGAAAAATCATCTGTCACGTTGTTTGAGACATTGAGCTCTAAAGCGTATAGCTCGTTGCTTTCAGAAAGAGTGATCCCTGTATTTAAATCGAATCCTTCCTCACAAGAGGCAATGAAACTTATGGTAATTAAAATAAATAGTATTAAATTTCGGTGCATTCTATTTCCTTTAAGGTCAGATATTTATTAGATATTGAAGAAAAAATAAATGATTAACCCAAAGTTACGAAACAAAATAATTTATTCTATCACTTTTTTTAAACCACTTTTTCTGTTTGTGGGGGCTACCTGTATACTGTATTCAGCCCAGCCGACAGTTGAAGAAGCTGCTGCAAAATGGATATCACACTCCAAAGATAGAGATATTTCTGATGGAGCTGCCATTGATTTTCATCCAAGCGAATTATTAGATATCATTGCAAGAAATGGGCATTCTCTTCCACTGGCTTTAAAAAATGAGTTGATCGAACTGGGTTTTGATTTTAATGGAGAAATTGTCACAAGAGGAAGGCCTGTTATTGATGATGAACAGATTGTTGATACAGAGAAATTCCGTTTCCATTATACTCTATCTGGTACCAATGCAGTGCTACCTGAAGATGATGATGGTAATGGGATACCAGACTTTGTAGATCTGATGGTACAATCATTCAACGACATTGCTGTAATTGATTTTGACCTCCAAAATTATACTGTTCCACCCAAAGATGACTGGTATACCAATCAAGATGATGGAGGATCGTATCATTATGATGTGTATATACTCAACTTGGAGTGGGGAGTTTACGGTTGGGTACAGGCAGAAGATTATGCTCAAAACTATTCTGAACTTACCAGGGGTGACAATGAAAATTCCACTGGACTTGAAGAACAAAATGCTATCATATCATACATGGGTATGAGAAATAACTATTACGATTTTCCAGGTCTTACTTCAAATATCATACCTGTTACATCTGCTCACGAATTTTTTCATGCTATCCAATACGGTTACGATGCTTTTGAAGAAGGATGGATAAAGGAGGCGAGCGCTGTTTGGATGGAGGAAATCCATTATGATGATATTAATGATTGCTATCAATATTTAATTGATTTTTTCAACTATCCCGACAGGGGACCCAACTATAGCGTAAACCGTGGATATGGTTCATATATTTTTATATCCTATATGGTAGATAATTATTTTGATATAAATTTTATGAAGTCCTTTTGGGAGAACAGCATTACCCATAATAGCTATGATGGGAGTTATAGTATACTTACCTTAAAAGAGACTATAAATCAAATTGATGCGAGTTCTTTTGACCCACATTTTAACGATTCTTTTGAAAATATAACCAATGATTTTCTTATTGCAAATGCCCTGTTAACCAATGATGCTATGTACGATTCCGTCTATCACTACGATGAAGTTTCAAATGATAATTGGCCCATCACAGAACCTGTTTATGAAGAAGATATTACTCTAATCGAATCAGACCCCCTCTTCCTTGGTGATAAACTTTTAGGTACACTTGGAGCTCACTACTATAAGGTCAATGTAAGTGATTCTTCTTTACAAAACATTTCTATTGAGTTACTACCTTACTATCCTGAAGAAGGAGATTTATATTTAACCATTATCAATGATGCATCAATTCAAACTTCTCCAATGGAGGAGAATGAACAGGTTGTTGATGTAACCATTACAGATGAGGTACGCTTTATAGTGTCTGCCTTTACCTACGAATTGTTAGACCTCCTTTATGCAGTAAGAATCGTACCAAATTCTACCGCATCTACTGATCAATTAACTGTCGAATCAGATAATGCTATCCCCAATTTGTATTCTCTAAATGGAAATTACCCCAACCCTTTTAATCCGTCGACAACTATCTCTTACTTTATCCCTGAGATGGAAAATGTTGTTATAGATATTTATAATATAAATGGGCAAAGGGTCAAAATATTTAATTCACTGAGAGAATCACCGGGTAAACACAGCATTAAATGGAATGGAAAAGATGAAAAAGGATTTCGGATGGAAAGTGGGATATATATCTATTCTATGATAATTGATGGTAAAGTGTTTGATACAAAGAAGATGCTCCTTCTTAAATAATTATTTTGCCAGTGCTTCCTGTAGTTTTGTATTAGTATCCCTCAACCTTCCAGAGAGCATTTTAATTATCTGCTGCATGATCTCTGAGTTTCCTGCCATTAATTCATAAAATCCATCCTGAGCAATTTTAAATAGGGTCGTTTCAGATTCTGCCGTTGCATCTGCTGAACGTGGCTCTTGGTCTAAAAGAGCCATATCCCCCAAAACAGTGCTCTTACCCAAAGTTACAATATGATGGTCCCCTTTATGAATCCGTACGTTCCCATCAACAACAATGTACATCGAATCACCATAGTCTCCTTCAGAAAACATGAGTGATTCAACAGAATGATGTATTTCTTCAGCGATTTGAGCGATTCTTGTCAGAACATCGCCGGGAATATTTTTGAATAAGTCTACTGATTTTAATATGATTGTTTTTTCAAGTATCGAATACATATCTATCTCCTTACCTAATTGGTAGTTTTCCAAAGGTATGATTTGTTTAAATTGACCTGATTCATCTTCAATTCGGTTGAATAATTGATCAATAAATATAGTGTCCTGCACATTATCCCACTCAATTTTTTCCAATATATCCTGGCGATCACTTTTAATGATGTAGTTCAGGGCAATGGCTTCCTTCCATTTATGTTTACTGTGTATCCAGGACAAAAGTAAATTATCAAACTCAATCAATATATCATCGAACAGATCCTTACCCGTTTTTACTGTATCCATATCAGTATCTATAAGCGGCATAGTCAGCCTTCTGTTTTCTGGAGCAAAGGTCGTATCAACTAATTCCAAAACAAAGGGCATCAGTTCAGGGTCATTACTGGAGACATATTGTATGTAGGTTTCAATTGGAGTTTTTGGATCGTGTAGAACACCAAGTTTTAACATAATAGGAATAATTTTTTTGATATCACTATTAATATGATCTCTGACTAGAAAACAATTCTCATCATCAGGCAGGCAGTGTAAAAATATTTCTAATTGATATACTCTCTTGGCAATGATATCTAACTCAATACCGATCATTTTAATAAATTCATCTGATGGAGGCTCTTTTCTTGCTACAGATAGTAGTGAATCGGTTACCTCAGATAAGCTATTCAAATAAGGTTCCCTTAAGCCTTTTTGCAAAATATCTGCGGATTTTGAGACCCCATAATGTTTTAAACATCGGATGATCCCAATTCGTAATGGGAAATTACTATCTGCTTGATATAACCATTTCTCAAGAGCACTCAGCACAGAGTCTTCATCGAACCCCGATAATGCCTGCCGTGCCTGAATAGAAGATTTTGGATAAGCTAAATTACCAATTATATGATCAAGAAAATCCGGATTTTGTCTGGTTTCTGCAATTTTCAGAGATTCTTCACGAATAATCGGTGACTTATGTTGCAAAAAACTAACCAATTGATTATCATCCAATATCCCCATAGGTTTATCTAAAAACTGGAGAGCAATTTTAATTTCATTCACATCAGCACTATTCAATAATTTTTGCATCACAGTATTTGCTTCTTCAACATGATCATTCAATTTCACAAGTGAACATGCGCTTGCAGCTCGTATCATCAAATCGCTGTGGGATATGTTTTTTTGTAAATCATTCGATAATATAGAGAGCTTTCGTGTGCCTGCAATTGCAATTGCCTCAGGTCTTATATCCTCACTCTGTTTTGATGCTTGGATTATATCCTGGTCAATAATGATATCCGCTTTATCTTTTGCGAGTTCAAGAATTGCTTTTTTAACATTGACAGTTCCATTTTTAAATAGATCGGATATGGTGTCTTTCCATGGAGTAAGAGGCATGGTTTTTATTAAATCTATCGCAAACAATTGCTTGAATTCATTTTCATCGGCTAGTGTTTTTTCTATCGTTTGGACAATATGATTGTCCGTAACATCAAATTCTACATCTTCTAAATTCAGTTGACGTTTTTCTATGGCATTCATAAGAGTTTTAACGTACCCGTTTTTCAATCGAAAACTGTTCCATATCCATACAACTATTCCAAATAATGCCATAATGCTTAGAAGATTTAATTTATCTGTCGGAACAAATTTAAATTGCACTAAAATAAAAATAAGAATACCTACTACACCCTCTAAGGTCGCCCTGATAGCGCTGTCAATAACTGGTTTTGCTTGTTTTTTCCTATCTTTGGGAACGGGAAGCCATAGAATCTCTTGTGATGCATTGTTGATAGAAAATTTAAATACCTGATCTGAAAATTTTGCCATAAAAACAGACATAAGTAATGGGACCATTAAAAATACAGAGGAGCCAAGAGCAAGAGAGATGGGTAAGATTAAAAGGCCTGAAAGTATGCCAAACCGAGCTAAAACAATCCCAGTTATAAAAAATTGCATTATTATTGTAGCAGCTCCAGTAGCCATATAATAGGTTCCAAAAAAACCAACAAGATCATCCTGTATCGGAAAATTTTCGACAGCAGTCATTTTAAATTGATAATCAATTATTTTAGAAATAAATGCCGCTAAACCAATAAGCAGTGCAATTGATTTTAAATATGGATCAAATTTGAATTTATTGTTTTTCTTTTTTGATATATCTTTTGGATTTTTTTTCGTTTTATCATCATCGGGTTCTCTGTGATTTTTAATTAACAATCCCATGGATACATATAACAGTATAAAGAAAATTGTGAGATATAACAGTTTATCAGAGCCAAAAGTTTTAACGAAAGGTTTAAGTGAATAACCAGCAAGGATTCCCGCTACAGAACCACCTGCCCCTAATATACTAAATAATCTCTTGGCCTGCCGCGCATCAAATACCTCTCCAGCTAACATCCAGAACTGTAAAATTGAAAGTGAGACCACAACCTCCATAAAGATAAATAATACTGGAATCATCCATTTTTCAGGTAAGCTAACGATAGCTTGAGCACCGCCAGAAGAATACAGAGAAAATAATCGAGTTAATGATAATTGAATGATTAGGAGAACAGCGGCGAAAAGCACACCTCCTATAGAGATAACCTGGATGATATCTTTTCCATCGGTGATACGTTTGTAAATATTGATAACAATAACCATCGTGAAAGCTATTGCAACAAACATAAGTGGAAGGTAACTGCGGTCAAATAAATTAAGAAAAAAGGCATCCCGAGCAGAGTTCCCTGTGATACTTGTAGCGACAACCGCAAAAAATTGGACAAAAAGGATAAGCACTTTTTTTCGCTCATCCTTTTTGATGTTAAACAGTTTCAATGAAATATATGTTTATTAAGAGTGGAGTTAACTTGTACAAAAAGTAAATTTTATACAGTTAATTTAAAAATGAATATTTTTATGGACAAATATCCATATAGAAATAAAATAACAGCAAATGCAGGTCAGCTATTTCCTGCATATTATAATTTAAAAATAAAAATAATTGATAAGGCTTACACTGAAACCTTTAGCTTCATTTACAAAGCCTCCATTTTGAGAAAACAAAATATCTAAATGATAATTATTAAAATGAGCACCAAAGCCACCACCCCATTTTAATCCCCACAGAGAGTTATAAGTTATACCTATTGTTAATGGAATTCTGCGATGAGGCAACCATCTTAGACCTCCCGATAGTTCAATCTGTGATTCAGGAATTACATCAGATTCAGCTTCATAGGAAGCGGAATTAAACAATAATAATTTAGTTCCAAATAAATACTCACTTTCTATGTCTATTTTTAATGGAAGCGTGCTTGTTAAATTATCAATTGTGGTAGTCAAATCTTTAGTTATAATTTTTTCCATTAAAGAATCCTGTTGTGCTTGAGTATAGTCACCCATTTCTTCGAATTCATCCGAATTGAAATCCATTTCGAATTGAATGACATGATTATGGGAGCTGTTTTTATCCCAGCTTAGTTGTCCCATTATATTCCGAACGCTAAGGCTCAATGTCCAATTATTACCTATAATTTTTGACATACCTATGTCTATAGCATAACCTCTACCATTAATATTTGGACTAAATTTTCCCTCAGATGAATATGCTAAAAGGCTGTCAACTTTTACATGCATATCACCCAAATTGTATTGTATTTGAATATTACCATTCCCCAACAGTTTATCTTCATGTGATGTTATCCCTCCAGAACCATTAATGGATAAGTACGCTAATCCCAACAATCCTTTCACCCCAAAACCAATGTATAAATTATTTCCAATTTCACGTGATAAGACAAACGATACCGGTAAAACAGACTGCATACCAAACTGGGTATCATTTAAATCAATGTTACTATCAAATTCTATTCCTTGGAAGCCAGTTTGAAAAATAGATTTGGGAATCGTACCATACAGATCGACAGAACCTCCAACGTACATTGCCAACTTTTTGTAGGACAATCCAAATAACATGAAATGTCCGTGTCCGTTTAGAGATAATCCACTGGCCGGGATTTCGTTTAACATATTATCCACAGATTGATTATCAAGATGTTTCCCACTGAATAAGAATGAGTTTAACCAATTGGGACTTACTGAATTATTATTCAATTGAAAAGAAAGCGGAAGAAGAATAGAAAAATTGGATCTCCTAGACGTCCAAAATTTTGCAGGATTTATTGATGGGGATTGATTTCCAATTGAAGAAGGAAATAGGGTCCCTCCTCTCAGCCCTCCTTCAAATTGCGCAAGAAGAAGATTCTGTGATATAAAAATAGTAATAAAAAATAATTTAATGGATGATTTAATATTCATAAACTCAATCTTCTTTGGATGGATCTACAAGAACCTCAATTCGTCCATATAAAATTAAATTTAATGAATCGCTGGTCAAAACATTTGATGGAATTGAATTACCATTTTCATCCTTATTACCAGAAACGCTGACATCTGCTTTAATAAATAATTTGTCTCCACTGAAAAGCTCGATCTTTTCAGGGTCTAAGATAATTGAATCAGTAAAAGTAGAATTTGGAGTAAATGTGGAGGTAAAAAGAGTGTCTTCATAGATGGTTCCAAATTGAAATGAATCAGATGTAGCATAAACAGAAATTTGTGTTCCAAAATCAAAATAATTTTCAGCATCAAAAAATATGGTAACCTCTTCTAAAACTTCGTTATCTAACTCTAGGTTGGTTTCTTCAATATCAGTTTCAATTTGAGTATTATCAGGAACACTAAAACTCAGTGGAGCCTGAACGGTCATGGTGCCTGCGACATATTGTGATGCTGAAATAGTTCCAAATCCTGAAACTGTTGCTTCACCAGTTGCCCGAATTATATCTGGAAAAATATTTATCAAGTTCTCAGCATTTGGAATAACTACATGGTTATCAGCTGTAATATCCAATCCTGAAACTGTTGATATTTCAATCTCACCTGATAAGTTTGAGGCTTCAATTTCCAGATCAAGGATTACTGGAATTCCAATATTAGTATCAAAATCAATGATCATTTCAACTTCTGTAAACTCAAATTCTTCAATTTCATCTGGTAAACCATCAATAGTTTGATCCACAGGTTCAATCTCTATTGTTACAGGTTTTATTTCTCCGGTCACCGATTCAAATCTTAAGCTTGTCATAGTAACATCAACTACAATAGAGTCACTGAGGGATAAAGTCATTTCTTCATTATCTGGTAATGTTATGGTGGAAACATAGTTTATAGTTTGAGGATCTTCTGACATATCTAAGTTCAACTGATGATTTGAAAGATCGATTATATATGATCCACCGGTAGGGGTTAAAGATAAAGTAGTATCCAGGATGGATCCATCCATAAAAATTTCAAGGATTTGAAAATTTATATCAGCGACAATCCCAATATTATTGTTTATATCCAAAAGCAACTGCCCAGATTTAAGTTCGGCGGTTTCAATTTCAGTAGCATCATCAATAGAAATTGAATTTGAATCAACCATCGCATCCTGTGAAAAATAACCTCTAACCTCATCAAAAGATAGTCCTGCTACATTTATATCAATGAAGATTGAGTCACCGAGTGAATATGATCCAATTTCACTGTAGTTTGTTGTTACCTCTGCTACATAACTCAGTTGTTGATTCTCCATTGTCATAAGGATACTGTAACCACTCAGGTCAATAGATTGGCTAACCAATCCTGACATATTTTCCAAAGTAGTACTAAATTCTTCACCAGATGCATTTTCAAGTTCAGGAATCGTAATGAATGCTGTCGGTGCTCCTGATGGAGATACATTCACATTATTTTCCACGAGGATTTCGAGTAAACCAGCACCAAGATTAGCTTCTAGTATATTAGATTCTGATTCGACATCAATCTTACCATCAAATCCAAGATTTTGAGGTGCTACTCTTCCGGTAAAAAAAGAAAAAGTAATATCATCAGCAGGAGTTTCTCCTTCAAGTGATATGGATATCTCAATATCATCAGTGGAGTTTATAGTTACCATATTTTCTCCAGAATCCATTGTAAGAACGGTGTAATTATAATCAACGGATTGATCATTTATTTCCATCACAAGCGAATGGTCATTTAAAATTATTTCATAGTATATATCGGATTCACTTGCAGGAATATTTATAAGCGTTTCAAATAGAGCACCCTCACTATTTTGAATTGTTGGAATATTCATTTGTACGGTACTGCTGACCGCCATGTTATTGTCAATTAAGATGATCAGCTTTCCATTTAAAATTGTTGCAGATTGCACTTTATTTGAGTCAGATGCTGACAAAAGAATCATATTATCTTCGTAAATTGTTTGTTCTGGTATTTTTGCAGTTGCAGAAGAAACCTCTAAAGTGCTTCCAGAAACATTAACGGTGAATGAAGAATTTCTTGCTGCATCATCAATAACGACATTATCTGCGCCGGGGCTACTCCCTGTAACCTCAACAATAACGTTGCCAGGTAAATTTATCTCATTCAGACTTAAATTCCCGGAACTGCTTTCGCCAGGATTAATGGGACCTGAAATAGTCAAAGCTCCATTAATTATATCAGATCCATCCCCATTTTTTAGCGCAACATCTGTCTCGCCCAAAGGAATAACAAGATTATTCACAATTGTTAACGTTAGGGTACCACCAGTGAACTCTGCACTACTGAAATCGTCAAACGAAAATGAATTTTCTACCGGTTCAAGGTTGAACCCTGGAATATTGTGAGATCCATTGGGGAAATCATTTATTCCGGGAAAGATACTAGAAAATGAATAAGGATCCGTTTCCTTTTCTGGGAAATCACTTAATGCTATAGTTCCTATTGCTGACGTAATTACCTGATTAATGGGACTTACGCCGACATTTTCAAATCCTATGCTCTCCTGAATGTGAGAATCTTCAACGCTAATATCATCAATATTTTGGGAAAATCTTTTTTGTATATCTTCAATTTTAAGTGAATCTCCAACCTCAACTCTGTCTATGTCAATGGATTTTGTAAATGCATATAATAAACTTTCTTCAAGGGGATTGATAAGTGAGTCATCTATGATATCTTCGAAGGTAATTGTTTTTTCAAAAATAGGAACTTCTAATTTAGTTGTCCATGAAGCAAGATCGTCTTTTTTTGGTATACTTAAATCACAGGAAAAAACTGATAACAAAAAAGAAATTCCTATAAAACTTAAAATTGGGAATGTTCGTCTATTCATCATATTCATAATCATCAAAAATATTTTCCATTTCAGGAGCATCAGTATCTATAATGTAATCTGTTTCATAGAGATATAACACTTTTGCGGTAGTTTTAAAATCAGTGACCTGACCAAGGAAATCGTAGCCATAGGTGTCACTGTCATCTGAATATACAATTGCATTTCCTCCAATCTCACATGCACAATCTTTGATAGCCCTAATAACCTGATCGTAGCTTTTTTCACTATAAGCATGGTAGGAACCTGTACATATACCTAACTCATCATATTGTCTATCCGATGGAGCGTAATACAAAAACATTTCAACGGGGCACCCAATTGGACGTGAATCGTATGAATGTTCTATATCACCTAACGACTCAAAGTAAGTTTTTGGTCCACATCCTATAAGGAAAAGAAATAAAAATATTGTAAACTTGGTGATTTTCATAAATTAATTGGCCTGCCCTACATGGAAATATATAAAATCAAATTATTTGTAGAAATAAAAAAAATAGCTAATATTTTCAATTCTTATTTAAGTAAAACCATTTTCTTTGTTCTTACAGTAGCCTGTCCTTCCAAAAGATTGGCAACACGCAACTGAAAGATGTAGACGCCGGCACTCATCACATTTCCATAACTGTCTGTAGCGTCCCATTCTACTGAACCGTAGCCCGCTGTTTTATTAGCATTTATAAGCTGGTTCACCTTTCTACCCTTTATATCATAAATCGTGAGTGTAACCTTTCCCCCTTCGGGAAGTTCATATCTTATGGTTGTAATAGGATTGAACGGATTAGGAAAATTTTGGTATAAAAGATATGTGATAGGAATAACAGGCTCTCTGTTTAGAAATATTTTTTTTGCTGATGGTATTGTAAGCGAACCATTACCTTCTAGAAAATAGTTTTTACCATTATCCAATTTTATCATCCATCCCATAGATTCATCGACATTATAAATAACATTATAGTTGATAGTTAGCTCTTCAAAGGGTGTTATTAGCTCTATTTCAGTATCTTCCTTTGTTATCCTGGTATTTCCAATAAATCGTACATCAAAGACACCCTCAGGAGGCCTGGGAGGCAGACTGTACTGTAATTTCTCTGTCTCATCCACTTCCACTCCAAAATAAAGGGTCAGACCTCTCACTGTTATAGAATTCATGTTATCAGGGCTAGGTACTTCTGCCACCCTCGATCCCCGGCCAGATCCCAAATGGATCTCACCAGAATCTGTTGTC
>PVBE011308649.1_pt1 | contig 52751 bp, 71 predicted proteins | sample 1631181 | NCBI WGS metagenome assembly PVBE01 (sample SAMN08397723, study PRJNA350692) | Marine metagenome, whole genome shotgun sequencing project. | isolation source: water | place: Pacific Ocean | collected 2012-04
CAGAAGGGTCTACGAATTTATATTATACAGATGCTAGAGCAGACTCTGCTGCTCGAAGTGCTTTTAGTATTCAAGATCTAGGTGGTGATGGATCATTAGAATATGATTCTGTTCAAGGTAGATTTATTTTTCAGGGTATAACACACGATGTTCATATGTCTCACCATGCAGCTGTTACAGGACCTGGTGGTAGAGGCCTAGGATTAGACTCTGGAGCCGGAAATTATTATATACCATATCGTAATCCTAATTTAGTTGGTACTTGGGGTGATGCATCAAACATACCTGTTGTAACAGTTGACTCATTGGGAATGGTTGATAGTATTGGAACTGTAACTGTTGCAGGTGTAAGTTCTGCAAGCTTTGATTCACAAACCGGAAGTTTTACAATTAATACTGCTGATGGTGGTGTTTTTACAACGATTATTAACGATTCTGATTTTACAACTAAACGAGCCCGCAATGCAATAGTAATATCAGATCTAACCGAAGATTCAATTGTCGGTGGTCATTTAACTTATGATAGTAGTACAGGCGTAATAGAATATCTAGGATTAACTAGAACAAATTTAAGAGCTCAGTTTTCCGCAGCTGGTGATTTATCATATGATTCTGCTACAGGACAATTTAGTTTTGATGTAGAACAGGTTTATACAAAAGCTAATTTTGATTCTGATTTTAATGCAGCACTAGATGGTACTGCTATTGGAGGTACAGGATTAGAATACGCTGCAGACAGCAATACTATAAAAATTTCAGATACTACTGTAATTGCTGGAACTTATGGATCAGCATCCTTAGTTCCAATAGTTAAAGTTAATCCTCGTGGACAAATTGACTCAATAGGTGAAGTTTCAGTTGCAGGTGTTTCTGCTACAACTTTTGATTCTGCATCAGGTATGTTTACTATTAGTACAGCAGATGGTGGCGTATTCAATACAATGCTATTTGATTCTGATTTTACTAGATCACGAACTAGAGATGCTATTAATTTACAAGATGTTGGTGGTGATGGATCATTAACATATGACTCAGCTATTGGAAAATTTACTTATACAGGTCCTAGTGCTGCTGAAGTAAGAGCACATATAACAGGCGGTAATGGTATAACATTTACGGCAGATGGAAGAATAGATATTGATTCTGCTTCTAGCCCAACAGTTAATAGCCTAATTAATACTACTGGATCAGTAACTACTTTACCAACTAATGTTCAAGCCACATCAGCCGCAGAAGTAATAGTAGATACAGTAGCACATAATTCTGATTTTATGTCTATTGAATATACAGTTCATATGGCAGAAGATGTAATCGATGCATCTCAAATTTCAAAGATATTAGTAACGTATAATAAATCAACGGTTTCTTATGCAGAATATGGTATGATAAGTTCATTTAATAATGATAGTGACATTGGAACTCTAGTTGCAGATGAAAATAGTGGAAATATTAGATTAAAGTTTACAAGGGCCACTGGAATGGGAACAGTTAATATCAAACCAATTAAACATATAATTTCATAGGGAAAGTGAACTATGTCAGTAAAAGATTTTAAAGTTAAAAATGGATTACATGTAGCAGATAGTGCTACTATTGGTTCAAATCTAACAGTTAATGTACATACCCATGTTAAGGGTAATATGACTATTGATGGTACAACATCTATAACAGGTGGTGTAACAGGTAAGTATCAAGGCTTTGATTCAGACTTTGCTGCAAAAGCTACTGGAGATCTTACTGAACATACAAATTTATTCTATACTACAAGTAGAGCAGATTCCGCTATCGATGCTCGAGTAGATTCTGCTTATATTACTTTAAGAACTCCAGAATACATCAGAGAAACTAATACTCAAACTATGACTAATAAAACCATAGTTGATCCTATTATAGATTCTACTCCATTGTATGGACAACAATATGGTGGATTATCAGTAACTGTTGATCAAAACTTAGGAGATAGTACTCAGTCTTTATTATATTTTGCATCTCAAGATTCTGGAAAAGCCGCCGGATTAGTATTAGGTGTTAATAATCAAATTCAACATGTAATTGCTACTAAAGGAGATGCTGCAGATAATAAATTAGTTATTGGATTGGATGGAACTAATTCAAAAATTAATATTATTAGAAATATTGGTACCGGGCCAATTGCATTAGACGCTCCTGCTGTAGCCGATGATCTTATTACAATAACCAATGCTGGTAAAATTTCTTCTACTAATACAGAAGAAGCCTCAACACAAACAACAGGATCTTTTGTTACTAAAGGTGGTATTGCAGCAGAAAAAAATATTCGTGGCGAAGATATTATAGCAGCAAATAATATTCAAGCAAATGGACAATTATTAGGTACATTATCACAAGCTTCTTTGGGAACTAGAAACACTGGAGATTTGCCTGAGGGCACTAATTTATATTTCACTGACGCAAGGGTTAATGCAAACTTCTCTACAAGAACTACAGATAGTTTAAGTGAAGGTAACTCTAAATTATATTATACAACTGCTAGAGCAGATTCAGACGCTAAGAGAGCATTTGTAGTTTCTGATGGTGGCGGAGATGGATCTTTAGCATATAGTCAAGATTCAGGTATTTTACGATATGTTGGTCCTACACCTACAGAAGTTAGAGCACATTTCGCAGGTAGTACGGGTGTTACATATGATTCTGCTACGGGCGGATTTTCAATTGGTCAGCCTGTTTCTTCTGCAGATTCGGTTCAATTCTCCGGAGGTTTAATTACAGGTAACCTTACTATCTCTGGTGATTTAACAGTTGGTGGTGGATATTTTCTTGACTCACAACAAGATCTAAGAGTTAGAAATGCACTAATAAAACTAGCGGATTCTAATACTGCAGATATTAATGATATAGGTGTAGTAGGTAGATATTCAAAAGATGGTGGAAGTACTATCAGAAGAGCAGGATTTTTTAGAGATGCTTCTAATGGTGAATGGTATACATTTAATAATTTAATACAAGACGGTTTAGATTCTGCACCAGCAGATACTACAATCGATAGAGCTCATGCTTCTTTTGAACTAGGAACATGGAATTTTGGAGCATTAAGAGGAAGATATTTAGGATTTGATTCAGACTTTGCTGCATTCTCATCTAACTATGTTGTACATACAAATGACTTTACTGCAACAAATGCAGGGAGATATGCGATAAACACATCTGGTGGTTCTGTTACAGTTACATTACCAGCAAGTCCTCAAACAGGATTTTATGTTAGATTAATTGACGTAGCTAGTTATGCAACCAATTCAGTTATAGTCAATAGAAACGGATCAACAATAGAAGGTTATTCACAAAACTTTGAACTTGATTTAGGTCAAAGTATTATTGAATTTATTTACATAAATAGTAATTGGCAGGTCTATTCATCGATCGGCCAAAGAGGACCCGAAGGACCTAAAGGAGATTCAGCAGATGTTGCAGATTTCTCTACTAGGGCAGAAACCATCGCGTACTCAGTAGCATTAGGATAGGGAACAATGGCAAAAAAACTACTAAGAGATTATTTATTTAGTCCTGGCGCGGCAGGAGTCGGATACGTAGAAGTTCCGGGACGATATACTTTAGATAAACTGTTACTTGTAACTAACGTAACAGATAATATAATTATGTATAACTTCGCAGATGCAACTTTTGCGGGTACTACAGTGGCTACGACTTTGGCTAATCATACAACGAATTGGCCACGGGTTACACAAGCGTATGACGGTTATACTAGGATAACATTACAATACAATTCAACAGGTATGAGTGCAAATGATATATTGCAAATATTTGTAGAAGATCAAGAAGATCATGGACAAAAAATAAGACCATGGGATTTTGGTACGGATGCTATCGAACGAATGAGAATATCACAAGGTGAATCTCTTATTGATGCCGACTTTGAATATGGACTACAGCCTACGAAATGGGCAGGATTTGGATCTGTTAAAGGATATCCATCTACATATGATCTACCAGGAGTAGATTTAGTTGTTAATACTATTGTGACAGATTATCAAACTGATAATAATGATCAGAGTATTATCACAGTTTCATTTAAAGATTCTGCAAATGGTGCTTTAAATCAAGCCCATGGATTAAGTGCAGGTGATGTTGTTAACGTATCAAGTTTAAATGCTGGTGCTGCGGGATTCTCTAGAGCAGATGGTAGTTTTATTATTGAGTCAGTCCCTGCATCTCACCAATTAACTTATTACGCTAGAGGAACCGTTGGTTCTTCAGACGGAGATACTTTATACACAGAAGAAACATTAGTTAGAAAAGGAGCTCTTTATGATAATGCTGCTTTACCTACACCAACAGCTGTTGCATCAAATGGAGCAGATCCTTCTGAAATAACATTAACATTTGCAAAACCCCATGGATTAGTTCCAGGAACACCATTGCACGTTATAATGGGATCCGGCACTAATAAAGCAAAGGCATCTGGTCCTTTCTTCATGAAATCATCTCCAGAACCTGATCAAATGAAATTTGATGCTAGAAGTGGTGCGGCTGTTACAAGTCCCGGAAGTGCTACTGTATATGCCGTTAGTAATGCTACTATTCTTCATAGACCATCTGATGGTGGTGTTATATTATCTACTAAAACACCAACATATGCTGCGTCAGTTACTCGTCAAACAAAAAGATATTTTAGATATCAATCAGGTAAAGGATTCTTATTTTCATCTGGTACATTGTTTGCTCCAGTATATGACTTGCAAGCGGTTACTGCGGCTGGAACAGGTGCAGGACAATTAATAACAATTAAAACAGATGATATAGATCATGGATTACAAGCCGGAGCTTCTGTAGAGTTAGTTGGAATAGAAACATCTGGATATGAAGGAACATATTCTGTCAATACAATTATAGATGACTACACATTTACAATTATATCAACAGGGACATTGGGTGATACTACAGCACAATTAGCAGAAATATCTACAGTTCAAGTTAAAAATTGGGTTGGAGCTTCTGTTCGAGCTGGTATGTTTGATGATCAAAATGGATTATTTTGGGAATTTGATGGTCAGCAAATCTATGTTGTTCAAAGAACATCTACTTATAATATAACAGGAACAGTGTCTGTTACTAAAAATAGTAATAATATTACTGGATCAAATACAAGATTTAGTGAACAATTAAGAGCTGGGTCTAAAATATCCATTAAAGGTATGACTCATTTTGTGACAAATATTGAAAGTGATACATCAGTTAATATATCACCGGATTATAGAGGTATTACTGCATCTGGGGTAAGAGCACAAAAAATAACACAAATAAGAGTTCCACAATCTAAATGGAATCTTGATCGATTAGATGGAACAGGTCCATCCGGATTTAATTTTAATCCTAGTCGAATGCAGATGATTGGTATTGAATTCTCATGGTACGGAGCCGGTTTTGTTCACTTCATGGTTAGAGGACAAGATGGTAAATGGATTATGTGTCATAGAATTAAAAATAATAACGTAAATACTGAAGCGTTTATGAGATCGGGTAACTTACCTGTTAGGTATGCTATTGATAATGATAGTCCGATAACTTATCTAACAGCTTCTATTGATAGTAATGCTACTACAATCCCTGCAGCAGAAATGAATGAATTTAGCAATGCTGGAACACTATTAATTGATAATGAATTGATTACATATACTGGAAGAAGTACAACAGATGGCGCTGGTAACTTTACTGGAGCAACTCGACAAGCAACTGTATCACAGTTTTTACAGGGTAATAATGTTACAGTAAGTGCGGGTGGTAAAACAACACATAGTAGTAATACCGGTGTTATTGAAGTATCTAATACTTGCTCACCCACATTATCTCACTGGGGTTCTGCATTAATAATGGATGGCGGATTCCAATTTGACCGAGGATATTTGTTCTCGTATTCAAGAAATGACTTCCGTGTGACTACTTCTCCACAAACCGCATTTGCCGTAAGATTAGCTCCATCAGTATCTAACGCATCTGTTGGTCGATTAGGAGCGCAAGACTTACTTAATAGAAGTCAGATGTTATTACAAGAAATTACAGTTGCTATGGGTCGTGGGTTTAACCAAGGTGACTGTATCTGCCAAGGTATTTTGAATCCAAAGAATTTTGAAACTGCTACATGGAAAAGCTTAACAGCAGAGGCAGATGGCGGACAACCTTCATTTGCTCAGGTGGCAGATAGAGGTGATATAACATGGTCTTCAGGATCTTACGCATTACCTGGAGAACAGATTTTCTCATTTGCTACTGCGACAGGATATCTAGAAACAATTTCAACAGTGCAGGATTTATCTCCAATTAAACAGATGGATGGTGCGCCAATGGGAGGAGACTTTAAGTATCCAGATGGTCCAGATATTTTGGCTATTAACATTTTCTTCTTGGCAGGTCGTGGTGATGGAACAATCGAACTTAAATGGACAGAGGCACAAGCATAGGATAAAATATGTCGAATGTAAAACTTAGTACATGGTTAAGCACATCTCTAGCAGACGGTCTAGATTCTGGTACAACTATCAACATTGTACAAAGTGAAATAATTAAATTAGACTCTAATACGAGCGGTGATTATGTAAGACAATTAACCGATGGTGGAGGTATGGAAATTGTTCCGACTGGAGCAAGGAATCAAGATGTTATTATTAGAGTTGATTCATCAGAAATACCTACACTTACTAATACTAAGACATTAACAAATAAAACAATTAACTTGACTAATAATACTTTAGTGGGTACAATAGGTCAGTTTAATGCCGCCTTATCAGGTGCTAATTTCGTTTCTATAGATGGTATTGAAACATTAACTAATAAAACATTAAATAGTGCTGCATTATCAGTTCCTGCAATAACTGGTGGATCTATAACTGATATATCTACATTCGGAATGAGAGACGTCACTAATACAAATTATATGACGAAGCTTGTTTCTGATAATGCCGTTGCAGGAGCAGCATTGACTGCACATAGAACAATTACTCTTGATGTTAGAAATGAAGATAGGGCTGTTACATTACAGGGTGATTTAACACTTAAAGGCGATTTCGTAATTGATTCTGCTAAGGATGTAACATTAACACCAACTGATACTACTTCATTAACATTACCAACATCAGGTGTATTGACTTCTAAAGATAGTGCTGATGGTAAATTAACAGTTAAATATCTAGTTAGAACTTCTCAAACAGGTGTAGCGGGTACTTATGGATCAGCTGCTTTTGTACCTAAAATAAATGTAGATGCTAGTGGATTTATTGATAGTATTGGTGTTGTACCGATTAATAGTGTTTCTACTTTAACATTTGACTCTGCTAATAAAACTATGTCAATTGGTACTGCTGGTGGAGATACATTAAACGCTAGAATTGGGTTATCAGGGTTTAGCACAACTGATTTATCAGAAGGTAGTAATGAATATTATACAGATGCTAAAGTTAGAGGTGCTATATCAATTACAGATGCCGGCGGTGATGGGTCTCTAGGATATAATTCAGGTACAGGAGTTATTACATATACTGGGCCTTCTGCATCTGATGTCAGGGCTCACTTTACAGGTGGTACAGGAATAGGGTTATCATCTGGAGATATTAAAATTGATTCTGCAGAATTAACCTCATTATATGGTGCAACAATATTTACAGATTTAAAAACAAGAGATGGGACAGGAACAGGCTTAGATGCAGATCTATTAGACGGACAACATGGTTCGTATTATAGAATTAACATATACAATAAAGCCGGTTCATTGTTAAATTAATAGGAAGGTATTATGTCAAATCCAACAAGTAGAGCCGAATTAATAGATTGGTGTAAAAGAAGGTTAGGCGAACCAGTTATTGAAGTTAATGTTGACGACGATCAGTGCGATGATCGTGTAGATGAAGCTATGCAATATTATAGGGAATATCATGATGATGGAACATATAGAACTTATTTGAAGCATCAGGTAACTCAAACCGATATTGATAATGGGTATATTACTATACCAGATGGAACACACTTTGTAATAAAATTATTTAAAGTAAGTTCAACGTTATTCTCAAGAAATATGTTTAGTATTAAATACCAAATGCATTTAAATGATATTGCTAATATGCATTCATATTTAGGTGACTTGGCATATTATGAACAAATACAACAATATCTAGGTTTACTAGAAATGCAATTAAATGGTTCTCCGCAAATTGAATTCGTAAGAGAACAATTAAGATTGTATATCTTTGGTGAATTTGAAAATAAAGACATCTTAGAAGGTGACTATATAGTAATGGAAGCACATGTAGTTGTTGATAATTCAACGTTTACAAAAGTATGGAAAGATATGTGGTTAAAGGAATATACAGCTGCATTAATTAAACAGCAATGGGGATCTAATTTAATTAAATTCGATGGTATGACAATGCCAGGAGGAGTTACATTAAATGGTAGACAAATATATGATGATGCTGTTTCAGAAATACAAATGCTAAGAGAAAAAATACGATCAGACCATGAACTTCCTGTAGACTTCTTTGTAGGATAATTCTATGGCTACTAACTTACACTTTGATCAAAAAAGAACATCAGAACAGAATCTATATGAAGATATTACTATAGAATCTTTAAAGATGTTTGGTCAAGACGTGTATTATCTACCTAGAACTATAGTAAATGAAGATAGAGTTTGGGGAGATGATGTCCCATCTAAATTTAGTTCATCATATAAAGTAGAAATGTATTTAGAAAATACCGATGGCTTTGATGGTGAAGGAGATCTATTTACTAGATTTGGTGTAGAAATTAGAGACCAGGCAACTTTTGTTGTAGCTAGACGTAGATGGAAAAATACAATAAGTCGTTATGATAATGAAATAAATTCTGAAAGACCTAGAGAAGGTGATTTAATATATTTGCCCTTATCTAATTCTTTATTTCAAGTAATGCACGTTGAACATGAACAACCTTTTTATCAGTTACGTAATTTGGTAACATATAAATTACGTTGCGAGTTATTCGAATATAGTGATGAAGATCTAGATACAGGTGTTAATGCAATAGATAAGATAGAACAAAGCTATGCCTATACATATAGAATGAAATTAGATAGTTCTAGTGGAGGATTCTTTGTTGGAGAAAATGTAACTTCAACTTTATCAGATGGAACTATAATGAGTGGTGAAATATCTCACTGGTCAGATTCAGATAATGTAGCAAGTTTAATTCACGTCGGAGCTAATGATGGTAAATTCCATACATTTGTAACTGGTCGACAATTAGTAGGAACATTAGCTACTGATGATGAAGGTAATGTTTCTGTAGCTGGAATTATAGAAATTTGGGATGATGATAACAAAATATCACAAAATGAACAGAATAAAGATTTTAGTACAATATCTTCTGATTTCTTAGATTTCAGTGAAGATAACCCATTTGGAGACCCGGAGAATAATTAATGAGTGATGATATATTTGACTTTGGCTTTACAGCCGTAGATGAAAATGAATTAGAAGCAGTTCAAAAGGCAACGACTGCTGCTACACAAATTGCAGATACTGCGACAACAACACAGGATAGACTTGATAAATTATATAATGCTATGACGCCATTATTAAATAATTTAAAAAAGAATCCAGAAAAAGAATATATACTTTGGCCTGATAGATTAGCTAAGGTAGAAGCATTTGAAGATCATTTGCAGAAAATTTATAAAGGTTAACAATGTTTGGAACATGGTTTTATCATCAACGCCTTAGAAAAAGCGTAGCAGTATTTGGTACGCTCTTTAATAATTTGTATTGCTTACGAATGGATAGTGCTGGTAAAGTTATATCTCAAATAAAAGTTCCTTTATCTTATGCACCAAGTAGAAAATTTTTAGAAAGAATTAGAGAGAATCCTGATTTAGATACTAATACTAAAGTAGCAGTAAAATTACCTAGAATGTCTTTTGAGATAGCTGCTATACAATATGATGCTACTAGACAGCTACAAAAAACTAATACATTTCAACAATCGGGTTCTACTAACGCATTAAGAAATAAATTTTATACATTTGTTCCATATAATATAACTTTTCAATTAAACATATATTCGAAAACACAAGATGATTGTTTACAGATAGTAGAACAAATATTACCATTCTTTAATCCTCAATATTCGGTTACTATAAAACCGTTTAAAGATTTTCCGAATGTAAAAGAAGATATTCCTATTGCACTTACAGGTGTAGATTTCCAAGATGATTTCGAAAGTGCCTTAGAACAAAGACGAACAATAATATATACTTTAACATTTGATATGAGAATGAATTTCTATGGCCCAATAGCAGAAGCTAAGATTATTAGATCAGCTGAAACTAGTGTATTTGAAATAAATAGAGGATTAAGAGATTCAGATATGCAAGTGTCTAAATTTAGAACAAGACCAAATCCGTTTGACGTATCTGCAGATAGTGACTTTGGATTTAATGATTCTGCAGATTATAATTACTTATTTAATTTTGATAGTAGTTAGGAGATAAAATGTCGGATAATGCAAAAAATGATTTTGAATATGCTAGACAAATAAAGCATGAACTTTTAGCAAAGGGTTCTGCAGCTTTAGATGATATGGTTGATGTAGCAAAAGCAACTGAACATCCTAGAGCATTTGAAGTTATGTCTGGTATGATTAAAAATATAGGTGAAATAAGTGATTCATTAATGGATCTACATAAAAAGAAAAAAGATTATGATAAACCTGATGATGATATAAAACAAATTCCCCAAACAACTAATAATAATGTCTTTATTGGTTCTACTAGTGATTTACAACGTATGTTGTTAAAAAAAGATGATGAGGAAAAAGTAGTTGACATTAACGACTATAAATCGGATGAATGACACATATCTAGGTAACATTAATGTTAAAAAAGATGGTGTAGTCACAAATTTTACTTTAAAAGAAGTAGATGAATATAAAAAATGTATGGATTCACCTTCATACTTTGCAGAGAATTATTGTAAAATTATTCATGTTGATAAAGGATTAGTTCCCTTTAAATTATATCCTTATCAGGATAAAATGTTTAAGCATTTTAATAATAATAGATTTTCTATTATATTAGCCTGTAGACAATCGGGAAAATCAATATCTTCTGTTGCCTTTTTATTATGGTTTGCTATATTTAATCCGGAGAAAGTCGTAACTATATTAGCAAATAAAGGTGCTACTGCTCAAGAAATGTTAGGTAGAGTTACTCTTATGTTAGAAAATCTACCATTCTTTTTACAACCTGGATGTAAATCTCTTAATAAAAGATCTATAGAATTTAGTAATAATAGTAGAATTGTTTCTGCTGCTACATCAGGATCTTCTATTCGTGGTATGTCAGTTAACTTATTATATCTCGACGAGTTTGCATTTGTGGAAAATGCTGCTGAATTTTATACATCTACATATCCTGTGATTTCATCTGGTAAAGATACTAAAGTTATTATTACATCTACTGCTAATGGTATTGGTAATCAATTTGAAAAGATATGGACTGGATCAGTTCAAAAAGTAAATGAGTTTATTCCATTTAGAGTTGATTGGTGGGATGTTCCAGGAAGAGATGATGATTGGAAACAAGAAACAATTAATAATACATCTCAATTACAATTTGATCAAGAATTTGGTAATACATTTTTTGGAACTGGAGATACTTTAATTAATGCAGAGACATTAATGAGTCTTAGAGCAAAGCCACCTTTGCGCTTAATAGAAAACAATTCAGTCTGGATCTATGAAGAACCAGTAAAAGATCATCAATATGTGATGACCGTAGACGTTTCTAAAGGTAGAGGACAGGATTATTCTACTTTTACTTTGATCGATATTAGCACGAGGCCATTCAAACAGGTTGCTGTATATCGCAATAACCTTATATCTCCACTACTCTACCCTAACATTATATATAAGTATGCGAAAGTCTACAATGATGCTTTAGTAGTTGTAGAGTCTAATGATCAAGGTGTATTAGTAACAAATGGGCTTTATAATGAATTAGAATATGAAAATTTGTTTATAGAATCTACTGTAAAAGCTAATAGATTAGGCGTTGAAATGAATCGTAAAGTAAAACGTATTGGATGTTCAGGTGCCAAAGATTTATTAGAAGAAAGAAAACTAGATATAGTAGATGAAAATACTATTATGGAAATATCTACATTTGTAGCAAAGGGCCAATCGTATGAAGCATCAGATGGAAATCACGATGATTTAATGATGAATTTAGTTATGTTTGGTTATTTTGCTACAGGAAGTTTTTTCTCTACTCTTACAGATGTGGATGTAAAAGATATGATATTTAAACAGAAAATGAACGCAATTGAGAACGATGTATTACCTTTTGGATTTATAGATGATGGTATGGATAATATTCCACAAAAAGAAGAAGAAGATCCTTGGGCTACTAAAAAATGGGTTGAAGAGTGGGGTGGACCCTACTAAATATTGAAATTGATAAATACTTGTAATTGAATTCCGCATTATGAAAAATCTTATAATTCGATTACTGGAAAGAGGAAAAAAATATGGCAATTGGTACACCTTCAGAGTCTCCAGCAATAGTCGTCAAAGAGGTCGATCTATCGGGCGTAGTGCCTAATGTTCAGTCGACAACAGGCGCTTTTGCAGGTGCGTTTCGTTGGGGACCAGTGGAACAAGCAACTCTTGTAGGCAATGAAGCCACTCTTGCTGAAACATTTGGATCACCTAGCGATAGCTTTGCGGTAGATTTTTTATCTGCTGCATATTTTCTTAAATATTCTAACCAGCTTCAAGTATCTCGAGCAGCTGATGCAACAGCCAGAAATGCTGTTAGTGCAGACAGTGCCGGAGCTGCGAAGCTAATTAAAAATGATGATGATTGGGATAATGGAACCCATATGGGCAATATGGTCTGGGCAAAATATCCTGGTACATTTGGAAATTCACTTAAAGTGGAAGTAGCCGGTGCTACAACATGGACCGGTTGGGGGTCTTCTAATCAAGATAATTTCGACGGAGCACCGACAGGTGCAGAACGTCATGTATTAGTTCTTGATCAAGATGGCGTTATAACTGGAACAGCTGGAACAGTCTTAGAAAGATTTCCGTTTGTTAGTGTAAACGACGGAGCTGTTAATGCAGATGGTTCTAGTAACAATATGAAAGAAGTAATTAATAGATCTTCAAGTTATATAAGGATGAGTGAATCATTATCAGACTCAGCTGCATCTTTATCTCTAGTACATGGAAACGATGGATCCGTAGCGGGTACTGACGATTACATGAGAGCAATGGATAAATTTGAAGATAAAGACACTGTTCAATTAGACTTCTTAATTGCTCCTGGCAAAAATAATGCTACAGATCAAGAAACACTTGTAGATGACTTAGTTACTACAGCTAGTTCATTACGTAAAGATTGTGTGGTGGTAACATCACCAGCTTCTGCTTCAGTAGTAGGAAATGCAACTCCTGTTACAGCAACAGTTGCCGATGCAGCTGATTATACGTATAGTTCTTACTTAGTTGTAGATAATAACTGGTTAAAAGTCTATGATAAGTATAACGATAAATATATCAATATTCCAGCAGCTTCTTCTACTGCAGGTTTAATGGCAGCCGCAGATCAAAATGCAGCGCCATGGTTTTCACCAGCAGGAAGTAGACGAGGTGCATATCTAGGAGTTACAAGTTTGGCTTATACGCCAACTAAGACTCAAAGAGATACGCTCTATAAAGCAGGAATTAATCCTATAGCTAATTTACCTGGTCAAGGTATTTTACTATATGGTGATAAAACTCATATGAATAGACCTTCAGCATTTGATAGAATCAATGTACGAAGACTATTCAATGTAATTGAAAGAGCTATTTCATTAGCTGCAAGAAACACATTGTTCGAATTGAATGATGAGTTTACTCGAGCTGAATTTGTTAATATCGTCGAACCTTTCCTAAGAGAGATCAAAGGAAGGAGAGGTATTACCGATTTCAGGGTAGTTTGTGATGAAACTAATAATACCGCAGCGGTAATTGATCGAAATGAATTCGTTGCGAATATTTTCATCAAGCCAGCGCGCTCAATCAACTACATTACTCTTAACTTTGTTGCTGTGAGATCCGGTGTCGACTTCGAAGAAGTTGCCGGACTTTCGGTATAAGGGAGGTAGAAAATGGCAGTATTAGGCGTTGATGATTTTAAAGCCAAATTACGTGGTGGCGGTGCTAGACCGAATCTTTTTAAAGCCACGATTAATTTTCCAGGCTATGCAAACGGAGATGTTGAATTAACATCATTTCTATGCGAGGCAGCTCAGTTGCCTGGCTCAATCATGGGAACAATTATAGTTCCTTTTAGAGGTCGTCAATTAAAGATGGCTGGAGATAGAACATTTGATGTTTGGACTCCAACTATTATTAATGACACTGACTTTAATGTTAGGAATGCTATGGAACGTTGGATGAATGGTATGAATGCACATAGTGCTAATACCGGACTAACAAATCCAGTTGACTATGAAGCAGATCTAACTGTAGATCAAATCGATAAAGATGGATCTACATTAAAGTCTTATAGCTTCCGTGGTTGTTTTCCTACAGCAATTGCTCCAATTGATCTAAGTTATGGCTTAGAAAACGATATTGAGAGATTTACTGTTGAATTCCAAGTTCAATACTGGGAAGCAAACACAACTTCATAATGAACGTATTACAAAGGCGGGGATTTATTCCCCGCCAAATGAGGAGAATAAATGGCTGAACAAGAAGGCATAAAGCTTTTTGGATTTGAAATTAAAAGAGCTAAAGATAGAAAAGCTGAAAAACGACAATCTGTAGTACCTCCTGTAGATCAGGATGGTGCAGGTTACGTTACTGCAGCTGGAGCACATTATGGAACTTATGTTAATCTTGGAGAAGGCGATGCCTCAAAAGATAATTTCCAAAATATTAGACAATATAGAGCAGTAGCTACTCATCCTGAAGTTGATGCAGCTATTGAAGATATTGTAAACGAATCAGTAACGGCGAATGAAAATGAATCGCCGGTAAGTCTTGTATTAGATCATGTAGAAGGTCTTAGCGATCAACTTAAAAAAGTTATGCTAGAAGAATTTGATCAGATATGTGGTATGTTAAAATTTACTGAATTAGGTCATGATATATTTAAAAGATGGTATATTGACGGAAGAATATATCATCATTTAGTAGTAGATGAAAATCAATTAAAACTTGGTATTCAAGAAATAAGACCTATTGATGCTACTAAAATTAGAAAAGTAAAAGAAGTTAAAAAGAAAAAAGACGAAGCAACAGGCGCAACCTTAGTTGAACAAGTAAATGAATTTTATATTTACCAAGAGAAACCGGGCGCTCAAGCAACAGGAATTAAACTATCAAATGATTCTGTATCATATGTAACCTCAGGTCTATTAGATATAGATCGTAAAAAAGTTGTTTCTAATTTACATAAAGCATTAAAACCAATTAATCAATTACGTATGATGGAAGATGCATTAGTCATCTATAGACTAGCTAGAGCTCCTGAAAGACGTATATTCTATATCGATGTTGGTAATTTACCAAGAGGTAAAGCCGAACAATATATGAAAGATATAATGTCTCGATATAGAAATAAATTAGTATATGATGCAGATACAGGTAAAATAAGAGATGATAGAAAGCATATGTCTATGCTTGAAGATTTCTGGTTACCTAGACGAGAAGGTGGCAGAGGAACTGAGATTACTACTTTACCGGGAGGAGATAATCTCGGACAAATTGAAGATATTATCTATTTTCAAAAACGTCTCTATCGTTCACTCAATGTACCTATAAACAGATTAGAACAAGAAGCACAATTTTCTTTAGGTAGATCTACAGAAATAAACAGAGATGAAGTTAAGTTTCAAAAGTTTATTGATAGATGTAGAAAACGTTTCTCTATGTTATTTACTGAGATCCTTAAGAAACAATGTGTAATGAAAGCAATTTGTACCGAAGAAGATTGGAAACAATGGGAACAAGATATCGTCGTTGATTATGTAAGAGATAATCATTTTTCAGAATTAAAAGATAATGAACTTATGCAAGTAAGATTTCAAAATTTAGATAATATTCAACAATACGTAGGAGAATTTTTCTCTAAAGAATGGATTATGAAAAATATCCTTATGTTTGATGAAGACGATATGAAAGAAATGCAGAAACAAATAGCTGCTGAGAAAGCATCTGGTGAAATAGATGATGAAGATAAAGAAGAAGAAGAGGAAGCGCCACCTCCAATGAATGGTAATGGTGGTCAGCAACACAGTATAGATATTAATGTAAATGGAGCAAATAATGGCAATTGAAGATATAATTAACCACGTGGTTAAACAAGATTTTAGCAAAGCAGCACCTACTTTTGCAGAGATAATGGCAACTAAAGTAGATGATGCATTAGAACAAGAAAAAATAGCAGTCGCTGGAGAGGTATTTAATCAAGTGACTGACGGAGAAAGCGATGAAGAAATTATTCAAGATCCTGAAGCCAATGTTGAAGATAGTCTTGATGATCAAGACGTTCAAGATGCTCTTGCTGATGAAATTGAGTCTGATGCTCAGGAAACTGCTGAAGACGATCCTATGGTGGAGGAAGAACCAGAAATAGAGACAACTGACGAGGACGAAGAGTCCAAGGGAGAATAAAAACTGAAAAAAATAATTTTATTATTACCTATATTATTAATATCATGCTCTTATATGCCAGAACCCTTAAATGATCCACACGTTTCTTCATTTGGGAAGAAATGTAATGAAAAAATTTGGAGTTATATCTGGATAACTAAAAGAGGTGAAAACTTAACAGCAACTGAAGAGAAGTGTAAAATACCTATTAAAAAATGATTATACCATTTAAGCCCAGTGAAATATTTGAAAGAAACCCCAAAGCAAAAACATCAGTTGATGGGGATGTAGTAATTATTGATGATTATTATTTACATTATGAAGATATCTATGATATGTTAATGAATACTTATGCACCTATGTGGAAAGCTGATAAAGAGCATAGTAGAAATTTTATAGATTATTATGATTGTAGACCGTGTATATCTATTGCACATGCAGACATTAAATATGAATTTGACATAATAGCAGAAGTTTATCATGAACAAGGACGTATAGAAAAATTAGGAAGTAATTTAAAAGAATATAATTATTTTAAATGGAAGGAAAATATATCACCGCAAACGCATCAAATGTATCCACATAGAGATACACAATATGCTTCGATAATATACATGGATAAAGTTTGTTCAGGTGGTACGGCTTTTTATGAAGGTATAACTGGTCATTTTGAAAATAACGAAGGCCGAGATTTATTTTATGATGTTAGCACTATGATAAAAAAGGTCATACCTGCTAAACCCAATAGGCATATAATTTTTAGAGGTGATAAATTTCATGGAGGTTATATTGAAGATCATAACAAATATGTTAATGATTGGCGTATAAATGAGTGTATTTTTTATAAATCAGTAGGCGAAAATTAAATTTGTATAAATAAATGTTAAAAGCAAAGCGATGAAAAAATTTAAAGAATTAAGAGAATTAACTGGTCGCAAGCCCCAAGGGCAGATTGTTTATGATAAAAAGCATGGCAGAATACCAGTTAAGATTATGAAAGATAGAAATGAATTCATCGTGTGGATCGATGGAGATCGATTAGAAAGTTATAAGAATCAGCGAGAAGCTGAAAAGATGGCAAAAGAATTTGTTAAACAATATAAAGGTAAACGATGAAGCTAATTACAGAATATAACGAAAACAACGTTCAATGTATTGTTGAAAAGAAAGATGACGGAAGTAAGTCACATACTATTTCTGGTATCTTTGCAATGGCTGAATCACAGAATAGAAATGGACGTGTTTATCCTATGCCGGTTATGGAAAAGGCAGTAGGTAAATATGTTGATGAACAGGTTTCTAAGGACAGAGCGGTCGGTGAATTAAATCACCCTGATGGACCAACTGTTAACTTAGATAAAGTATCTCATAAGATTACGGAACTCAAATTTGAGGGAAATAATGTTATGGGTAAGGCACGAATATTGGATACTCCAATGGGTAATATTGTAAAAGGTTTACTTGACGGCGGCGTCCAACTAGGTGTCTCAACTCGTGGTATGGGTAGCCTTGAGCAGCGCGAAAGTGCTATGTATGTAAAAGATGACTTTATGCTTAATACGATTGATATCGTACAAGACCCTTCAGCACCAGAAGCATTTGTTAATGGAATAATGGAAGGTGTAGATTGGATCTGGAATAATGGAATCTTACAAGCTCAAGAAATTGAAAAAATAGAGACTGAAATTAAAAGTGCTTCACGTGCGGATCTATATGAAACGCAAGTTCGTGAGTTTAAGAATTTCCTCTCGTTAATGAAATCTAATAAATAGGGAGTCGATTATGACTGAAGAAGTAAAGACTGAAGAAGTCGAAAATCAGGATGTCGAGCTCAACGAGAATGAAGTTGAAGAGGCTCACGACACCAAAAATGCTGAGCAGCAATCTTTAGCGGCGAATGATAAAGCAGAAGCCGCAGGCAAATCTGCTAAGAAACGTCCTAAAGACAAAAGCAACAGCGATCCAATGCCGAAGGTAACACCTGGCGATCCGGATAAGCATTCAGCAAGTAGTAAAGGAGCTCCAGCTAATGGTGCACCATTTAAAGCTACTGAAGAAATTGAAATTGATGGGAACTTTAGTGACGATCTGAATGCACTGGTCGAATCTGAGGCTACACTCAGCGATGAGTTTAAAGCCAAAACAGCTGTTATATTTGAAGCAGCGGTAAAGTCTAAAATTGCCGATGAGATTAATCGTCTTGAAACCGAATACACTGAGCAATTAGCGGAAGAGGTTGAAAAGACTAAATCTGATATGGTAGAAAAAGTAGACAGCTACCTCAACTATGTGGTTGAACAATGGGTAGAGGACAACAAAGTAGCAATTCAATCCGGTCTTAGAACCGAAATTGCAGAAAACTTTATGAATAAGATGAAAGATCTATTCACAGAGTCTTACGTAGAAGTCCCCGAAGCCAAAGTTGACCTAGTAGACGAACTAGCAACTGCAAACGAAGAACTTGAAGAAAAGTACAACGATGCAGTTCAAAAAGCTATGGACATGAGTAAGCAAGTAGAAACTTATCAGCGTAACGAAATTATTCGTGAAGCTTCTAAGGATCTAGCTGAAACTCAAGTTGAAAAGCTAAACAAGCTAGCAGAAAGTGTTGAGTTTGAATCTGAAGAGAACTTTAAAGCTAAAGTTGCTACTCTAAAAGAGTCTTATTTCAATCAAAAAACTGCAAAGAGTCCTATCGCAGAAAATTCCGAAACTGATGAATCAGCAGATGACACAGTTGAAGTAAGCCCTGCAATGGAATCTTACATTAACGCCTTAAAGAAAATCAAATAAATAGGGAGATCCGAGTATGGCAATTAATTCATATGACAAGCTCGTAGAAAAGTGGTCTCCAGTATTGGATGAAGAAGCAGCTGGTAAAATTGATAATGCTCATAAGCGATCAATTACTGCTGTTGTTCTTGAGAATACTGAGAAAGCTTTACGCGAACAAGGTCAATTAACAGAAGTTGCAGCTAACGCTGCTGCTGATGGTACAGTTTCAGGCGGCGGTGCTGCTGATAACTGGAATCCTATTTTGATTTCACTCGTCAGACGAGCTATGCCTAATCTAATGGCATATGACATCTGTGGAGTTCAGCCGATGACAGGACCAACAGGTCTTATCTTCGCAATGAAGTCAAAATATAAAACTACAAAAGCTGGTGTTTCAGTAAATGATGAAGCACTATTCGACGAAGCAGCAGTTGGCTATTCAGGTGACTCTGCAACAACCGGAAATGGTAGTCCTTCAGGATTGCTAGGTGTTGTAGACGCTGATGGCGATAGCACAATCGTTGACGACGCTGACTCTGCTGGTATTCACCCATATACAGGTGATGCTTATTCAACAGCAGAAGCTGAAGCTCTAGGTAATACTGGAGAATCTTTCTCAGAGATGGGATTCAGCATTGAGAAAGCTACTGTGACTGCAAAGTCAAGAGCACTCAAAGCAGAATACACTCTTGAACTAGCACAAGACTTGAAAGCGATTCATGGTCTAGACGCTGAGACAGAATTGGCAAATATCTTGTCAACAGAAATCTTAGCTGAAATTAACCGTGAGGTTATCAGAACCATTAACGCTCAAGCGAAAATTGGTGCTAGACAAGCTAACGTAACAACTAAAGGTATCTTTAACTTATCTTCAGATGCTGATGGTCGTTGGTCTGCGGAGAAATTTAAAGGTCTTGGCGTACAGCTAGACAGAGAAGCTAACGTAATTGCAAAAGAGACTCGTAGGGGTAAAGGTAACTTTATCATCTGCTCTTCTGATGTAGCTACAGCATTAGCAGCTTCAGGAATGCTAGATTACGCTCCTGCATTATCAACAAAATTAAATATTGATGATACAGGTAATACCTTCGCAGGTGTTATGAACGGAAGAATCAAAGTTTATATTGATCCGTATGCTGACACAGATTATTGTACAATGGGATATAAGGGTACTAATCCTTATGACGCAGGTATATTCTACTGCCCATATGTACCACTAACAATGGTACGTGCAGTTGGCGAGAATGACTTCCAGCCAAGAATCGGTTTTAAAACTCGATATGGCATGGCGTCAAATCCATTTGTAGGAGCTTCTCCAGCAGATGGTCTTGCATCTAACCGTACAAACCAATACTACCGCATTATGCGCGTAGACAATATTCTTACTTAAGAATAATAATAAAAACGTGGGAAGCTACCCACTGAAAACTAAGAGAGCCGCGAAAGCGGCTCTTTTTTTGGATGTCTTTTCCAAGCAATTTGTAAATGGCGTTTAATTCAGAGCCTGTTCCATATCTAATTCATTGTAATTCTCCCTAATATCTTTATCCTGAAGATGTGCAGTTAATGCAGATGCTAAAGCTTCGGCTGCTTCAGGATGATTTTCAACTAATTTCAAAGCTAAGCTATCTGAATCTGCATTAGCTACATAATGTTCAAAAGGTTTAATTCCCATATTATAAGTTCCCTAAATAATGCATTAGCCCCCACCAAGTATAGTATTGACTATTTTCAATTCCGAATATCCACATTGTGTCTATCCAACCAAGAGCGAATACAGTTAATATTAAACCACTTAATATATCATCTAATCTCAAAATCATAATTAACCTCTTAACTCATTCATTTGATCCCAAATCTTACGAGCACCGTCCCAAGTCTTAAAACCATATTCATCTGCGAAATCCATTGAACTAGAGAAATAACAATCACCAGATATATTATTATCATCTATAAGTTTAGATAATGCTTCAGGTGTTGCAGCAGAACCTACTGTGTTTCCAGGACCAACAGATACTTCAACTTCTCCGTTATTAGCACTTATGAAAACTGATTTTGACATTTATTTCTCCGTTATTTGTTATCTTATACATTTATAATACCACACTTTTAAACTGATGTCAACAGAAAAATACAGAAAAATACACTTTTTTTTGTTTTTTATACTTACCGGGCCATTTAGGGCCCAGGTAAATACTATGGAAAAACTTATATAAATACTAGAAAAATACGGAAGGTAATATGCCTACTTTAAATCCTAATTTAACAGTCGCAGTAAATGATTCGCTTAGTAGCAGTACAGGTTTAAATAATTTAAACTTTCTACAGCCTACTGCCTTTCAGATGACTATAGACAGACAACATTTTACTAACTTACAATTCTTTTGCCAGACAGTATTACATCCATCTTTAAATGTAAATGCAATTGAAGTTCCTTTTAGAAGAGTATCTACCGTACCATTTGCAGGAGATAAGTTGACATTTACTGAATTAACATGTATAATAATAGTAGATGAAAATATGAATTCATATACGGAAATGTATAACTGGATGCAAAGGTCAGTATTACAACCTGACGTAGGACCTACGAAAAGAGATACTACCAAACCCCCTACTTATTGTGATATGACATTACAAATTTTAAGTAGTCATAATAACAAAAACCGATCCATAAAATATAAAGATTGCTTACCAACAAGTTTAGGAGACATGACTTTAGAATCTACAAGTGGAGATAATCAATATATTACATTTCCAGCTACTTTTAGATTTACTACGTTTGAATTGAGATAATAGGAGTATATAATGACATTGGAAGAAGTCCTTAATCAATGGACGATTGATTCATTGATAGAAAAAACTGATCTAGATGAAGTATCTAGAAAAACACCAGCCTTACATGCCAAGTATCTATCTTTATTAGTTAATGCTAAATTAAAGATGAAAAAGCAGGAAATGGATCAAAAGACATTACTAAAAGAAAAATGGCTTTGGTATAATGGCAAAATGACAGAAGAAAAGATAAAAGAATTAGGCTGGAATCCTGATCCTTTAGATGGTTTAAAGATAATGAAAGGTGATATGGATCATTATTATGATTCAGATCCAGAGATACAAGCCTCAGAATTAAAAATTCAATACTTAAAAACTATGATAGATACATTAAATGAGATCGTTAATAATCTTAATTGGCGACATCAAACTATTGGTAATATGATAAGATGGAGACAATTTGAAGCCGGTGGCTAATATAATATGTGAATTAAAAGATCAAAGTATGATGAAATTGGAATTAGAGCCCGGTATTGCTGCCGAGCTTGCAGAGGCCTTTTCATTTTACGTTCCTGGATATAAATTTATGCCAGCCTATAGACATAAAGTCTGGGATGGTAAAATAAGACTATTTAATAGACTAACTAATGAATTAGGTGCTGGTCTTTGGTTACATTTAAAAGGTTTTTGTAATGATAGACAATATGAATTAGAAGTTATTGATAATGACTATGGAATTCCTTTTGGTAAAGATGATCCGAAAGATTTTAGAGATTTCTTTTCAGAAGCTAATCTACCATTAAAGCCAAGGGCATATCAATTAGAAGCTGCTTGGATAGCATTAAAGCGTTATAGATCTTTATTATTATCTCCGACTGGTTCTGGTAAATCTTATATTATATACATGATAATAAGATATTATATGGATTATCTTATAAGTTCTAAAAAAATATTAATAATAGTTCCCACTACATCTCTAGTAGAACAAATGTATTCTGATTTTGATAGTTATAAATTAGATGTAAATAAACATTGTCATAGAATATATTCAGGTAAAGATAAGGTTACTAAAAAATTAATTACAATATCTACCTGGCAATCGATATATAAATTTCCCAGAAAATGGTTTGAACAATATGGAATGGTATTTGGAGACGAATGTCATGGATTTAAATCTAAATCATTATCATCTATAATGAACAAATCTGTTAATGCGAAATATAGAATTGGAACAACGGGAACTTTGGATGGCACACAAACACACGAATTAATGTTAGAAAGTTTATTTGGTCCAGTATATGAGGTTACAACTACTAAAGCACTACAAGACAATGAAACATTAGCCCCATTAGACATTAAAGTGTTATTATTAAATTATCCTGAGGCTGTAAAAAAAGATTTTGGTAAAAAGACTTATCAGGAAGAAATTGATTTTATAATATCACATAAAGCCAGAAATAAATTTATATACAAGTTAGCATTAAAGTTAGAAGGAAATACTTTAATATTATTTTCTAGGGTAGATGCTCATGGTAAAGTGTTATATGATCTTATAAATACTAATAAAGAAGAACAAAGAAAAGCCTTTTTTGTATCAGGTGAAGTAGATACAGCCGACCGTGAAGCAATTAGAGGTATAGTGGAGAAACAAAAAAATGCCATTATTGTTGCTAGTCTCGGTACTTTTTCTACTGGTATTAATATTAGGAACTTGCACAACATTATCTTCGCTAGCCCAAGCAAGTCACAAATTAGAGTATTACAGTCGATTGGCAGAGGATTACGGAAATCAGACAGAGAAACAAAACTCTTCGACTTAACAGATGACTTACATTGGAAAAAAAGACAAAATTATACGCTCCTACATGGTGCTGAAAGATTAAAGATATATAAAAAAGAAAAATTTAAATTTAAAGTAATTCAGGTAGACATCAATGACTGATTTAAAACAATTTAAAATAAATGGCGATACTGAAATAGTCTGTGAAGTTATAGAATGGGCAGATGACGAATATGCCGATTTATTAATAAGAAGAGCCTTTGAAATAAAAACTATATTAGCCCCTGATAATACTAGGTTTTATATTTTAAAACCATGGATGGCTTTACAAGAGGGTAAAGAAAACTATATATCATTAAATACAATGCATATAATGGCTGAGGCAAATCCTGCCAAAAAAGTAATACAGCATTATAAACATGCCGTTAAAGAATCAGAGTTAACTGAGTCAGAAGTAGAAAAAAGAGTAGAAAGATTAACTAAGAAATTGAATGAAGAGTTAGATGAATTTGATAATATCATACCATTTGCCCCTCCCGGTAAGACCACAATTCATTAGGGATATACCTCCCGCCCAAATCCTTAATTAATTATATATCCATTTGCCGAAAAAAGCACCCCGGTAAATTATTTTTTTTTACGTTGATATTTTGAATAAATTGTGTTATAATATTAATAATTGAGGTAGATCATGGCCAAAAAACGAAACATACATTATGTTAATAATAAAGACTTCTCACAAGCTGTAGTTGATTATTGTACAGACTTAGGTAATGCTAAGGAAAGCAATTCCGATTTACCTATAGTACCTGATTACATTGCTCAGTGTTTTCTTAAAATAGCAGAAGGTTTATCACATAAATCTAACTTTATACGATATACGTATAGAGAAGAAATGGTTATGGATGCAGTAGAAAATTGTTTAAAAGCCATAGAAAATTATAATATAGAAGCTGCCACTAGAACTGGTAATCCAAATGCATTCGCTTATTTTACACAAATAACATGGTATGCATTTCTAAGACGAATAGCTAAAGAAAAGAAACAACAAGATATTAAAATGAAGTATATAAAATCTTCTGGTATAGAAGAATACATATACGATCCTAGTGGAGACCAAACCGCAGAGACTGTAGTAAGAAACTTTGTTGATACTCTAAAAGATAGAATAGATGATGTTAAAGCAAGAGATAGTGAGCTTAAAGAATTTGTTACAGAAGAAAAAAAGAAACAGAAAAAGATTAGACGTAACAGCGCAGATAGTGATTTAAGTGAATTTCTATGAAGATATTAATAATGGGCTTACCAGGTAGTGGTAAAACTTGGCTTGCTCAAAGACTTTATAATCATTTAAAATGTGCATGGTTTAATGCAGATGATGTTAGAAGAATAACTAATGATTGGCAGTTTGATAATGAAGCAAGAATACGACAAGCAAATAGAATGGCTCATTATGCTGACTTTGAAAAGAAATGTGGTCATAATGTAATATGTGACTTTGTTTGTCCTACTGATTTAACACGATATATATTTAATGCAGACTTTACAATATGGATGGATACAATTGAAAAAAGTAAGTATGAAGACACAAATAATATATTCGAACCTCCAGAGTCATATGATACGAGGTTTACAGAATGGATAAGTCAAGACCAACTGTCCAGTTACTGGGACGATGGCAACCGTGGCATAAAGGTCACACAGAATTATTTAAAAGAGCTCATGATAAAACTGGTCAAGTAGCAATTCAAGTTAGGCATATGCCAACTAGTGAACAGAATCCATATGACTATCATGAAATAAGATCTTTTATAATGAATTCCTTAAATATAGCCGGATTTGTATATGGCACAGATTATGAAATCTATAGTGTTCCAAACATTGTTGACATTTCATATGGTCGTGATGTTGGATATACAATAACTAAACATGATCTAGGAGAAGATATCCATAAGATATCTGCCACGAATATAAGAAAGCAAAATTATGAAGATAGCAATAATAAATGATACCCATTGTGGCATTCGCAATAGCAGCGACATATTTATCGATAATGCAGAGAAATTTTATGATGATGTATTTTTTCCTTATCTTTTGGAAAACAATATTCGTCATGTGCTGCACCTTGGTGATTATTACGATAATCGGAAGTTCATTAATTTCAGGGCTCTTAATCGTAACAGGTATCACTTTCTTAAACCATTACGAGAACACGGCATCCACATGGACATTATTCGTGGGAATCATGACACCTACTATAAAAACACTGGTGATATCAATTCTTTAAAAGAATTATTGGGTCACTATATGAATGAAGTAACTATTCTCCATAACCCCAAAGTAATGGATTACGATGGTTTTAAATTAGGTTTAGTTCCGTGGATAGATGCTGAGAATGAAAAGCAATGTATGGATTTTATTAATAATGCTAAATGTGATTGGCTAGCCGGACATTTTGAAATAAAAGGTTTTGAGATGTTAAGAGGTATTAAGAATGAACATGGATTAGATAAAAATGTATTTAAGAGATTTGAAAAAGTATTATCAGGTCATTTTCATTGTAAATCAGAAGATGGTAATATAATGTATCTAGGTTCTCAAATGGAATTCTTTTGGAATGATGCTCACGATCAAAAACATTTTCATGTATTAGATACTGATACTAGAGAATTAACCGCTATTAAAAATCCACATACATTATTTTATCGTATAATATATGATGATTCTAAAACAGATTATACATCATATGATTTTACGCCTGTGGATAAAAAATTCGTTAAAGTAGTAGTAGTTAATAAAAAAGATACTTATACATTCGATAGATTTATTGATCGTATTCAAGATCAAGATATATTAGAATTAAAGATAGCAGAAAATTTTAATGAATTTTTAGGAGAAAATGTAGAAGATAGTGAAATTTCTGTTGACGATACTTCTACTTTGTTGTATACTTATATAGACGCTGTTGATACAGATTTAGATAAAGACCGTATAAAACAACAAGTGTCTAATTTAATGACAGAGGCTCAGGCTCTAGAGGTTGCATGATAACGTTTAAATCGCTGAGGTGGAAAAATTTCCTTTCCACCGGAAACAATTGGTCTGAGATAGACTTTATTAAATCTCCGACAACACTAGTAGTCGGGCATAATGGCTCAGGAAAGTCAACAATGTTAGATGCATTGTCTTTTGCTTTATTTGCAAAGGCGCATCGTAACATTTCTAAAACACAGTTAGTTAATTCTATTAATAATAAAGGAACTAAAGTTATTGTAGAATTTAACGCATTGGGTTCAGATTTTAAAGTAGTGAGAGGTATTAAGCCAAACATCTTTGAAATTTGGAAAGGTGATGTGATGATGAACCAAAATTCACACGCCAAAGAGTACCAGAAGGTCCTCGAGCAAAACATTTTGAAGCTTAATCATAAGAGTTTTCATCAAATTGTGGTGCTGGGATCCTCCTCCTTCATTCCCTTCATGCAACTCTCAGCGCAACATAGGAGAGATGTTATCGAGGATCTTCTGGACATGAATGTATTCAGTAAAATGAATTCTTTATTAAAAGAAAAGATTTCTATATTAAAAGAAAATATAAAGAATACTACCCACCATATTGAAGTTAATAAAACCAAAATCGATGCTCAAAAGAAATATATAAAAGACATTCAAGCTATTAATTTAGAAGCAAAAGCTGAAAAGAAAAAGCTTATAGATGATTATAGAAAAGAAATAAAAACTTTACAAAAAGATAATACTGTTTTATCTAATAATATTACTGAAAATTTAGAACCTACTGAAACTGAAAAGAAACAAATAGAATCTTCTATATCTCAACTCAACAACTATAAGACTAAATTTTCTACTCAAGCTAATAAAATAGTAAAAGAAGTTAAATTCTTTGAAGATAATGATATATGTCCTACATGTGATCAATCTATAACATTAGAACTTAAAAATCAACGTATATCTTTAGGTAAATCAAAAGCTTCTGAATTAAAAGAAGCTATGGATAAAGCAGATGGTAATCTTAATAATAAAGAAAAAGCATTACAAATAGTAGAAGAATCTTTAAAAGATATTAGAAAAAATCAAACAAGTCTACATTCTAATAATCAATCTATAGACCAATATCAATCTTATATTGATAGAACTTTAGAAGAAATAGAAAATATAGGTCAAGCAGCAGATGTAGAAACTGCTAAAAATGACTTAGAAGATTTAAACAATACTAAAGCTGATCTCATAGAAGAAAAATTATCTTATAATGAACAATATAATTATGATCAAGTTATCTTTCAAATGCTTAGAGATACTGGTATCAAGACTAAAATAGTAAAGCAGTATTTACCGGTTATAAATAAATTATGCAATCAATATTTACAGATATTAGATTTCTTCGTTTCATTTAATTTAGACGAAACATTTCAAGAGACAATCAGGTCTAGGTTCCGAGATAATTTTACATACGATTCTTTTTCCGAAGGTGAAAAACAACGTATAGATTTAGCATTATTGTTTACTTGGCGGCAAATAGCTAAGATGAAACATAGTGTAGCAACTAATCTTTTACTGCTAGACGAAACATTTGATTCATCTTTAGACCACGAAGGGGTTGACAATTTGATGAAAATCATTTATAATTTAAAGGATGATACAAATGTATTCATCATATCACATAAAGGTGACTTGCTTGAGGGTAGATTTGCAAATAAGATTGAGATGGTAAAACAAAAAAACTTTAGTAAGATAAAATGTTAAGGAAAAATTATGGAAATAAGTGCTAATACAGTTAATATATTAAAAAACTTCGCGTCTGTTAATTCTAATATTATTATAAAACCCGGAAAGAAATTAATGACCATATCTGAAGCTAAAAATATTTTGGCTGAGGCTACGGTTCCAGAAGAATTTATGTCGATAGTGGGCATATATGATTTACAAGAGTTTTTAAATATATTAGATCTAGTAGATCAACCTAAAGTAAAATTCGAAGAGAATTATTTACATGTTGGTAGTCAAAGTGGTCGTGAATTAGTTAAGTATTATTATGCTGATACTGAAATGTTAACCGCACCAACTAAACCTATAGTAATGCCAGATGCCGATGTCTGGTTTACTCTAGATGAAAATACTCTTTCAAGTATAAAACGAGCAGCTAGTATATTCGGTCACGGTCAAGTTATTATAGAACCGGATAATGGATCTGTAAAACTTACTGTACACGATCCAGAAAATGTAACTGCTAATCAGTATAGTATAGATGTAGATGGAGGATATAAAGAAGATTCATTTAAATTTATACTTAACATAGCGAACCTAAAAATGGTTCCTGACGAGTATAATGTTAAGATATCTTCTAAACTTATCTCACAATTCACCAACTCTAGTGATAATTTAACTTATTGGATTGCGCTAGAAAAATCATCAACCTATGGGAGTTAAATATGTCAAAAGATGATGAAGTAAAATTAGCCCACGAATCGCACGCTCCTGTGTATGATTTGGGCAATCGCATTTGTAGATCCACTGTAGCAGTTATTGATACAATGGTTCAACGCGGAGCCATTAAAGGAGAAGAATTATCTACTCTTGGTCAATTAAGAGATCAAGCCGTACAGATGATTCAGATGGTAGAAACCTATCAACAAGATCAGGCAGCTAATACTGAACAACCTGCTCCAACTCCTGCGAATCCAAAGAAATAAATGGAACACTTCCTCTGGGTAGAAAAGTATCGTCCTGCAACGATCGAAGAAACGATTCTTCCTCCTTCTCTTAAACAAACGTTTCTTGAGATTGTTAAGAATGGTGATCTGCCTAATATGCTTTTCAGCGGCACCGCTGGTACTGGAAAGACAACAGTAGCAAAGGCACTTTGTAATGAACTGAACCTGGATTATATAATGATTAACGGCTCAGAGGAAGGCAACATCGATACGCTAAGGGGTAAAATAAAACAATTTGCTTCTAGCGTATCGTTGTCAGGTGGGGTTAAGGTAGTTATTCTCGACGAGGCTGATTACCTTAACCCTCAATCTACTCAACCGGCTCTTCGTGCATTTATAGAAGAATTTGCTAGTAATTGTAGATTTATTCTTACTTGTAATTTTAAAAATAGAATTATAGATCCTCTACACTCTAGATGTGGTGTATATGAATTTAATACTACTAAAAAAGAATTAGCTGAACTGGCTGCTCAATTTCATAAACATTTTATAGATATACTAAATAAAGAAAAAGTCTCTGCAGATGCTAAAGATGCAGCTGATCTTATTATGAAACATGCACCAGATTGGAGACGAGTATTAAATGAAGCACAACGAAGACTTATGGGTGGTAATCAATTACTGGGGCCCAATAATACTAGTAATAATACTTTTCAAGATCTTACAGTTTATTTAAAAGCAAAAGACTTTAAAAAGATGAGATCTTGGGTAGTTAATCATATGGATATTGATACAGCCACTATCTATAGAGGACTATATGATAATATGAATGAATTAGTAGAATCTAAAAGTATTCCTCAGTTAGTATTAATATTAGCTGACTATCAATATAAAGATGCTTTTGTAGCTGATCATGAATTAAATACAGTCGCTTGCTTAACTGAAATCATGGCTAATGTAGGATTTAAATGAGTGAGTGGTGGATATTAATATTAGTAGTACTTAATTTTGATGGTACTATAACTACTAAAACAGAAGATAGATTTAATTATCACCCATCTTGCCAAATAGCAGCTGAGGCAAGACAAATGTATAATACAGCTAACTTTAATACAAATAAAAAATACATATGTTTAAATGAGTTTAAAAAACAATGAAAACTTTACTTGTTGTTGGTGGGGGTGTAGTCGGGTGGGCTACTGCAGCCTTAATTGCCAAACGACATAATGATATAAAAGTTACCTTAATAGAATCACCTCAAGTTCCTATATTAGGTGTGGGTGAAAGCACATTGCCTTATCTAGGTGATTTATTTAATTGGCTAGAGATAGATGAAAAAACATGGATGCAAGAAACTAATGCTATCTATAAACTTGGTAATTATTTTATAGGATGGAATAGTGAAAGTCCTAAAAAACATGTAACCGATCATTGGAATGCTCCTAGTTGGGAGCGACAATTTAATCACTTTACCCTTTCATATAATACTAATACTTTTAAAAAGTCTTTTTTTAATCCAATCGAGGCTGATGATTATTTCTATTGTAATAATGGATCTCCTGGAGTCGATAATAAAAACTATGACTATTGGTTAGAATTAGTAAAAAGAGGAAAATATGCGTGGCATGAAGCTGCAGCTTATATGAGTGATACGTATTATTTTGCTATTAATAATAAATCCCCATATGATAACAATGGTGATCTTCTTACGGGTAATGTTCAGAGAAGACAATATATGGCACCACATAGTTATGCTTGGCATGTGGACGCTGAAAAATTTCCTACTATAATTAGAGACAAGGTAGCTATACCTAACAATGTTGAATGGATAAAAGGCCATATTCAAAATATAAGATTAGATGATAAACAAAATATTAAGTCTGTTCATTTAACTGATGGTAAAGTATTACAAGCAGATCTTTATGCAGATTGTTCTGGTTTTACTAGATTATTAATGAAAAATATGCCCACGAAATGGCATACGTGTCAGCATGTTCCTACACAATCTTCATGGGTAGCTCCGGTAAAGTATAAAGATCCATATCTAGAAATGAAACCATACACCCAGAGTTATTGTCAAGACAACGGCTGGAATTTTATCATACCGCTTTATAGTCGTATGGGATCTGGATATATTTTTGATGAAGATTGTGAAGATAAAGATACAGCTAGAGAAAAGTTTATACAATACTGGGATGGTTATGAATTTATAAAAGAACCTAGATATATTAGTTGGGATTCTGGTTGGTATGAAGAAGCATTTATTAATAATGTAGTTGGTGTTGGTATGGGTCAAGGTTTTGTTGATCCTATGGAGGCTAATAGTATACATATAGCTCAAATTTGTATACAAATGTTAGATCGAATTATCGGCAAATATAAAGATAGAGATATAATTCCTTCTAGTGCTAAGAAAGGTTATACACGGCAAGTCCAAAAATTAGAGAAACAAGTTGCAGATTTTATTTCATATCATTTTACTTTATCTAAAAGAACAGATCATAATATATGGAAAAAATGGAGCGAGTATGGACGTATACATAATCACAAAGAAAAGAATTGGGCAGGTTATAGAGATCCTATAGGATATAATGCTACAAATATATTTACTGATGTTCAATGGGCTCAACAACAATTATATTTTCGACAATGGGATAATGAATTATGTGCACTTGATATAGATGAAAAACTATTACCATTAGCAGAAGCAAATTTTATAAACACCAAACAAAAAAGTAAAGCTTTAGCTGATTATGCTCCCAATATATACGATTGGTGCAAAACAAATTTATACAATAATAAATCCCATGAGGTGGTATTAAATGAAAATCTACATTGATGGTATTGAATATCTTGAAAGTAATAATGATATAGTTCGATCCGCGATAATAAACTATTTAAATGATTGGAATATAACTGTAAGCACTAGTGGTACTACAGGCGAACCTAAAACATATGTACACGATGCTAAGTTAATGCGATCAATAGCTGAGTATAATGCTGAGTATTTAGATCTATCATCTAATAGTACTATATTAGCATTATATAATCCTAGAGGTATTGGCTTTACTAGTATGAGTTTATATCTAGGTGCAGTGACTAATTGTGATGTTTTTTATGAAACATCGGCAGCAAATTATCCAGATAAAATAAAAGAAATTAATCCAACTTATACATTAATACTTCCTAATGTTTGGAAAACATGGCACAGGCATAAAAAATGGAAAGCTTTAGATTTAAGTAATCTTAAACATATGCAAGTTGGTAGTGATGTAACTCCTAATGGACTTATGGAAGACCTCAGAGCAAAAGGAGCGCAAAAGGTAACAACTGCATATGGTAGCACTGAAGTGCCTCCAATTATTATGAGTACTGAAAAACAAGATATCTATCACTTTAATAATATACATCCACAAATAGATTATAAAAATATTAATCACGATGACGGCACTATTGAGTGGGCATGTAAATGGAAAGGACAAAGTGATTATTGGCATAGCGGTGATCTAATAGAATATACGGACGATGGTGAATTCTTTTTTGCTGGTCGTAAGCATAATATGTTTAAAATGGAAAACTGTGGTGATAGAGTTTATCCTGAACAAATAGAAAAAGTAGCTACAGAAACAGGAGCAGATTTAGCATTATGTAGAAAAGTGGCTAGTCGCTGTGTATTATATTATACTGGTAATATGAATATAAAAGAATTTTCAAAAACGCATAAATGTGCTTATGAAATTGATCCTATAAAAGTTAATGAAATTAAAATTGATGATAATCTACGTAAGGTAAAAAGGAATCAAAACTTTGAAGCAACTGCTTGATACAGATCAAGATAATGTAAAATTTTATATTACAGATGACCATGACGATGATTTAATCGATGAATGGTTATGGCTGACACATCATGAAACAAAAGATAGACAGCCTCAGAGCCTGAATGACAATCCATATCATTATGAATATATGAGAGCTTATCAAAGAGATTATAATGTATTATATTTAAAAGATAATAAACCTTGGTATGGATATTATCTTAAAAAATGTCCTCAAGTAGCACCACATATTATAAGAAAATTAAGAGCATACAACCTAAATAGAGAAAAACAACCATTACTATCTCAATTTTGGAAAACAGAACATTGGGCATATGAACATTGTTTAAAACCTATATTAGATAAAGAGGGTATTAGTATTATGTTTTTTACGCGTCATGTAGATGCCAATGGTGCAAAAGAAATGAAATGGAGGCAAAGACGTCAACTAAATAGATTAAACTTAATGATGTATTCAGTGAATGGAATTAAGATAAAAGGATTTCTATCTAATGTTCATTATCATGATCTAATACCTAGAAACCATATAATGGATCATTCATTTGTATTAAACTTTCATAAAGTATAGGAGTTAATAAATGTTAATATTATATTCACAAGAATCCTGCGCATATTGCAATGTTTTTAAAAATTTCCTTGACGAATCTGAATTTTCATATTATACTAAAGATGTACAAAAAGATCCTGAAGCATTGGCTTTTATGAAAGAGATGGGTCATAAAACTGTACCGCAATTATATTATGAAGATATTCACGTAAATATAGACCCTGATAGTATGAACTATACAGCAAAGAAAATGACAAAATTAATTAATGAAGCTATTGAAAGATCCAATAAATGGGCTTGGGAAGATAGCGGGATAGAAAATACAGTTTGAAACCTTTTGATTATTTAAATAGCATTAATCTTAATAAAAAAGATATAATGATCGATGATTTAGCAGAGAAAGATTATAATTCTTTTCTCACAAATAGATCTTTATCTTATTTTTATGATACTGTTGGTTTGGCTAATATTATGAATCAGTATCATCATATTGACAATAAACTCCAATATCACTTTCTTATAAATATAGTTCGTAAACGTAAACGATTTTCAAAATGGTTAAAACCTGAAACCGAAAGTGATATTGAAGTGGTAAAAGAATACTATGGCTATAGCAATGAAAAAGCTCGTCAAATTATGCCACTCTTGTCACCTGAACAAATAACTATAATAAAGAAAAAGGTGAATAAAGGTGGAAGAAAGTAATATAGTCGAATGGTCTCCAGCGGATATGTTGGAAGTGACTTTAAACGAACCAGATGATTTTTTAAAAGTTAGAGAAACTTTAACTAGAATTGGTGTAGCATCTCGTAAAGATAAAAAGCTATATCAGTCATGTCATATTCTACATAAACAAGGTAGATACTTCATTGTACACTTCAAAGAATTATTCATGTTAGATGGTAAGAAAGCCAATCTTGAACTTACAGATGTTCAACGACGCAATACTATCGCAACATTAATGAGCGATTGGGGGCTAGTAGAAATTAATAAATCTGATTTAGACTGTGCGCCTCTAAGGCTTATTAAAATTATATCTTTTAAAGAAAAAGATAATTGGGAATTATGCCCTAAGTATAATATCGGTAATAAGTAGTATGAGGAGTCATGGATATATTAACAACACTAGGAATAAGAAAACACCCAGTCGAAAGAGATGAATTGTCTTCGGATACTTGGGTAGATGAAAAATTATCTAAAGAAAATTTATATAAACACAGATGGGTATGGTATCATTTAATATTATGTTCACAAATGATTATAACTAACATACTATTAGTAGCAGTAGTATTAATTTTGGCTTTAAAATAATGAGGACGTTATGAGTAATGACTTACATATATCATGGGAACGCTATGAACATGACATTGAAAAATTAGCAAAGAAAATATATAGTGATGGTTTTGATTTCAACCAAATTGTGTGTATAGCTAAAGGGGGATTAAGAGTTGGTGATATATTTGCCCGGCTATTCAATGTTCCATTGGCTATTATGGCTGCAGAGTCCTATCATGGAGATTCAGTAAAAGATCAACAAGGACAATTAATCTTTTCAAATTCAATAGCCAAGACAACTCCTAATCTAGGTAATAAAGTTATATTAGTAGATGATTTAGCAGACTCTGGTAAAACAATAGAAAAAAGTTTAGAATATTTAAAACATTATCACGGTTTCTTTATTGAAGATATTAGAACAGCAGTATTATGGATGAAAGGTTGTTCTGAATATACACCTGATTATTATGTTGATTTATTACCAGATAATCCGTGGATACACCAACCAATGGAAAAATACGAAGCTATGAATATAGAAGATATAGTTAAAAAACCTAATTTAACAGTAGTATGATAGATTGGAATAAAAATGCTATGGACTATACACCTGAAGAGTTAGCACTTGATCAAGCTTACACTACCAGATTATTTCAATCAGGTAATTTTACTTCTCATGCTGGACTAGAACTCAATTGGAAAATAGAATGTGACGCTATAAGTGATTCTGAATGGGATTGCCTAGCACAAATGATTATGGATTATCAGAAGAGACCATTTTATAGAGCATTAGGAATTCCTCGAGGAGGATTAAAATTAGCTGAAGCATTGAATAAATATGGTACAGATGATACATATATAAATTCAGTAGGTGACATAGTTCATCGACCTTATTTAATATGTGACGATGTTGTCACTACAGGTAAAAGTTTTCAAGAGTTTATAAGTGAAAGATTTGAATTATTTCGTGGTCCATATCCAGAAGTATATAAATGGGTTATATTTGCTAGAAAACCCTTTGAAGATATTAACGCATTATTTACTATGCCCGAGATTTCTTAGTGAATGAAATAAAAGATGCTTATAGATGTTTTTGGATGTGTAAAGGACACCTAGAAACAAGTCATGAAACTATCATGGAAATGTATCCAGGATACTTTAAAAGACTTTGGTATAACGAAGAAGCATATATCCATGCTGAAGGTTTTGAAGAAGCATGGGAAGCAGTTTTAGCTAGTGGTCAAATAAAAGGGATATAATCCCGTGACATTTAAATAAAAAGGCTTATATATATTATAGGATGCCGCATGGTGCGGGTCCAAAATTAACCTTGCTAATATAGGAGGCAACAATGACTGGTAATTTTGTATTTCCACGAAACGCATTTTTAGGTTTCGATCACATCTTTGATGAACTCGAACGAGTAACAAATCACGCAAAAGATTCTTATCCACCCCATAATGTAGTCAAACATGACGACATGAAGTATGAGATTGAATTGGCTATTGCGGGATTCTCCGAAGAGGATATTGATATTGAACTCAAAGATCACGTGTTATCTATTAAAGGTGAGCGTGAACAAAAACGAGATCAAGACAAATATGTTTACAAAGGTATTAGTGCTCGAAAATTCTTTAAATCGTTTAGGTTATCAGAATACGCAGAAGTCAGTGGTGCAGATATGAGGGATGGGATTCTTACTGTCAGTATAGAAGTAGTCCTACCCGAGAAGATGCGACCCCAGAAAATCAATATTGGAAAAACTGGGAGAAAAACCAATGACAACTCTAGTTCTCAACTACTCAACGAATCTGCTTGAAAGTATCTTAGCAGCTTTAAAAGGCGCATTAACCGCTATTATGATAGGCTGGCAAAACGCTCGCCAAAGATCAGCTAATAGAGAATGTGCTATTCAAATGCTAAGAATGGCTAAAAGCGATTATCCCTATCATACCGTTGAATCTCTAACTGCAGAGCTCAACGAACGAATGGGGTTGAAGTAAACAAAGAGGGGCTGTAATGGCCCCTTTTTAATTGATAAATAGACTTAAAAAAGGTCTACTATGCATAAAAAATTAGAACAAATGTTAGAAAAGAATCTTCGTGGCAATGCTGCACATGATGCTTTTGGTAAAGTGATTAAAAGTGCCGTTCATACTAGTAGTAGATGCCAACGAAATTGGAATTTAAATAAAAAAATTCCTATTCAAGACTTAAACGTTATTGAAACTGCTTTAACTGCTTGCCCAAGTAAACAAAATTATATTTTCTATAAACCTTATATGATAACTCATAGAGAGACTATAGATAAAATATATCATTGTACTAGTGATGGTTCAAATAATTGGCCAGATGGTAAGCCTCAATTAAATCCTCAATGTTTAGCCCAATTACTTATTGTATTTACTTGGTCAGATGAATATATAAAACAAGTTGAGGGAGATAATATTGCACATCTATATCGTAATGATGAAGTTAAAAAAGAAATAGAATCAGGTAAAGAACATCCTAATATTGATTTTCAAAGAGTAATGTCTATAGGATTAGCAGCAGGTTATGTAAACTTAGCAGCTAATATGCTAGGATATAGAACAGGTTGTTGCACATGTTTTGATCCTCAAGCTGTTGGTAGAATAATAAAAAGTTCAGGTCGACCAATATTATTAATGGGTGTTGGTATAGCAGATGAAAATAGACCTAGACGAGAACATCATAAAGATCGTAATGTAATATTTCCTTCTCACGATAAATCACTGGAATCTATAAAAGTAGCGTGACATTTCCGTAAAAATCGGTTATAATAATTATATGAAATTTTATACATCAGTAAATCGTTATGGCAATAACATACTCTATCGTGGTTATGATGGAGGAGAGCGTGTGGCTAAAAAGATTCAGTTTATGCCTACGCTATTTATTAAGTCTGATAAATCTACAGGCTGGAAAAATCTACAAAACGATAATGTCTTACCAAAGACTTTTGATACTATGCGTGATGCTAGTAATTATTTAAAAGAGTATGAATTTGTAGATAATGTAACCGTATATGGATCTAATAATTATATTACTCAATATATAAATGATAGATATCCAGAATCTCCAAAATTTGAAAGAGAAATAGTTAATGTTACTACTATTGATATAGAAGTAGCATCTGATGATGGTTTTCCATTTCCGGCTCAGGCATTACACCCCGTAATATCTATTTCTATGAAGAATAATATTGATAACATATATCGTGTATGGGGATTATATGATTATGATCCAAAGAAATGTTCTGTAAAAGATATAAAGAAAATAGAATATATTAAATGTGATGATGAAATAGAATTACTTACAAGTTTTTTGAAAGTATGGAATCATCCAGATTATTGTCCTGATATCGTAACAGGATGGAATACTAGATTATTTGATTTTCCATATCTTATAAACAGAGTAAAAAACATTATCGGAGGAGATGTATATAAAAAGTTTTCTCCTTGGGGTGTAGTAGATCAGCGATTAATTCAAATAGGTAAAAGAGAAGAACAAGCATATGACTTATCTGGTATTCAACAATTAGATTATTATGATCTATTTCGTAAATTTGGATATGCATATGGTGCGCAGGAATCATATCGTTTAGACCATATTGCTTATGTAGTACTGGGCGAACGTAAATTATCATATGAAGAACATGGAAATTTATTTACATTATATAAATCTGATTTCCAAAAGTTTATTGATTATAATATAAAAGATGTTCAGTTAGTTGATAAGTTAGAAGAGAAATTAGGATTAATTACATTAGCTATGACTATGGCTTATCGAGGAGGTGTTAATTACTCTGAGACTTTTGGTACTGTTCAAATATGGGATGCTATATTATATCGTATGCTATACAAGCAACAGATAGCTGTTCCTCCAAAATATAAAGGAGATAAGGCTGAATTCGAAGGAGCCTATGTAAAAGAACCTCAAGTAGGTATGCATAATTGGATTGTATCTTTTGATTTAAACTCTCTATATCCTAATATAATTGTTCAATATAATATGTCACCGGAAACATTAATTCAAGGTAAAGAACCTGGAATGGATGTTGATTATGTATTGCAACATAATGATATTAATATTACAAAAGATGCTACAATATCTGCTACAGGGATTCGATTTAGAAAAGATAGAGTAGGTACTATTCCTCAAGTTATTAAACAATATTATAATGAGAGAGTAGAAATAAAAAATCGAATGATTGAAGCCAAAAAAGAATATGAACAGGGAAAAACTAAGAAATTAGAAAATGAAATAAGCACATTAGAAAATCAACAGATGTCTATTAAAATTCTAATGAATAGTTTATATGGAGCTCTTGGTAATAAATGGTTTAGATATTTTAATAATCATGTTGCAGAAGGTATTACATTAACAGGCCAATTATCTGTTCGTTGGGCGGAAGAAGCTATTAATTTAGAATTAAATAAATTATTAGAGACCGATGGCAAAGATTATGTTATAGCTATTGATACTGATTCATTATATGTTAATATGAAACCTTTAATTAATAAACTATCTCCTAAAAATCCTGTACAGTTTTTAGATGCAATATGTAAAGATCATTTTGAAAAAATATTATCGCAAGCATATAAAGCCTTAGCTGATAAGATGAATGTAATGGAAAACCGCATGGAGATGGGTCGAGAAGTTATTGCAGATAAAGGTGTATGGATAGCTAAGAAGAGATATATTTTAAATGTTCATAATAATGAAGGTGTTCAATACGCTGAACCTAAAATGAAAATGATGGGAGTTGATGCTGTACGTTCTTCTACTCCTCAAGTGTGTAGGGATAAGTTTAAAGAAATATTTAAAGTAATTATAAATGATGGTGAAGAAGCCACACAAAAATTTATATCTGACTTTAGAAAAGAATGGAATCAATTACCACCTGAAGATATATCTTTTCCTCGAGGGTGTAATTATCAAGAAGAGAAAAATGGTAAAGTAGTTAGTACTTGGCAAGATCCAAAAACCATTTATAAGAAAGCGTGTCCTATACATGTTCGAGGAGCATTATTATATAACCATCATATAAAGAAAAATAAACTAGATAAAAAATATGAGTCTATAGGTAATGGAGAAAAAGTAAAATTCGTTTATTTAAAAATGCCTAATGGTATAAAAGAAAATGTAATTGCTTTTAATAATTTATTGCCGAAAGAGCTTGACTTACATACGTTTATAGATTATAATAAACAATATGATAAGGCTTTTGTAGAGCCTCTTAGACATTTATTGGATGCTCTGCAATGGGAAGTAGAGCCTGTTGCTACTCTAGAAGAATTTTTTGGATGACATATTCGCTTACTATATTTAAAAATCAATACGATAATAAAACACATAGAAAATTAAATTTTGATACTTGGGATCAATTCTCTAATTTTTTATATAAATTATCTAAAAGACCATTAGGAGGAAAAAAAGATGCGGAACTTATTTCGCCTGCTGTATATGAAATTAATACTACTCGGGCCAACAAAAATGTTCTTGCTTGGGAATCTTGGTGTGCTGTTGATGTTGATGATATTGAGGTGGAAGGTAGTATAGAAGATTATGTTAGAACCAGGTTTAGAGATTGGAATTTTATTTGTTATAGTACTGCAAGCAGCAGTAATATGGCACCTAAGTTCAGATTGGTATTCCCGCTTGTACAGAGAATTGAGGCGTCTAGAATCAAACATTTTTGGTTCGCTCTCAATACTGAAATGGAGAAAATCGGAGATCGCCAAACTAAGGATTTATCTAGGATGTATTTCATTCCTGCATCTTATTCTAATGCTTTTAATTTTATATTCAGCAATACGAGTGGGGCAGATATTGATCCAGATGCTCTAATGAGCAAACATGCTTATAGTGATAAAGAATCTAGTAAAGATTTTTTAGATAGACTACCAGATGCATGGAAAGATCAAATAATAGAATATCGTAAAACTAAATTAGATAATACAAATTTTGTTTGGACTGATTATAGAGATTGTCCTTTTTGGCCAAAATCTATGGCAGCCGAATATTTGACTATATCAGGAACAGGTTGGTATAGACAAATGTATCGTATTATGATTGCCGTGGCAGGTAAGGCAGTGGAAAAAGGATATCCAATTACTGCTAATCAAATAGTAGATCTTTGTAGGCGATTCGATAATGATACGGGTAAATGGTATGAGAATAGACCAATGGAAGTAGAAGCCAATAATGCATTAGAGTATGCATATAGAAATGGAGTAATACAATGAAAGCTGGAAAAGTTTGGGGAACTACAGAACTTTTAGAAGGTAATAATACTTTAGAATTTCATAGAGTTGAAATGAAAAAAGGCGGTGTAAGTTCTAAACATAAACATGAATATAAATGGAATGGTTGGTATACTGAATCTGGTAAAGCCGTTATCAGAGTTTGGCAGCAAGACTATAAATTAGTTGATGAAACTATTGTGGGACCTGGAATGTATACTAAAGTTAAACCAGGACTATATCATCAATTTGAATGCTTAGAAGATGGAGTTGCGTTTGAAATATATTGGGCAGAGATTAATCATAATGACGTAGTAAGAGAAACTACTGGATATTCTAAAAAGCTTATGGATTCATCTGGAGCGCAGTTAGACTCTACTTATTTTCCTTACAATGACCTAATTGCTTATGATAGTATGGGTCTGCCGAATCTTAATGATACACTTTCAATTAAAATAGATACTAGCGAGGTAACATGGCCGAAGAAATAAAAGAAATAGTTAAAAAAGTATGTAGCGATTTTGAAATTGGAATAGATATTCCAGCTATAGCAGAAAGATATAATTTAACTGTGGCTGAAGTAGAAGAAATAATTTATAAAACTCAGTATGATTACTTATCGGAATGATTAAATATATTTTTGACGTTGACGGGACACTAACCCCCAGCCGAGGAAAAATACATAATGAATTTAGAACATTCATGAGGAAATTTATGGATTCTCATGATGTTTATTTGGTTACTGGAAGCGATAGAGAAAAAACAGTTGACCAAATAGGAATAATGTTGTATAATAGAGCTAAGTATGTTTATCAATGTAATGGAAATGACGTTTGGCAAAAAGACACGAGATTACATTCTGGTGTCCTTGATATAAGTGATTCTCTTTATCAAGATTTACATTATGAATTAAAGAAAAGTAAATTTCCACTTAGACTTGGTAATCATATTGAAGAGAGACCTGGGCTCGTAAATTTTTCTATCGTTGGAAGAAATTGCGGGCCCGATTCTCGACAAGTATATGTAAAATATGATAAGAATACTGACGAAAGAAAAATAATAGCTGAAAGACTTAGAGAAAAACAACCACAATATGATATACAAGTTGCTGGTGAAACCGGAATAGATATAACGGCTAAGGGTGCTAATAAATCTCAAATATTAAAATATTTTAAAGAAGATGATATAATATGGTTCTTTGGGGATAAAACAATGTATGGCGGTAATGATTATGAAATTGCCAATGCAGTAGATAAAAGAAATGGAAAAGTATTTACAATATCAACGTGGAGAGAAACATGGAACGTACTAAAAACACAGTAGGTATTACTTTTAGTACATTTGATTTATTGCATGCCGGTCATGTTTTAATGCTAAGAGAAGCTAGAGCACAATGTGATTATTTAATAGTAGGTCTTCAAGTAGATCCTAGTGTTGATAGAAATTCTAAGAATTCACCAGTACAAACATTAGTAGAACGATACGCACAACTAAAAGCTATTAGTTATGTAGATGAAATTATTCCATATCAAAGAGAGGAAGAAGTAATAGATATCTTAACAATGTATGATATTGATGTTCGAATACTTGGTGTAGAGTATCGCCAGAAAAATTTTACAGGAAAAGATGCTTGCCAAAAACGCAATATTAAGTTATACTTTAATAAAAGAGATCATAGATTTTCAACATCAGATCTTAGACAAAGAGTAATTGAAGAAGAAAGTAAAAAAAATGAAAGCACCACCTAACCGTCAAACCACAATAACACCTAAAGAGATATCTCCCGAAGACATGGAATGGGCCCATCAGCAAGAACTTATTCTTGGAATAGTAGGTTTAGGCTTTGTTGGAAAGTCTATAGATTATATATTTTCAACTAAATGGGTAAAGAAAGTTATCGTAGATCCAAAATATAGTCAAACTACAATAGATGATTTATGTGGTGAAAGACCTCATATAGTTTTTATATGTTTACCAACTCCTAGTAATGATGATGGGTCTGTTAATGGTGATTTAGTATTAGATGCAGTGAAAACTATTAATGCTAAATCTAAAGCTTTTATTGTTATTAAATCTACATTAACCCCTGATCTTGTAGCATCTGCAATGGAACTTTGTGATAGACTAGCATATGAACCAGAGTTTTTAACTGAAGCTAATGCTAAACAGGATGCTAGCCATCCAAAGTATCGAGTAATAGGTGTCAAGGATCCATCAGCTGGTCAGTATTTACAACAAATATATCAGTACCATTCTCTCGCGGATGGATGCCCAGCAATTAGTTTAACTCCTGTAGAAGCCGCTTATTTTAAATATGCAGTAAATTCATTTTTATCTATGAAGGTAACATTTTTAAATCAACTAAAACAGTTGATGGATAATACTTATGGTAGTTATAATCAATTACAAAAAAGCTTAATGGCTGATACACGTATGGGAAATTCTCATTTTAAAATCCCGGGCCCAGATGGACGTGAAGGATATGGCGGGGCTTGCTTTCCTAAAGATGTTAATGCATTTATATCTTATGCAAAAAGTAATGGAGTAGATTTATCATTGCTAAAAGAAACAACTGCTGTTAATAACGAAATTAGATCACAATATGAACTCAATGAAAGGGAGAAAGAACAAAATGTCAATTATGGACAAGCTAAAGAAGAACTCAAAGATAAAAACAACGGAAGTTCTAAGCAAAAGTAAATTTTATAATGAAAAAGAACAAACAAAAACTAATGTTCCAATGGTTAATGTTGCTTTATCTGGCGATGTTGATGGCGGCTTATCTTCAGGTCTTACAGTCCTAGCAGGACCTTCTAAACATTTTAAAACTTCATTTGCATTAATGATGGCTGGGAGTTATCTTAAAGCCCATCCAGAAGCTGTGATGTTATTTTATGATTCAGAATTTGGTTCTCCCCAATCTTACTTTGATTCTTTTGAAATTGATTTAGATAGAGTATTACATACTCCTATTACTAATGTAGAAGAACTAAAATTTGATTTAGTAGGTCAATTAGAAGCACTTGAAAGAGACGAGAAAGTAATTGTTGTTATTGATAGTATCGGTAATCTTGCGTCTAAGAAAGAATTGGAAGACGCGATCAACGAAAAATCCGTAGCTGATATGTCTAGAGCAAAAGCTCTAAAAGGTTTGTTTAGAATGACAACACCTTATTTGGCTATGAAGAATATTCCAGTTCTAGCTGTTAATCACACATATAAAGAAATAGGTTTATTTCCAAAAGATATTGTTGGCGGCGGAACGGGTATATATTATAGTGCTGATAATATTTGGATTATTGGACGTCAACAAGATAAAGTTGGAACAGAAATAAAAGGTTATCACTTTGTTATCAATATTGAAAAATCAAGATACGTTAAAGAGAAATCTAAAATTCCTATTTCAGTTTCTTGGGAAGGTGGCGTGCAGCGTTATAGTGGTCTTCTTGATTGTGCCTTGGCTGGTGGTTACGTTATTAAACCTTCAAATGGATGGTATAGCTACAAAGATTCGGAGTCTAAAGTTAGAGTTGCAGAAACTCTTAAAGAAGAATTTTGGCAACCTATCTTTGAAAAAACTGATTTCAAAGAATGGATAAAAAAGCAATATCAGATAGGTGGTAATCAAGAAGTTCCTTTTGATAGTATAGTAGAAGCCGATCTAATATGATCGAAAATAAAGATTTCGAATTAATTCCTTTTGAAGAAGAACATTGGAATATTCGAATTTTATCGGGACCGTTTGTCGAAACGGTTTTTTATTTCAAAGGTATAAAAATAATAGATGGCGAAGACAAGCTTCGATTTGGTACTCAAGTGATTGAACATCAAATGGGAGATTGGGATTGGCATAATGATTTAGATTGGCATGCAGTAACAAGAAATGTGTTGCTTTCTATCTTCGATCGGGTTATAATGGATAAATGAGTAGTGTAGAGCAAACAGTATTAGGAAATTTAATAAGTAATGAACCTTATATGCGTAAGGTCTTACCATTTATTAAGCCGGAATACTTTCAAGGTGTTTATAATCTTTTATTTAAAGAAGTAGCAAAGTATGTAGCTAAGTATAATACTTTGCCTACAAAAGAATCTTTGAAAGTGGCTATTGAAGAATCTGATAAATTTAATAATGATCAATTTACAGCTGCAATAGAAATACTTCCTAATCTTTTCACTAAAGATAAATCAGATGAAAAGTGGTTAATAGATACTACTGAAAAATGGTGCCAAGATAGAGGAATTTATAATGCTATTATGGAATCTATTTCTATTATTGATGGTAAACATAAAACATTAACTAAAAATGCTTTACCAGAATTATTATCAAATGCTTTGGCAATAACATTTGATCCTACTGTAGGACATGATTATATAGAAGACGTAGAAGAAAGGTATAACTTTTATCATGAGCAAGAAGAACGAATCCCATTTGATCTTGAATATCTTAACAAGATTACAAAAGGAGGAATACCTAATAAAACTCTCAATATTGCTTTGGCTGGTACTGGTGTTGGGAAGTCTTTATTCATGTGCCACGTCGCCAGTTCCTGCCTAACAAGAGGCAGAAATGTCCTATATATTACAATGGAAATGGCCGAAGAAAGAATAGCCGAAAGAATAGATGCTAATCTTTTAGATGTACCATTAGACCAACTTGAGCACTTATCTAAACAAATGTTAATGGATAAGGTAGATCATATAGCAGCTAAGACTAATGGTAAATTAATTATTAAAGAATATCCCACAGGTTCTGCTCATACAGGACACTTTAGAGCCTTATTAAACGAATTAAAACTTAAACGTAACTTTGTACCTGAGATTATATTTGTAGATTATCTTAATATATGTGCAAGTTCTAGAATGAAAGGAATGGGCGGTGCCATCAATTCTTATACTTACATTAAAGCAATTGCTGAAGAGTTGCGTGGGCTCGCTGTCGAGTTCGACGTACCGATTATGTCTGCAACACAGACGACACGTTCGGGTTTTACTAGCTCTGATCCTGGGCTTGAAGATACGTCCGAATCTTTTGGATTACCCGCGACTGCCGATTTAATGTTTGCTTTAATATCTAGTGAAGAATTAGATGCTCAGGGACAAATAATGGTTAAGCAATTAAAGAATCGTTATAATGATCCAGTAAAATATAAAAGATTTGTAATCGGTATTGATAGAAATAAAATGCGATTACATGATGTTGACGATCAAAGTGATATCGTTAATGATACTCCTGTATTTGATAATACAGCTGTTAATGAAAAATTTAAAAACTTTAAAATGGAGTAAGTATGAAAAAGATAAGAGAAATGTGGGAAGATTCCTATGGGGAAGGAACTAAGTTTGATTTAGATTATGGCAAACTAGTAATCCTTGCTTTGTGCATTTATATTGCTGTGCAGGTGTCCTAATGATGAATCATTTTAATATTTCAATGATAAAAAGCACTTTGCGTATTATAGCATGTGGATTATGTATAATTAATGGTAACATATTCTTTTTAGCATGGGGATTACTATGTGCTGAAGCTCTAGGCGTTCTTGAAGAAGTTGTAGATAAGAGACCTGAATAGTGGCAATATATTCTTTTCATAAATGGAAACCAGACACTTCAAAAAAGACATCTGTAGGTAGAAGAAATCTTTCTAAATCTATGATGAATAAACATAAGAGAAGACAATATAAAAAATATAGAGGTCAAGGTAAAGCTAGATGAAAATTTACTTAGTAGCGTTAATGACACACTTAATGGGCATGGGAGTTGAACCTCCTGTTGCCTATATTTTTACAACTCATATATTTGACTCAAAAGATGAATGTAGTCAATTTGCTGTAGATAATAGTGACGAAATTATGACTAAGCTATGGATGGAATTTGGCCCCAATTATTCACCACATATAATATCCTGTGTTGATCAAGACACAGTTGATGATATAGAAAATCTAGGAGCTCCTGAGGTATGAAAGTAAATTTACTTGGATATACAATGACTCATGACGATGATCCGGTTGCAGTTAAAAAACCAGACGTTCAAAATTTAATAACCTATTGTGCAAGAGTATCTAATCCTTCTAATCAAAATAATTCAGAGACGTCTAGTAAATTATTAAAATATCTTATTAAAAATAAACATTGGTCTCCATTTGAATTAGCATCTGTAGTAATGGAAATAGAAACTACAAGAGATATTGCTAGACAATTATTACGTCATAGATCATTTTCATTTCAAGAATTTAGTCAACGATATGCTGATCCTACCGATGATTTATCTTTCGAAATTAGAGAATGTAGATTACAAGATAAAAAGAATAGACAGAATAGTATAGATACAACAGATCTAGATCTTAAAATATGGTGGGATGCACAGCAGAAATTTATTATAGAACACGTTCAAAGAATCTATAAACAAGCTATAGATAAAGGAATAGCCAAAGAACAAGCAAGGGCTATATTACCAGAAGGCAATACTAAATCAAGATTATATGTTAATGGAACTATTAGATCTTGGATTCACTATGTTGAATTAAGATCAGCCAATGGAACCCAAAAAGAACATATGGAATTAGCTATAGCTATTGGTAAAGCAATTAACAAAATATTTCCATTAATGGAGGATTTTCATGGCAAGTAAACTATTACAAACACATGTAAAAGAAGAATCTAATGAAATATGTGAAATACATGTTGACTATAAGGAAGAAATGTTTTATATTAAATATTATAAAAATAAAGATGCAACGGGATTCTTTCATTTAGAAGAGTTTCCCAATAAGTCATTACACTATGTAGAAGATGCAGCTATTAATTGGTGTAATGGTATTAAAAAAATAAAGGAGCCTATGTATGGGAAAACATTATTCGACTAAGACTTATGGTCATAATATTGGTTTAAGTGCATGCTTTAGACAACCTAAAGCTCATAGTCATTGTAAATTTTTACATGGTTATGCTTTAGCATTTAAATTTACTTTTGGATGTAGTGAATTAGATGAAAGAAATTGGGTCGTTGATTTTGGCGGTCTTAAACCATTAAAGGCTTGGTTGGAAGATAGTTTTGATCATAAAGTTGTATTAGATAAAGATGATCCTATGATGCAGTATTTTAAAAATCTTGAATTAGCTGAACTCTGCGAACTAAATATTGTTGAAGGAGTTGGAGTAGAAAAATTTGCTGAACATGCTTTTAACTTTGCTCAAGAATTAATTAACAGTATGTCTAAAGGTCGTTGTTGGGTAGAAAGTGTAGAATGTTCAGAACATGGAGCCAATAGCGCTATCTACAGTAGATGAAAACGTTATGGGGAATGATTCTATTATGGACGTTAGTAATAGAAGATGGTAGTGGTAGAGATTTAGAAGCGTCTAGAAAAATGGTTTATTATGATTATTATAAATGTGCTGAAGCTGCCCATAATGTTAACCACGCGTTAATGAATGTTCCTAATTTTAATGGTGTATCTTATTGCATTCCTACACCTACAGAAAAAGCTACAGTTAAGGAGGATTAATGGAAAAGAAGGAGAAGAAATATTTCTATTCGGAAATATTTAATTCTATACAAGGAGAAGGATTATATACTGGAGTGCATACATTCTGGTTAAGATTCTTTTTATGTAATTTACAGTGCGATGGCTTTGGTCAGGATCATCCTACTAAACCCGAAACCTGGGAATTACCTTATCAAGACTTTGATCCTAAAACTGTTAATAGAGTAGAAGATCTTCCTGTGTGGGAAAAGGGATGTGATAGTTCTTATACATGGTCTAAGAAGTTTAGACATTTAATGGGACATAAAACTGCTAAAGAATTATTAGAAGCTATAATAGAATGTACTAAGACAGATAGTAATCCTGAAGGTGGATTTATACATCCAGTGTCGGGTCAACAAGCACATTTATGTTTTACGGGAGGCGAGCCTTTAATGAAACATGCCCAACAATGTGTAATAGAATTAAATGATCTTTGGCATTTTGATAGAACGAAAACACCTAAATGTATAACTTGGGAGACTAATGGAACTCAAGAATTTACTGAAGACTTTCGTACAATGTTAGGTAATAGAGGTACTTGGCAAGTACCAGTATTCTTTTCTGTGTCTCCTAAGTTATGGTCTGTAGCTGGAGAAAAAAGAGAAAAGGCTATTAAACCTGAAATAGTAAAAGAATATTGGCATTATGCTAATCAAATTAATTATAGTGGTAGATATCCTGGTGGCCAATTAAAATTTGTTATGGGTCCTCATAAAGAACAATGGGAAGAGATGGAAGAAGTTCTTGCTATGTTTAGAGCCCAGAAAATAGATTGGCCTGTTTATATAATGCCTGTAGGGGCTACAGTAGAAGAGCAAGAACGTGATGCAGGAGAAGTAGCTGCTATAGCATTTAAAAGAGGTTATAACGTCTCTGGAAGATTGCACTGTTACTTATTTGGTAATGCGATTGGTACCTAATGAAATCAAGTCTTGATCAGGTATATGTAAAACGACTATTTGATGAACCTGAGATCAAATATCTCAAAGAAATATTTGATAGTGATTTAGAAACTATGAAAGGTACTTGGCAACGTATTAGTAATATTTTTAAACACGAAGATCCAGTTATCAAAAAGTATGTTGAATCTTTTATTAAGAAAAAAATAGATTGGGCAACAGCTTTTACTAAACGAGAATGGAGATTAAAGAATGTCTTCTTACTTGAATATCATCCAGGGGGAGAAGCTACAATGCACATCGATGGCCATTCAGTTGTTGGTGGTATGAGTCTTGTAACACTTGTTGAAGAAGAAGATTTAGTTGGAGGCGATGTAATTATACAAGAAGCTAATGTATCAGATGGAGATCCTACAATTAAAGAAAATGTATCTTTTGATCCGAATGATCATGCTAATCAACATAGAGTATCGCTTAAAGTTGGTGAAACAATAATTTATAACGCAAGTGTAGTACACGGCGTAAGAAAAATAAAAAGGGGTTTCCGTCGGGTTCTTGTAACCTGGCTAGTACCTAGAGAGGCAGTATTACCGGAATGGACAATTTCAAGATGAAAAATTTTTTCGATGCTATAACAAATGCCGTTGAAGAATGGTATGTACCTGGTTTAACTACAGTATCTTTAAGTAGTGGAACAGATAGTGGAGTAATTGCCGCTGCCTTACATAAGTTAAATAAAAAATTTAAAATAGTATCTATGACTGGAAATGAAGATTTAGATATTTTAAAAGCAAGGCATAAATTTCTTAAACAAAAAGCTTCTGTAATAGGTCCTTATAGTCAAAAAGATATTAATAATATCCAAGAAGAAATGACAAGAGCTGGATATTCATTGGGTAAAGAAACTGGCATTGGAATAGCCACAGGTCATTATTTTCTAGCAAAGCATTGTTCTCCAATATTATTAAGTGGTATAGGTGCTGATGAATATTATACCAATAACATTCGTCGTATGGTAGATTTTTTAACATTTTCGGATCAAGCGTATTCATTTCATAAAATAAATATGCGGTCACCATTATTAAATGTTAATATAGCAAAAGAATTAGGTTGCCTTGATCCTGAATATAAGTTAAAATATAAAAAAGCTTTTGGAATGTATATAAAAGATGTAGGATTACCATATACACCCAAAAAGATTAACTTTGAAGTATTACAAAATAATAATAAATCCTATAGGAAAAAATAGTGGAACAAATAAAGGAAATATTAGAATATAGAGATGTATTAATGCGTGAAGTTGCTTTATTAAGAAGTAGATATACGCCAGAAGATACGGGACATCTTCGAACTACAGTAAGTGTATTAGAAGAAAGAATTAATGAATTAAAAAAACAAATAGAAAATGGGTGTATATAATGACTTGGTATAAAAATTCAGAAGGAAGATATGGAGCATCTGGTAAGAAGGGTGATCAGGGAGAAAAACTTGTTGAAGAGTATTGTAAAGAAAACAATATTTCTTGGGAAGATAAAAATGATTACGATAGCCAGGTTAAGAAAAAAATTGACTGTGTTGTTGATGGTGTAGTAACTGATGTTAAGACAAATATGTTTAAAGAGTATATGTGTGTCGAACTATATAATAAAAGAAAAAATGAAGAAGGTTGGTTATATACAACTGAGGCTGAACAAATATTCGCAGTAGACCTTGACAATGAAAAGATTTTCAGTTATAATATAGAAGACATGAAAAGTTATGTTGACTATGCAAAAGAACGTAGAGCTAAGGAGAATAAATTTGGTGATACAATTATTTGGGTTCATAGTAATATGGATTTTGTAAAGGAGTTAGTGTGAAAGTATCAGAAAAAATTAAAAAAAGAATTCTAGCAGCCGGTGATAGTTTTTGGGCTGGTGATAATATATCAAAGCATATAGAGCCTGGTGAAAGAACTCATTTAATAGATGAAGTGGCTGAAAGGTTTACAGAAGTATTAGATGCTTTAGTTATTGATACTAAGAATGATCCTAATAGTAGAGATACAGGCGCTAGACTAGCTAAGATGTATGTTAATGAAATTATGGCTGGTCGTTATCATTTACCACCTAATGTAACTTCTTTTCCTAATACAGGTAAGAATAGTTATCATGGTATGATTACAGCTAGAGCTGAATTTACTTCTTTATGTAGCCATCATCACCAGACAGTAAAAGGAGTTGCTTATATTGGTGTTATACCTACAGAGAAAGTAATTGGTCTTTCTAAGTATACTAGAATAGTTCAATGGTGTGCTCGTAGAGGAACTCTACAAGAAGAATTGACTAATGATATTTGTAGAGAAATAATGAAAGCAACTGAATCAGAAAACGTAGCTGTTTATACTCAAGCTACTCATGGATGTATGGAGAATAGAGGCGTTGAGTCTCATAGTTCTTTAACACAAACAACTGTTGTAAAAGGTTTATTTAATACATCACATGCTAAGACTGAATTCTTTGATAATATAAAACTACAACAAAACTTTGCTTGTTAGTAAAAAAACTGTTGACATTAGTTTAAATCTGTGTTATTATAATTATATAATATGGAGAAGGTTTTAATGTCTAAAGTTGATAAGTTTAATATACATTGGCAGATAGTTAGAGTTAATGCTCGTTCTATAAAGAATATCTGTGAGAAGATTGAATATGTTATGGATTTTTATGAAGAGAATAAAAATTATCATAACTATAAAAGA
>PVBE012595391.1_pt1 | contig 52691 bp, 44 predicted proteins | sample 1631181 | NCBI WGS metagenome assembly PVBE01 (sample SAMN08397723, study PRJNA350692) | Marine metagenome, whole genome shotgun sequencing project. | isolation source: water | place: Pacific Ocean | collected 2012-04
CATCTCTTCACTCAGATCCTCGATCTTGCGGCCGATGATCATCGAATAGATCGGAACCGTGCCGATGGGCACGGTGGAATTGCGAAGGATCGCCACACGAGTCGCATCCAGATCGCCACCGGTGGACAGGTCCATGACCGTGTCCGCGCCGTACTCGACGGCCCAGCGGAGCTTCTCCACCTCGTCGTCGATCGACGACCGCACGGCGGAGTTCCCGATGTTCGCGTTCACCTTCACCAGGAAGTTGCGGCCGATGATCATCGGCTCCAACTCGGGGTGCATGATGTTGGCGGGGATGATCGCCCGGCCCGAGGCAACCTCGGACCGGACGAATTCGGGGTCCATCCCTTCGCGCTCGGCGACGAACTGCATCTCCTCGGTGATCTCGCCCTTACGGGCGCAATGCATCTGGGAAAAGTTCGTATCGCCGCGGGCGCGGCGGCGCTCGATCCATTCCGCACGCTTGGGCGGAAGGCCCTCGGTCGCGGTGAACCCTTGCGGGCCCTCGGTCGAGTAGAGGTGGACAGTAGAGCCGTTGCTCAGCGTCACCTCAGTGCGCGGAACTCCAAGCTCACCGACTTCAATGCGGCTCCTACCCAACTGACTACGGGCTGGCGAAGAAGTCGTCAATGGTCGTGTCGTCATGAGTCTGACTCGGAGACACGTCGACCCCATTGACGGCGATGTTCACCGTGTAGCCGGCGCCGGCGGCGCAGCCGTCGCCGCCCCACTGAGCGATCGCGATGCGGAACTCGCCCGAACTCTCGGCCGTGACCGACGCGGCGGGACAGGCAAAGCCGTTCCACGGGTCCGTGAAGCACGGAGCCTCGTCATCCAGCTGCGAGTAGTCCTCCTGGAGGCCATAGGAGGTCTCCAGGTCTGCATCGACCGCCAGCGCCAACAGGTCGGCGGCCAACCCATCGTTGTCCGTGAAGATGTCGATGCAATCGCCGCCCGAAACGGTGACTGAGTACCAGTCCCATTCGATGGCGTCGCCGCCGCAGGTCAGTTCGCCCTCCTGGTCGACGGTGCGGTCACCCGTCTGGGAGCAGGTGCTGAGCCCTTCTGGCGCTGCGTCGTCATCGTCGGTGACGTCGTCATCGTCGGTGGCGTCGTCATCGTCGGTGACATCGTCATCGTCGGTGGCGTCGTCATCGTCGGTGGCGTCGTCGTCGTCCGAAGCGTCGTCGTCGTCCGAAGCGTCGTCGTCGTCCGCCGTGGCGTCGTCGTCGTCACTCCGGCTTCCACCACCCCGGGTCGGGCCGCAAGCGGCCAGAACCAGGAGGAGCGAAAGCAGACAAAGCAGCGTGGTCAGGTAGCGCATCAGTCCTGCTCCCTTCGGGTCTGACTACTCGGCGCTCGAGTCGTCGTCGTCGCCGCTGTCGTCGTCGTCACCAGCGCTCGAGTCGTCGTCGTCACCAGCGCTCGAGTCGTCGTCGTCGCCAGCGCTGTCGTCATCGTCAGCGCTGTCGTCGTCGTCGTCGTCGCCGGTGCTGTCGTCGTCGTCACCGGGGGTGCCCGGGTCGGCGAAGAAGGCGTCGAGCGAAGCGTTGTCGTGCGTCTGAGCGGCCTCGAGGTCGACACCGTTCAGCGCGAAGCTGATCGAGTAGCCGGCACCCTCGGTGCAGCCGTCGCCGCCCCACTGGCCGATGGCGATGCGGAAGGCACCAGCCGACGCGGCGGTCACGGACGCGGCGGGGCAGGCGAAGCCATTCCACGTGTCCACGGTGCACGGAGCCTCATCGTCCAGCTGGGAGTAGTCGTCCGCGAGGCCGTAGGCGGTCTCGAGGTCGGCGTCCACGGCCAGGGCGAGGAGGTCGGCGGCGCCGGCGTCGTTGTCGGAGAAGATGTCGATGCAGTCACCGGCCTCGACGTTGACGGTGTACCAGTCCCACTCGAGACCCTCGTCGCCACCGCACGTCAGCGTGCCGTTCTGGACCAGCGTCTGGCCGCCGGTCTCGTTGCAGGTCTCCAGACCCTCGGGAGCGGCGTCGTCGTCGTCCGTGGCGTCATCGTCGTCGTCGTCGTCGTCATCGTCCGCGGGGGTCGTGTCGTCGTCGTCCGACGTGGCGTCGTCGTCGTCGCTGTGGCTGCAGCCCATGGTCATGGTCGTGGTACCGACAAAGGCAAGGCCCGCAAGCATCATCAGCGCAGCGGTGAGCGTCTCAAGTCGAATCTTCAGCATGTTGTTCCCTTCGCCTCCTCGGCGTTGCGGGGCGGGGTGTAGCAGAAGGAATCGGGCGAATCCAGGGCAAGGGGGCAAGAGTGCAGCGATCGGCCCGGGTCTCGGGGGCATGTACCCTGCCCCGAAATGAACGTCATCGACCTGCGATCCGACACCATCACCCGCCCCACCCCCGCGATGCGGGAGGCGATGGCGCACGCCTCCGTGGGCGACGACGTCTTCGGCGACGACCCCTCCGTCAACGCCCTCCAGGAGCGCTCCGCGGCGCTCCTGGGCAAAGAGGCGGCGCTCTTCGTGCCCAGCGGCACGATGGCGAACCAGATCGCCATCCGCACCCACACCGAGCCCGGCGACGAGATCATCGTGGAGACGGGGGCCCACATCTACCAGTACGAGGGCGGCGGGTACGCGGCGTTGGCGGGGGTCTCGATCCGTTGCGTGGACGGCACCCGCGGCCTGCTGGACGCCGACCAGGTCCGCGGCGGGATCCGCCCCGAGGGGGGGCTGTCCCACTTCCCCGTGACCAAGCTGATCGCGCTGGAGAACACGGCCAACCGTGGCGGGGGGACGATCTACTCCCCCGCCCGCGTGAGCGCGATCGCGGGCGTGGCGCGCGAGCACGAGCTTCGGCTGCACCTGGACGGCGCGCGGGTCTTCAACGCCGCGGTCGGCCTGGGCCTGCCTGTGGCCGATGTCGTCGCCGAATACGACTCGATCTCCTTCTGCCTGAGCAAGGGGCTGGGCGCCCCGGTGGGATCCTTGCTGGTCGGATCGCGGCCCTTCATCGACCGCGCCCACCGCTTCCGCAAGATGCTCGGCGGAGGCATGCGCCAGGCCGGGATCCTGGCCGCCGGGGGCCTCCACGCGCTGGAGCACCACGTGGACCGGATGGCCGACGACCACGCCCGCGCGCGGCGCCTCGGCGCGGCTCTGGCTGAGTTCCCGGGCGTGACCGTCGATCTGCAGACCGTCGAAACGAACATGGTCTACGCCGATCTGGGCGGCACCGGACTGGACGCGGACGGCTTCGTCTCCGGCATGGCGGACCGCGGCGTGGCCCTGATCAAAGTCAGCCCCTCCGTGATCCGCGTCGTCACCCACCTGGACGTGGACGACGCGGGGATCGACCACGCGATCGCCGCGAGCGGCGAGGTCCTGGGCGCAGCGCGCGCGTGACGCCTCTTCCCCCGCCGCTGGTCCGGCGGTTCCGCGACGGCGCGGGCACCGAGTCCGACAGCCTGCTGGCGTTCCGGGGTGGGCGGCCGCTCGATCCGCGCGGCATCTCCGACCTCCTCGCGTTCGGGTACCTGGCGGGACGGCGCACCCTCCTGACGGGGGTCGAGGCGCTGATCCCGGAGTGGCCGTTGGCGCCCCCCTCGACCCACCCGGACAGCCTCGACGTCGACGGGCGGGCGGATCGGCTCTGGGCCCTCCTGAGCGAGGCGGTCCAGCGCGCCGTCGATGGAGGCGGGCGGGTGCGCACGACCCTCAGCGGGGGCCTCGACTCGCGCGCCGTGGCCGCGGCCCTGGCAGCCATTCGACCGGACGGCTGCTCGGCCGGCACCTTCGGGGACCCCGACTGCGACGACCTCCCCACCGCCCGGCGCGTCGCCGAAGCGCTCGAGCTGCCGCACGAGGTCAGCGAGTTCGCACCGGAGGCCGCCCTGCTCCACGAGGAGCGGGTGTGGCACGCCACCGACGGGATCGGGGGCCCCGCCGCCGCTCCGGGGGCCTCGACCGACGAAGGGTGGGCCGAAGCCTGCGACGTGCTCCTGTCGGGGACCTCCGGTGATGTGATCTGGGGGGCGTCGGTCCGCCCCGGCCCCTCCCCCGCCCGTCGCTTGAAGCGGCTGGGGGTGCCGTTCCACCCGCCGACCTGGGACGACGAGATCCCCGCGCCCCCGGCGTGGGTCTCCCCGGCGGGGGGCGACGCCTGGCAGAACCTCTGGACCCGCCAGGCCGGCGGCACCTGGGGCGGGGCCCGGTCACGCCTCCCCCACACCCCCGTGGTCCCGATCCTGTGGGACGAGCCGTTGCTGGCCTTCTGCCTCACGCTCGATGCGGAAGATCGATGGGACCGCGGCCTCGTACGACGCATGCTCCAGCGCCACGCCCCGGCGGCGTCGACCGACGCGATCCCCCTGAGCCCACGAGGGCCGGTTCACGACCTGGACCGGGCGATGGCCTCGAGCGCGTGGACGCGGGAGCTGAACACGTGGCTGGAACAGGCCGACTTCGCGGGAGTGGGGATCAAGCGCCGAGGCGCGGCGAGGCTCGTGGCAAAGATCCGCCAGGGGCGAAACCGATCGGGATCCCTGAGTCGGGTCCGGGCCTTGACCCGGTGGGCCGTCTAGCGGCTGGGGCACTCCGTGTCGCTGACGTCGATGCAGAGCACGACCGAGTCATCGGCCGTGCAGCCCTGCTCGTCGGTCGCGCGCATTCGGATCGTCAGCACGCCGGTGCCGAGGGTGCCGCCGGGCATGCCGAAGGTGGCGCGTCCGTCGCTGTTGGGGCTCGGGGGCTCGTAGTCGAGCAGATCAGGGGTGCCGTCCGAGAGGTCGTAGGCGTCCAGCAGCACGGCTTCGACGTCGCCGTCTTCGTCCTCGACCCGGATGACCCAGTTGATCGGGTCGTTCGGCCCGAGCATCAGCACGTTGTCCGGGTCGTCGATCGTGATCGTGGGGGAGAGGTCGCCGCCGAGGGGATCGCATTCGCCGCTGGCGTCGTCGTCGTCGTCGTCGTCGCCCGTAGGGCAGCCGGACAGGAGCATCAGCAGGGCGGCGGTCAGGACGAGGGTCGGCTTCATGGCCGCCGGATGCTACCGGCCGTCGCCCCCCCGTCAAGCACGACGGGGCCCCCGGAGAATTCCGGGGACCCCGCGCGACCGGTGCAGTACGGAGAGAGCGTTCGAACTACAGCCGGGAGGAGCGACGGCGCATGCCGAGGATCGGCAGGAGGATGAGCGCCAGGGCCGCGCCGCCGGCTCCCGCGCCGCCGCCCGTGGAGCAACCGCCGCAGCCGGCGGCGTTCCACATGAGCTGCTCGGGGCCGTACGTGCGCTCGATGGCGCTGCACTCCAGCGAACCGCCGACGCTAGCGGCCGCGTAGCCGTCCTCGCAGGCGCAGGTGGGGAAGCCGCCCACGTCCTGGCAGGTGCCGTTGTCGCCGCAGGTGGTGTCGGCGCAGGCGTCCGCGGCGAGGTCGCCGTTGTCGCGGGCCGAGGTGAGCATGTCGAACTCGGCCGACTGGCAGACCACCGTGGGGGCGAGGAAGCCGCCCGGGCCCGTGGGCGCGATGATGCTGCGCGCGTAGGTGCCTTCGCCGCAGACGCAGCCGTCGATGCCGAGCTCGGTGGTGGCGCACAGCGCGCCCTCACCGCAGTACATGTCGCCGCAGGGGACATCGAGCGTCTCGCTCGGGCCGATGGCGCAGATCTCGACGGCGGGGCGGGTGCTGAGGTCGAGCACTCGGCTCTTGTCGCCCTCGTTGCTGACCACGAATGCGGGGTCCTCGTCCATGTCTTCGGCGCTGACGCGCGTGTAGGCGCGGGTCATGTAGCCATTGCGGCTGAGCACGCCGTTGATGAAGGTCAGCGACTCGTTGAAGTCGTTGACCGCGAGGGTCTGGGCGTTGACGAGGTTCCAGGTCTCGGTCGAGGTACCCGCGTACTCGGTGATCATCGCCTTGCCACCGGCGTTGTCGATCATCCAGGAGATGAGGGGGTAGTAGTTGTTCTCGCCCGTGGCGGGGTGCCACTGCACGTGCTCCACGTCGACCTCGAGGTTGGCGTAGTTGCTCGACTCGTAGCGCTCATTGCCGGCGATGAAGACGAGCACGCCCATCTCGGGGTCGGCGCCGACGGCGGTCAGCACGATCGGGATGGTCGGATCGTCCGACTCGTAGGTCATCTGCAGCGGCGCGATGTCGGCGACGCCGGCTCCGGGCGTCAGCTTCAGCGCGAGGAACTTCATCCCCTGCTGCACGTAGGCGGCGACCTGCGGCTCCATCTCCTCGGTGATGAGGTAGCCGTTGTCGTTGAGCCAGTTGATGAGTGCCTCGGGATCGTCGGAGCTGACGACCTCGGGTTCGAACGCGCCGACCGTGGGCAGGTCCTCGACGTTCACCTCGCCGTCCGCGTCGGAGGCGAAGTCGACGGACTCGTTGGCACCCTGGAGCGCACCGCGGGTGCCGGAGGCCTCCGTGCAGATCACCTCCGGGGGGATGACCTGGGGCACCGTGCCGGTGTCCAGGACGGCGAGGGACGACGTCGGGACCACGCCCAGATCGGGGGTCTCGGGCACCGGGACGACCCAGGAGAAGCCCTCGGGCTCGCCCGTGTAGCGGATCTCCACCGTCGTGGTGACGGTGCCGTCGCCGTGGAGCTCGAAGAGGATGCGCTCGGCGTTCTGGGCCACCGGAAGGGTGTCGCAGAAGAGGCCTCCGCAAGCGGCCGCCGTCGACGGTACGAGCACCGGCGCGGTCGCGAGGGCGAGGGCAACAAGACAAGAAGTGATGGGTCGCATGGGGTTCGCGTTGTGCATCGCGCGCACCACGGAGGCAGGCAACATGGTGCCCGGGACCGTTTCAACACGACCGTGACGGTCAAGGTCTGGGCCTTCACCTCCGATGAGGAACCCATGATCAACCCGTTCCGCTTCCTGATCTGCGCCCCTCTGTTCCTCGCCGTCGGCTGCGCCAGCCCCGACAACGTCGGCGACGCCTGGATGGCCGGCACGGTCGATCTGGACGGCGACGGCTGGTTCGCCGAGGAGGACTGCGACGACCTCGAAGCGGCCGCCAACCCGGGCGCCGTCGAGGTCTGCGGCGACGCCATCGACAACGACTGCGACGGCGAGATGGGCGTCTGCGGTATGGACTGGCTCATCGACCTCAGCGACGCGCACGGCACGATGGTCGGCGAGCGCTCCGGCAACCACGCGGGCTGGTCCGTCGCGGGCATCGGCGACGTCAACGGTGACGGCTTCGATGACGTCGCAGTCGGCTCCTGGCAGGACGACACGGGCGGCGAGTACGCCGGCTCCGTCTCCATCTTCCACGGCCCCGTGCTGGGCTCCATCAACCTCAACCGCGCGGACGCCAAGCTGGTCGGCGCCCACCCCGGCGACCACGCCGGCTGGGCCGTCTCCGCGGCGGGCGACATCAACCGGGACGGCTACGCGGACGTCATCGTCGGCGGCTACGGCGCCGGCGAGGGCGCGGGCGCGGCCTGGATCGTCTTCGGCCCCATCGAGGGCGAGCAGTCGCTGGCGGACGCGGACGTCCACATCCTCGGCGACGGGCCTTACGACTACCTCGGCATCTCCGTCACCGGCGCGGGCGACCTGAACCACGACGGCTACCCCGACATCGCCGTCGGCGCGTACGGCGTCGACACTCCGCAGTACACCGACGTCGGCGCGGTCTACGTCTTCCACGGCCCCCTGATGGGCGTGCGCTCGGTCAGCTCCGCCGACACGACGATCCTCGGCGCCAGCGGCGACGACTGGTTCGGCTACACGGTCGAGGCGGCGGGCGACGCGACCGGCGACGGCCACGACGACCTCCTCGTGGGCGCGCCCGGCGTGACCCGAGGCGGTCCCGACACGGGCGCCGCGTACCTCTTCCGCGGTGACATGAGCGCGGTGATGACGGCCAACGGGGCGCACGCCCGGCTGCGCGGCATCGACCCGAACGACCGCGCCGGCGCGTCCGTCGCCGCCGGGGACATCAACGGAGACGCCATCGCCGACCTGGTGGTGGGCGCCTGGGGCAGCGACGTGGGCTACGCCGACGCGGGCGCCGCGTTCATCGTCTACGGCCCGGTCGACGGCAACGTGGACCTCGAGCATGCGGACGCCACGGTGGCCGGTGACTCGGCCGGCGATGCCTTCGGGTTCGCGGTGACGGTCGCCGAGGACATCAACGGCGACGGCCTCGGTGACATCATCGTGGGCGCGCTCCAGAACGATGCGGGCGGCCCCGACAGCGGCTCCGCCTACGTCATCTACGGCCCGGTCGAGGTCGGCGTGAAGAACTCCGCCGCGGAAGCCGACGTCACGCTCGTGGGCGAGGTCTACAACGACCGCGCCGGCGCCAGCGTGGCCAGCGCCGGCGACACGGACGGCGACGGCTACGGCGACCTCCTCATCGGTGCCCACGGCAACGACAGCGGCGGCACCGACTCCGGCGCCGCGTACCTCATCTGCGGTCAGGGCTTCTAGGCCCCTGCTGGGCCGGCTGTAGGCTGTGGGCTGTAGGCCGGACTTCGACGGACGCGAGGATCAGTCGATCAGGCGGACGCTGAGGTCGTAGGGGCCGGTGCTTCCGTTGGTTCCCCCGACCACGATGATGTAGTCACCGGGGGGGAGCGTTCCGGTCCACACCGCTTCTTCTCCGCCCCGCGCCGCGCGGCCTCCGAGGGCCAGCGCCGGCAGCGACGTCGCGAAGCTGTCATCGGGGGACTCGTTGCTGTCCAGGTCGATGAAGTCCGCCCCGAAGAAGGGAGCCGACGGGTCGACGGGCGAGTCGGGGAGGAACGACCAGGGATCGGCGTAGAACTCCGGGTCGGCGGCCAGGTTCTGGGCCTGCCGCTGCCGGATCTGGTCCGCCAGCGTCATCGGCAGCGCCTCGAAGTAGTCCGGCACCCCGTCGGCGTCGTGATCGTACGTGCAGCTGGCCGGATCGCCGGCCCAGACGGTGTCCTCGGGGGCGAGCCAATCGACGACGGGAGCGCTGTCAGCAGCCGCGGTCGGATCGGAGGCGAGCACGCCCTGGGCGTGGACCCAGTCCGGCACCACGGAGGGGTAGTCAAACCACGTCGGATCGGCGCACGCGCCGGCGGCCGGGCCGAAGTCCCACTCGGGGTAGTTCCACGGATCGGGGAGGTCGGAGGCGAGCACGATAGCGACGAACGGATCCTCCAGCTCGACCCCACCGGCCACGTCGGAGTAGCGACGCTCCACCTGGATGCCGACCTGGGCCGCCGCCAGGAGCGTCAACGAGTACCGGTCGGTGTCGGGGAGCTCCGCCACGACCATCGTCGGTCCCGACGGGGCCGGCAGCTCGGGATCGAACGACTCGGCCGTCTGGATGAAGCTGACCGGATCGATGCGGCCGATCACCCGCCGCTCCCGCCCGGAGTTCAACGGCTGCACGTCCAAGAAGGTGACGTTCAGCGGCCGCACCGTCGTCAGCACGGCGCCGTCGACCTCCTCGAGGGTGAGATCAGGAATCGAGGGATGGGCGTCCCCGAGCCTCACGACCCGGCCGACGAGGTCGGAGCCGTCGGCCGTCTCGATCAGCAGCGAGTTGACCTCCTGGCTCAGCCCGTCGACGAGGATGAGCATCGTGCCGAAGCCGCCATCGATGACGCCGTTGAACTCGGCCTGGGGGTGGTAGACGTGCGAGTCGAGGTTGTCGGCGACCACCCGCAGACGCTCGACCTCGACCGGGCCGTCGGCCGAAATCCCGTCGGTGAAGGTCAGGTTCACGCCGCGCACGCTGAAGCCCTGCTGGAACCCGTTGGCCCCCAGCGGATCGCCCGGCGCGGGCACCTCCGGGACCGTCAGGAACGACGGCTCGTGGAACTTCGCGAGCACCGAATCGGCGACCAGCGGACCGCCGGCATCGGTGGTCTGCCCCGACACCGCCATCGCCAACGCCCAGTCCGCCACGAACTCGACGAACGGCACGCCCGTGACGAGCTCGACCGACGCCGCTCCGGTCGTCGTGGAGCTGAGGATCGTCGCGATCATCGCGTCGCCGTACAGGTCGTGGAGGTACCGCGCGAACAGGTACTGCCCTCCCCGGTCCTGGAAGTCGGCCAACGTGTTGGCGGCCGTCAGCGGCTGCAGGTGCGAGCGATCGAGGTACAGCCAGGCGTCCTGGTAAGCGACCGCCCCGAAGCCGACGAGATCGGCCGCGAGCAGCCCCATCGCATCGTTCAGCCAGTCATCTTCCTCGTCCCCCGCCGGCGCCCCGGGCGCCAGCAGCGCGTCGGTGACACCTACGTGGGTGCCGTACGAGACGAGGTCCTGAAGCGCGATCGCGAGCTGCCCCGCGAGGTTGAAGTCGAGGTAGTCCTCGACGGGGACCTCCTCGTTGCTCCACAGGCCGATCGGGTCCGGCGCGAAGAGGTAGAGCATCTCCTCCTCGTTGCTGTCCGGGTTGTTCAGCAGGTTGCTCTCCCACAGGTCGATCTCCGGCTCGGAGAAGGACTTCAGCGCGAACGCGTCGTTGTCGGGATCCGAGTCGGTCAACGGCAGGGCGTTCACCCGGTGGCTCAGGAGCACCGTGACGCGGCAGTTGTTGTCGACGTCCGAGGGGCTCCCGTAGAGCCCGGTGACGGTGGGGTAGACGTTGACGTCGAACACGTCGACGACCTGCTGGAGATCGCAGCTGTCGAACCCGAACGCGGGCAGCGAGTCGGGCACCACGGAGTTCAGCGGGTCGCTGCAGTCGTAGTCCAGATCGATGGCCGTCTCGTCGTCGACGTACACCGCCACGTGGTCCCCGAGCGCACGCAGAGTCGCCCCGCGGGTGGTGCGGGCGGCTCCGGGGAGGATCGCCTCGCGCAGGTAGAAGGTCCGCGTGTCGTTGTGCACGTCGGCCATGTTGAGGTCGTACTCGCAGGGGCCACCGCCTCCGGTCTCACCCACGCTGCTGCCGCTGGCGGGGGTGGGGAACGGGGCGGAGCTCTCGTTGGGGGAGCCGCTCTCCCCCGGGCTGATGGTGAAGCCCACCGGCGCGGCGTTGGGGTTCACGAGCACGACGCCGAACCGGGAGGTGAAGTCGGTCTCCAGCGGCGGCTCGGTGATCTGCGCGTTGAGGCACTCCCAGTCCGACAGCGGCACCAGCGCCTGGCCGCCGAGCCAGTCCATCCCCTCGACCGTGCCGGGCTCGCAGAACGCGCCCTCCCACGTGCTCGGGGTGTTGTAGACGAGCATGTCGGTCAGCTCGAAGCAGGCGCCCTCGTTGCCTTCGGCGTCGACGGGGCAGAGCTGAAGGCGCGCACCGGAGACCGCGTGGGGCAGGTCCGCGGCGGTGTCCCACCGGAAGAGCCCGGCGTCGTCCAGGGGCGGTCCCCCGAAGATCGTAGTTTCGCCGGACGTCGTCGCCGTACCGAACGGCTCGTCGGCGCCCGCGGCGAAGCGGATCCCCACCGACACCTCGTCCGAGTCGGGGTCCGACACGGTGAACGAAACCTCGACCTCACCCACCAGGGGCGGCAGGTCCACGACGCTCGCGGTCACCAGCGTCGGGGCGATCTCGGGGGCGGTATCGTCGTCGTCGGTGGTGGCGTCGTCGTCGTCGTCGGGCGGGACCGAGTCGTCATCGTCGGCGGGGGCAAACTCGACGAGCACCGGCGGGCACCCCATCAGGAGCAGCGCGAGGGCCGCCGCCGCCGTCTTTGGCAGCGCGGAGGTCATCACTGGGCCTTACGCAGGGGAACGACGCGGCCCATCGTCTCGAGGTGGGCGAGCGCCTCGGTCACTTCGAAGCGCAGCCCCTCGGGCAGGAACGGGTTGGCGATGGCGGTCGCGAGCGACTCGCGGGCCTCGTCGTCCAGCCCCTCGGACAGGGCGCAGAGCCCCCCGAACGCTTCGGCGCGGGCCTTGCGGGCGCCTCGGGCGCGGGTGGCGAGGGTGCGGTACGAGGCCAACGCCGCGCGGCAGTTCTGCATGCCGTTGCGGGCGAGGTCGGCGCGGACCTCGAGCAGGCGGAGGAACTGCGGGTGGTCGACGTGGGTCGACAGCCAGCCGTCCAGCGCCGTCATCGCCTGCCGCGGGGGGGCGGTCTGGGCGAGCAGCTCGAGGCGGAGGATGGTCGCCTCCTCGGCCAGCGGCGAGTCAGGGTGGCGCTGCAGGAACAACTCGGTCAGGTGGAGCGTGGTCGCAGGTGCGCTGTTCATTTCGATCGACTCCTGGATCCGGGTGAAGTTGCGGACGTCCACGTCGTCGTCGACGAGCGGTTCCTGCTCGACAGGCGGCGACAAGACGGCCAGCGTTTCGGTGGGATCGGTCGGCAGTGGATCGACCGGGGCGGAGACCTCGACCGTCCTGGTCGGGGTCGAAGTCGAAGCCATGACAGGCGGCTCCGACAGGGGAACGGGGGCGGCCGGCCGGGGCGGCGCGGTCAGGATCACCGGCGCGGGGCGCTCGGCGGGGATCACGAGGGGAACCACGGGCGCGGCGGGGGCCGGCTCGGGGGCGTTGGCCGATGTCGCGACGCCGACAGCGACGGCACCGGCGGCGGCGAGGGCGAGGCCCCAGGCGAAGAAGCTGCCGCCGCCAACCCCGAAGGCGGGGATGAGGCGCCGACCGCGAACGGGCTCCGCGCGAAGCCGGACCAGCAGGGCCTGCACTTCGCGCTGCGACGGAGCGAGGGCGTCGACCACGGCCGCGAGCACGTCGGCGTCGACGGGATGCTCGAGGCGATCCATCTCACCGTCGGTGGGAGTGACCGCGTCGACGACCCAGCCCGGCATGGTCATCGGGACACCCCGGGCTCGGCGATGAGGGACTCGCGGGTGACGCCCTGACGCTGCAAGGCGTGGGCGAAGGCGCGGCGGCCCAGGTGCAGGCGGCTGTAGATAGTGCCGACGGGCACGCCCAGGAGCTCGCCCGCTTCCACGGCGCTGAGCCCCTCGAGATCGACTAGGGCGATGGCCTCGCGGTGCGACGTGCCGAGCTTCTCCAGCGCCAGCTGAACCTGCCGACGGCGCCGGAGGCGATCCACCGTTTCGTCCGCGCCGGGCGCCGTGTCCGGCAGCTCGGGCAGCTCCCCCAGCCCCACGAAGCGGCGGACGGCGGCTTTGCGGCGGGCGTTGGCGACGACGCGACGGGTGATTCCGAACAGCCACGTGCTGGGCTTGGAGTCTCCGCGGAAGTCGGGGAGGCGGCGCAGAGCGATGGCGAAGACCTCCTGGGTGAGGTCCTCGGCGTCCACCGCCGGGCCTCCCAATCGCAGTGTCCACGCCAGGACCCGCTCAGCGTGCTCCCTGTAGAAGCGCTCGATCGCTGCTGCGTCTCCGGACGTGCCCACCACGTTCTGATCTGTGTCGGGGCTCGGAGAATCCTTCACAGAATCTCGATCAACGAGCCTGGGGGGCGCGGGCCCCGCCGATCGCGAAGGCCAGCTCGAACGACAGCGTGACCGGCGACAGCAGCTCCGGGGAGGCGTCGGGGCCGACCGCTACGAAGATGGGCGCCAGATCGATTCCGATGCCGATCCCGCCCCCGATCGACAGCAGCGGAGTGGCCCGTCCCATGACGCGCACGCCGAGCAGGAAGGAGGCCAGACGCACGGTCTGGGGGTCGATCGGGAGCTCCTTGGCCCGGAGCATCACCATGCGGCCCCCGAAGCCGATGAGGTTCTCCACCTCGACCACGCCCGCGGGGGCGACCAGGGAGGCGATGCCGCCCACGAAGATGCGGGAGATCGAGACCCCGTTGACGCCCTGCCCGGCGGCTTCGCCGAAGGTCCCGACGGCCGCCATGCCGATCCGGAAGACCGGCCACGCGATGCCGCCGGCGAGGCTGAAGTGGCCGGCCGGGGAGGCGGGGCTGAGGGCGAGGTCGGAGCCGATGGTGGGGAGCCGCAGGCCGGCGCCGCCGGCGACGACACCGAAGCCGTTGATGCTCGGCCGGGTGTGGGGAATCCAGCCCGCGTCGGTGCCCGCGGGGAGCTCCCGCAGCCAACTCCGTACCAGCGCCACCTGAGAGGCGAAATCCCCCTCGGGAGCCGCCTGCCAGCGCACCCGTTCGCCCGCGACCATCACCAACTCGCCGCCGGCGTACCAGATCGCTTCGCGCTGGTGGGTCGGCACGCCCGCCCGAATCGCCAGGTCGTGGTCGGGCCAGTAGGTCGCCAGCGCCTCTTCGAGGGCCTGCGCCTGCGCGTCGTCGTCGACCCACCACGTCAGCGCGTGGGCCGCGCCGGGGAGGAGCAGCGTGACGCCCAGCAGGGCGAGGGCGAGGAGCCGACTCACAGCGCCCCCGAGGGTTCGACGAGGACCACCCGGCTTCCGGCGGGGACGGTCGCGACCTCCTGGACCTGACCGGACGGCCACTGGACTCGGAGGGGGCCGACCGAGGACGCCGACCCGACCCCGAACGCCACGGTCGCGGGGGTGCCGGTGGAGTACGCCTCGACCGCGCCGGGCCACCGCAGCTGGGTTCCGGAGGGGGTCTCCAGCTCGACGACGCTGCCGCGGCCGTCGCGGTTGCTCAGGGTCCCGACCAGCTCGACCTGCACGACGTAGCCGCCGTCCGGGGGGTTGGTGAGGGCGATGCGGGGGGCTTCCTCGACAACCGAGATGACGAGGTCCTCGAACCCGTCGCCGTTGAGGTCGGCCACCGCCGCCGCGCGCCAGTTGGCTTCACCGCCCAGGGGCGTGCCCTGGAGGGTCTGGGCGACGAGCTCGGGGCTCCCGTTGGTGTTGCGGAAGAAGCGGGCGACGTCCTCGTACTGGGGCGGGAAGTCGGGGCCCAGGTCCCAGAACGAGGAGCGCACGAACACGAGGTCGAGGGCTCCATCGGCGTCGACATCCAGGAGGGAGCCGCCCCAGGACAAGCTCGTCGGATCGGGAGAGTCGAGGCCGGCGGCGAGGCCGACGTCCACGAAGGAGCCGTCGCCGAGGTTGCGGAAGACCGTCTCGAAGTTGCCCGAGTTGAAGATGTCGACGTGTCCGTCGCCGTCGATGTCGCCGAACGCCAGCCCCATGCCGTCCGGATCGCTGACGAAGCCGCGGGCCTCGGTCACGTCCTCCCACTGCAGCCGGCCGTCGGCGTCCGGGCCGAGGTTGTCGAACAGCCGGTTGCCCACGAACAGGCCCCCCCGATCGTTGGTCTGGATCAGCTCGAAGTCGCCGTCGGCGGGCACGTCGAGGAAGCCGCTGACCATGCCGAACGCCTCGGCCGTGTCCGCGAGGAGCTGGTCGGTCGCATCCACGAAGCCGCCGTCGGGCGAGCGCAGCCAGAGCCGGTCGGGGTGGGGGTCGGCGGGCACGTCGGGCTGGTCCTCGCCGACGGCGGAGGCCCAGTTGGTGAGGTAGAGGTCGAGCTGGCCGTCGCGATCGAGGTCGACCCAGGTGGCGTGCAGGGAGCGGTGGGCGTCGTGCAGGCCGAGGGCGTCGGCCTGGTCCTCGAAGCGGCAGGCGCCGTCGTTGACGAGCAGCCGGTTGGGGCCGAACTGCACGAGCAGGAGCACGTCGGAGTCGCCGTCGTTGTCGAAATCCGCGACCGAAGCGGAGGCGGTGGCGTCGCCGGGGAAAGCGACGCCCGCGTCGTCGACCCGCTCGAAGGTGGCGTCCCCGGCGTTGCGATGGAGCGAGTGCTCGCCGTCGCCGCTGGTGAAGAGCAGGTCGAGGTCCCCGTCGCCGTCGCAGTCGAGCACGGCGAAGCCGCCGGTGAAGTCGTCGAGCCAACGGTCCTCGACGTCCCAAGCGAGGCGGGTGACGTGGTCGATGGGGGCGCCCGCGGGGGCGAAGAAGACGCCGCTTCCAGCGATCCGGACCGGGTCCTCGAGGGGCTCGATCTCCACCGTTCCGGGGTCGTCCCCGGGGGGCGGCGGCAGCTCCTCGGGGGCCCCACAGCCGACGATCACCAGGAGGAGGAAGAGTCGGCCCACGTCCCCCATCGTGATGTCGAGGGGGGCATTTCGGCAAGGGCAGTTCGTGTCAGGGCTCCACCGCGTAGACCGACAGTTCGGCGCCGGGGCCCTCTTTTCGCTCGACGCGGAGGTACTCGGACGGCTCGCTCCGGAGACGCGGCAGGCGGTTGAGTCCTGGTACCCGGCCGGTGGGGAGGGCCGCGCTGAGGGCGGCGAACAGCTCGATCGTTCCATCGGGGAGTTCGACCGTGAGGCCGTCGCCGGGCAGTCCCCGGCGGACCCGCGCGCAGGCCCCTTCCAGGGTCGCCACAGCGGTGAGCCGGATGCGACCCCAGCGGCCCTCGCGGCCCTGGTCCTGAAGCCAGTCGGCGAAGGCGAAGACGAGCACGCCGCGGTTGCTGACGCAGTCGTGGAAGGCCTCGTCGGAGAAGAAGCGGAGGAGGGCGCGCCGGCTCCCGGAGGCCAACTCGACGATGGCGCAGCTGACCGGCAGCTCGCGGCGGAGGGCTTCGAGCACCCGGTCGACGCGGGCGGGGTCGGTGCCCCAGGCACGCTGGTCCGGGGCGATCAGCATCGCCCGCTCGTCGGCGGTCAGCTCTTCGTCCGCGAGGGCGGCGTCGGGATCGTCGTAGACCGCGGCCACGAGGTAGGGGTCGTGGTGCATGCGGATGGCGACGCGTTGCAGGGCGCGGGCGCTCATCGGCGGGCTCCGAAGGGGGTGCCGTCGAAGCGGCGGGCGAGGGCCTCGTAGCCGGGGACGACGACCTCGAAGGGGTTGCGATCGCACTCGAGCACGACGGCGCGGAGCTCGGTCGCGGCGGGGGCGACGCGGTCGACGATGGCCCAGGTCTGGGGGAGCACCGACAGCGTGTGGGAGTCCTCGATGTAGTCGTAGCCGTCCACGGTGCGGGGTTCGCCGCCGGCGACGTGGATCTCGACCACGCGATCGAGGGGGAAGCCGTCGAGCCCCGCGGTCGGCTCGTGGCCGGCGGCCTCCTGGTAGATGGCGAGGTGGGCGCAGTCCAGGAGGATCCCGGCGTCGGCGCGTTCGCAGACGCGGGCGAAGAAGTCGAGGAGGTGGAGGTCGCCGAGGTAGACCGCGCCGGGTGGGTTCTCGGGGATCACCTCCAGGCCTGTCGCCTCGCGCAGGCGCACGATCCCTTCGGCCAGTTCGGTGGCGCCATCGTCGGTGAGGATCGGCGGCAGCAGGAGCATGTGGGCGGCCTCGCGGGAGCCGAAGTGCCACGCGCCGGCGTCGCCGCAGAGCCACGCGGGCTGGATCTGGGCGGCGAACGCGCGCAGCTGATCGAGCCACAGGTCATCGAAGTCTTCGGGCTCGTCGAGGTTGATGTCGAGGAAGTGGTAGGTGGTCGGCAGGCCCGCAGCGGCCCACGCGGCGCTGGATCCGTCCAGCCCCTTGACCGTCTCCAGACCCACTTCGAGGAACGCGGCGAACTCGGGGCGTTCGGCCCGCAAGCGCCGGAGGTCGAGGGAGCCGGGGGCGGTGGCGGCGCCGTACTCGGTGGAGACGCCGATCCCCAGGAACGGCAGCTCCTGGACGCGTTGGTCGAAGCCCATGGACTAGCCCCGCTGGTACTGGTCGACGAGGCCGGCGAGCTGCTTCAGCGCGTTGACCACGGGCTGCAGGTCCTCGTGGTCCTCGTGGATGCCGACGAGGCTCAAGCCGTTGAGGGTGGCGAAGGTGAAGCGGAGGGCGACGCGGTAGATCTTGGCGTCCTTGACCTCCATCGGGGGGAAGAAGCCTTCGCGCAGCTCGGCCGCGTTCTTGTCGAAGCGGGCGTCGATGGTGCGGATCCGCTCCATCAGCTCGGGGTCGGTGCGGGCGGCGACGACCAGCTCGAGCCACGCGTGGTAGGTCGGTCCGCGGACCAGATCCCAGAGCAGATCGATGGCGGCGACGGCCTTGGACTCTCCTTCGGGGACGACGAGGTTGGCGAACGCCTCGCGGTACTCCGCCAGCCGCTTGTCGAAGACGTAGTCCATGGTCGCGGACACGAGGTCGAGCTTGGTGGGGAAGTGGTGGAGCATGGCGCCCCGCGAGATCCCGGTGCGGCGGAGCACCTCGGGGGTGGAGGTGCGCGCGTAGCCGACCTCCACGAGGCTGGCGAAGGTCGCTTCCAGCAGTTGTTGTCGGGTCTGTTCGGCCGGCATCAGTCGGGACTGTAGGGGTCGACGACCTCTCCGGTCGCGAGGAAGTGTTCGATCGCGGCCCAGGGCTCGTCGCTGGAGAAGATGTTGTCGTGGCCGGCGGTCTCGACCTCGCCGTTGCGGGTGACCTCGTCGAACTGGGTGATGCCGGCGTCGGGCACGGGTCCGGGGACGAAGTCGACGTCCGCGAGGGGCCAGACCTCGCGGCCCACCCCGTCGATTCCGAAGGCTCGACTCACCGCTTCGTTGGTCGAGTTGGGGATGGTGCCGTCCTGGTACGCGATCTGGACGAGGATCTGGGGGGTCACGTCTCGGACGCGCGGCGCCCACACCATCGAGTCGCCGGGGTCGACGATGGTCTGGAGCAGGGGGAAGAAGCGGGCGATGTCGCCCTGCGTGGTGCCTTCGGGAGCCATGACGTCCAACAGCGGGGAGAAGAGATCGCTGTCCTGGATGATGCCGGTGGTGCGGCCTCCGGGGACGTTGAGTACGCCGGCGGTGAAGGCGTCGCTGAGGGTGAGGAGTTCGGGTCCCATGATCGCCCCGAGGCTGATCCCGACGTACTGCAGCTGCTGGAGGTCGAAATCGTCGGTGCCGTCGCCGTCTACGTCGAAGCCGTCAGCGACGAGTTCGACCACCTGGAGCTTGTCGAAGGTGGACTGCCGCCAGTTGTCGCGGATGAGGCGGCCGTCGACCGACGAGGGGGAGAACTGGATGCCGAAGAAGGTGAGCGCCTCGAGCAGCTCGAGGGGGGCTTCGGTGCGGCTGGGGTGGTCGCCATGTTCGACGGCGTCGACGGCGAGGACGGCGACGCCACCGGCGACGACCTCACGGGCGATCTTGGTGCCCTGGGAGCGGTCGTGGGAGAGCCCGTGGCCGTACAAAATGGTGGGGAACGGGCCCCCCGTGCCGTTGCCGGGGAGCCAGGCGCGGGTGGGGAGGGCGTGTTCGCCGAGGGGGGCGCCGTCGCCGAGGGGGTCCATGGTGTGGTCTTCGCGGCGGTAGTCGAGCACGTCGATGGTGCCGTCGCAGACGGTCCAGTCGTTGGCGGCCTCGTAGGCGCAGGCGAAGGGGGCGGTCGGCGTGGGCGCGGGGCGGCTCAGGATGTCGTCGCGCACGAGGTACGACAGCCGGGTCGCAGACTGGGTGGTGAAGGTGAGCATCGCCGCGATGTCTTCGACGGGGCGGCCGAGGGCGGCGGCGGCGGCGGCGTAGTCGGGGGAGCGGACGTCGGCGGGGATGCCGTCGTCCAGTTCCGTCTCCGGGGACAGCAGCTCCCGGAGATCCCGGGAGGGGCCCGCGCAGGTGCCGTCGGTACCCGTGGCGGAGGTGAAAATCGCCGCGGCTGCGAGGGTTCCGGGGGGGAGCGGCTGGCGGGGCAGGAGCACGACGGTGCGGTCGAAGTCGGTCATCTGGGGGTCGGCCGCGATGACGATGGGGCCGCCAGCCTCGGGGAACGCGACGATGGCGACGTCGTCGGGGGTCAGCGGGTTCAGGGGCCGAGTGAACGGCATGACGATGCCCGCGGTCAGCCCCCAGCCGTCCAGTTCGGAGAGGTGATCGAATACGGACAGGTAGGAGCCGACGTTGCCGAAGGTCTCCTCGATGCCGGGGATCTGGTCGGGCTGGAGGTGGATCTGCAGGCCGGTGGGGGTGTCTCCGGGCAGCGTCCAGAAGTCGTCGGGGTACGCGGTGGGGCCGGCCTCGCGGTCGGGGGCGTAGTCGAAGCGGGCGGTTCCGTCGCACCAGTCGGGCGGGGCGACGGCGATGGGGCAGGCCGCGAGCAGGGGGACCAGGAGCGGGAGGCACCAGCGCATCGGGGTCACGCTAGCGGACGGATGTTGCGCTGGGATCCGGGTTGGGCGGGATCGACCGCCACAACTGGGGCCAGGTCGATGACCTCAACCCACTTACGGCGGGGTCCACCGTCACAACCCCACCGAGGTCCGTGACCTCACCCCGCTGATGGCGGCATCCACCGCCACCACTGGGGCCAGGTCGACGACCTCACCCCGGTTTGGTCCCTCCACCGGAACCAACACCGCCAGGGTCGACGACCTCACCCCGGTTCGTTCCGCCCAGCGTCGGCCCGCCGCCGCGTTCCTGCACCTGCTGTTCAGCCCGCTCTGGGTGCTCGGCGACCTCGACGAACTCGGCCTGTTCCTGCTCGCGCTGCCGCTGATCGGCGGCGGACTGATGTGGTGGATCGAAGGGAAAATCGTGCTCGCGATCCTCATCGCGGTCGTGCCCTACGCGATCTGGACCTGGGCCGCGCGCCGCCCACGGACTGGCAGTCCGGGCGCCGGGAGCTGGGCAAGGACTTCGTGCGCGATCTCGAGGATGCCCAGCGCATGTGCTGGGAAGGCGGCGTCGAGACCCTCCAGGGACGGGACTTCCGCGCCATGCGGCTCAGCGAGATCGACCGGGTCGTGCGCGCCGCCCTCATCGAGGTGCGGCTCCAGACGGGAAACTGACCTACGGCTCCGGGAGCCCCCGACGGCGCAGGAGGGCGCGGCCAAAGAGCAGCCACGCCACGCGGTCGGTCGCCGCTGTGAACGTCGTCCAGAAGGCGCCGAAGAAGATCCCCGCCCGGTGCAGGGCCAGCGCGACGGTCGTCGCCACCAGGCCGCAGGCGCAGAAGGCTCGGAACATCCACCACAGCGGGTAGCGGCCCAGCTCGGGGTAACGATCGTGCTGCCGCCACAGCCGCTTGAACGGCGGCACCAGGGTGCGGAAGTCGTACCCCGCACGGTAGGCGAGGGCGTAGACGTCCAGGCTCATGAACGGCATCGCGATCATGCCCCGGTAGATCGACGGGTTCGCCAGGAGCCGGAGGCCCCGCCAGCCCGCCAGGTCCCGGGCCCGCTCGCGCGTCATCGTCCAGTTCAGCCCCATGTGAGCGGCCTCGTCCCGGCACACCCGGGCCACGAACTCGTCGAAGGCGGGGCTCTGCAGCGCGGGGTGCTCCCGCAGGAACGGGATCGTGCCCGCATCCAGGAACGTCTCGAACACCGGGTTGCTCACCGCCACCAACGCCGCGTCCGCGTCCGAGGTCGGATCCAGCGTGTCGAACTGATCCAGCACGAGCGCGTTCCCCAACCCCGGCGGTCGAATCGGCGCGCCGTGGAGCTCCAGCACCTTACGCAGCCCATCGGCGTGGCGACGCTCCTCGTCCGCAAACAGGCTGTACAGGACCTGGAGATCCTCGTCCGCGCTCGCCTCCGCCAGCAGCCGGAAGTTGAGCCCCGCGATCTCCTCGATGTACGTCACCTCGTTGATCAGGCGGACCATCAACGGGTCCAGCGGCGGCAGCGGACCGGCCGGCCAGTCGATGGTGTCCAGCGACCACTGGTGGGCCTCCACCTTGGCCCGCAGCTTCGCGATGGGGACCGGATCCAGGGCCGACAGCGGCCGATCCCGACGGGTCCAGAAGCGCGACAGCGGCGCATCCGCGCGCAACGTCCGGTGGACCACCGCCCAGGCCGCCACGCCCACCGCGAACCCCGCCGGCACATCGATCACGTAGTGCTGCTTCGTCGTCAGCGTGCACGCGCTGACCACCACCGCCCAGACGATCGGCAGCGGCCGCGCCCAAGGCTTCTTCAGGTACCCCGCCCAGGTCAGGGCCAACCCCCAGGCCAAGGCGACGTGCAGCGACGGGAGGCAGTTGGTGGGGCTGTCCGCGGCGCGCAGATCGGCGAACTCGCGGATCGTGGCGGAGTCGATGTCCGGCAGCGGAAACAGATGCCGGGGGTACGTCGTCGGCCACGCCAGGAAGAACACCCAACAGACGGCCGAGGCAAGCATCAGCGTGAAGAACAAGCGGCCGACGGCGAGCCGGTCCGGAACCTGGATCCAGGCGATCAGACTCACCACGGTCACGGTCCCATACAGCCAGATCGTCCACGGGAGGAACGGAATCGCCTGATCGAACGAGGTGAGCGTCAACTCGACGGGGGTCGCGAACGGCTCCAGCTTCGCGAGGCCGTACCCGGACAGGCACACCACCCCCGTGAACAGCCACATCGCCGCTCGCTTGAGCCAGTCCACCGGCGAGCGGGTCATCGCTGACGCTCCACGAACCGGCCCGCCAGCTCCTCGAGCCGGGCTCGACCTTCGTCACCGGGCAGGCCGGCGATCGCTTTGCGCGCACGAATCAGGTGCTCGCGGGCGCGCGCAATGCAGTCGACGTCGACGTCGTGTTCAGCGATTCGGGCCCGAACCCAGCCGAGGTGGTCCTCGGCGTGGTCCCGGCCCAGCAGCATCACCAGGCGGTCGCGGTCCGACTCCGGTACGCGATCCAGCAGCAGCAGCACCGGGAGGGTGATCTTCCCGGCGCGCAGATCGGTGCCGGGGACCTTGCCCAACGTGCGCTCGTCGCCCGTGTAGTCCAGGACGTCATCGATGATCTGAAATGCGAGCCCCGCCTCCCGGCCGTACCGGGCGAGCGCCTTGGCCGTCGACTTCGGAGCCTCCACGCTCAACGCCCCGGCCGCGGCTGCCGCCGCGAACAGGCGGGCCGTCTTGGCCTCGATGATGCGGTAGTAGCCCGTCGCATCCAGGCTCAGATCGCCGGTGTGGTGAAGCTCCTGACGCTCCCCCTCCGCCAGCGCCGCCGCCGCGTCCACGAGGTGGTCCCGGATCGCCGGATGCATACCCCGCAACGCCCGGTGGATGCGGGCGAACACGAACGCCGCCACCCCCGCCGCGAACGGCACCGACGTCGCCGTGTGGAGCGTCGCCCCGCCCCGCCGCAAGGCCGCGCGGTCGACCATGTCGTCAATGACCAGCGAACCCTGGTGCAACCACTCCACCGCCGCCCCCGCCGCGAGGGCGCGCTGGGGATCCCCGCTCGCCGCCTGCGCCGCCGCGAGCACCATCAAAGGACGGACCCGCTTGCCGCCCTGGGCGTGGAGGTAGCGGACGGCCCGCGCGAGGATGGCGCTGTCGGTGCTGGCGAGTTCTTGGATCGAGACCTCGATCGCGTCGATCCACCGATCTCGGAACTCCCCCAGGGGCGTGCCGTCGGCGAACGGCCGGCGATGCAATGGGCTCGGCTCGGGGGCGAGGTGCGGCTCCCACGCGGCTGGCTCTCGGACCGACGCCTGCTCCGGCGCGAGGTGGCCGAGGATCGACTCGAACAGCTCAGCGGCGGTGCCCTGCGGCAGGGGCGCGAGGGACGCGGACGCTTGCTGCCGCGCGACGGCGCCGAACTGGTCGGGGGCCGCCCCATCGCTCAGGCCGACAGCGCGGAGAGCCCCGGTCCACCCCGCCGGATCGAGCGAGCCGCCCGCCGCCTCCCACGCCAGGCCGAGCCAGGTGGCGTGCCGGTCCAGCAGCGCGTGCACCGGGTCCGGCACGTCGCCGGCGACGACCCCGGCCGCGACGGCACCGCGAAGGAAGAGCACCGCTTCGGGAACCTGGTCGTCGCCCACCGACGGAGACGAGGCGAACATGCGGTCCAACACCCGCCCCACGAGCGCACCGTCGCGCTTCAGGAGATCGGACCAGACTCGGTGCAAACGGCCGACGTCGCGCTCCAGGAGGGCGTCGCGGTCCGCCCCCTCGGGCACCCCGAGGAAGACCCGCTGGTTGTAGGCCTCGACCGCGAGCACGGCGAGCTTGCCGGAGCGCTTCCAGCCTCGGCTCCCAAAGCCGCGCGCAACGTGCACGACCACGGCGCCCCCGAGGCCGGTCCGGGGAACGTCCCACGGGTCGCTGCCCGAGACGTCCTCCACCTGCTTCAGGGCGGACTGCACGGTCGGCAGCACCGGCTCGACGAGCCCGCGATACCAACGTCGGTCCAGTGATTGGCGCGTGCCGGCCTGCAAACGAGCCCTCTCCTTCCGGCGCAGGAGGGTGCCCTAAGTGCGGCGAGAACGGGAGCGTCGAATGAGCGCCAGCGGTCCCAGGAGGAGGGCGACGAGGGCGGCGGGGGCCGGGTCGGGGGCGATCGAGGAGGCGCAGACGCAGCCCGCGGGCACGAGGATGTCGACGGGCTCGGTCGGCTCCGGGGTGGTGTCGTCGTCGTCCGTCGCGTCGTCGTCGTCCGTCGCGTCGTCGTCGTCCGTCGCGTCGTCGTCGTCGCCCTCTTCGTCGCAGATCCCGTCCTCGTCGGCGTCGCCGAACTCGCAGCCGGTGCGGAAGTGCACGCCTTCGGGCTCGCCACCCCACCCGCCGTCGATCCAGCGGGTGCGGGACTGCGGCGCGCCGTCGGCCGGGTCGAGGCGCAGGCGGGTCCGCCAGTGGTCCGCTGTCTGCTCCGCCAGCGGACCGGTTTGGTACAGGATCGTCGTGCCGTTGGCGCCGGTATCGAGCCCCGAGACCGAATCCGTGACCACCCCATCGAACGGCACCCCGTGCTCCTTCACCTCGAGGTCGAAGGTGACGTCGGTGCGGCCGAACAGAGTGCGTCCCAGCACCTCGAGCTGGAGCGATGTGCCCTCCATCGCCCCACGCGGGGGGACCGGAAGCCCCGTGATGGTGTCGATCGGGATCGGCACGCGGCTCACGCCGGTGGGGCCGGCATCGTCCGAGTGGCCCATCCAGACCCAGGCCCGCCCCTCGTCGTCGTTGCCGATGCCCCCGTCGGCGTCGAAGAAGGGGGCGCCGGCGATGATGTCGCCGCAGCCGTCCCCGTCCAGATCGCCCGCGCCGGCGACCGCGCGCCCGAGCTCTGCATCCTCCTGGTAGCTCTGGACGACGAGCGCCTGGTCGGCCGCGGGGCCCGTCGGGGAGCCGAGGAAGACCCTCGCCCCGCCGGCGTTGTTGGCGTTACCCTGGTCCTCGCCCTGGGAGCCCACGATCACGTCCGCGTACCCATCGCAGTTGACGTCGCCGGCGCCATCGACGGAGAAGCCGCGGAACTCGAAGTCCTCCTCGCCCGTCGTCTCCCAGTCCGGGTTGGTCGACATGAAGAAGGTGTTCCCGAAGTAGACGAGCCCCTTGCCCGCGCGCTGGTCCAGGGTCGTGCTGTGGCGGTGGCGCCCGACGATGACGTCGCCCAGCCCGTCGCCGTCGACGGGCTGGGCGCCCGCGACCGAGTGACCGTGCCACTGCCCGCCGGTCGTGCCGGTGCTCGACCAAAAGGACGAGGTGGACACCCCGGCCGCCGAGCCGAGGAAGATCTGGGCGCGGCCGGAGTCCACGTCGCTGCTGTTGTCGTAGTACTGGCTCCCGACGATGAGGTCATCGAACCCGTCGCCGTTGACGTCGCCGGCGCCGTCAACGGACGAGCCGAAGTGATCGCCCCCCGCCGCGGTCCCCTCCAGCAACTCGTCCGCGGTGGCGGGGAGGCCGTCGGCGGACCCATAGAAGACGCTCACAGCGCCCGCGTTGGCGGCGGGGCTGTCCCACCACTGCTGCCCGACCGCGAGATCAGCGAAGCCGTCACCGTTGAGGTCGCCGGCGCGGGCGACGACGCCGAAGTCGGACTCCGCCTCCCCGCCGAAGGCCGACCACGTCCAGAGCGTGCCAATGCCGGCGGGGCCTCCAGAGTAGGCGAACACCGCGCCCTCTTCGGTCTCCGCCTCGGTGTGCTTGGGGGCGCCCACCGCGATGTCCTCGTAGCCGTCCCCGTCGACGTCGCCGATCCCGGCCACGTGGTAGCCGAACCAGGCGCCCGCCACGCCGTCCGCCTGGAACCAGAAGGGGCCGGTGCTGAGCGGCGACGGACCGCCCAGGTAGACGAACGCCGCGCCCTCCGCGGTGGAGCTGCCATCCAGCAACGGCGAGCCGACGATGAAGTCGTCGTAGCCGTCCCCGTTGACGTCCCCCGCCGATGCCACCGACGAGCCGTATTTGTCGCCCGCCGTGAGCCCGTCGTACACGAACGCGGCCGTGCCGCTCGGGTTGGTCAGCGGCGGCTGCTCGGGAGGCGCGCCGAAGCCCGTCCAGAGCTCCACGTTGCCGACGTTGTTGTCGCCCGAGGGGACCGCGTCGGCCAGCGGCGACCCGACCAAAACGTCTCCGCGGCCGTCGACGTTGACGTCCCCGGCCGCCAGCGAGCGGCCCATCCAGTTGTTGCCTTCGTCCGACTCGATCTGCAGCCCGAGGACCGGGTCTGAAGGCCCGCCGAAGAAGAGGTACGCCGCCCCCTCATCGTTGGTGGCGCCGGTGGACTCGTACTCGGGCGCGCCCACCACGAAGTCCGCGTACCCGTCGCCGTTCATGTCGCCCGCCGCCGCGACCGTGTACCCGAAGACGGCGGTCTCGACGTTGGACTGGCCGATCCAGGACTCGGTGGGGGACAGCCCCGCGATCCCGCCCAGGTACAGGTAGGCGAGGCCTTCGTCGCCCTCACCGTCCTCGGCGTCGAAGGCACCCACGAGCACGTCGGAGTAGCCGTCCCCGTTGACGTCGCCGACGCCTGCAACGGAGATGCCGTAGTTCGATCCGCCGCTGGGGCCGTCCCCAGTCCAGGCGGCGGTGGTTGGAGGACCCCCGCCCGCGGAGCCCATGTACAGCCAGGCGTGACCGGTGTCGTTGCCCCATCCGTCGTATTCATCGGCGCCCACGAGCACGTCGGCGAAGCCATCCCCGTTGACGTCCCCCGCGCCGGCCACGTCGTCCAGCGCAGCGACGTCATCCAGGGCGGCGACGCCGTCGTCCTCGATCGTCGGGTCGTCCTCGGGTTCGGCCGGCAGGGGCGTCGGCTCCTCCACCACCGGTGCGGCGGTCGGTTCCTCGACGGCCGGCTCGGACGCGAACCACTTGGGGGCGAGCGTGCCGAGCACGATCCCGATCAGCACGAGCACGGCCCCCAGCAGCGGTTCTGACCCCGAACGCTTCGGCTCCGCGGGGACCATCGGCCGGGTCTCGGTGCCGGCCGGGGGCACCGGCAGCACCGCCGGCTCCTTGGCGGTGGTCCCGTCGGTGTTGATGTCGACCGTCTCGCTGAGCGGACCGCCGGAGATCGGCCGGCGTCTTGACCGCCTGCGTCTCCCCCAGCGGCTCGGCGCGGGCGGCCAACCAGGCCGTCGTCGGCTGCTTCGCCTCGACCACGCCGCGGGCCCGGACGAGGGCTTCCACGAGCTCCGACGTCGACTCGAAGCGGTCGTCGCGCTCCTTGGCGACCAGCTTCTCCAGAATCGGCACCAACTCGGGCCGAACCGCCGCGACCATGCCCAGCGGGGGCGTGGGATCGAAGTCCGCGATCTCGCGAACCGCGGGAATCACCGTGTCAGCCTCGATCATCCGCGTGCCGACGATCGCCTCGAAGAGCATCGCGCCGAACGAGAAGAGGTCGGAGCGGAAGTCCAGGTCCTTCACGCCGTAGACCTGTTCGGGGGACATGTAGTGGACCGTGCCGCGAACCAGGTCCGTCTCGGTCGCCGACGCGAGGCGGTCGCGGGCCTTGGCGATGCCGAAGTCGAGGAGCTTCACGACCCCGCGCGAGGACACCATGATGTTGTCCGGCTTCAAATCTCGATGGACGAGGCCGAGGCTGTGACCGTCGTCACCCGTGAGGCCGTGAGCGAACTCCAGCCCCCGCGCGATGTCCGTGTGCACGTCCAGGATCACCGACATCGGGACCCCCTCGGATCCACGCTGCGCCTCCTGCAGCACGGACCTCCAGGAGCGCCCCTCGACGTACTCCATCGTCATGCCGAACAGCTCGCCCCCGTCCGGGTTGGCCATGCGGCCGAACCACTGCACGTAGACGATGTTGGGGTGCTGCATGCGGGACAGGAGCCGCGCCTCGTCCGCCAGCATGGCGACGACGTCGGGCGATTCGCTGGTGATGTGGGGGTGCAGCACCTTCAGCGCGACGTCGCGGCTGAAGCCCATGTCGCCTTCGACCTTCGCCCGGTAGACCGTGGCGAACCCTCCAGCGCCGACCTGGCCGACCACCTTGTAGCGGCCAAGCTGAAACGGGACCTGCATCACCTAGGACTATATAGACGCGCGTCCCACACAGTCCTCCGCAAGCTCGACCTCGGGTCGGTTCCCGATGATCAGGCCGGTCCGGTGGTGCAGCTCCTCGGGCTCCAGATCCAGGATCGAGATGCGCCCATCGCTGGCGTAGCCGCCCGCCTGCTCGGCGATGAAGGCCAGCGGGCTCGCCTCGTACATCAGCCGGAGCTTGCCCTTGGGCGACCGCGCGTCCGTCGGGTAGGCGAAGACGCCGCCGTAGATGAGGTTGCGGTGGAAGTCGGCCACGAGCGAGCCGATGTGCCGGCCGCTGATGCGCCGCTTGTCGGCGTCGTTCCGCTCCATCACCCGGGCGATCCAGTCGTGCACCCAGGCGTCCCAGTAGGGGGCGTTGCACTGGTTGATGCTGAAGCACTTGCACTTGCCGTCGAGCCGGATGTCCGGGTGGCTGAGGATGTACTCGCCGACCGACGGGTCCAGCGTGAAGCCGTGCACGCCCTCGCCGGCGGTGTACACGAACACCGTCGAGCTTCCGTAGAGGATGTAGCCGGCGGCGACCTGCTCGCAGCCCTTCTGCATCGTGTCCGCGCGGGTCACTTCCGTGCCGGGGCTGAGCTTCCTGAAGATGCTGAAGATGGTCCCGATGCTGACGTTGGCGTCGATGTTGGAGCTGCCGTCGAGCGGGTCGTAAGCGATGACGTAGCGGCCGCCCGTCTCGATCTCAAGGATGTCCTTGCGCTCCTCGCTGAGCATCGCGCAGACGAGGCCGGAGCCGCCGACGATGTCCTGCATGACGTCCTCGGCCATCTCGTCCAGCTTCTGCACGATCTCGCCCTGAACGTTGATCTTGCCGGTGCTGCCGAGCACCCCGAGCAGGCCCGCCATGTTGACCTTGCTGGAGATCATCTTCCCCGCGACGCCAACCTGGGTCAGCAGCGCCGACAGCTCGCCCCGCGCCTCGGGGTGCAGCGATTGGGTATTGCGGATGTGGGCGGTGAGGGTCAGGCCGTGGGTGCCGGGCATCGAGTTTTCTCCGGAAGGCGGGGAATGTACCAGTGCGCTGGAGCTTTGACGTGCCGCAACCGGGGTGGTACTACCTGCCGGCTTCGCCGCCCGCCCCCCTTTTTGGGACCGTTCATGCGACCTGCTATGCGAGCTTTCCCGGCCTTCTTGTTGCTCGGGATCCTGCTGACTCCTACGGCCGCCTCGGCGGTGGAGTTCCGCTTGGACGGCTACTACCGCTTCCAGGCGAAGATGTTCGACTCCCTCAGCCTCGACCGCGAGGACGAGACCGCCGAGGGACTGCGGACCTACATGGAGCACAAAATGCTCCTGCAGCCGCACCTCCGCATCAACAACAACGTCCACGTGTTCGTGCAGTTGGACGTGTTCGACGCGCTGAAGTTCGGCACCAACCCGCAGATCCAGGCCGCCGCGGGTGCCACCCAGGAAAACGGCGACGCGTTCGACGAGCCGCTGCCCCTGTCGGCGTCGGTGGTCCCGGGCGACGACTACGCCGAGTCGCTGTTCCTGCGCCGGGCGTGGGCTGAGATCTACACGCCGTACGTCGACATCAAGGTCGGCCGCATGGGCAGCCACTGGGGCATGGGCCTGCTCGCCAACGACGGCAGCTGCGAGACCTGCGACTGGGGCGACACCGTCGACCGCATCCAGGTCAGCACCTCGGCCCTGGACCCGGTCCGCATCAACCTGGCGTTCGACACCCGCGCCGAGGGCTTCATCAACCGCAACGACGACACCAGCTCCCTGCTGCTGTCGGGCGGCTACCTCGGCGAGGTCCACCAGATCGGCGCCTACGTGCGCTGGACCCGCCAGCCCAGCAACAAGTTCAATGTGCTGCACGCCGACCTGTACGGCGCGACCCAGCTCGGCCCCATCACGGCGGAGCTGGAGGCGATGATCCTGTGGGGCAAGGCGACCACCACCGACATCGGCATCGACGACCTGAAGCTCCTCTCGGGCGGCGGCGTGCTGCGGGTGGGCCTCGAGATCAACCCGATCGACGCTGGCCTCGAGGTCGGCCTCGCCACCGGCGACAAGGACCCGACGGACAACGAGTGGCACACGATGCGGTTCGACCGGGACCACAACGTCGCCCTGATGATGTTCGAAGAGACGATGCCGACCTTCGCCATCGGCGAGTTCGCCGACGAAGAGAACGGCAACCAGGACCTGTCCCGCGCGGTCAGCGGCGGGGGCGTGAGCAACGCCTTCTACCTGCGCCCTCGGTTCCACGTGGACATCCGGGACGACCTAAAGGCCGGCCTGTCGGCGGTGCTGGCGTTCCCGGTCGTGCCCGCCGCGTTCGGTGAGGACGAGCCCAACTTCTACGGCGCCGAGATCGACCTGGGCGCCAGCTACACGCTGTTCGAAGCGTTCGAGGTCGGCGCCACCGCCGGCTTCTTCTTCCCGGGCCCGGTCTACGGCGACTACCGAGCGTTCACGTTCGGCGGCGAGATCACGGCGCTCGTGAGGTTCTGAGATCGACCCCGTCGACTTCGTGAAGATGCACGGAGCCGGCAACGACTTCGTCGTCGTGTACCGGACCGACCTGCCCCCCGGGGCCTCCCCCACCGATGCGATTCCGATCTGCGACCGCCGCACCGGCGTGGGCGCCGACGGCGTGCTCGTGGTCGGCCGCGAGCCTGCTTCGATGACCGTCTGGAACGCCGACGGCTCGGTGGCGGAGATGTGCGGCAACGGCCTGCGGTGCGTCGTGCAGCGGCTGGTCGAGGACGGCGCCTGGACCGACGGCGCCCCGGTGCAGACCGCAGCCGGACCCGTGGCCGCCGAGCGCGTCGGCGACGAGGTCCGAGTCGAGATCGCGGTCCCCCAGATGATGGACGACGAACCGATCACGGTCGACGGCGTGGACGGCTTCCGGATCGACATGGGCAACCCCCACTTCGTCGTCTTCACCGACGTCGACCTGATGAGCCTTGGGCCCCGCCTGGAGACCCACCCGACCTTCCCCGACCGCACCAACGTCGAGCAGGTCGTCGTTCAGGATGACGGAAGCCTGCGCATGCGCGTGTGGGAGCGGGGCGTCGGAGAGACCCAGGCCTGCGGGAGCGGCGCGTGCGCGGCAGCCGTTGCCGCGGTGCGCACGGGACGGGTCTCCGGAGAGGTGATCGACGTCCACGTCCCGGGTGGACGCCTGAAGGTACACTTGCCGCGCGACGCAGCCGCCAAGGTGCAGTTGCAGGGACCCGCCGTGACCGTGTTTCGGGGGCAGTGGAGGAGACAGGGATGAAGTTCCGCGGAGTGATGACGGCGATCGTGACGCCGATGCAGGAGGGGAACGTCGACGCCGGTGGACTCCGGCTGCTCGTCCGCAAGCAGATCGAGGGCGGGATCCACGGGATCGTCGCCTGCGGCAGCACCGGCGAAGGGGCGACCCTGACGGACGACGAGTGTGCGTACGTGGTCGAGCAGGTCGTCGACGAGGTGCTCGGCCGAGTGCCCGTCATCGCCGGCGTGGGCGCTCGTTCGACCCACGGTGCGGTGGCCCAGGCGCAGGCCGCGGAGAAGGCCGGCGCCGACGCGCTGCTGGTGGTCACCCCGGCGTACAACAAGCCCACCCAGGCGGGGCTGATCTCCCACTTCCTCACGGTCGCCGAGAACACGCGGCTCCCCATCTGCCTCTACAACGTGCCCGGCCGCACCGCCGTGGACATGCTCCCGGCCACGGTCGCGGAGTTGGCCAAGCACGAGCGCATCGTCGCCATCAAGGAAGCGACCGGCTCCCTGGAACGGGCGGCCGCGATCCGCGCCCTCGTGGGCCCCGAGTTCGCGATGATGAGCGGGGACGACTTCACTGTGATGCCGTTCCTCGCCGCCGGCGGCGACGGGGTCATCTCCGTGATCAGCAACATCCTCCCCGCCGCGATGGTGGAGATGTTCGACGCGACCGAGTGGAAGAAGCTGGACCGCAGCGTTGAGCTTCATCTGCGGCTGCAGCCGGTGATGCACGCGATGTTCGTCGAGAGCAACCCGATCCCGGTCAAGACGGCCGCGGCGTGGCTGGCGATCATCCCCTCGGCGGAGCTGCGGCTGCCGCTGTCGCCGCTGACCGAAGGCGCCGCCGAGGTGGTCGAGCGTGCGCTCGTGGACGCGGGGCTCCGGCCCAACCGGGAAGCGGGCCCGCGGTCGAGCCTGGGCCCCTCGGACCTCCCCGACCGGGACGTCACCGAGGCGCGCACGGTCGAGATGAGCTCCAACGCCAAGCTCGAAGGCTAGCGACGTGGCTCGGGTCCTCGTCAGCGGCGACGGCCGCATGGGCACCGCCGTGCTCCGCCTCGTCGGTGAGGCGGACGGCCTCGACCTCGCCGACCGCGCCGCGGAGGCGGACGTGGTCATCGACTACAGCCACCCCGACTGGACCGGCCCGCTGCTGGAGCAGCTGGCGGAGCATCCCCGCCCCCTGGTGATCGGCACCACCGGCCTGACCGGGGAGCTTCAGGAGCACCTTCGGCAGCTGTCCAAGCGGGTTCCCGTGGTGCAGGCCGCCAACACCGGCACCGGCATCGCCGTCCTGCGCCGCCTCGTCGAACAGGCCGCCGCGAGCCTCGGCGAGGGCTGGGACATCGAAGTGCTGGAGATGCATCACCGCAAGAAGGTCGACGCTCCGTCCGGCACCGCGTGGCTGCTCGTGGACGCCGCGGGCGGGCGGGATCGCGCCGTCCCCTCCCGGGTGGGGGAGACGGGCGCACGCACCGATGCCGAGATCGGCGTGCAGACGCTGCGCGGCGGCGACGTCGTGGGCGAGCACACCGTCTACCTCGTCGGCCACGGCGAGCGGCTGGAGCTGACCCACCGAGCGTGGGACCGAGACACCTTCGCCCGCGGAGGCGTTCGCGCCGCGCGCTGGCTGTTGGCGGCCGATCGGAAGCCCGGGCTGTACTCCATGAACGACGTCCTGGGGCTGTGAGCAGCAGGGGCGAGCGCGTTCGGCTCACCCTCACGGTGGTGCTCCTGCTCGTCGCCGGCGCGGCCGCGACCATCGGCGGCTGCATCCGCCGGTACCCCGCCCCCACCCACCCCGAGGCGGCCCCGTACCCCTACTCGGCGATCGTCACGTGGCGGCGCATCGCGCTCCCGCCGATGCCCGAGGCCGCTCCGCCCCTGCCGAAGGAGGCGCTGCGCCTCGCGGTGGGGCCGACGGGCGATTCGGTGTTCGCCGACACCGCCCTGGTGGAGCGCTTCGACGAGTTGACCGCGGAGGGCTGGGAGGAAGCGATCGTTCTCCTGGAGGCGCACGCCGACTCCCTGGTCGTACTCCTGGCGGACCCCGCCGCGATGACCCCCGCCACCTGTGAGAACCTGGCTCCCCTGGCCGATCGGCTGATCGCGGCCGGCGGGGCGGCGATGTACGCCGACGACAGCGCCACCGCGAGGCCCTCGGGCGAGGAGGGGAGCCGCGACCCCCTCGGCGCGATCGAGCTCTCCGTCCTGTGCCCGGGGGGACCATGACGGACGAGGAGTACTGGGAGCCGCCGGAGACCATCGAGGTCCCGATCACGGACGTGCTCGACCTGCATTGGTTCCGCCCCAACGAGATCGGCTCGCTGATCCCCGAGTACCTGACCGAGGCGTTGGCTGCCGGCTTCACCCGGGTGCGCATCGTGCACGGCAAGGGCACCGGCGCCCTGCGCAAGGGCGTACACAAGGTGCTCGAGCGGGATCCCCGCGTGGAGCGCTTCGAGATGGCGGGGGACCGGGGAGCCTGGGGCGCGACCATCGCGCACCTCAAGGTGGATGGCGACTGAGCCCAGCTGTACTCACGGGTGTACACAAACCTCGGGCCCTTGGCACAATGCAGTGGTCGACACTCCACCCACAACCCTACGGTGACTCCTGTGAGACGTACTCACGACTACCCTGATGTGTACGATTTTGATGACTACCGCATCTTCCTCCACGAGCGCTGGCAAGCCATGAAGGCGACGGCCAAGAAGTACTCGTACCGGTGGTTCTCGCGGCGGGCGGGCATGGGCTCGCCCAGCTACCTCAAGCACGTCATCGACGGCGATCGGAACCTCAGCGACGACACCGCCCGTCGGTTCGCGGAGGCGCTCGGGCTGGATCTGCAAGAGACGAAGTTCTTCGTCGCCCTCGTCAAGATGAACCAGGCGCACACCACGGAGCAGCGGTCCCGGTGGTACGAGGAGCTGAGCTCCCTGCCGCGCTACCGGCAGACCCGCCGGCTGGACCGAAGCCAGTACGACTACTACGCGCGCTGGTACTGCGTGCCCATTCGCGAGCTCGTGGCCCGCGACGACTTCGAGGAGGATCCGGAGTGGATCGCCTCGCAGCTGCGTCCCGCCGTGCGGCCGTCCGAAGCGGCTCAGGCCCTCGAAGTGCTGCTCGAACTCGGCCTCCTGGTCCGGGATGAGGCCGGACGCCTGCAGCAGTCCGAAGCCCTGCTGACGACGGGTCCCGAGCTGCACTCCCTGGCGCTGCGCAAGTTCCACCAGCAGATGCTCCACCGGGCCGAAGAGGCGATGGACTCGATGCCGCTGGAGGAGCGCGAAGTCGGAGGCGTGACGCTCCGCCTGACCGAGGCGCAGGTGGCGATCCTCAAGAAGCGCTTGTACGAGATCCGGCAGGAAGTGCTCCAGCTCGATGGCGCCGGCGACGGCTCCGAGGCGGTCCACCACTTCGCCTTCCAGCTCTTCCCCGTCACCGGCTGGCCGGCCGCCGCGCTGGCGATGCTGCTGACCTTCCTGCTCCCCGCGTGCGGGCCCGGCGGAGGCTCCGGCACCGACAGCGGCAACGCCTTCACCGCCGAACTGAGCGTCGGCAGCGAGGGCGTGCTGGCCGCCGATGCGCGAGCGGTCGAGACGGTCGACGGAGCCTGGGGCGCGCTCCACGAACTCGAGTTCAAGCCGTGCGACGGCGGGGCCGAGACCGAGATCGACTTCGAGGGGCAGTTCCTCGTGGACATCCTCGCGGGCGCCGTCGTCGGTGAGGTCGAGCTCGAGTACGACGTCATCTGCGAGCTCGAGTTCGAGCTGGAGCAGGGCGAGGACGACGATCCCCACCCCGTCGACGGGTTCACCATCCGGGTCGACGGGCGGCGCCATCACCACGCTCGTCCTGGGCTCCCTGTGGATCGGGCGGACCTACTACACCCTCCCCCGCCTCGACCGCTCCACCCACGAGCTGCACGGACTACTCGGCCCCGGCGGCTCCTTCGGCGTGCTCCTGGGGCTGGTCGGCACCGCCCTCATGGTGGCGATGCTCGTCTACACCCTCCGCAAGGTGCTGGTCCGCGCCCGCTGGCTGGGACCGACGTCGGCGTGGCTCCACTTCCACATCGTCTGCGGCGTCGGAGGACCCCTGTGCATCCTCCTCCACAGCGGGCTGCTGGTGTGGCCCCGCGGCCTCATCGCGGTGGGCTTCTGGTGCATGGTCGCGGTGGCGCTGTCGGGAGGGTTCGGCCGCTACGTCTACGGCCTGCTTCCCCGCGCCTCCGGTGGGCGGGAGCTCTGCTGGGATGCCGCCCAGGCTCGGCTCGCCGACCTGCGCGAGGTCCTCGTGCTCGGCTCCCCCGCCGAGATCGACACTGCCGCCGAGGAGAAGCTTCGCCTCGAGCGCGCGCTGAAGATCAGCGGCCTGGCCCGACGCCTGTTCCGCTACTGGCACCTGTTCCACCGTCCCATCGCCGGGGCGATGTACGTCATCGTCGCCCTCCATGTGGCCAGCGCCGTGCTGTTCGGCGGGAGCCTCGCCCAGCTCGCCCAACTCTGATCCGGAGGTCCCATGCCCGCTGCCGCGCTCCCGTACCTGACCGCCATCGGCGCCATCGCCGTCGTCTTCCTCCTGCCCGCGTGGCTGGCGTTTCGACGCGAAGAGCGGCAAGCCCGCGCCGAAATGGAGCGGGTCGCCCCCGCCGGACGACGGGAGCCGCTGTCGATCCGGCCGTGGGTCGACCCGAGCCGATGCATGTCCTCGGGCTCCTGCATCAAGGCCTGCCCCGAGAACGCCGTGCTGCAGATCCTGGACGGGCGGGCCCAGCTCGTGAACGCCTCCCACTGCGGCGGTCACGCCTCCTGCGTCGAGGCCTGCCCGACCGGCGCGATCGAACTGGTGTTCGGCACCGAGCGGCGCGGCGTGGACCTGCCCGAGGTCGGCCCCGAGTTCGGCACCAACGTGCCCGGGCTCTCCATCGCTGGCGAGCTGGGGGGGGATGGGGCTCATCGCCAACGCGGTCGAGCAGGGCGTGCAGGCGGTCCAGCACCTCGCCCGGTCGCTCCCCCCGCGACCGCCCGGGAGCGTCGATCTCGTCGGCGGCGGCGCTGGCCCCGCGGGGGTCGGAGCGGGGCTCGAAGCAGTGCGCCAGGGGCTGATCGTGGAGGTCCTCGAGCAGGGCCGGTTCGGGGGCGCCATCCGCCACTACCCGCGCGCCAAGATCGTGATGTCGCGCGGCTTCCGCCTCCCCGGTCAGCCCCGGGTGCCCGGGGGGACCCTGTCGAAGGAGGAGCTCATCCAGGTCTTCGAAGACGCGGTCGCGGCAGCGAACCTGCGGATCCGCGAGGAAGAGCGCGTCGAGTCGGTGACGCGGGGCCCGGCCGGGACCTTCGACGTCGTCACCAGCAGCGGCGAAGTCGCGGCCGCCGCAGTGCTGCTCGCGGTCGGACGGCGGGGAAGCCCGCGCCGCCTCGAAGTGCCCGGCGAGGAGCTGGAGAAGGTCGCGTACCGCCTGCTCGAACCGGAGCGCTACGAGCACGAGCACGTGCTCGTCGTCGGAGGCGGCGACTCCGCGGTGGAGGCTGCCTGCGCCCTCGGCGAGGTGCTCGGCTGCCGGGTCACCTTGAGCTACCGCAGTCGGGCGATCACCCGCCCCCGCCAGGCCAACCAGGAGCGCCTGAACGAAGCCGTCGAGGCAGGCCGGGTGACGCTCCTGCTGGGCAGCGCGGTGGACCACGTCGGGCCCGACCGGGTGGGGCTGAACCACCTCGGGGAGGCCATCGTGCTCCCCAACGATCGGGTCTTCATCTTCGCTGGAGGGGTGATGCCGTCAGCGTTCCTGGCGTCCGCGGGCGTGCGGATGAACCGTCACTTCGGGAAGCGGATCGAAGACGTCGGCTAGGGAGCGTCGAGGCGCTCGTCGTCGGGCAGCCCCAACTCCTGGCGGAGGCGCCCGTTGTGGGACTGCATCAGCGCCCACCCCTCGCGCCGCGTCATGATGGCGGCGAGATTGGTGCCCTGCAGGTCGGTCAGCCGCTTGACCCCCTTGTGCAGGAAGATCGCGCCGACGATGTACAGCGGCACCGACAGCGACAACATCGGCGCCCCGCAGGGCTGCCCCCCAACCCCGAATCCCTGGGGCGAACACGCGTAGTTCAGCGCGGTGCCGAGCACGATCGACAGCGTCGCGCCGACGGCCATGGCCAGGCCCGCACCGGCGTTCCGGAGGGCGATCTGCTGCTCCGAGTCGAACCGCGCACGCAGCCGATGGTCGCCGCTGATCGTGACCATCTCCTCGATCGTGAGCGACCGGTAGGGCATGCCCGCGACCATCACCTTGAAGCTCTTGCGGTTGTACTTGCCCAACAGACGATCGCCGTACCCCAGCGACGGTGGGCCGATCCAGCGTGACCGGGAGTCCGTGATCTGGAGCCGCCCCTCGGCGTAGTCGCGGTAGATGTCGAGGTGGAGGTAGGTGCGTCGGTACCGGGTCGCCTCGCTGGCGGTGCGCCCGCCGCGGTCCAGTGCGATGCGGTAGGGCTTGAACCAGTCCTCGGTGCCGATCTCCAGCAAGGAAATCTGGGTCCGCTTGATCGCGAGTTCGCCGAACTCGGTGCGCAGCAGCAGCCGCTCGGGCTCTGAGTCGATCACGATCGCGCAGATTTCGGTGCCGTCGGTCAGCTCGACCCGCACCCGGTCGCCCTGCTCCTGCGCCACCGCTGGGGCCGCCACGAACAGGGCCACGAGGAACAGAACGACGACGCGCATCAGGTCAGATTTCGAAGCTGCCGTCACCACCGGCGCCGTCGCGCCGGGCGGTCTTGAGCATGGCCCGGTACTTGGCCACGTGCGGCATCAGCTCGACCGCCCGTTCGAGCGCGTCGACCGCCTCGCTGTACTTCTTCCGCATGACCAGCATCTCACCCTGCCGGAAGAGCAGATCGGCGCTGAAGTCGTGCTGCTGCGCCTCGTAGTACTGCTTGCGCGTCTCCTGGCGGGTCGCGGTTTCGTTGAGCCGCTTCCAGGCGCCCTCGATGTTGGTGAGGATCTCCTGCCGCCTGGACTCGACGTCGTCCGCCAGCGTCACGCCCTTACCGAACCGGTCGTACTCCGCCTTCATCCGGTCGTAGGAGACGCGGATCGCCGGCGTCAGCGAGGTCCAGTGGACCTCCAGAATCTCGAAGGGGTTCTGGTCCATCTGGTGGTTGAGCTTGACGACGAGCTGCTTGCGCAGCCGCTCCATGACCTGCTCGGTGTCCTCGGAATCGACGAACCCGAGCACGCCCAGCTGCACCAGCGCCAGCGCCACCTGCATCGTGAGACCGCGGCCCATGTTCGAGACCGAGAAGATCTCGCGGTAGCGGTACGACTTCCTGGAGAGGATGTCGACCAGCCCCAGCTCCGTCTTCTTGAGCCGGAGGTCGTCCCAGTTGATGTCGTCCGCGAGGATTGTGTACTGGTCCATCAGCGGGGTCTGCATCTTCTGCAGGTCCGCCTTCGACGTCTGCGTCACGCGCTTCTTGTAGTACGTGAACAAGAACCCGGGGGTCTTCATCGGCGGGGTCACGTACTCGCCAGGGAGCGGATCCAGGGGGAACCAGGACCACGTGCCTTCACGCATCGCGAACACGTTCCGGGTGACGATCTCCGCCTGCGTCATCAGCGACATGACCAGCTGAGGGAACGTCAGCGCGCCGGACTCGATCAGGCACTCACCCTGCCGCTGCCCGGTCTCGTTCATGCGCGTCAGGGAGTGCTTGAGCTGCTCCTCGGTGAGCTTGCCCGCGCGGTTCAGGAGTACGCCGAGGCACTCGTCCTCGATGACGGGGTCGTTCTCCCACTGAACGAAGCCGCCCTTCTTCATCCAGCCGAGGCGGCGTCCGGTCTCGCTCCGAACCTCCAGCACGCCGGTGCCCCGGAGCCGGTACAGGTCCATGAGGAGCTCGGTCATGGCGACCTCCTCGACCACGCCCGTGCGGTCGGGGGTCAAGGACGTCAGATCGATGGCCTGGCCTTCGACGCGGGCAACGGCCGAGGCGCCCGCGGCGGCGTACCCGGCGCCGGCGGCCCACTGCCCCGTGACCTTGAACCGGCCGGACACGAGCATCGCTTCGACGAGGCTCCCCACGAAGCGATAGAAGCCTTCGAGCTGCGGGATGCCGTCGCCCGCGTCGGGATCCAGGGCCAGCGCGGCGGCCCCTTCCTCGCTGGAGCTGACGCGTCCGTGCGCGGTGACGACCTCGCCCAGCACCGGGACGGTGAACTCGACGGCGACGGCGTCGCCCTCGTTCACGGGCTGGTCGACGGGGACGATGTACTGAAGTTGCGAGATCGACGAGCGGTAGTCCTCGAGGAACTCGAACAGGTCGTCGTACTGAATCGGGACGCTGACAGACACCGGAACCCTCCGGCGCAAACCATACCCGCTACTGCTTGTTGAGGCGCCAGTCGTAGTAGTTGAACACGACGGCGAACTCCCCGCCCTCGAGGAACACCTTCGCCTCACCGTCGAGGAACTTCGCCATGTAGGCGGCGGGGTTGTCGTCGAAGTCGCCGCGGTACCAGTCCAGCAGCTTGGACAGGTAGACCTTGCCGCCGGCCTGGTCGACGCGGTTGCGGGTCGTGTCCGTGAAGAAGGCCTTGGCGTAGCGGTCGAGCTGGCCGTTGAGGTCGTCGGGCACGATCGCCTTGTTCGGCAGCGCCGGGCAGGACTTCGCCGCGCACACGAGGATGAAGTGCACCCGGACCTCCTTGAGGTCGCCGCGCAGCTTCTTGTGCTCCATCTCGTTGAGCGACATCGTCCGACCCGCGACGGTCCACTTCGACGCCTCCCAGGGGTCCGGCTTGATGTCGCGGATCGACGCGACGGGGCTGGCATCCAGGATCGTCTGGAACGTGTAGGCGTTGTACGCGTTGCTGTAGAAGGCGATCTTCTGCGACCGCGTCCAGCCCGCGACCTCCTCGGCCGGGACCTCCGCGACGGTGGTCAGAAACGCGGCCAGATCGGCGTTCGAAGCGAGCCCCGCGTAGTCGACCATGCCGTCCCGTCGCACGTGCTTGCGCAGGATCCCGTCCCACTGCGCGTACGAGTGGTCGAAGCCCGCCGCCTCCGCCATCCGGAGGTCTTCGGCGGGCGCCCGCGAGGACGCCAGGTTCAGGCCCGGGTTGGCGGCCAGGAAGGCCATGAAAGCGCAGAGCAGGAGGGGGGCGTTATTCATCCTTGGACTTCCTCGCGGGTCGGAACCGCAACCCCTCGGTCACCGTCCCCAGTTCGTCACAGCCCCCGTAGTCCTTGGCGTCCCACCACGCTTCCAGATCCATCGACGGGGAGAAAAACTCAACGTGATCGACGGACCAGCCCTCGTTTCCTTCAATGGGGTCCAGTCCGAGCTTCACGCGTCGCTCCGAGTCGTACGCCACGACGCCGATTCGGTTACGCGGCTGGCACAGAGTCCAGGGGGGCGGCCAGGACTCCGCGAGCCCGATCATCAGCGCCTCCGGTGCCTCTGCCGCAGGCGCATCCTCGAAGTCGCGCACCAGCACCGCCTCGATGAGCTCCGTGCCGTCCTCCTGCGTCGTGATGAACCAACCCGCCGAGGCAGACAGCGCGGAGTGGCGACGATCCGTATCGAGGAACTCAATGACGGGGAGCAGTCCCCACACCGACCGAACGGCCGTCCACTGGTCCACGTCTCGGGTGCGGGCCAACTCCGTCAGCCGCGGAGCCCCCTCCTCGAGGGCCTGCAGCTCCGGATAGAAGTCCACTGACAGCTCGTCGAACGAGTGCACCAGCAGGGGCGCGGGAGGTTGGGCCTCCACGGGCTTGACAGCCGGCTCCGGGGGCTTCTTGGGGCAGGCGGCCAGCAGCAGCAAGGCCGCCGGAAGGCACCACCTCGCTAGTTGCACTTCTGCGCTTCCGCCTCGCCCAGGATCATGCCGGTGAGGGCCTGCGCTTCGCTGTCGGCCTGCGCGCCCAGCGCCTGCGCCGAGGCCACGGTGAACCTGTCGGCGAGGCCGGTGGCCGCGTCACGCGCGGTGTTGGTCATGGCGACCGACTCGACGAGCCGCTTGCAGGTGGTCGTCTGGTTGCCGTCGAGCTTGGCGACGATGGCCCACACGAACTGGCGGTAGGCCTCCATGTAACGCGCGCGGGCAGAGATCCAGGCGGCTGAGGGAGCGAAGATCTCGCCAGCCGCGAGCGCCTTCTTCTCGGCCTCCTGCCAGCACACGACCGACGAGGCGAGCATCTCGTACAGCGAGCTCGGGTGGATCGCGGCATCGCCCGGGCGCTCCTGCTCGCGCTGCCAGGTGGTGTCGGTGGCGAGGCAGCGGTCGGCCTTGCGCACGACCTTGTACAGATCGTCGGTGTACTCACCCCTGGCGGCGACCTCTTCGCCGAGCGGATCCAGTTGGAGCGCCTTGCGCTTCATCGGCTTCTTGCCGGCCATGGCGGCGGCGGGAACGAGCAGGGCGAGGGCGAGGAGAAGAGCGGACAGTCGGGACACGGGGCCTCCTGGAAGGAGCGGAAGGATAACGCCTGGGCCGGTTGGACGCAGGCCCCACCTCAGACATTCGAATCCGCATTGCGCTAGCCTTCGCACTTCACCGAAACAGGGGACTCTGTGCACCTTCACGACGTACTGCGACTCTGGCACGCCGAGCTCGCAACGGAGCAGCCCCTGGTCGCCATCGTGGAAGACGACATGCGCAATGGGCGGGGCGTGCTGGAAGGCGCTCCCCGCGAGGCGCTGCCCGGCCGACTGCGCCGCGACGACCCCGCCGCGTTGCCCGTCCGGCTGCTCCCCGCGCGCCACGACCCCGCGCCCCCCGCATCCGACGACGCCCTCGACGCGCTCGAGGCGGCCCTGGGGTTCGACCTGCCTCGGGGGATCGAGTTGCTCCTTCGCCTCCACAACGGCGGCGACTTCTTCCGGCCGACGAGCGAAGGCCTCGAGGCCCCCTTGAACGAACCCCTGCGCGTGCTCTCGGCGGAGGCCATGGCGGCGGCCTACGGGGGCCTGCTGGAGACCATCCGGGACCAACTCGGGGACATCGACGCGGACGCCGACGATCTGTTCCGCATGTCCCGTCGGTTCGGGCACGGACGGAACGCGCACGAGTTCGCGGACTGCCTCGGCGCGGTCTACAACGGCGCCAAGGGAGGCCTGAAGGTGATCCCGCTGGCCCGTCCCCCCAGCCGCCCCGACGATCTCGTCGTGTACGTGCCCGAAGCGGGCGACGGGGGCCGCGTCGGCTACGTGAGCGCGGAAGCGGGGTTCCTGCCCGACCACAGCGACGACCTCGCCTTCAACGGCATCGAGGGGTGGCTGGTGGCGGTGATCCGCGGGCGGGCATGCCAGCGGGTGGTTCTGACCTGAGGGCTCAGGGGGCCGTCGGGTACCCCGAGTAGTTGCACGTCACCGGGCTGGGGGTTCCCGACAGCGACCACGAGGTCGACTGCAGCGTCAGGGTTTCCAGCTCGCCGGTGAGGTGCGGGAACACGATCGACTCGAGGTCGGCACAGACCACCTCGCGCGGCGTCATCGGCTCCAGGGTGATGACCCGCTCGCCGTTGTTGTACATGAAGCCCGTCGCGAAACCGGCGTCCATGGCGTCCTGCTGCAGGTCGATCATCGAGTCGAACCCGGCCCCTGCGCAACTGGCGATCTGAACGCCCCCGATGGCGCCGAGGGCGACGAATCCGCCGCACACCAGCAGCGACGTGAAGGCGCAGCCGACGCAGCCGGCGAGGAAGGGCTGATCGCGAACAAAGTCGCGGATGCTCACGCCTGATCTTCCCAGGTGATGTCCAGTACGGCCTCGTGGAGAAGCTCCACGGCGGCGATGACCTCGGCCCGGCGGGTCGGATCCAGGCGCTCCAGCAGCCCCTGGTACATCCCGCGATCCGCGGTCTCGAGCTCGTCGACGATCGCGGTCCCCTTCTCGGTCAGGAACGCGCGCGTGGCGCGACCGTCGTTGCGGTCGGGGCGCCGGTCCAGCAGCCCCATCCGCTTGAGCGGGGCGACCAGCCGGGTGACGGTCGACTGGGCCAGGCCGAGGCTGGCCGCGAGCTCCTGCATGCGCAGCGAGCCCGCCTCCATCAGCGCGTGCAGCGCGTGGGACTGAGGGAGGGTCAGATCGAGGTGCTGCTTGTGCTCCCGCTCCAGCAGCTGGAGCCGCCGGACCAGATCGGACATCCGCCGCGAGAAGTGCAGGTCCTTGCGCGGACGCTTGCGCTCGGGGGGGAAGAGGTAGTGCTCGCCGGGCCGGCCGGGGATCGGCTTCGGTGGCTCCGCGTCTTCCACGGGCGCCGGCGAAGGCGCCTCGGAGGCCGCCGGGACGGGCTCGACCACCGGCTCGACCACAGGCTCGGGCGCCGGCGCCTCGGCCTCAACGGGCGCGGGGGCTTCGGCGGTGGCCGGCTTCTTCTTGCCGGAGAAGAGGCCGAGCTGGTCTTTGAGCATGTCCGTCATACTTCGGACCAGCAACTATACATGCCCGCCCCGGGCGCTCAGCCAAGGCCGCTTGCTCTTGGGCCAGGTCTGCGAGGACGCCGCCACGGCAGCCTCCAGCCACCCCGATCCGGCGTCGGCAAGACGCTCCCGAAGCGCCAACGCCGCGTCCACGAGGCGCAGCGGGTGCCCCCACGACAAGGTCAGATCCAGGGGTGCACCGGCAGCCGCGAGTTGCTCCAGGGACTCGCCCGGGGGACTCGCCTCGGGCTCGAACGCGCGGGCCGCGAGGGCGTCAGGGAGTCGGCCCGACCGCAGCCCGGAGCCCCACCCCTCCCCCACGAAGCGCGCCGCGTCGATCAGGGGGCCGCGAACGTCCAGCCCGGGGACGGAGGCGGCCTCCAACATCGCGCGGGCGACGAGCACGCCGTGGACCTGCCGCAGCCCCGGCAGCACGGCGCAGGCTCGCACCGCCGCCATCGCCGTGGCCGCGGCCAGGGTGTCGGCCGGCTCGCCCGCGGCGAGGGCCTTCGGGAAGCTCTCGTCCGCGTCCCCGGAGAGCACTTCGTGCACCCGCGCTTCACGCACGCGCGCGAGTCCGTCGAAACCCGGCGACAGAACCGGCCCGCCCCCGGCGACGGCGGCCTCGTGGCTCCGATCCCGCTCCCGCGGCTGCCAATGGGCCACGAACACCTCGCGAACCCGTACTTCTCGGTGAGGAAGCCGCCCTGCCAGGGCCCAACCCGCTCGCGCCACCAGCACGTGCCGTCCCCAGCCACCGACCCCGTGCGCGGTCCCCGCTTCGAACCAGGCGATGCGGCTCACCGGGGGGGGGCAGCGTGTTCGTCGCGGCGGGGGCCCGGCTCGCTGCCGGCCAGGAAGTGCAACGCCGAGACCGCCGCGGGGAGCCCGACCTCGGCCCCGATCCGGTCCGACAGGAACGATGCCGTCGCCAGCGCCAGGACCGCGTCCGTCCACCGCGAACCCCGCAAGGGGTGCGTCAGGGCGACGTCCAGCCCCACCTCCACCAACTCGTTCGGGGAGCTCCCCGACGCCACCGCCTCGGCGAGCGCACGCAGGAGCCCTTCGGCATCGTGCGATTCCAGCGCGCGTCGGGCCCTTTGCAACACGGCCGGAATCTTGGACCCGATCGCGGGTCTTCGCCATCGGTGGTACAAACCGGCCCCCTTCGCCTGGAATATCGATGCACCGAATCGCATTGCTGCCCGCGTTCGCGCTCCTCCTGACCGCCGCGCCCGCGTTTGCGGTCACGCCCGAGCAGGTGGTGGAGACCGCCACCCGACTCGACAGTCGGGCGCTGAACAACAAGCGCAGCTTCCCCGCCGACGGCCAGGTGCTGGAGCGCCCGGGGATGACGGCGACGTTCGAAGATGGGCGGTTCTTCCCCATCGAGCGCAACGACGGCCGCGTCATCGGGCTGATCTTCGACGGCCTCGGCACCGCTGTGTACACGGTCGAAGGACAGCTCCTGGAGCGCCCCTTCGGCGCCGGGCACCTCCGCTTCAGCGACTCGACCCTCGACGATCTGCAGGGCGAACGCGAGTGGGCCGAGGACAGCGACCCCAGCGGCGCCAGCTTCCGCCTCTTCGAGGCCCGCACGGCGTTGCTGGAGGACACCCTGTGGACCCGCGACGCCCCGCACCTGGTGATCGACCAGCTGATCGACCTGTTCGGCGGCGGACACGTCGGAGGGCACCTGTACGCGGACTTCCGGATCGCCGGGGGCGCGACCTGGACGACCTACCTGCACAACCCCCGCGGCGGGTTGATCTCGGGTGAGACCACGACGATCTTCACCGCCAATCCCCTGGGCGCGCGCCCCCCCGAGCTGGACGTGCTCGCCAGCTTCGGCAGTTCGTCCGAGGTCGGCACCGGCTACGACGTCACCGAGGTCGCGCTGGATGTCTGGTTCCCCACGTCGGGCCCCATGAACAACCGCAACCTGATGGACGCCGCCATCGTGGCGGACATCGACCTGGTGGCGACCCGCGCGGACCGCACGCTTCGAGCGGTGGTGTTCGAGCTGGAATCCGAGCGTGCCATCTGCATCGGGCAGTCCGATCTGGACCGGATCAAGATCACGCGCGTCACCGACGGCGACGACAACGCGCTCGCCGCCGTCCACCGCAAGAACCGCGTGATCATCCCCTTGGACAAGCCGCTGCAGCCCGGCGAGTCGGTGCACCTGACCACCGAATACTCCGGGCCGATGACCCAGGGCATCCCCGTGCAGGGTCGGCCCGACACCTTCTTCACCCCTCTGGGTCCGTGGGCCTGGTACCCCCGGAACCTCTCGCTGGACCGCTTCGGATCGCGGGTGGAGGCGCACATACCGCGCTTCTTCAGCGCCGTCGCCCCCGGGGACCTGAAGGAGCTGCGCAAGGAGAAGGAAGGCTGGCACTTCGTCTACGAGGAGCCGTCGGGCGTGAAGACGCTGTCGCTGGTGGTCGGCGACATGATCCACACCCCCGAGGACCAGCAGGGCACCAACCCGCGCATCATCGTCTGGCTCCCCGCCGGCAGTGAGAAGGAGATTCGAGGCTCCGCCACCCCGGTCCGCGGCATGCTCGACTTCATCGCGTCGATCTGGGGCACCTACCCCTACACGACCCTCCACGTCGTCGAGAACGTGGCCTACCCCGCGAACAACTGGGGCAACTCCAACTCCAGTTGGGACTGCGTGCCGCCGTCGCAGACGCACCCCTGGCAGGGCTGGATGGAGGGGCCGACGGGCATGGTGCTGAGCAACTCGCCGGTCACCACGCCGGCGCAGTCCGTGCGCGAATCCGCCGTCTACGACCGCCTCATGATCACGCCCATCGAGTCCACGAAGTACACCCGGGTCGTAGACCTGACCCGGCAGTGGTGGGGCCACATGATCCCGTCGGCGGGTCCGCGCCACACCTGGATCGGTGAGGCGCTGGCGCAGTGGACAGGGCTCATCTTTACGCGCGCCGCCGTCGGCGAAGGAGCGATGAAGGAGCGCCTGAACCTCATGCAGCAGGAGATGATCGGGTGGGCGCCGCAGGCCCGTCCCCTGGGCTACGGTAGCCTGATGGGGGACGGCTTCCCGGCCCAGGCCTGGGGCAAGGGCCCCCTGGTGATCAACTGGCTGATCAACCGGCTCGACGGCCCCGCCTTCAAGACGACGATGACGACCCTGATCAACCGCGCCTCGTCGCGCGGGTTGAGCGAAGAGCTGCTGCTCGAGGTCGTCGGCGCGATGTCCGACTCGAGCGTCACGGACACACTGACGACCGCGATCCACTCCAACGCGCTGCCGCACGTGCGCTGGAACACGATCATCGACAAGGAAGCGGGCGAGGTCATCGTGATCCTGGAGCAGGAGGCCGACACCTTCATCCCGGTCGACATCCCCGTGCAGCTGATCCGGGGCCTGACGGCCAAGGAGACGAAGATCGCGCGGATGTACCAGCCGACCGTGGTGATGCGGTGGAAGCCCGAGGACATGCCCAAGCGGGTCGCGATGGATCCGCTGCACCTCGCGCTCGCCGCGAGCCTGAAGAAGGACAAGGACCTGGCGCCGCCCCCGGCCGCGCCTGAGGAGCCCACCGAGTGACCGCCCTGCGCCCCCTCACCGCCGGCCTCGCGCTGGCCGTCGCCGCCGCCGCCCCCGCGAGCGCGCACGACATCGACATCCAGGAGCACCGCTTTGGTGCCACCAACGTCAACGCCCAGACCGGCAACGGAGGCCTGTCCGTAGGCGTCTCGGCCCGGGGCGAGCTGACCGTGCTGAGCTGGCCGTCGCCGACCTTCTACGAGCAGCTCGACTACGAGAGCAGCGCCGACGAAGACGCGCGCAGCCAGCCCCGGTTCGGCGCCGACGAGGACATGGGCGTGTTCGCCGGGCTGTGGGTGGAGACCGCCGACGGCACCGAGCTGACGTGGTTCCGCGACGAGCCCTGGGTCGTGCAGCAGTCGTACGTGACCGAGGTCAGCGGCGCGGTGCAGACCCTGGCCCGCCACGACAGCCTCGGCCTGACCGTCGATGAGATCCTGTTCGTCGATGGCGAGCGAGACGCGCTCGTGCGCCGGGCCCGCATCCGCCGCGACGAAGGCTCCAGCGTGCTCGCGGCCTCCTACGTGCTGTACGAGAACGCGGCCCCCGCGGCGACGAAGCCGGACGACCTCGCCACCGCCCCCCTGGCCGACTTCGACGACGACCACGACCTGCTCGCCTGGTGGGAGCCGGAGGCCAACGCCGTCGTCCACGGCACCGCGCGAGGCGCGACCGCCGAAGGGCTGGCCGAGCTGATGGCCGGCGACTGGGACAGCCCGACCATCTGGCAGGACCACGGCCTCGCCCTCGCCCGGACGGCGGCGGACGGCGACGGCGCCTTCCTCGCGTTTGGCGGAGCGACCGCCCCCGACAGCTTCCAGATCGGCCGCGAAGGCGGCCCCTGCACGGGCGACGGCGCCTGGTCGTGGGCTCCCCAGGGCGCGTTCGTCGACATCGCCGACGGCACCCTCGGCGGCTCCCCCGCGGCCGGCTGCAGCGCCAACGCGGCCCTCCTGTGGGAACTCGACTTCGCCTCCGCGTCCGCGCCCGAGGAGGCGATCGTGGACAGCTTCGTCGGCCTCGGCGCGACCTCGACCGACGCCTTGGACGTGATGCAGTCGGCGCGCGCCGACGGCTTCGACGCCGCCCTCGCCCGCACCGACGCCGCCTGGGAAGCCCGCGCCGCGACCTGGGCGATGCCCGACGGCCTCGACCCCGAGTTCGCCCACTTCTCCCGGCGCGCGCTCCTGGCGATCCTCCAGGGCACCGACCGCGACGCCACCGCGACGGTCGCCGCCTTCGCCACGCAGCCCAGCTACCACCACGACTGGCCGCGCGACTCCGTCTTCTTCGACCTCGCGATGGACCTCGCAGGCGAGTACGAGTTCGTCACCCGGCACAAGCAGTTCCTCGCCGGCGTGCAGAACCCCGAGGCGGTGCTGCACCCCGACACGGGCAGCCTGGTCAGCCCCCCGGGCGCGTGGTTCATGAACTACTACGCGGACGGGCAGCCGAGCACGACGTCGTTCAACGCGTTCGAGATCGACCAGGTCGGCCTCATGCTGTGGGGCATCTGGGCCCACGCCGCCTTCGCCCCCAACGACGAAGCTCGCCGCGCCACGCTCGCCGGACTGTGGCCCACCATGGAAGCTGGCGCCCGCCTGCTCGCCGGCTGCGTCGCCGATGACCACCCCGCCGTCGCCGGCACCACCCCGGAGGCCGGCTTCCCCGCCTGGTACCCGGTCTACGAGGCGCTCGGTGAAGGCACGGTCCCGGACGCCGACGCCCGCCGCGCGGCCATGGAGGCGGGCCAGTGGGAGTCCCTGCGGCCCTGCCGCGCCAACGAGGACGACAACCCGCTCTTCACCGTCAGCATCTACTCCACCGTCACCACCCGCATGGGCCTGCTCGCCGCCGCCCGCACCGCCGAGTTGCTGTGCCTGGACGCCACCGACGAGCACGCCTATTGGGCCGAGCGGGCGCACGAGCTCGCCGCCGTCGCCTTCTCGGTCGACTACGACGAGGACACGGGTGCGTGGGCGGGCGAGCGTCCCGACTGGGTGCTCTGGCCCGAGCCGCTGTCCATCGATTCGTCGTTGGACGAGCTCTTCTCCGATGGCGCCACCCCCGGCGAGCGACGGCTTGAGGTCGAAGCGTTCGAGCGCGCCGCCCTGGACGCCTTCGCGACGCGCATCCACGGCGAGGTCGACGACGCGGTCAACCTCGTGGGCGAGGGCGCGGCGTACGAGAACAAGAAGACGCTGCAGCTGGGCCGCTACTGGAGCGGCGACAACGCCCCCGACGGCGAGCAGACCGACGACAACATGCGCGCCGTGTACGACATGGCGGTCACCTTCGCCCTCCCCGGCACCCGCCACGTGGGCGAGGTGTGGGCCAACATCGACGACGACGGGGACGGCGTCGCCGACCGGGTCGATCAGCGCGTCTCCACCCCGCACCTGTGGGCCGCCACCCTGAGCTACCTGTCGGCCATGGCGATCGCGCGCCCGGAGCTGTTCGAAGCGCTGGAGTCGCCCGACTACCCCCGTGTCTGCGTCTCGGGCGAGGAGCCGCGCGAGCAGCGCGCGGTCCAGTCCTGCGGCGAGGACTGCAACAGCACCTACGCCGGCCCGACCCGGCCCGGCGTCGCTCTCCTGATGCTGATGCTCGGCGCCGCCCTCGCCCGGACCCGCCGCCGGCAGTAAGAGGCCCTGTCGGACGCTGGCCCGAGGCACTATCCTTCCCGGATGGCCCCTCGAAGGTCCAACCGAACCAACCACGGCGCCTGGATCGTCGCGGTCATGCTCGCGCTGCTGGTGCATGTGCCGGCGTTCGTGTGGTTCGTGAACGTGACCTGGCTGCGCCCCGCGCCCGAGGCAAATCGGAACCCGATGCGGGTCGTGCTCCGGGTCGCCCCTCCCGCGGAGGAGGAAGAGGAGGAGGAGCTCGTCGAACAGGAGGAGCCCGAGGGGCAGATCGTCGAGATCGCCCCGCCGGAGGAGCCCGAAGAGCCTGAAGAGGCCGACTTCCTCGCCGAGTACGACAGCAAGGTCGAGGAGGAGACCGTGGATCCCCGGTTCCGCGTGGATCGCGAGGTGACCGCCCCGACCTACAGCCCCGAGGACGCCTACGAGCTCGAAGAGCGGCAGGGCGTCGACGTCGAGCGGCCGTCCACCGGCGCCGTCTCCGGCAACGAGCTGTTCCGCCGCGGGCAGTACTCGCTCTTCCCCGACCGGCCCAGCCTCTGGGACGCGGCCAACCGCGACGGCCTCGACGCGCCCGCCCCCGTGAGCCACGAGCACACGCGCATGGCCGGCTCCCCGTCCAATGATTGGATCGAGCGGGACCGCTCCGACGTGACCGCCCTGAACGCCCACGAAACGCTATACGCGTCGTGGTGGAACCGGGTGAAGCAGCTGGTCTCCTTCTACGCCGACCAGACGTTGGCCAACGCTCGCTCGCAGGTCCCGCTGCGGGCGCCTCGGTACACCGTGGTCCTGACCGGCCTCATCGGCGCCGACGGATCCCTCAACGCGATCGACATCGCCGAAGCCAGCGGGGTGCCCGCGTTCGACGAGGCGATCAAGGAAGCGTTCGTGCTCGCCGCTCCATTCCCGGAGCCGCCGCCCGGCGCCGTCGAGCCTGACGGAAACGTGCACATGGACGCGTTTGGGTTCGTAATCACCATCGGATCGGCCCAGGTCGAGATGACGGGAATCGACCCAAGACAGAACGTCCAGTTCCCCGGACTCCAGACCGTCCCCCGATAAGAGTAGGATCTACCCCCCGGGGGAACGGGAACTGGAGGGTTGGTTGGCTCAACTGAGCATTACGAGGAACGGTCGTCTGGAGGGGGTGTTCTACCTCCCGGACCGGCCCGTGGTCATCGGCCGCGCTGACGGCGTCGACATCCAACTGTTGGACTCTCGAGTCTCCCGCCGCCACTCGGTCATCCGACAGAGCGTGGCCGGGTTCATGATTCAGGATCTGAACACCAAGAACGGCACCTACGTGAACAAGGAGGCCGTCGAGAAGAGCCTCCTGTTCCACGGGGACACGGTCGTGATCGGGGGGTACACGCTCCACTTCCTGGAAGAGGATGGGGTCGAGGATCTGGACTCGATGCAGATCTCCTCCATCGACAACAGCAAGGGGCTGAACCTGCCGCCGAAGCTGTCCGCGGACGTGAGTCCACGCACTCACACCGCCGCCGATCCGGCGGGGCCGCCAGCCCATCGCACGAACCGCCTCAACCGGAAGCCTCCCCCCGCCCCCAGGAAGAAGAAGGGGCCGGTGATGGAGAGCAACACCCAGGTCCCCATCGTCGAGGCGTTCGCTGAAGACGAGAGTCAGATCGGCATCAAGACCGGCAAGAGCGGCATTGGACACTTCGTCCAAGGATCGGAGATCGACATCCTCATCGAGGACGAACCGGACCCTAGTCCCGGGTCTTCCGGGAAGCGGGGGACCACCGCCGGTCTCCCCCGGAAGGCCCTGGGAGAGCTCGTCGAGCATGTCCACGCCCTCGACACGCCGATGATCGAGGAGATCGACGGCGACCTGTCGTTCCAGGTCCGCAAGGGGACCATGACGCTGGGGTCGACGGACCGCGAGGACGTCAAGATCGCCAGCGGCGGGCTCGTGAAGGGGCTGCTGGCCACGCTGGAGCGTGACGGCCACCAGGTCTCCATCCGGCCCGAGAGCGTGCTGCGCACCATCCGGGTCAACGGGCAGCGCATCCCGGAGAAGCAGCGGCTCAAGCCCGGCGACGTCTTCGAGTTGGCCGGCCGACGGTTCCTGTTCGGTCAGAACCAGCTCAATGCGCGGGACGATCTGGACCAGCTGGACGACCTGCTGCGCGGCTGATCGAGACGTCCGCATTTGCGTGTGCTAGAGCCCCGCACATGCCCGATCGAGCTTCTCTCCTCGCTCCCTCCGACACCTTCGTTCACCGACACATCGGCCCGTCGGACGCGGACATCGCGGCCATGCTGGAGACCCTCGGGCTCGACTCACTCGAAGCCCTGATCGACGAGGCGGTGCCCTCGGCGATCCGCGGAGGCAAGCCGCTGGCGACCGGTCCCGCGCGGGGTGAGAACGAGCTCGTCGAAGAGCTGCGCGGGATCGCCGGCCGCAACCAGGTGCTCCGCTCGCTGATCGGGATGGGCTACAGCGACACGATCACGCCGCCCATCATCCAGCGGAACATCCTCGAGAACCCCGGCTGGTACACGCAGTACACGCCGTACCAGGCCGAGATCGCGCAGGGCCGGCTGGAGGCGCTGCTCAACTTCCAGACGATGGTCGCAGACCTGACGGGGCTCCCCCTCGCCAACGCCTCCATGCTGGACGAGGGGACCGCCGCGGCGGAGGCGATGACGATGTGCCTGCGCATCGGGCGCGGCAAGAAGAGCGGCTTCTTCGTCGCGGAGGACTGCCACCCCCAGACGATCGCCATCGTGCAGACGCGGGCCGAGCCCCTGGGCATCACCGTCCACGTGGGGGCTCCGGCGACCATCGACTGGGACGGCATGGACCTGTTCGGGATCCTGCTGCAGTACCCCGCCACCGACGGATTGGTCCACGACTACGCGCAGTTGGCGGGCGAGGCCCACGACCACAAGGCACTGGTGGTGGCGGCGACGGA
>PVBE011223192.1_pt1 | contig 52685 bp, 33 predicted proteins | sample 1631181 | NCBI WGS metagenome assembly PVBE01 (sample SAMN08397723, study PRJNA350692) | Marine metagenome, whole genome shotgun sequencing project. | isolation source: water | place: Pacific Ocean | collected 2012-04
ATCTGAATTGGTTGGTCTGATCCAGCTTCCACGATCAAACACTGAAAGCACATTCAAACACACCTTGTCGTTGATGTTTGTCTCGCCAGACTCTTTCAACAAATGAAGGTTCGGGTGTTTGAGTGCATTAAAAATTGGTGTCAAAGCATCTTGGCGGCTACTGTTCTTTAAGTTGCCGTCATGATTGCCTAAAATAGCATACGTCGGCGCTATGTTCGCAAGATTCTCAAAGAACTGCGAGCACATATCCACGTACTCTGGTGAGATCTGCGTCTTTGTATGCGCGATGTCTCCGCAATGAACGATGTAATCGACCTTCTCTTCTCGCAGCTTTTCGTATAGCTGCGAGAAGATTGCTCGATACTCGTAATGATATTTTAAATTTTTAATGTGAGTATCGCTAATATGAGCAAACTTCACATGCCCTCCGGTTAATTAATATAGGGCGCTCCAAAACATGAATGCATTATCATCGGCAAGACAAACATGCTAAAACACACACCAATCTCAAAACATACAACTTTCACAAACGTGTCTACAATAAAATACATTTTCGCCCTCATGTATTAATATACCACGTTGCTGTTGACTATGCAAGCATTTTCTTTCGATTTTTATAGTTTTTCCAAGTGACCTTGCTTTCTTTCATGCTTCGTTTTTGATATTGTTGTGCTCTTTTGTTTGTGGCATCAATCAAGCCTTGATCTAATTTTTCACTATCATCATCAGGAGTCACCACCATCTCTTCGTCAGGCTGCTCAAGAGCTTCGATCTCTCCGGAACCCATAAAGCCTCCATATTGAGATTTGTAAAAATCTGCCGCGGTCATTCCCAGTTCTGGCAAGTAGTAATCTCCATCGATCTTGTTTGGATCAACCATTATTATCATTTGTTCGCGGCCGCTGCCGGGCACCACATTCAATTCATCGTGAGCACGAACAACGTTCATCGCATTGACGAAGTCGTCCTTGTGAGTTTTAAAGAAGCTGTCGATATTTTGTTCATAATCACCCGAATAAGTCCGCTCATCATCCCTAAGATTGTCTAGATCGATCTCTCCATAACGCTCTATTGGGCGAAGTCCCTGCTCCATTCTTTCGGCGTTCATTTTTTTATCTTGCAAGGCCTTAACGGCTATGCTATAACTGGGCGGCAAGACTGTAACCTTTCCTTTTGTGCCGGGCGCATACACAACGGAGTTTTCTCCCTTCCCCCATCGAAATGCATATTGATTATTTAATTGCTTTGCAAACTTTTCTAATTGAGCTTCATCAGTTGAGGCGGCTGCCACATTCTGGGCTACTGCCGCGTCACGGGCTGTAGCGCGAGTGTCGGCATGATCGTCTGTGGCATATTTTAACCCGCCGACACCAAGACCAATGGCCAGGGCGGGCAGCGCGGCTTTTTTAACAGTGTTGGCCCAGGCTCCCTTCTGGCTCTTTTTCCATGCGGAAACATCATCATCGTCCTCTTTCTCTTCTTCAAACATTCGATCAAGCTCTTCGGCAATGTATATGTCAAGAAGGTGCAACTGCACCTCTTCTAAAACAATCTGCCGAAGCTTGGCTTCAGTGATCTGCATTATATTTGCTCGCTTAGTACTGCTTCAAATTCTTCTTTGATAATGTTCTGTAAATCTTGATTTTGTATTGTTTCTTTGAGTCCGCGCATTTTGCTAAGGAACCCTGACTTGACCTCATTCCGAAGCTTGTCTCTGATTATTTGTGGGATTGGTCGGTCCAGGCCATATTCAATCGCCATATTTAATTTTTCTGCTTGGTCTCTGAGCACTTTTCGGGGTTGGTCGTAGTTGTCGAAGCCATCTAAGTACATGTCAACTGGCATTCTCTTGTACGGGCCTCCTCGAGTAGAGCCGTGCACTATCTCATCCGAAAGTTCATTAACCTTCTTAATTATATGGTCGACTCGATCATTTGTATATCTTAAGTTTTCGGAATACTCAGATCCTCGACCTTCGCTCATTGGTTCTGCTTCTGCGTCTTTTACGTGTTTAGCATACTCTCTAGTGATATCAGCCAATTCCTTCAGGGCCGGCTGCTCTCGTATTGACAACCCATAAACAGTTGTGTTCTGAAAGTGCTCTGACTTCTTCTGCGCCACAGCATTCGACAAATCAAACATCTGCTGTAGAGTTCGGGCTATTTCAGTTAACTCGTCTCTGGCGCCGCGGTGTTTGACTTTCTTGGTGTCGTCATCGCGGCGAGTATCCATTGCGGCCATGCGCGCCTCCAAGTCTTCTAACGAGGAGTCAATCTCTTCTTTGATGATCTGTTTTAGTCTTGCTGTTGTGATTTTCATTTTCATTTTTTCTCCTTCTGGTAGCGCGCCACGAGCGAGTCTACCGAATCCAGTGGAAATCTTCTTGCCGGCAGAAAACTCAGCAGGATCTTGAAGCTCCACTTGATCACCGTTTTCATCTATGACGGGTAGATTGTTCTCTACTGAGTAATTATACAGCTCTTTGTAAAAAGGATTATTTATTCCTCCTTTGGCAATTAGCGCAGTGGGTTTCCAATTATCAACTATAAATTCGTTATACGCGCCTTTATCTCGAAATCTTGAATCTTTGTTTAATATTAACTTGTGCTTAAAATTAGCTTTGCCTGCTGGGGCGCGTTTAACCATACCTGAACTTTTCCATTTTTCCGGGGTGGCGTCTCCACCAAAAAACCCTGTGCCGCCGCCCGAGCGCATCGCAAATGTCACATATCCATCCAGCAATACCCCCACTTGGGTACTTGTAAAATTTGAAATCATCGGCTCGGCCGGCAAATAACCTTCGGCAGATACCTCATCTCTATGGGAAGTGCCAAGAAACTTTGAAGGATCTCCGGACATAAACCAATGCACCAATTTAATGCTTTCAATAAAATTGCGATCCGCACTATAATTCCAATTCTTTTTAAGTAATCTTTCAAAGTCGGCTGTTTCCTTGCCTTCTTCTCCTTTATAGCGACGACTGTGATCTTTCCCCAGTAGACCGATAAGGGAACTAAAAAGCGTTCTTTCCTTCAAGATGCGCATTGTTTAACTCCCTATACGGCTATGGGCTGTTGCAGCTTCCGGAGCCGGCAGTTCGATGTCGTCACCGGGCTCCGGAGGGAAGTCCTGGGTGTCACCGGAGACTAGCTCTCTAAAATAGTCTATCCCCAGTAGGTTTTCGTATGTGCTGTCTACAGCTATTTCCAAAAATGGGCGCCCCTTGCCGTGCATGAGAAATTTAGAGGCTTTGTTGACAGCGGTCCGAGCGAAGTGGTGAAGCGGCATGCTCCCAAACTCTCTCTTTCCTGCTTCATTGGGGGTAAACACGTTTCCAGTAAGAATTGCCACCCCCATATCCATTAAAAATGCTGGTAGGCCTACCAGGGCCTCGCCGGCCACTTCTGCCGCGAGGGAGGCGCCTCCGGACACGGTTCCTGCAGCCATCGAGAGCAACGCAACGATTGCATGCATCCAAAAGATTTCTAGTAGTTTTTTTATGTTATTTTCATTGACAAAGCTCTTACCTACATCGCCCATTTCGTCTATTAACGGAATCAAACACTCAGCAACTGCCCCTGCAACTTCTGGGCCCAATGACGGTAAGTTTTTCGCAAAGTCTACTGGTTCCCAATCTTTGGTCATCTCGGCTATTTTCGGATATACACCTTTAATGCAGGGCTTAAATTTCTTCCAAAAGACGATAACGTCTCCCATCCAGCCCTCTTGGAGAATTTGTGTCTCAAATTGCTCTTCAAAAATTTCATACAGAGTTCTACTCTCTTTCGATGTATAGCCTCTCCAGTTTTCCTCTTCGATCCAGTCCCTATGTGTCGTCTCGTTCAAAAAGTAACGAGGATCAATTCTCTTCTTGTTTTTTCTTATAGCCACATCAAACTCCTTATACTGCTGATAGCAAATTCAACAGTAAATAGTTATCTCTATCGATAAAGGTTGCGTTATTCTTTCTATCCTGGAATGCTTTCTTTGGCATCGAACCCACATCTTCATAATCTGATACGTCTATCTTATACAATTCAATATCATATCTAAGAAGCGTTTGAATGATCCTGTTCTCTTTCTTTCTCGCGTCTGGGTCAAGGGCGATGTAAATGGGTGTGTCGTTGAGGACAATTTTGCGGACAAGATCGGAGTTCGATCTAAGTGTTGAGCCCAAAATGGGAATAGCATTTCCTGCGACCAATGCATCAAATACTCCTTCGACTAATACTAAGTCTTCGTTCCAATTAATAAATAGCTCATTAAACACTATATCCTTGGACGCTGGTGGGTTTTTATACTTATAGGAGTCCCCAGTATAGGATCTCGCGATAAAGTAGCTACAATCGCCCTCATCGTCGAAAGAGGGCACAATAATTCTGTTGCGGTATTCTCCGCTAAAGCAGTAGCCAATTTTCCACTTAAGGATATCCGCTTTTGCTATTCCTCTTTTTTCCAAATAGCGGAGGGCGTAGATCCCTGTTGCTGGGATGTTTTCTGAGCAGAGGCTTGTGAACTCTTCTGGGAGTTCCACTTTTGTCTTGTCTTCTCTACGGACTGGTTCCATAAAGAGATCAGCAAATCTTTCAAGATCGGTTCGGTCCGTAAATCCGTCCCATTTCTGTAGTTGGACAAACGAACCAAAACGCCTAATAAGGCGCCTAATACTACGACCGCGATAATCACAAATCCAGCAATGAAAAGCATCATTATCCAGATTAACAGCGAGCTTATTCTTGTGGTGATTGCACGCAGGACATTTGAAATAATGCTCGTTTTTGCTGGTTTGGCGGTGGTCTCCAATAACTTCATGCAGTACCTTTAGCGCTTCTTTCTTGTTCACTGTTATACTATAACTCATCCATCGATGATAGTCAAGAGTTTTTCTTTGCCTTCTGCACGAGGCGAATGACGGATGCCGGCAATGACTCTACATAGCCGGCCTGGAACCAGTGAATCGCAACAAGATCTTCAAAGGGTCCCAAGTGGGAGTGAAGCTCATAAACCATTTTATCTATGTACACAACAAGCCCAGTCCATGACTTTCTGTCCGGCGGAATTATGAGTGATGACTCTCGAACGATGTCTCCAACTTCAATATTATGGCTGGAATGTTGTTCATCGTCGCCCATAAACTATATAGGCGCGATCGTATCCTCTTTTTGCTGCTCCACAATATATCCGGCTTTTGCTACCACAATGGCGTCAGCCTTATCATATGAGCCGGCTACCGGGTTGCCGTGCTTTGTGTACTCTATGTGGAAGGCCGGCTCGGTGTCAAGAAGGTGCTTTAATACCACTTCTTTTGCCTTCTGACCCCTTGGGACCCGAATGCCTGCCGTCTTCCGCGCTTGCGTTGCTAAAATGTATTCTGGCTCAATCTCGAAGAGTTCGTAAACAAGCCAAGAAACGATACCATTAAACCTTTGCAGTATTGCCATCGTCTTCGCAGAAGAGCCCCCCGAATTAAAGAATGTGAACGGCTGTTCGATATAGATGTGTTCGATTGGGAACTTGGATTTCCCCCACCCATCATGGTCCTGATCGAGTTGATAGTTTTCGAAAAAATCTGTGATATGTTCTCTGAGGGCCCCTGCTTTGGCAAAGACTCCTTTGTGCTTACGCAAATCAATCATGCTATGATGCAGCAGCTGACCATCGCCAACGACAGCAAAGCCAGTTATGCTGGTTGAGACATCTATTCCAAGAATCATTTTACACCTTATATTGTAGCCAGTTGTATTTTGGGCGGTTCTCTAAATATCCGTCTTCGAACATATATGCATATGCTTCTTGTTCGAATCTTATTTGATAATAGGCCTTTTCTTTTTCTTTATATTTGATTAAGCCTTTGAGATAATCCCACCCATACAACAAATAAAAGAATAACACAAAAAGTTCTTTTTGTTGAGCAATATGTATTGTTTCATGTTGTAATACATCTTCGCTCATTTCTTCACGAGAAACTATAAAAGGATATAAGGTGATCGCAGCTATATCTATCACCACTGAGAGCGCCTTTAGAAGTCTTGGCGCGATTATAGTTATTGGTTTCATTATATGTCCAGCTTAATTTTAAATGTGTAATCGTCATCTTCTTGTTTTAAGACCGGATCTGCTAACGTTGCGATTCCAATTAGGTTCTTTTGTTTATCATAGATTGCAACTCTAGAGATGAACACTTGTCGCTTAAAGGGCGCTGAATATCCGGGATAACTTGAGCTTACTGTATTCTTGATCTTTCTATTTGGCCATTCCTCGTATACGCGGGTACCGGTGGTTCTTAGGAGGCTTTGGCTATATTGCAAAAATGTTGGATTATTTGAATAATTAACTTCGCCCTTTCCTGCTTTTGCAAACATTGTATACACTTGTATGTCGGTCCGCCCTTCAAAATTAAGCTCAAAAGAAGCGGAGGCAAACGATGTCGCGGTATAATTTCCCCCGTCGTGGGCGCCTACGCCAAAATGAAGCCAGCTAGGAGTCTGCGCAACAGCGTCCGGGACCAGTTGCATAGTTGTCGTGCTAAGGCCCCAAGAGCCCGTAAGAAGAATGAACCCTTCATTGTACATCACAACGCCGGCGACCTTGTTTTCGCCCTCAGCTAGTGCTTCGGCTGTGCCCGATACTTGATGCAGTTCGCCATTGCGCTTTATATCTCTAACTTCTGCGGCTAGTGTTCCTGTGACATACCACTTTAGCGACACCGAACCTTTCCGTATTGTCGAGCCGTAGAAGATTGACGGAATCGATATTAGGCCCATTGGATCGGTATTCTTGTCCCAGCCGTCCCCAATGTCAGATGTTATTTTGTAGTGATCGCTCATAAATCCATACCAGTCCAGTCTATTTTTTAAAGCATAAAAATGACGGTTAACTGGTGCGGCATTGAATGTGGCGCCATCGGCGTCGGCCGGCAGGCTCGTGTCGGAGCCCTCCTGTCGGGCGCCAGGTGATGCCCAATATTTTCTTGAGATTGAGGCAGTTAGCGGATAGCTCCCATTTATCCTGTCTCCATATTGAAACTCATTAGTATAGGAAACCTTGCCGGCCGTGCGGAAACTTGCGCCGGCTGAATCTTTTGTAATGAACGGATATATCAGATCGGTTCCGCGATCAACATTATATTCGTATAAGCTGATGCCGCCGCCAGTAACTGATAATAGATTATCAGATCTGGTTCCAGATAAGTGTGGGGAACTATTGTAGTACACGTTCCCAGCATAGATAAAGAACTTCGCCGGCGGATAAGTCCGCATGGTGTTCAATATAACATCATTTGGCCCAAACTTTCTAAGGGACATTTTAGTAATCCAATCTGACTCTTAGCGTAATCTCGTTTGTTGGATCCTTTCTTAGCGGCTCTGAGAGCTTCGCTGTTGCCAGTAGGGTGTTGTTCGCGCTATATAGACCAATCGTTGTAACATACGTGACTGGAAGATCTGACGCGATATTCTTGATAACCATCTTGCTTCCGGAGGTGTATGTCGGATTAGAGCTATAGTTAAACTTGTTAACCGGCATTCTACAGAAGTAGATTGTAGAGTTAATCTCGGTGGTGTTGTTGTAAGAGATATTATAAACCCTGTGTCTTATCGCATCGGCGGCGCCGGATATGGAGGCAGACACAAATGTTTCGTATACATTCATTGTGCCAGTATTAAAATTTGATCCCGAGGCAAAATCGATAAGGCCGCCAGCGTCGACATTTGTACCGGACCCATCTTTAATATGAGAGCGTGGGCCGGGCGCGCCGGTATATCTTTTATCAAAGACTGACGCAGTTAGCACTACAATGCCGGCCTGATAAAAGACGACACCGTACGATGCGGAGTTGATTGGGTTGCTTGTTGAGCCGGTGGCATCATACAGTACACCGTACTCGCCACCCACGGATTGGCCTACGCCAGTTCCGTCTGTTGAGGCAGAGACATCTTGTAAGGTTACAATTCCGCCCTGAGCGGAGGTCGCGACAAATGGGGTTGCCCAAGATCCAGATCCAAGCTGGATGCTAAAGGATCCCTTCTTGATCTGATCTTTGGTGAGCAATCGAGAAAATGAGATAAAGACACATTCTCTCATCTGGCGACTATCATCGGTGATATCCAAATCGCTTTCGAATACCTCTACCTTGCCATTGTTTTGGTTATAGCCCAAAAGAAGCTGGGAGAACTGATTGTAGATCGCCATCTTCTTGCTGTTTTGAGTAGAGCTTGAGCTACTAAGCGGCGAGCTTTCATCATATCCAACTGATATATCAAAGATATGGTTCGAGGACGAACTTAAGTATGGATAGTCATAGACTGACTGGAACATGCCGTGTGTGAAATTCTTTACATTGTCTTCGTTGGGAAACGTTCCGTAGGTGCCGCTAACAATGGTACCAGTTAATGGAATCACTTCGTGTAACATTGTTTTGGTATTTGTTACGTCTGTATTCTTGTTAATCGGTTCGTATGATAAAGCCATTAATCTTCTCCGTTGTAGTTCTTATGATTGTGATGCTTGAATAACTCTTATTGGCAACTGTAGGACCACGTTTGTGTTTATCCCGCGGACATACACAATGGTGTCGATATAGTCATACAGGTTGCTGGTGCCAAACATGGCATATGCCGTGCGGCCATATTTGGCAAAATCATTCTGAGAGATATTCGGATTGACTTGGAAGCTAAATGCGGCGTAGGCGCCTCTAGCGCCATTGATCGCAGAGTATGTGGTGGTGGTGTCGGTTCCCGTCGTTGGCGGGTAGAGCCGGCTTGTGACGCCCTCAATGAGAACATCCTTGTAGTTGCTTAGACCTTTGGTCGCCGACTGCGCTGATTTCGGCTGAAGGTTAATCGACAAGGAGGGGGCGCCCTGCCCGGCATAGGAAAAATTGGATCCTGCCGTTTGGCCAAGCACCGCACCAATAAATCGCTTATCGCACTGTATGGCAAACTTGTTGTCGTTTAGGCCGACAGATAGCAAATATGTATTTTGATTTGTTGCGCTAGAGAGGGGTGCATCTACCCCATTTAAGCCGGTTTCAACAAAAGCATATTTCCCGGCCAGTTCGCCACTAATCAAAACACTATTCTTATCTCCAGCATCAGCCAACAACATATCAGATGTCACAGTTTGGCTTGTGTCAGTCTTATTATCGTTTGCCAAGAAGATGACATTCTTATCTGAGTGTCGCACAACAATGTTTGTGAGTGAAGATTTCTCATTTAATACAATCGTTGGGAGATAGAGCAAATCGTTTCTAGCATATGATATTAGGCCATAATTTAGTGATGCATTTGCTTGAGTAAACGCTTCTAAAATTGGAGTTTGTAGTATCTCTAAATCATAATACGCGGACCCCGAAGGGTGGTTTTTGTTATAAAGACTATAATCAATTTCATCGTCGCCGAGTGCAAATTTTACAACCTTAAAATTGCCGCGCGCCATCCGTTTGCGACCTTTGTCGGTAAGGACGGCGTCTAGGATAATATCGCCAGAGTTATCTAAAAATGCCATTTAATTTCCTCTCTTTCATAAATAGTGCTTGTTTTTTTATTCGCTACCTAAAATATCGTTATTCTGTTTATAAGTAACGTTTAGGTCTATTTTTTTACCAGTCTTTTTACTGGTCAATCTTATTTTAAAAGTCTTCTCCCAAATCAAATCTTCGGCCGAACCCAGTTTAATCTTGCCCTCGGAAAGCTCAGTGGCGGCCGGATTTCCAAAATTGGCGTCAGTGGTATCTAAAATGGTGTGCTGAGTATTGGGAACTATCTGCAAAAGGTTGCGAGAATCGATTGTAATATTCGAGAATGCCTTCTCTTCTAGATCTTCTTTATATAATACATCAAAAAGTGCATATTTGTAGCCACCATCATTGACATATTCTGCCTGAACTATCTCGTCCATGTGGCCTGGCATTCCGTTTTCATTTATAGTCCTAAACGCATAATAAAATTTCTTGTTTGATTGTATTGTATCATACACACAATCACCAGTATAGGCATTTTCAGAAATATCCATTTTTAAATCGACTTCTTGGATCAGGGCCCCGTCAAAATCCTTAAAAGATCTTGGCTTTCTATCTAAACGATATACCTGCATCGTCGCTTGTTGAGATACGGTTTCTTTTTTGATTATTCCGGTTTCTAATAAATTATTTGAGTTTAGGTATTGATTTTTTTTGCGTTCGTCGCGCTCTGTAACTGTTGTGGGGAACCCTCTCGAACCATCGAAGCCCTCGTGGTATAGTTCAAATTTTAAGGTGTTAGATCCGACGTTGTCCATGTAGGTGGGATAAATTCCCAACTTATTCGGCGGAGAATCCAAAACTCGCAGCGACTTTCTCATGTAGGGAATTTCAAATATCTTAAGGCTTGGCTGTGTCGTTACTACAAAATTGGCGAAGAAGGGGCGCCTGGAGTCTCCCGGCTCTCGCGACGTCGCAATCCGAACCGAATCTCCAGCCAAAGAGCTGACGCTATCATCATCGCCACCAGTATATTCGTATATTCCTTCCTTTAAGAGATCATTAACTGCTTCATCTGTATATGGATCGTAATATTCTATGCAGTAATATGTTGGCACATAGTCCGGATCTCCCTCTTCTACTGCGGTATCCGAGGCCTCCATCTCTGCGTTTGGCACACCAATTACTCTAGAGAGTTGTAGCTTAGAATATCTGTATTTAAGACCTTGGATAAGTCTATATTGATAAATCTTATATATATATCTCTTGTCGTACTTAACTTGAGTATCAAAAAATTCTAATTCATTTAAATTTACAGAGTTAAACAACCAAAAATTTTGGATTGGTGCGATGTCGAACGTGCCGTCGCCAACACGGCGTCGGGCTTGTTTCTCGATCCTGTAGGCTATCACTTCCGAATATTTATATTCTGGCACATTATTAGCAATGTCGGCATCATCAATCGGGGTATCTCTCTGGACATTCAAAAGAGAACGAATGTTCTTGATGCCCTGCTGAGAACCTAATTCACTAAGCACGCTATTTAAAACCTCCAAAGTGTTGCTGGTGTTTAGGTGTCGGTACGTTCCTTTTTTGTCATAGGTTGAGGCATACTCGATGTTTGGTTCCTCGATTAACAAAAAATTATTCTTGGTACTTTTGATCTTCCTATAAGAATACAAAAGCAAATCTATCAGGTCAACTCCTTTTATTTTTTTGGTCGAAGTTTCTGAAACAACGGTGTTTGCCTCCGAACCAACAGATGAAGTTAAATATCTTTTATTTTTTTCAAATTGTGTTCGTGGGGTTTTAACATTGGTTTCTTTGCTAAATATTTCTTTTAGCATTCGGAGCATTCTTGAACTAAACCCAGCACTCGCAATTGCATTTCCAACAAATCCCTGAGTCTCTGTCGGGCAATCTATTTTAATGTAATACGGATAGTGCGGGGCGTGGACAAGCACTTCTGGATATACTGTACTAAAATAACCATCATTGAAAAACACATTTCGAAACTTATTATTAGCCCAGGATCTGGTTTCATCTGCGATTTCAAATTCTGGCAGATCTTCGTCTAGATAACTAATGAACTCAGGGCTCGTATCTCCCGTGTAGAATCCGGATGGATTATCTTCATCGACTTGCCAAATATTTGCCTCAAAAGATCCTTGAATATTCTCGATTTGCCCGTCGCGAGAAACAAAGTCATAAACTTTTGATGGTATCTCTGGTGTTGCTTCGGCGGTGCTTTCGTCTTCGTGGCCACCCCTATATAGATAAGCCCAAGTATTGAGGTGCACATTTGGAAGTTGCTTTTCATTTCGACCGTTCGTATAGCTCTGGTATTCGCGCAAGTGTTTGTTATAGTTATATGATATGTCCATGTAGCTGGATATGGCCGCCGGATTGGATAAATACTCGCTTGCCATAGTACTATATGGATGAGAATAAACTGAATAATAATCATCAAAGACAGCGCCGTTTGTATAAATCGATTCCAGTTCGACATCGTTAAATGTTCCACCAATCCACAATGATTGCCAAAATTTATCACTTGGAATTTGATCTGGTTTTCCATCAACCGAGACAACAAACTTATAACTTGGAATCATTTTATCACTGTCGCCGGTGGCGATGGAGACATTTGCCTCAGAATATGAGCGCAAAGATTCGATATATTGATTGAGGGGGCGAAATCCATCTTCAAAGGGCCCATTTAGGCCTCTATAAAACGAGGAGAATGATAAAACAGCGTTTCCAGAAGTGTTAATCGTGTTGAAAAAATATCCTCCAACATTTGTTCTAAAAATATCGTTGGATCCGGAAAACAGGTTTAAGTCGACCAGATGGCATACAACACTACCATCATCTTCGATCACCGGTATATTACGAGGATCTTCAGTTATCTCCGGTACTTCTACGTCTTCTGATGATTCGGTTGCTGTCGGGATTTCAGCTTCCGAAGACGGTGGTACAACCGGCGGTGTGGGGGTTATGGGCATTTTTGTTTACTTTCCTTTCTAGTAGTCGGAGTCCATCGTGGAGGTAACCGCTTCTATTCCAGTTGGTGCGTCCTCTTCGCGCTGTTCTCGCCGACGTATTCGTTGTTTGTCAGATCTTTTTATCTTAAGGGGGGGTGTCCGCGGGAAGGTTGCCAAGTTAATTGGATATGTGGTAATTAGGGCTTTTACTATTTTATTAATAGAGCGATCAAACCCATCTTTATATGCGTTTATGTATCGGCCAGTACCAAGCGTTGGATCCCAACCAAATTTAGAACGCAAAGCATTTGACTCATCTTCACTATAATCAAAAGGATTGTTTATTGTAAACTTTATAGTATTTCCAGGCATGCTTATATCTTCTTTTGTTCCGCGGAATATCGGCTCGGATCCAAGGGCAGAATAATTATAATACATTTTAGCACTTGTAGAGTATCCCTCGTGAGTGGTCGACAAGTTCACAAATCCCAAACCCATTGTTCCATATGCTAGTGTGGTGTCGGTTTCAAAGAACACTGCTGATGCGTGATCGCCTTCTTCTGCAGCATTTCTACCGCGGACTCCTTCACCTGATAGATCTGCGCCCACATCAAGGCCTTGCATGCCGTCAGTCGTATCATTGTCCGCATCTATTGCGATAAACCCGCCAAGCTCAGGATCCTCGTCTATTGTGCCCATGTTGAACCTATCTGTCGGTATTACCCCGTCTACAACTTCAATGCGCCCTGGAACTAATATCCATGCTCTTCTGTTAGCATGATTATCTATCCCATAAGCTTCGCGGGGCCCCTCTCCCTCTTCGTCCCAGCCACTCCAACTATCCCATGGATCGACATCCGCATCTGGCTGCCATCCTGGGCCCGTCTCTTCCATCGGCGTGGGACCGGTCGTTCCTGGATCTGGCATTTTAGTCTACTCCTTGGCTGTGTCTGTCGTAATACTTTGATTTTCCACGATAATTTTTGGACATGTTTACTGCTGTTATCCCGGACGCTATTACTGACAAATCTGGTGGTATTGCAATGAGCCCATCTGAATTTACTTCTTGCATATATTCTTGTGATGTTTCGGCGGCTTCATCGGATTTGTAAAACGGATCGTTAACATCCGTATACTTGTCGGATGCATCAGAATTCTGATTAAAGGTCTCTTGATATTGAGTCTCGTCTGTTATGTCTTTGTTTTCTAAATCATCTTTGTTCCCTTGCGCGCGCAGAAGAGAAAATTGTTTTTCTTGCAAGATATATGATATGTTCGTTTTTAACAACATTTCTCTGGCCAAATACCCACGATCTGCCTGCACAGGATCCATTGTGGATTTAACATTTGAATTCGTATCATTTAAAACATGATCCATTATTTGAAGCCCAAATTCAATATTATATAAAAGTGGCGAAAGTTTTGCGTCGACAATTTTATTTCCAAAAACCTTCTGGCGTGCAGTTTTGTTTTTGGCTTTGCTATAATCAGCTCCCTTTAAAACGTGACTTGGTATGTACATTGTTAATCTCCTTAAAATCTATTAACGGTCTCGGCTGGCGTCTGGTCGGTCTGGGTATTCTGACGTATGATCTGAAGCATAATCAATTATTCCCTTATTTATAACTATGTCGATCTCAGAATCCATGTAGTACCAATGTCGACCAATATAGTATTCCATTTTTTCAAGTTCTCTTATTTCGCCCGTACTATCAAACACTGTGTCTACCACATCGGCGTATATTCCATCAATCAACTCTATCATCTCATTAAACTTAAGTGAATAATCTTCTACTGATTCTAAGTCGCCAGTATATGGATTTATCCTATCTGAAATATTTCGCGCTGCGTCTAAAACAACCGACCATTCTGCCCCATAAAGCCCATATATTAGATCTTGAAAAATAACATATGCAGATGGGGCGCGCAGCCAGGGCGCCATTTCCATGTTGTCGACATATTGCTGATCCATCTGATCGATAAAGAACTGGTTAAACTGTGAATCAAAGCTGTTGTATGCACAATTTTCGCGCGCAAGCTCCGCATATTCTTGGTACTCGTTATTAATACTCGTCAAGATATTTCGTAGCTTTTTGATGATCAAATCTGAGCGATCTCGTACCGTGACTGAGAATCTCATTGCATCCGGATGATGGATCGCAACGTCATCATCAAGGTAATAATTGTATGCAAAACAAGCTAGTCTATATTTATCTGGTACCGCGGTGTCATAGGCAAAATCATAGTTACGTTGCATCAAGTAAGACCACTGATTATAGCTTTTGATTTTATTTCCGTCGGGATCCAACAATTGCATTTCGCCGCTGTCATCTTTTTGCATGCAGATGTCACTCCATCCGGCTACATCCATTTGTTTAATTTTTGCAAATGGACATTTTCCTCCGGTTGGGCCGGGGTCTGCACAACTGCTTTCGAATTTCATCTTTAGTATGTCTGTTGGTTGCTTGCTTTGGCTCGAATCGGGGTTCCATATCATTTCTACAAGTGAGGTCGTGTTTGCCCCGGGTATCGGGTCACCCAAAGATCGCCAATCTTCGTGGCCATCGTGCCAAGCCGCATTCCAGCGACGAAATGTTACATCATCGATACGAATAGAACGATTAATCATGTCTCGGCCGGCAGCAAAATATTTTTCAAATGTTTGCGGATTCATAAATCTTGACAATATGCTTTGTTTCTGAATATATTTTTCTAAGTCAAAAAAGAACCATCCATATTTTGCTACCACAATGTCCATATACGCCAAACGACGATGAAGGCCCGTAGACACATTCAGGCCGTGCAGTTCTGCCAGCAACGGCACTACGTCTTTAATCGCGTCAACAAGCAAGGTGCGCCAAGAGTCATACCACGTCGACACGACCTGGGCTTGAAGCGTACTGTACAAATTCCACGTTGCTCGGCCGGTACCGGCTGCATCAAAGCTCGAGCCTTGATTTGTGTAGACGCTCTCCGAGGAACCGAATTCGCCGCTGAGGCGAGCATAGCCACCACAACCGCCGCCATAATAATACGGCTTCGCGTTAATGCCAGTGACGGGGGTGCCACCGTCTGCAGACGACGTCCACGCATCGCCATCGGGCCGGCGTTTTACGGGGTCTACCCAAAGGTACTCCCACTTGCCGCCGTATGGATTATTATTGACTCCGCGATTGCTATCAAGCCAATCACTGTCACTGTAGTTATCCGGACACCATCGCAATCTATACGTTCTATTCGTGTCTGCTATGGCTCCAAGGTCAAAGATCGACATCATCATGTCATATACATTGTCGGCGTACGCATTTGCAAACAAATTTAGCTTGCCGGAGCGGACCTCGCCATCACTATTCAATAAATCATATTCGGCGACAAGGGCGTTCCACTTGTCTTCGTCTCGCACCATCTGTACAAACTCGTTATTATCTGGATCTACCTGGGTATTGACTACATTTCCGGCGGTAGTTACGAGATTGATAAGATGTGTCCAGTGCTCGCCGTATCCGGTGCCTAGGCCCGACATTCCGCCGAAATCCTCCTCAAGAATGTCGGTGATTCGATCCATTATGTCTCTTGGAAACATTAAGTTCCAGTCATCCCCATAACTTCCCTTGTTATCTCGCAGCCTAAGAAAGGCTCCAAAGCGGCCGGGATCGACTAGTCGATCGCCATCCCACTCCTGATCCTCGCCTCCCTCATTCTTTGACGAGCCGTGTCCTACAATATTAATTATTGGTAGTTGCTGAGTAAAACACTTGTACTGTGCATATTTGGTGTCTGATGTTTGGGCGGTTCGGTCTTGTGTTATAGAATACTCGGTGTGCATGGCGCGGGCATCGCCAGAAAATGCTGACTGCCTATCACAAAACCAGCCGCCGCCCACCTTGGGGGCATCATATCCGAACTCCAAGGTGCAGCCGGCCGATGGGTTGCCGTGTTCGCCAAAAAGCCTCTGTGCCGATCTGAAAGCTTTGATGTTTCGCTCAACTTCGAGTTCGTCATCTGTCCATCGCCCGGCCAAGTACAACCCTTCGCGCTCATCAGCTGAGGTGCTGCCTAGACCACCATAACCACCTCGATAAATCCTTCGGGATTCTGCGGTACCGAACTCTGAATCTTCACATGAATATTCGGTGCCTGTTGCCCAAGAAATAAACTTTCCGATTGAACACTTAAACATCTTCTTCGCCTGGCTCAGATACGCGTCACTGTTGTATGTTAGCCAGTTTTCAATATTGTCGGTGCCTTTCGGAATTGTTACGGCGCCGGCGGCGACGACACGGTTATCGAGCATCCCTTCGCCGGTGCCTGCATGAAATCTAGAAAATACCGCAGATATGGCATCAATATAGCTTTGTTTCATTTCGCTTGGAGTATACGGCGCTTCTGGGTGGTGTAACACATCGTCCCCGGGTTCAGAAGTGGTGGACACATATTTAGCAACGTTGGTCTGGAAAATTTGTCGATATATGAAATCTTCATGTTCCAGATCTTCATCGAATGTTGATTCAATTTCTCCGGCGAACTGCGAGGGCCTAAAGTCTCTGATTTTTGAGGCGTATGTGATCCTTTTGAAAACTTGTGGGCTTTCGAGTAATTTAGTATTAGCATTATTAATAAGAATCCTATATCGTTCATAAAATTTACCAGCAAACGTTGTTACATCTTGGTTCATCATGTTAGAACGATAGCGATTAAGCTGAGCTAAATATCTTGGTGTTTCTCCATATTCATAATAAATTGCATCTAAATTATCAAACACATTTTGGAGATCTCCATCTGCCTGTAGATACTCTTCGTATTGCGACTTCAGGTTGTTAACTTCCTCTTTGATGTCTTCTTGATCATATCCCTCAGACTTGTGATAATTTGCGTTTAACGCAACGATTGGGCGTCCCGGATAATATCCATTACCTTCGTCGAAAAATCCAACTTTATTTTTGTTATCTAAAGAATCCTGCTTCTTAATATCTTCGTAGGCCAAATCGCTAAAAGACATTGCCAAAACAATATCCTTAAGCTGCATTAAATAAGAGGGTGTGCCCGCCGAGGTTCCGACAAAGATGGTTAAATCAGTGAGATCGCTCTTGATACTTGGAACATATAGATCATAAACAATATTAGAAGACTTTAAAATCTTATTAGTGTTTTCATCATATTCTCCGGTGAACACTATATCTGCGGAATAATTGGACAGGGGGACACTTTTAATCTGCGACCAAAGACCCTCATATGTCGGGGTGTCGGTGTCGGGATCGGCCGATTCGGTGCCTGACGACTCTGAATCTTCCATGTCCGAAGACATATCAGCCATAAGATCTTTTAGGTTTCTTTTGGATTCTTTTAAACTTGTTATTCTTTCTTCGCTGGTTAACACAAAGAAATTCAAATTTAAATCATTAAATAAATCTTCTACGAACCCTTCCAACATAAAATCATCGTCAGTATTAAACAACATTGATATCTTCACTGTTATTTTAGAAACTTTTTGGCTAGCACCCAGTTCGAATCCGATGATTTCTGTCAGGTCCTCTCTTTCCTCTCCTAAAACGTCATATAGCTCGACTCTCTCGATATAGGGTACGGGAAAATTCTTTCCGAAATTGGTAATAGTATCACCTTTGTATATTGTATTCTTAGGCATCTTTGGATACTCCGGAGTTTATTATAATTTTTAGTCTGCGCATATTTCTGGCTCCACTTCGCTTCCATATATATCAAAATATAAATCGTCAACGACATTTCTACACTCAAATCCCAAATCAACATAGTAAGAATTTCTATTAAACATTTCTGCACCCCTACAGGCCATGGTCTGATCAACCTTCTGGTCGGTCAGCAAATCAACATAATATTCCACGCTAGATGAAGGTAGGCTGGAAATTTCTTTTTGGCGCGGATTGGGCATGAGCATTTTGCCATCGACTATTTGATCTATTTTTGTCTCAAAAAACTTTCTTTCCACATTTCCAGTCACGGAGCCGGTAATATACTGAAACACCTCTATATCAAAATTGTTGGATAGAAATTCAGTATTGACCTCATCGACGTATACCATTATATTTTCTGCTTCTAATATTACTTGATTCCCATCAGAAAATATTGGAGTTCGATCTATAACATCAAGTACCGACTTTGGTCTAAGTGCCACTTCAGAGCTAACCACGCGGGGCGTATACGTTGACATAATATCAATTTGAGGAATATTTAGATTATTTGGCTCATCTCTCTCGGAAACTTTTGTTATTTCCCCATTTAATAATACAAGCTTCCATGCTGGTGCTGCATCTGCATTTTGGCCATCCAAATAGGCATCCCCTATCGCACGGTCGTATTTGAATGTATCTTTTCTTGGTATTTTTCTAGTAGGAGTGATGTCCACTTCGAAGAAATTAACTAGCTCGCTCGGGGCCTTGGTGACTTCTTTTTCGGCATCCTCGAATAAAACCAAGCTTTCCACATATTGGGTTTCTTCTTTTATTCTTTTGACTATCCGATTTTGAGATTCTGATATGCCAACGTAAGCTCCATCATAAATTATATTATCATCAAAAAAAGCATAATATGCCGGACTAAACGCACCTATAGAAAACAGGTAATGCCCGTAATTGGTTAACTTAAGATTTATAACTTGTTCTTTTTTATTTAAAAATGTCGCCATTATTTCTTCCGGCCTCCCTTCAAGGACGTTGTTTTCTTCTTCTTCGCCTTAATCCTCATTTTGGATGACTTCTTTTTGACTGCTAGCTTAACTTTGGCGGAAACATCGCCCTTCTTCGCGGCCTTCTTGATAACTTTGTCCGATTCAGAGATGTCTATAGTTGGAGAGGCGCCCGGGCCCATGACGTACGCTGAAGGCGCCACGGCCGACACCGTTGGGGGGTCAATATCTGCTGCGGTTAACAATCCATCAGCAAGCAGCATTTCGTCAAGCTCGATTTCATCGTCTCTATACAAAACTTCGGCCTCTAACTTAACTAGCTCGACGATGGATAAGTAATCGTAGGGCCAGTTATAGAGCATTGGAGAGCCCGGGCCCGTTTCGACGCCCATGCCAACCTTGTCGACCGTAAGGGCTCCAAATTTTGGCACAACTTTATCTTTATATAACTTTTGGCTTCTCTGTTTAACTTTGAACACCATCCATCTAAGATTTGGATTATCCATGATGTTCTGTTCGGTGAGAAGTTCCGTATTAAATAACTCATGAGAAACAGCATCTTTCTGCATAGATGATCTCTCATGGTTTCTGGGTGCTATATTTTGCCAAATATAGGACAAATCGTCTCGATCAAGCTCATACTTAAACTCAAACATGTACATAACAATCGGGTCGACCGAATCGGGGTTGTTTAGGAAATCAAATTTTGGCGGAAGAACATAATCTCTCATTTTAGTAATCAAACGCCGGATCGACTGACCTGCAGTATCTAGCGAGTCTCCTGAAGCGGATCCCTCTTCGCCTGCCATGGCTGCAGAAACTCTATTTTTCGGAATACTAATAAACTGTTTCGATTTTACGACAGTGCTATCTGTAGTTGCGATGACCGGCGTGGCCGACATTGTCCACGCCGGCGTGGAGGTTTGAGTTTTTAAGATATATGGTATCGCCACCACCGCCTCTTTAATAACTCTTCTTCTGCCAAGTCGCCCCAACCTAACCTGAGAATTGTCTTCTGTGAACCCAAGCAGTTCAGTTAAGGATTGGACTGTCTCGGAGAGGGTGCTTGTGCCTAGGCCTCCGTGGGACTCCGGGCTATAGTTATTATATACGCTGCTTTCTGACACACACGTGTAATGGTATTGTAACCAAGAAGCAGGGACGTCTCCTATATCCAAAAATATGCCCTTGTTTGGTTTATCTGGCAAGATTCCAAACTGATGCCACATGCCATTTGGAGCTTCTGCATATCCAAACTTATTCAAATCTTGCCTGACAACTGTTTTTGTCCTTAGTGCGGATCCGGTGGTCTCGCCAACAATGGGGTGAGGCCCTGTGTCTGCAAAGTTCAACATCGGGGTTTCAAACTTCGGCTGAATAACCCACTTCTTGCCAACAACTTCTCTTTCTGTCAAAATCTCTCTTCCAAACTTATCAAACTGCTTCTTGTAAACGTTTTCGACACCAAACAAGTTGATGCTGTGGCTAAGTTGCATTGCGTTGGCATTAATGTTGATTGAACTGTAAGGGGAGTTATTTTGACACAGCGGTGCACCGCCGGCGGTGCCAGATAATGGCGGGTTATCTCTAACCAGGGCGCTGTAGTTCATACCGCTGTAGTGAAATCCCCATTCTACGGCCGTACTTCCAGTCTGTGGACCCGGATCGCATCTCCAATAGCTTGTTGAGAGATTCGCTACAATTTTTTCTAAACTATATTCTTCATCCGGATTTGGTCTAAAGATGAAATCACACCATGCTTCTCCGTGATAATAAGGAGGTGTATAGCCCCAGTTATACCCGTTCATGCAATCCATTGCTCCGGAGGCAGACGCAGAAGCGTTCCACATATTGACATTCTCAACCCAAGAGGCTGAGTTGTCGAGCCATGTGCCGGCGGGATAAATTTGGCTATCCGGGCCTAGGCCGGTTCCATCGAGGTACACCGCGAGATCTCCGATGAACCGCCAGGATGCATATTGCGTCTGGGCCAGGACCCTAGGGATTCGCGTGGAAAAAGGAGGGCCGAATGCAGTGGTTCTGCTGTACATCACGAAGTCTCGTTTAAAGTGTGGATTCTTGCCGGGATCTTGCGGAATCTCAAAGGACCCAGTTGTATTGCCATTCTTTCGAGCTGTTTCGGTTGACGAATTATTATACAAGCCGCCACAGCCAAACTCTGTGAAGAAAGTATTATCACCCTTGGAGCCCGATTCATACTTATAGCTCCTTGAGCCGCTGTATGATGTTTTCATTCTAAGGCGAGCCATGTATGTTTGGCCGGCCGGGAACGTCATTTTTCCAAGAGAAACACCCTTAGATTCAAGGCGAGAATAGTTTTTGCCTTTCAAGAAGAACTCTCCTACTTCGGCCACAAAGTTGCTGGCCATCCTCGTATAAAGAGAGTCCGATGGGTGACCACCCACAGAGGCTGAATACCCACTTACAAAAGCAACCAGCGGGTGTGGTTCCATATCGATAAGAGTAACACCATTCAATGCTTTGCCGGGATTAATAATCGCCTCAAACGGCACCCGGGTGTCCCAAAATTGTCCAGTTACATAGTTCTTAGTGGTGCTGAATATGCCCAGATCCCTCATTCTTGGGTACCATGCCCAGTTTTGTCCGACATCATAACGATAATCAAAGTATGACCCGTTGCGGCTGCCGGTGTAGTTTTCTTTATACAAGCGCTCGCGCTCCGTAACCATTGGCCAATCGCAGGCTATGCCAGCCTTAATTGAGTTAAAGAGGATGCCGGGAGCAAACAAGGGCTGCAGCGCAAGTCGATAGAGACCTGATATTGGTTCGGTCATGGTTCCACGCAGCTTGGCCGGCTGATCGGTGTCGGGGACTTCGATATTTATTGAACCTCCATATGACTTGGAGAACTGTGATACCAAGTCAAGGGCGCGCTGGGCGGGGTAAAACCCCTTGTAGGGATTGAACTTAACTACAGCATTGCACGTTAACTTGATTTCTTTCGCTTCAAGATCAGACATCTTTCTAATATCCAAGAACTTGTTCATAAAATCAGAGTTAGAGAAATCGATATAGAAGTTTTCATCTGCACTGTCAAACTCAGTACCGGGAATTGTAAACTCTCTCTGATCATCTATGGCGCCGTCTTCATAGTCATCTAGTCTCTCGCTAATTCTATATTCCGGCACCACTGAGTAGCCGCGGCCAAGGAACTTCAAGTCGTTCTCTTTGAACTTATCATAATCATTATAAAACGGCTTTGAGGCTGCCGATACAAAATGCATTGTCCTTGTCCCGTTGGCGTCTCTGGAGGCTGAAAGATACCCTGCTGTTCGGGGGGCATCCCAAAATGCCTCTCCCGCGCCAAGGCTGGCGGTCCTGTGTCCCCAGTGTTGGTTCGCCGCCTGCAGCGGCAAGCTCTTCTGCTGCGGGTTCATTCCGCCAAAATCACCAAGCATCCAAACTGAGCACGAAACGTTTTGATAATTTTGTGGATTAATCGACAGCGGAGAAGCTAGTGTTTGTTTTCTGCCGTACAGGGCTCCGGCGGCAAGGCCGGAGCGGGTCCAGAAATCATAGTATAGGGATTTGCCATCGCCCCAGTTGTAATAGGTCTCCAAGGGGTCGTCCCCATCCGGAGCAGCATTGGTGGCGCCATACCTTGAGGATGATTGATGTAGCCAGCCATATGTGTTTTGAAGTTCGCCGGCTATTGGAGTATCTACGGCGCCGGCTTCCCATGGTTCAAGTGGGCCGAGGTTGTAGTTTTCGACCCACGTGGCGCCGCCCAGGCGGATACTGGAATAATGATAATTGAGGTTCGCCGCGTAGATGCAACTTGCCGAAGTTCTAGTGAGGAAGTCGCCAGGAGCATCAAGTGGCCACGAACTCTCACTTAAGTTCGCCTTGACTCCCATGGAGTTGCCCTGCTTTGACTGCGGCACCATGACAATGTCCAAAACATTCACCGCGTCGGCACCATCGCTTTGAAGCTTGATTCTTTCTTTTGGATCATCTCTCCAGTATTTGTTATCATATCCATATCTAAATGATGTTGTTGGAGAGAATTCATTCTTAAGTGACGGGAACACACACTCTTTATAGTGAATCCAGTTTAAGGTGACTTTGTTGTTGTCTTTAAGAGAAACAAGTTGCTCAAATGGTGTGATTTGGCTCTTTATAGCTTGATCGATATCGAAGTGGCTATCTAGCGACTGGCTGTTAAAATAGATGAACTCGTTGTTGTATGACGTCTTTAGGGTCGCGTTTGTGGTCTTGGTTATCACTTGGTTGCGAAGTGTTTGTTCTGTCTTGTAATCAAGGTTAAGGATAACTGGGCGCCCCTTCATTGAGACTGGGCGCAAAGCAAACTCTTGCGGTGTTCCCGGGGTCTTATATTCGACCATCAGCTTGTTGTTCTTTCTCTGGTCGTAAGCAACGGGGTGATCTGCTTGTCGTGCTTGTGCGAAGGTGCCGTAACCGTATTGGCCGTTGCGCTTCCACATGAGCATATTAAAGTAACGAGCGCCACCGCCGTAGTCGCCTCTTGAATTACTGACCATCGTCCAATTTCTATATTGCTTTACTATATCATTTGTCGGCCAATCCAAGTCATCAGTCGCCACGCCGTTACCCCGAGCATTGCGAGAAAGCTGAGTGCCCGTTATAAAGTCTGCGCCACGAGAAATCATGGGCCACCCTAACGTGCTTGTCGAACTGCTTAATGGTTCATAAATGTTGATATTGAGCTGATTGCACGGCTGAGGCACAAAGCCCTTATAGCCCGCCGCAATCGCATAGGGGCGGTCGTACGCCCCCCATCTTTCAGACTGTCCTATGCGATGATCTTGACCCGGTGCCACCTTGCCGGCTACGTACTGACCATATATGATTGAACCAAGTTCGCTAGCACTCACAAAGTTGAAGAATGCCTGTGGGCCATTTGTATAAGAACTAGAGAACATTCCGGCGTCTGTGCCTGCTATCGGCATGTAGCCAGTAAATCGATGATCATTTAGCGGATCGTGAATGGCGCCAGTAATCCAAGCATATTGCTTATCGGAGCGCGGGATCGGGTGTTGTACATAGAAGTTGTCGTAGTAAGAGCTGCTTTCGTATAGCTGACGTGGGCGAATCGGCGCATAGGTTCCTGTAAAGTGGGCCGGATGTCCTGTGGTTACCGTGGCCAGTGACGCCGAGAACCATGAGCCGGGGTTTGAGTTTGTCTCGACCCCGTTCCAAAATGCAAAGTGGTTATTTCCACGCACATCATACACTGTGTGTGCTTCTCCGAGAAGCGCTGTTTGGCTATAGCCAGACGACATCGCTGTATTCGAGCCGCTTAAGTCGTACAGACCTGCATTGCCCTCTACACCTTTTGCGTCTCCCATTCTCAGCCATGTCACAAGATTGTCCACTTTCGGTGCAATCGCTGAAGATGTTAAGTTGATAAGGGAAGCCTCGTTATAAATTTGAGCAATTTCAGCAGCTGAAAGAATTGTGTCGTACATCGCTACTTCTGCGATTCCTATATTTTGCCATGGGCGCGCGTCGGTGGTGCCCGCATTACCGGCACCGATGGCCGATCTTCCACCATTGAGGGAATTGATCAGTGTCATGGGCCCGCCGGGCGTGTTTTCTTCCGTTGTGGTATCGGCGACACCATCGACATAGAATATTGGATCATTCTTCTCGGAGTTTCCATTAAAAGTAACTGCGATGTGATACCAGTTACCGTCTTGGAGTTCGGTTGAGCCGACCCACCTACCATTGTTGATGGCGTTATACATTGTCAGTTCCTGGTGTGGATTACCCCCGTTAATTCGCCACATAAGCGCGGCCTTGTTGGATGTGCCGGTCTCCATCCCTAAAGAAATCAAGGCGCGATCATTACTGTTGTCTTTTAACTTGTTAAACCACATGACGAGAGTCCATGATTGCGAAGTTGTCCAGGATCCGGCTTTTGTGATAGCGCCGGAATGATACAACTTCATATCGTTGCCGGACGGCGTATTTGGATCTTGCCAAAGTAATGTATGATCGTTAACGGCGCCCGTGTTGTAATTTACTGTGCTTCGTACTCCCTCTGGGCCCAATTTTAACCTAGGCAGGCTGTTTCTGTGAACCTTGTGATACCCGGGATATTTGAGGGAGCCGGGTGAGCCCGGGCCCCAGAACTGAGTATTACTTGTCTCTCTTGGCCCTCTCGATGCATTGTGCCATGCGGCTGCTTCGTCAGAGGAAAGAACCGAGTCCCATACGGCTACGTCTGAAATGCTTCCTGACCAAGAGCGATTGGCGGTGTAGTTGTTTCCGATAAAGCAGTCAGCGTTGGTGGCAATTCCGTAATAGCTTCCTGCGAATGTACCATTATAATGACTGAATGACGCAGAGGCGCCGTCTATATAAATTATGGGCGGATTTGTGGTTTGGTAGTTCTCGAATGTTACCATCACATTCTGCCATGTGTTCGGTGTTGCTGAGCCGGTATCGGTGCCCCAGTGCACAAAGGCGCTATCAAATTTAGCTGCGAACACATACCTCCACGTTGACCGGTCTACATACAAGATCACATCATTACCAAAATCGAGGGCGCGCGGGTATTTCTCGGGGCTGGACATTGCGCCATCGACGTGTTCCAATGCAAGCGCTCCGGAGTTGTAGTAAACGCGAGCACCAAGAGTGAACTTTCCGCTAGCGCCTGCTCCATTTCCAATGATGGGGTCCCAATCTGTTGATGAGCCTATACAAATAGAGCCGCCGGTAGCGGTATTATCGCAAGGGCCGCTAACAAAGTTAAAGCTCGACGTCTGAATATAATGGGATGGGCCATGGTTATCAGTCCAGACTGGCTGGTAATGTTTTATGCTAGTGAGGTCGGTTTCGGTCCACGAAGCAGTGAGCGAAGGATAGTAAGCGATTGATGCCGTAGCCGCTCGATTTTCGACATAACCCGCGTTGGATGCGGATGTCTTAAGGCTCCACCACGCGCGTAAGTGGTCGGCGCCTCTATAGATCTTTGAGTCTCCGTAGCCAATAAACGGCTTCGTAAGACTATAGGTGTCGCGTAGGCCATCGGGAGTGTATATCAGACTGTCGCGACCAAAGCGTGCGGTGTGTCGCGAGAGGTGGGACCTCAGACCATAATCCATTCCATGAATGTCAAAAACACGAATACCGGGACCACCAACGCCAGTAACTTCAGAAATGGTACCTCTGGGTCCTTGAGACGGCTTAAGGGTGGTCATGTTACGATAACGCGTGGCATTGTAGACTGAAAACTCGTCTGATCTAAAGTCTCTATAATTTACCTCAAGGCCGCCTGGATTAGAGAATCTCGATTTAAAAACAGACTTGTTTTCTGTGCCGGTGAGGTATGACAGAGAGTATTCGTCCACAAACTGGAATCCGGCTGTGGTTCCAGAAAGGTCGAGGGCTGGGTCAATGTTTTCCCGAGAAGCGGATAAGATTGCCGGGGAGGAGCCAGACAGGGCGCGCCCCCGTCGAATATCAAGGAATGTTCTAATATTTGTAGTGTGTGAAGATGAATTTGCAAATGCTCTCGCCGGTAGATCTGGCTGGCCATTAATCTCGGCAAACTGTCTTGGGTTATTCCATGCACCCACAGTCTGTACAATCTCATAGTTATTGCGATAGTTTCCAAGAATAGTGGATCCTGTACGCATGCGAATGTTCTTAAAAACATATGGGGTTTTTGCCGTAAAGTCGCGATAATACACAGCTTTTTGAGAAGCCGTCATTGGATATGGCGCTATGCCGGGCTCGTTGGCTTCTGGCCATGGATAATCTGGCGCCACCATCCCGATGGAGCCACTTTCGTAGGCAGTGCCGCTGTCGGGGCCGGTGGTACTACAGTTGCCGAGCAAAATCTTCCATGCTTCAGGACGAGTAGTGTAGTTGTCTAAGCCATTATATTCATCGCTCTTATTGGCGTCATAGATGTTCAAACCAACATGTCTGGATTGGTGGCCGCCGGCTGCATATTCCGACCATGTCGTTTGCATCGGGCGTTCCATGTCTTCGCCATATACATCATTATGAAGATTGGTGATTTCAATGCTAGCGGTGACTCGATCAATGACGCCGCTGTTAAAGCCGGAGATGACCGATGAACTCATAATGTTGAACGGGAACGAGAATGTAGACTTTGTGCTGGTATACCCGCCGCCCTCTTCGAATGCGCGGCCGGCTTGGACCTTAATAATTCTTTTGACTTTTTCGTTTGGTTTTCCACGATGTCGCCAGAAACTAGTTGACAACTCAAGTCTTTGGATCTTTACGAGATCTTGAATATCTGCAAACAAGACATTTAGCGGTACGTATACGCCGCCACTGGGCGCATTAACTGGTCCTGCAGGGGCGAGACTGTTATATGTAAACGCGATGTTCTTGCCTGAGTCAAAGTTAGTTCCACCTTTGATATTCCTATTAAAAGTTGCATCAAAGAAATATGTCTGATTTTGCTGCGAACGTAGATTTTGATTGTGGTGATACTTAACCCCGCCAACACTTGAAAGAGTTGGCATGCTCTTGCTTAAGTTTGGAGTACTCCAAATTACTTCTTTGAATGTCTGCCGTTGCGCATCGATGGTAGAATCGCCGGATGTTATTTCCGGAGATGATGTTTCTGCTCTCTTCTGCCAATACTCTGGCCTGACTTTGGCACTCCGAGGAGAAGATGGCAGTGGGCTTCGTGACGCGTCCCATGGCCATGCTGCCTCACCAACGCCGCGCATTGGAGGCTCTGGATCTGGGGAGCGGAACTCAATCGTCGGGAACTGTGTCTTATATTTGTTTCTCTCTAAGACGTGGCTTTCAACTGTGTTATACGAATCTTTTACAAAATCGGCTGAGGCTGGGACTAGCTGGCCGATTATAATCGCTAGCGCGTCATCAAACCATTTATAATATTCGGTAAACTTTTCGACGGTTCCGACGTCTTTGACCCGCTCAAAATATACTCTTCTCAAGTGCTCCATGGCCTTGTATTGCATACGATATCGATTGGCTGGGTGGCCAATCAAGTGATGGAAGTCTATTGCTCCCGCGAAAAAGTCTAATATTTCTTCTGTTACTGCTCCATATAGGCTCTTCTCAATAGTATAAATATAATTTGGAATCTGCTCGACTGAGCCAAATATCTCATCATCTGCGCTTCTTATTTGTACCATGTCAGAGCCGATGGCGCGCTCAGGATCTATAAACTTAAACTCATTAACGTTTTTTGTTCTTATCACGTTGGAGTCGTTTGTATAAAATCCCGATCCTTTTCCACTATGAAGGTGGCCACCAACGTTTCCAATCCAACCGACTGAAGATCTATTCTCGGCGGAACCAGAACTTAGATCTGTTACGTAAAAATTGCCACTGGCGTCCGACGACGTTACATTTCCGAAATACCAGTTAAGAGCCAATGTCTCATAGTTGTGCGTATTCTGTAGATTACTATCGAGCGCGGAAATATGTTCATAAGAACCTGAAATACCAAAGTTTTCGGAGTCGAAAAGGTGCTGATTTAAAGTTAAATTATCAATGTATTTTGTCCAATACTTCGCTGACGCGGCCAGTATATCTGATTTGTATACATTTGCGCCGGTTATATTCGTATTTCTGGCGCCGACATAAAGTCTCTTGGGTGCGCGGACAATGCTCTGGCCTACGGCCTTGGTAACCGAAGAAGACACTTCAAACTCATTCAATACGGTCCCAAGATTATTGTTTATTCCCCTAAACACAACATCGTAATTGTATACCTGGGAGCCACTGACTAGATCTGTAAAGCCATAGTTGCTTGGCTTGATTCTAACTGAGAAGTTCCAGTTACTGTCGTCGTACACATCGAAGAACATACTACTGGTTAGAGTTGGAAAATTGTGCGGGTCGGTAGACGATGTTAATACGAAATACGCATTCTTAGAATAAGATTCGTCTCTTACTGCGTATACTTGAAAGTTTGCCACATCTTGGGCGCCCGTAAGGAATGCCGTATCTGACGTCGAAGCTGTGTTGACCGTCTGAACACCGAAGAGGGATATATCCGAGAAGTCTCTCGGGAATGGATCTAGTTGCTTATAAAATCTTGGAAAAACCAACGACGCTTCAGCCGTAAATCCATACTTATCCTCATAGCCCGATGCATTGGTTCCGCTAATGTACCCTCTTGTTGAGCCTGTGTGAGGATCTGCTGCCTGATGAATGACTGCGGTAATCCCGTCGGATGTATTAAAGTTTGCGAAGGTCTTTCTTTTTAACGTCTGCTTGAGGCTATTTTTAAGTTCATATTGCTGATTGTTGGAATATACATTATACGTTACAAGATTATCGTTAAGATTAAAACACCTTAACGTGTTGCGAATTGCCTTCTCGGTCCCCTTTGCCTTATAAATACCGGCAAGGTTGTTGTATAAATTAGAGTATATCAGGTTTTTAGTTTCAACAAGATCATTTTGAAAATGCTCTTTATCAGTTCTGTTTTTAAATTTTTCTAAAATTGTCGAATCAACAAATATTTCTGGGGTATAAAGACCTAATGACTGCGGGAGATGTTGCGCAAACGGGAGGGCCTCGGCGGAAGCGCTAGTATAATTGAGGTGTTTGAAGGTTGGAATCCCGCCAATTTGTAAATATAATTTATCAAAATACGTACCAAGGATATGACACATCTTGTCTAAATCACTTTGATCTGATATCTCCATATCTTCGGTAATCCAAGAGGGAACCAGATTTCTAACAATGGCGCTATTGCGGGAATCATGGAAAGAGCCACTGGCCATTAGCCCTTCTTTTAATTCCGATACCCGGGGGTGAGTTGCCTGTATGATTGGATCTTCGTATTCTTTGGTTGCTGCCGAAGAGGACAATATAGCTGAGCCTGTATTTCTAGAAGTTGTTGTATAACCTGTCCAAACTCCATTGCAGAGGCGCCCACCATAATCCAGCACGACGCTATCGATGTCGCTATCTCCGGTGATACCCTCGTTAAACTTATAATACATCCCAAGTTCTGTATTCGAGATGTCTGTGTTGACACCGCCGCGAATTTGATCGAACCAGTATTTCCCAATTTGGGCTCCGTTGCGACGTACCTTCCAAAACCTGAACTCGTCAAGTGAGCCGCTTAATTTGCCGGCGCCGGCTGCTGCAGCACTACCAGAGGGTGACGTAACCAGCGCTCCTATGCGGGCGACCATATTCTTTGAGTTAAGTTCTCCTAGTTTTCCGCCGGTGTATGCGTTTGTGTCATTTAAATATCCATTAACATATAAATCAGTCTTAAAGTCTGACCCGGAGTTGTACATTGTAATTGCATAGTGGCGCCAAGAAGAGAAATCTCCAGAAGAAAGATCTTGACCTATTGAAGAAGTAAAGCACATCTGAGCAGAAGCTGACACAGTGCCAGACTGTGCTGTGACTAGAATAGGGTTCCCTGATCCGGCGCCGCCAGTTAGTTCAATGGTAATGCGACCATAACCTGCGCTGGTTGTGACCTCGTTGTTCCACATGTCGAAAACAACCTGCTTGTGTGTTTCAGTTGTTCCCAATGAGCCCGTCTTTAACCAAAACTCTACTGTGACCCCTGTATCAAAGTCGCTCTTAAGGTTGGACTCTCTGGTTCCCTTGCCATAATCTGAACGAAGGCCGGCAGTATCATATATGCTTTCGTCATAAATATTGTTGCTCTGAAATTTGCTTGACAGCGGATCAGGTTCCATGTCCTTTAACTTTGTTAGGGACGTTGAAATATTTGGACCACCGTAAAAAGTAATATACTCGACTGTCTCCGGCAAGCCATATCCATTAGTTGTCATGGGGCCCGACCGAGTACCCCAGCCACCGGTGCAGAAAGTTATATATCCGTTCGTACGAGGATACATCTTGTTGAAAATGTGCTTTTCAATCGGCAATGACCTGTTATAGAACTCATTAAGTTCGGCATCCGAGCCATCATAGGGGTAATAGTCTAGAATCCTCTCTACTGCTGATTTATAATAGAGATAAGCAGAACCAAACTTTGCAAAATTATCCGGGTCTGCATAATCTACTTGAGGCAGGTGGGTATCCTGTCGGATCCTTAGCTGCTTAAGATTCTTGGAAGATTCAATTTCCTTAAATGCTTCTTTTTGCTCTTGATCTGTTAAATACTGTCTAGATTTATCAGATCCATCAAAAAATTTCTTAATACTCATTCTCTATCACTCTAAACTTGAAAGCCTTATCTTGTTCGATCCATGAATTTAAATCCGGCTCATAAAACGCAAATTTAAACGCGTATTCATATCCTGCCTCTAGCATATTCATCTTTAAATCAAAATAATTGCCGGAGATGTCATAAGAAAGTCTCGTTTGAAGGTCGGAACCGGTTCCATACGCAATCGCCTCTTGGCCATCTATCATCCGAATAACCCGATAAGAAGCGCTAATAATTGATGTTGAGGCTACATCTTCGTTTGCCTTTGTGTATACGGTTGGGCTCCAGTACTTGTTGCGAACAAACAAATTAAACCTAGCCGTTTCCGTAGTTTTATATTTGTTTTTTAAATTTGTTATGTTAATGAAATATACCGGCTCTCTCGTATCGACTTGTGCCGTTAGCACTTGCGGCGAGATCGATCCTGTGAAAAGTTGTCCCGTTTTTGAATACGAACCAGTCCACCATATGTCATATAAGGTCGGGATTGGTGTAACAGCAGAGGTTATGGCGACAGATGCAGAATAAATGCCTGTCGAGACCCACCCTCCTGTTATGGCATATGTGCCATCGTATAATATTAACCTAGAGCCGGAAGGTGTTGTATTTTTGGTCGATCCAGAGTGCATGCTCACCATAATGGAGCCTGTAGTTCCGACACTTGGTATGTCTCTTAGTTTGCCGCGCACATAGTTGTATAGATAAAGGGTGTTTAAGTTATCTGCGGCCGGTGCCAACGAGCTACTGTAATAAAAGTTGCCCCTGTCGTCTAGCTTTGGAGTTGCCCAGCGGGCTTCGATACAGGGGCGTTTAAAGAAATATTGGGAACCTCGTGCGAAAAACCTCTTAGTGTAGTATGATTTAAGCGCTCCGCCGGTATTATTAAGGGTAATCCCGTCCGTGGGATCTTCATAGTATCCTTCGTATGAGGATGAAAACATAATCCCTACACCGTAATTCCCCAGATCGTCTGCAACCCAGTGTTCCACCAACCCGGTAATGTCAATCTCCAAGTCTTCTAGGCCTGTGGAGAAATCTTGCGTGTAGACTGGCGGATTTCCAGAGGCATCCCACTGATCTGAGGCGGTCAAATAATCGCCTCCGATGTGTGTCCACGCTACTGTCTTTGATGCGCGCATCCAGTTTGAGCCTATATTTCCCTTGGTTTTATCTTTATAATTATCAAGATCGAGGCCGACGCCTTCTTCCCACGAGCGCGAAACAGCCTGCACAATCAGAGAATAATTCTCCGGAACCGTTCGTGAATGAGGCGCATTGTGCAATCTCAAATAAAACTTAACACTTCCAGATGTCGGTAGAACACCAGCGGTTCGATCAGAAGAAATCTCACTTGTAGGAAATTTAATCAATATCCTAGAAAGCTCTTGAGAAGCCAAAGCCAGCGAACTGCTTGGAGTCTGGCGCCCATAAATAGAGAAGGTCTCTAAAATATCGGACATACCCATATTCGAGCCTGTCCCTCTTGTAGATAAGTTCCCCTGATAAGCGCTAGCTATAGTGTTATCGGCACTGCCTGTATATCTTCTTAAGCCCATTATCTAATCTTCCCAATGATATCTACCTCTGGATATTTAATCTCAAATATTGCATTATACGGAACAACTATGTAGGAACCATCGGGAGATAAATTATCGTTTATGTTTATTGCCGATGACGAATAGCTGCCAGCTGTCTTGGGATTAACCTTGACTTTTGATACGTCCAATACGCCATCTACCTTTTTCAATACTTCGTATATTTGACTAATGTACAATGGCTCTCCAATAAAGAATGGCTCCTTATAATGATCCTTAAGCGCGTCTATGCACTTATCCAAAACCTCGTATTTATCACTAGCCTGTTGTGGCTTAACAATAAACTCAACTCCAAAGTTAAGGATGTAAGGATCCAAAATATCGACTGTATCATTAATCATTCTATACTGATTTATCCATGTTTTTAAGTTATTTTTTATTACTGTGTTGGCAACAGTCAGTTTACCGGTAATATCTTCAGAGAGAATGTACATATTTAAATTTCTCTTTTGTGAGTCTGCGTCCTTTTGAACCGACACTCTTTTAATGGCCCCAAACTTTGCCGGCATTCTATAACACAGGTTTTCATAGTCTGCCTGGGTTACTGCTCTGTTTTGTGTCGGAAACGTGTCATAAACTCTTTGTTTAATTTCAGAAGTAGACGGGAGCGTAACATCTCCAATAATGGGTTCTTCATTCGTAATCTCTAAGGAACCCATTATTTCACTAACTTTAACTGCGCTCAGTTGTTGTCTATCGGTGAATTCAAAACTGGTCGAACCGACGGTATTGAGTCCTCCGACCCCAATATTTGAATTTGTCGGGTTTGTTGTCCTATACGTTATAGTCAAAGTAGTATTTGCGGGAACGATACCAAATGATTCATTCTGAGATAATCTCGTTGGATCGAATGTCGTGTCGGTCACATACGTCTTTCCAAATACATTCATTGCTACATTTTGTGGGTTCGCCACCACGTTGGAATCGCCTAGCTTGCCACTACCAAATTGAAGTGTAATCTGATCGCGATCTTGCTGCAATATAAATTTCCTGGAGACCAAAAATGGCTTTATGATGGAGGGGACATTGTCGTTTTTATAGTTGGGGTTGGTTATTTCTTTAAAAATCATATCTTGCGCCAAATAATCGACTTCAAAATATTGATTCCCCTCTGAATCGAATACTGAAAGGACCTCTGAGACGTTACCTGTGGAAAGGGTGGTTCTATAAAATGGCACATAGGCTCCTACCTCTACAGTCTCTTGATCTAACTGGCCAGAGACAACAGTACCATATGTTTTTACAGCGTAGTGGGTGGGGGCGCCGGTGGTCGGATCCACTCTTGCTGCAACTGTTAGATTTCTAGGATCTGAGAAGTCGACATTCTCTGTAATCATGAACAAGAGGCCGGTTGTGCTGCTGAAGGAGCTTCCCCTTTTTAATATCGGCATGTAGGCAGGATCGGGGCCTAGGCCGGTGCTAGACGCTGGTATGAGCAAAAACATTCCTATAGAGCCGAATGTCGAAGGTCGACCAGTGAACTTGTAGCCCAAAGAGCGGCCGTGTCGCACAACGTTTCCAAACTGAAATGCAGTGTCGAGGAAGCTCTCATTAACGTTATAGTCTATGTAAAACGAAAGCTGGTCGCCGATATAGGCCACCGCATCTAGCATCATAGCTCCAAAAGAGGCCTCGCTGAAATCTTGGAAGGTATCTGGATAAAATCTTTCTGCAATCTGGAGCAAGTCCGCTCTGATCGACTCGAATTCGCGATGAGTGTAATCAATCGGTATTAATTTTTTCTGTTGTTTGGGCATTAAAAAAACCTCACTTTAAATAGTGAACTCTAACAAATCTTCGACATTTAAACTTGGAATTGAGTATTGTATATTTATATGAAGTTTGTTATAGTTTATCTGATCTTCCGCAAAATTAACCTCTTTGAGCGTGATGACTGGCAAGTAGATACTTATTTGTTCGAGTATTTTACTCTCAATATTGTTGAAGGTCTGCGTCGAGAAGGTGTCGAAAATATAGGTTTGAATTCCAACACCAAAATTGGGCTCCATCACCCTTTCTCCGGGGTGGGTTAGCAAGAGCATTTTAAAATTTTGTTTTATGAGTGTTCTAAAATCTTTGATCATCTCGAAACCATCACCAGAATCTTTAGTGATTGGCAGTTTAACTGATAGTGATGCCATTTTTTTAATCCCTCATTATAAATATCGCTAATCTTTCTTTTTGCACAGTTCGCCATTCTCATTAAAGGGATTAGATCTGACTCTGTTTCTTTTCCACCATGGTAAAAAGGCTTTTCCGGGGCTAATCCTGAACTTTTCTTTCAACTGTTGCATGTAACTAAGCGCAAGGTTGTCCATTTCTTTCTCGGTACCGCCGAAATCTCGACTTCTGTAGTGTACTTGAAATATTCTCTTCAATTGTTTCGCGGTTTTTCTCAGAGTAAGTTGATCCCATTCGTCATATTTCTCAACAAATAGCGATGGCCAAAAACCATGGCGGTCGTTTTCAGCAACCCAGCCGGGAGTATGTTCCATTGTGGCGCCTTCGACGATTGCGATATCATCTTCAACTTCCTTGCCCCACCAGTTCTCGCCCTCTACAGTGATTGAGCCCCAATCTAAATCGGCGTATGTTCCGGGCTTTTTAAGCGCGCTGGTTGTTGAGTAGGGGCCATATTCATTGGCATCGTGGAACAAGTCTCCGAAGCTGGCGCCGGCGTCGGCGGTTACCTCTCCGATAGAAGGCAAGAATCCTACATCTTGATATATCGCCATTATGGCCAAAACCTTCTTAAGAGAAAATGCGTAATTTGTAACAAGCTTAAACTTCTGATCTTCCTTGAGTAACTGAATCAAACAATACAATAATTTGCTATCTGCTTCAATAGCAGCAAAAGTATTCACGGGAACATCTAGAGCATCGATCTCTACTCTGGTTATTTCGGTATTGGCGCCCCACCCAAAAAATAATCCATACCTAACACCTAGTTCGCCTCTCAATGGTGCACCAGCAAGCACGTTTCCTTCGCTATCTTTGTTTAGTTTCAATGTTCCAGGGAAGCTTTGAGATATCAGCCCTCCGCCGGCGGCTCGGACGGCATTTACTCCGCTCTCCATGTTGTAATACGCACCATCGACCTTGATATACTTATACAACGTAAATGGTTTCTCCTTAGTGGTGCTGGCGCCATCGGGTCCATCTGGTACGTCTCCAAGGGGAGTGAATACCGATTCGTAGTTCTTCTTCTTTTTGGCCGGCGGGACAGGCTCTTCGTCTACTGGGGCATCGATCTCGGTCACGATCTCGGTTCCAATTATGATCTTGTTGGCAAACGCCCTTAACTGTTCTGTATTGTCTTCAAGTTCTTCCCCTACAAAGTACTCATCCATGCCAGTCTCTTCGCTCGTGGTGCCATGGTAATAGCCGACATAATCGCTGCCGTCTGTGACTGAGTACTCGCCCCCGTGCGTATAAAATGGGCCGGGCCACGTGACCAAAGGCGGACTTACTGGTTCGCCGGTTTCATCGTCAACAACAATAGAAACTTCTGGGTATTCGATCCCGGGCAGCGGCGATTCCGTCCAGGCCATATCTCCCGCATCATCAGTTGCTGAACTTGGCAACCCAACAACCTCTTCTACCAAAGTTCCCTCAAGGGTTAGGCCGAGTTCTTCGGTGCCGGCACAAAAAGTAGTCATATAGTAGTAATCCAGATCGGTGATATCCGGGGTCATATCCAATGCCTTAAGGTTGCCAATAAGCTTTTGGGAGGTTATAGACAGCTGTTCGTTAACTAACTCTTTTAGAACTAGTTTGGCATCTTCCTGCGTTCTGTAAATCGAATCCAGATTTTTCTCTTCGCGGAAATTCTTAAGACTATTGAAAAATCCAGTTTCACCAGACATCTTTGCATCCCAGAGATCTTCGCCGTATGCATAGTCAAAACTCTCTTGTAAATTGTTAAGCCTAGTGAGGGCGTCTTTTACGTTTTTTGGAACATTGGCGCCATCAACACCAAATTCTTCATTATCAACTCTACGACCATATGTCTGTACTGCCTGCTCTAAGAATGCATACCAAAATTCATTGTCTGTAAACGGGCTCAAGAAATCGGCGCCGGCATTACGAAAGGTATCTTCCATGCACTCAACAATGTAGGCAGAATAAATATTACTGTAGTTTGTCGGAAAGACCGGTGCAAACTTTGTGAAGATCGGAAGGCCTTTGAGGAAGTGAACGCCGGCGAATACTCTGATGCCGGCAGAGATGAGGCCTTCTATTGTCGCCTTAGACATTCTTGCCAATATTCTATTGTATGGAACCTCGACCACACAATCTGGGGATCCCTTAAGGCGACTGTCTTCTGGAATTTTGGGATACGAATTGGATATCTTATCGGATATATCTTTAAAGTCGATAACGTCTGTTGTTTTTGGGCTGCAAGGGCTCAACTCGGGGAACATGACATCCACAATACCTGCCCACCCTTCTGATTTGTGGGGCTTAACATATACCGGGGGATTCATGTATGTGCCACCGTACTTTCCAGGATCTAGATAAAATACTCTTGTTTTCTCGGGATGTGTGCCGCGGCGTTTGTTCAACCACTGGTTTCTACTCCACCCCAAGGCGGCATCGTCATTGGATATTGGCCGAGTGCCGTCTCTGTTTCCATCGCTATTATAATTTGCAACTTCTAGCATATAATAGTCGACGCCACTTTTATTCTTCTTTGGGGTTTTGGGATTAGAGCCGCCGGCATTCTTAAATTTGGGTGGAGCAAGATAGTCAAAATCCGACATATCCAAATCATCAAACTGGGCCCCGTAGCGCCAAGCTTTTTTGTTATTGGCTATCTCACTGCAAATCTTCTTAAACTGTTGCTGCATAAAGTCGTCGTATGCGCTCTTAATAGATTCTTTTGAGTGTTGGCCCTTAAATAAGTCATACAACATATTAACTTGCGGAGGATAGGGAGTTTGTCTTAAAAAGCACTCGCTTAGGCTGGGGAAATCTTCTATTGTGAGCCCTTCGGAGCCAGGATCATATAATGAATCTAGGCCGTCATCAACAGCAAGAAACTCATATTTTCTAGACTTTAAAATCTTAGGATCTGGTGGGTCTTCGGACTTGCCGCGGGCGTTGCCGGCATTGACTTCTTGGAGTTTTTCATATCCATCTTTCATCGCGGCAGCCATATTGTAGAGATCTGTAATATAGATCCTCACATTATCGTCGGGACGGTTGGCATATCCTCCCTCTGGAGTTTCAAGCATGTCCGAAAAATATGCATTTACATTAAATCCATAGCTCCACGAGGACTGACCCCCGTTTTGGCCCATTCGATATCCTTTCGCATTGTCTTTAAACTCCAATTTTATATCAGGATCATCTTTGCGGGGCTTTTTGATAAACCACATTCGCTCTTTGTCCCATTGTGGGGCAGTCTTTACGTTGTACCCCATATCTGGAATTTCCGTTAAGTTTATATCACATATGAACAAGCCGCAGAAGCCTAAGTCCGAAAAACTAATAGGCCATTTAGCGGTACCGCGAGGGGAGTTGGTGCTAATAAAGTTCACACTATCCCCAAGATCTTTCCCAATATTACGGAATCCCATATCGTTTAGTTCTTGAGACTTCTCGCCGCCGGCGGCTTCATATTGATACATGAGCCATTCTCCGACGTATTGAGGGTATGCCCCTTCTTGCTTGGCTAAACTAGAGAAACTGACACCCATTGCAGATTCTGGGTCAGCCTTGGTTGCCTTTTTAATCCATTCGTTATCAACATCAGTATAGAAATCAACATAGTTTTTGTCATTAAACGATTTTCTCTGGTGAACCGTGAAGGGGTTGCCCATAGTGTCGGACAATACCATATTTATGAATCCCCATCCAGAGTCTCCGCCGGAGAACAGGCCGCCGTTACCAAGCATATCAGTACAAAAGGCAAGGTGAATTTTCTTCATTTCGCCATCCATCGCGTTTGCAGCTTCTTCGATAAACTCATCGGGCTCATATGGCATCATACCATTGTTACAACCCGGATCCCCCACAATGGGAGGCATCTGATCTGCGATGGCGGGCCCGATTCCATTTTGCATCAGCGCGGCGACTTCATCTAGATCGTCCATCATTGTGCCGCGCCAATTCTCAAACATGGTGTCGCACTGCTCTGGTGTGGCGCGGCCTTCTAATAACTGGCACCTTAAGTCCTTAAATGATTCTAATTGCTCGGGCGTGGCACACAGTGTGGGATTTGCCGGAGTCTCATCGTTGGGACCCAGCTTGTCCAAGGCGTCTCTCATTTCATCTCTCATCTCGGCTGGAATCAGATTGCCAACGTTAGAGAAGAATCGCCCAATCGATTGCGGGGTCGGGAGCGCATCGCGGTAATCTGGATATCCATTTTCAACAATTTGATCGCCTAGGCGCAGGAAAGTTTCTGAAGGCTCTCCCAACATGGCACTAACCAGTTCTGCTTGAGTGGTTGCAGATGAGAGGTCTTCTGCGAATGTCAGTGCCCTGTCGGGATCTGCTAGCGCCTGACCGCCGACACCAAGATCTGCCACAAGCTGTGTAACAACGTTATCCATTTCATCGTCTGACATGTCTTCGCCGCAAATCGCGTCTCTGAGTACATTGCTGAACTTCTTCTTTCCAGTAAGAATTCCGGGGAGTGACCCTGCCACAGCACCAGTAACTTCAAGAGCCTTGCAGATCGCGGATCCGATTAGTTCGCAAATCTTAACAATAATTCTTATGATTGTCCGAATAATCAGCTGCAAGATTAATCTCTTGAAAAGCTCCCACAATAACCCCATGATATCCATCAGCTTAGGCCACCATATAAATGGATTTTCGAGCCTAGGTAGTGTTATTTCATTCAAGTTCCTACAGAATGGAAGAGTTAAACTCTTCAAGAAATCGTCGAGACCTGGATTGAAGAGTGGAGGCCTTGGGCAATCTAATGTTGAGAGAAGCATTGAAATGATCTGGGCTCCAGGGAAATCATTTAGTTTATCCAGAAGCATCAGATAGTTCTCTGAATATATATCCAAAAGAGCCATTACGTATGCTTCCATAATCACATTTGGATCTAGTTCGTCTTTTGCGACCGCTCCGACGTCTAATTTCTGCGCTAGCGACCTTCGTGATGTCGTCGGATCCTCTGATGAGGTGGTCGCAGATTTGCCGCGACCACCACCGGAGCCAGCAGTCATTTGGCCCATACCGTTGTCTCGCAAAGTCTTTTTCTGTGCTTCTATAACTTTTGGGTTCTTCCATGGTGGCACAATCTTAGTTTTTCCAATGAACTTTCCTTCCTTATCCCCCTTAGCCACTTTGGATTCTGCACCTGCTTGTCCTTGGGCATCTGTATATTTCTCTGTGAGTCCTTCAAGGCCTTCCTTGGTCGTGAGCTTTTTCTGTACCATTTCTCCGAGCTTCGCTTGCTGATCCGGCGGGAGACCTACGAACAGAGATCCAAAATCTTCTATTGACATAGCCTGCAGGGCATTCTTTAGAAGGATGGCTAGCGCCTCTTCCAGACTCATACCTTTTGTTAGGCACTCTACGGCGGCCAATAACAAATCGAATAGGCCGCAAACTTTTATTCTTTCAAATCCGTTTGCCCATATATCGTCCATCATCTGAATCGGGGAGCCGCTTCTAAACATAAGCATTCTCATGCAAAAATGTGCAAAGATTTGATCGCGAGGATCGACTTCTTTATAGGCACCCATCATGGCGGCGCCCCACATCGTACTTTTATCCGCCTTTATATCATCAATCACCTGTTCGGAAACACCAAAGTTCATTCCAATTTCAGCCTGATCTGCGGCATTTTCGGTTGGATCATATCTACACAAGTTTTTGTGGAACGCATAGGCAATCGCGTCTCCGATGCTGAATACATCGTCCATAATATCTTGGCCAAGTTGCTTGGCCTCATTAGCTAGTGCGTTAGCAATACACCCTGGAATGCTTTCTTTTTCGCTCGGCATGATTTGGCCGGCGCCCGGGCCGGTGGAATGTATTTCTGGGTATGTGTGCTCCTTTAAGACTTCTAACCATGGGCGCTCGACGCGAGCAGAAAACTCTTTGGCAAGCTCGCTTAATTTGAAAAAGAACGCTACTGCGGTCGGATTTTTCCAAGCATTGCGAGTTGTCAAGGCTCTTATCCTGCTCTTCCCAAAATAAATCGGTCTTTCGTTACATCGGTCAGTCCACACTTTAATGCTCTTAAGTTTATACTTCCCAGTTGCTTTAAGCTCTATTTTTTCTACGGTCTCGGTGAACCAATGTGGGAATCCAGTATTTGGAATATTTAAATCTTGCGTATTAAGCCAATCATCCAACTCTGAGAGGCATTGCGCAATATATGAGTTATTATCCCATGGCAAATAATCTGCATAGTCTTCTAAGTTGAATATTCTACCATCTTCATGAACGAGGTTCGCCCCCTCCATCGTGCGATATACCTTAAGATATCTTGAATATAGATAAAGGCCTTTTCGAGTTTTGATACAATCCATGACCAAATCGCCAACTTCATATGTGACTGTTACATCTCCCGGTTCCGGCTCTTCCTCTTCTGGTGGTTGCGCCTCGGGTATCGCTTCATATACTTCAAATGGTACTGAATATAACAATTGAACATACGAACCCGGATTTGGTTCAAGCCAATATTCTGTTTTTTCGATGGCGTTTTTAACTTTCTCAATCGATTCGTCTGAGGTATCTTTTCCTCCCCAATCTAAAAGGGCGCGAATGCAGCCCGGACGCGGCTCTCCAGGGTCGACTGGGTGATCAACGAGCCACTGTGGGTCAAGGGTGTTGTAAACATCTTGATACCAGTCGAGCATATAGTGTTCCCAAATTTTTTCAAGTCTGGCAGCTGCATCTTCTTCGGATATGCCGTCATAACCCAGTATTGTCTCTTTCGTTAAAAATGAAACTTGATATTTACATAATTTTTCATTTAAATACGGTTCCGCCTGAGTTAGATTTTTCCAACGGGGAACTGTCGCTTGAGGATTGGGGGAGCACGGCAGGCAAGCATTGACTCTTGGTACAGCCGGATCCGGACACACATCGGGCAGCATGTCTCCATTCTTATCCTGCCATTTAAAAAATTTAGATTCAGATTCAGCCATAATTTATTCTCTTAGGTGGTTTTAACATTTCTACTCCAGAGGCACTTATAGCCGCCGGCAGTTAGGTAATTTACTCTCCATGTAACCAACTCAGTGCGCAAGTGATATAAAGAAGTTTTACCTTTCAAGATTGACGATAATGTTGCATAGGTTGCCATACCACTTAAAAGAGGTTTAGCGGTACCAATTGCTACCCACATCTGTTCTGCAATCGATGCTACTGCCATGGTTGCCATCATTGTCATTTCTAGATGATCGCACAACTCTCCGAGGGCATCGCGGGTGTTTCCACCTTTAGCTATCCCTTGAAGACCTCTAATCCTCTCTTTCGGATTAAACAGGCCTCCCCACACAACCTGATCGTTTATTTTGTTTCCTGCAATAAACTCGATGTTTGGCGCAGGTTGGGAGATTTTCTTGCCTAGCGATGTTGGTTCGCCGCCGGGCTGGTGTTTGACATCTTGCATGCCGCCGGTGATTAATTTGACACTTTCGCGACCGATGATTCTTACTGCATCCGCCTTTACTCCAATTCCTGAGCGCGCCTTCGATGGGGGAGAATTTCCTTGCGCAATACCAAAGTTGTGATCAATGTTGGTCATTTGACTAATATGGATTCGGGCCGCATCCGAAGAAAAGTCTGGGTTAACATACGCCACTTGACCTTTTGACTGTCTCGGTCCTTTACCCTTCCTGGCGGTGGCCAAGCGCCCAACAACTAAATCAATAGATGCGGCCTTACAGCCGCTGAACGCTCCGTAACCAGAACGTATAGAGTTTGGTCTATCGGTACCAAGAACAATAAAAGCGCCATTAGCAGTTAATACGGTTTCGTTTGCCGCCTTAAGATAACTAACGCGCCCTGTGGGGCCTGCTTGATTGCCGCACTGCACAATTGAATGGAATAAGCCGGATTTTGGGGGAAGCTTTTGTGCTTTTCCTACGGCACGCGTGCCGGGGCGGAAATTCCCCATCGCGTCGGCGCCGCCAGAGCCCTGGCCCTCAATCTTGCCTTCTGAAATTTTACGTCTGTCGTCTGCCATATGATTTCCTGTTACACTACTAAATATTATAGTTTATAATTATGACTTGTTTAAATTATAAGGTTTTTTTATGCGTTTTGCCATTTAGTTAATGAGGCCTCGAATGAACTCTTTGGGGCGCGGGGTCTTTTTTTATATGACATGCTTGTTATGACTCCTGAACTTCGCCATCTGGTAGCGTGCGCCACTTTCCTGCTGCCTTATCAGTCCATTCCCAAGCGGTGCCCAAATTACTTTCGTTATATTCGATTTCCGCTGAATCCTGAGTGTTCCCTGTCATTGCGCCGGGCGTTCCGCTAGCGCCGCACGGAAAATGTTTATTAATTAAATTGGCGCGTCGGGTTTTGTGTTCTGACATATTAGCGTACGCAGTCAATGTTTTTTCAGCATCCCAGCCATTCTTGGCGGCCAACTTTTTAAAGCCGCCCGTACCCAGACTATTGGCGATTCCCGAAGCAATTGAAAATTGACGGGCAGTGACCCAGCCATTGCTTTTGGCTGCAGCGGACGATTTTTCACCTTTAGATTTAAACCATAGTTTAGTTTGTATTGCTTTTGATTCCGGATCTTTTACGAAGGACAACATCCCCTGTTTCCACCAGTCTGTGGCATAACACCCCGTACCGTTGTCATTTTTTCCAGAGGGGGTAGTTCCTGTACATTTTCCATTTTTTCTTGACTTGTGAAATGCCAATACCTCTTTTACAGATTTGCCAAAATGTTTTTGAGCCTGTGCATCTCCCATGGCTTCAACAAACCCGTCTAAGCCGCCGGCAGCATAGTGTGCAATCCCGACTGAGCCCCCATCCAAAGGGATCACATCAGTATAATTTTTAGATTTACCCGAATTCGCAACAACAAGCCAAAGAGTGTTTTCCATCCAGCTATCTGGGGCCGGCGTTGTGTCCTTGCAAGGACCCCCTCCTCCATAGGTTCCCGTAGAGCCGCCGCCCATATCATATGCTCCTGCGACCCTCGGCGGCGGGCCTCCCCATTCGCCAACTAATCCAACAAGCGAGGCGCATTCGGTGCCCGCGGTGTTTACTGGGCTTTCTACACTTAGGGTATTTATAAATCTGCCATATTCTAGATTGTAAGCCTGATCGGTTCTCTCTAATTCAACTGAAACAATATCTCCGCGAGTTACTGGTTGACCTTCTATAATATTTGTGCTAATAAATGTTGTATGCATTGCAATAATTCTATATGTCATATTCTCATCTTTCGAATATGATGGATCACACGGATCAGGAAGAAATGCGTGTGGAGAGCTTTCACCTATGATGCGCGCTTTAAACGCATATCTTTTATTTCCGTCGTTTCCCGTAGAACCACCGTCAAGAGCCATAAGCTGATTTGAAGAAAGTGGAAACATATCAGTTAGGGCCCTGGCCCTAAAAACCGTTTTGCCGCTATATGTGTCGTATGCCATTCCTTTGCGAAATGACTTACCATATAGATCAAGCGAGCCTTGTCTATCTGTAAATAGTGTCCAGTCGTGCTTCTCTCTGTTTGACATACTTATCAGACCCCCTCTTCCCAGTCGCTTCCATCAGTACGAGGCTCGCCATCAGGTAACTCACGCCACGTGGGGGGCGATGCATTTTCATCGATCCACTCCCATTTGGTACCTTCGTTGCTTTCATCGAGCACCGGTGCGACCACAGCGACAGCGTCACCGGCGACGTCGCTGGTGCCACATTTGGTGCCGCCGGATGTGTTCTGCATTAGATAGGCCATCGGATCAATCTTACCCCCTGATTCGGTATTTGGGGCGCCGCGGAAATGCACCTGCATGTGTAGGTGAGGACCGCTGCTATTTCCAGTGCTGCCTACTTGTCCAATCTGCTGGCCGGCTTTTACTGTGGCGCCTGGTTTGAGGCCGGCGGCGTACGCGGTCATATGAGCATAATAGGTTTCTATGGGGTGGCCGCCGGGGGACTTAGCCGTGTGTAGAAGTTTTATCCAGTTGCCCATCAGTTTGCCGCAGTTACAGGGAGATTGTTTCCCTTTGCCCGGGCCGCATTTCCCTCGCGGGGCTTCTGGGCATACCTTGTCGTTCATGCCTTTTACGGTGCCGTCTGCGATTGCATATATCGGGGTACCCTTCTTGGCGCCGATGTCAACTGCGTGGTGGCCCGACTCGCGAGAACCGAAGGGGCTTGTTATTTTAAACTCAGCTGCCGGTACCGGAGAAGTCAGATTCTCTCCTGTTTTCAAATCAGCCCTGCCAATCCAATCTGGATGCGCGCCGTTATTAGCTGCCCATTTGGCATGTGACGACCTGGGAACCTTAATCCCGCAGGCGCCCTGAACGGTGCTCATACCGCCGGGGAGCATGCTCGCCACGGTGCCGGCTGGAGCAGGAGGTGGGCCGCCCCATTCGCCTACGAGGCCCACCAAATTGGCGCATGCGGTGCCCTCTGTCGCGACTGGGTTTTCTACAGACGATAGTGAAACATGCCGACCATATTCCAAATTATATGAGTAGTCGCTTTTGTCTAGTTCCACATATATAATGTCACCACGCGTTACGCTGTCGCCGCCGTTTGCCACTGTTGCAATAAAAGTCGTATGCATTGCAATAACTCTATAAACGGCCTCATCGTTCACCAAAGAATCGGCCGGATCACAGGGGTTGGGTAGGAATGAGTGTGGAGAGTTCTCTCCGATTATTCTACCTTTATAGGCATATCTTTGATTCGCATTATCACCGCCGCCCGTACTGCCGCCATCAAGAGCCATGGCCTGATTAGAGTTTAATGGGAACATATCTGTCAACGCAACTGCTTTAAACTGTGTTGCCGCATTATATGAATCACCTATGAGACTTTTGCGCACAGTATTGCCATAGATGTCCATTGCGCCGGCGCCATCAGTAAAAGTTGACCAATCATATTTTCCTTGACTCATCTATATGTCCCCCCCCATCTTTCCTTCCGGCTCAAGCTCTTCCTGCCCTTCGTTGGATGCAAGGGCTTCAGTACTGTCATCCTTATAACAGCCGGCTTTCCAAGTATGGGTTTTTGATTCTCCGGCTTCATACCAAGTTTGTCCCTCTGGGCACTTCTGATCCTCTGGTACGCCAGCAGCGATGGTCGCCTCGGCGCCGGTAACTCCTATAACTTCTATGTTGTCCTTAAAATCGAGTGGCCAGTTTAAAACGGAGAGGCCTTTTGTTGCTGGGTTGTTGTCATAATAGTGAGCCTTACATTTTTTCTTTAAGTCTTGATGCGCTGTGATATCTTCGGGTGAATTACCCTCCCAGTGCACATAATCATCATCTCCAACATTCTTTAGTTGCAAATTGTTAGCTTTTATTATCGGCCTAAGAATCCTTTGGACACAGCCGTTGCTCTCCTTACATATGCTTCCGTTTGCTTGCTTAAAGACCACATCGACGGCAAAGCCATATTGATGTTTAGAGTTGCAAGGGGAGCAGGGTCTCATCGCACCAAAACACTTTGGCCACTTCTTAAGAACCCATTGATGTTTGGGGCTGCGTCTGACAGAAGTTATTCTGACTTTTAGGCCGGCGTCTTGGGCGGCACCAAAAAACTTCTGGAATCTGCCTCGGATTCGAGGATCAAGTGCCGACAAACTCTTAGAAAATCTAAAAAACGGTGGCGTCATGATGTTACCATACATCGAGCACTTCTTTCCTTCGGTCATGGCGCCAGCATCATCGGTGATTGCATACGAACCACCGCCAGAGGTCCACGTAGCTCCGCCGGCTGTGGTAGGAAAGGGCTCGTGTGTTATTTCACCAAACAAATCAATCAAAGATGCACAATGTTCCCCTTTGGTGCCAGACGGATCTTCAACGGACAAAAGCTCCTCAAAGGCCCCATATTCTAAATTATATGATTGGTTTGAGCGCTTCAACCTAACTAGAACAATATCGCCACGAGTAACGGGGATGTCTACTGTCGTTGATGTCGAGACAAACATTGTATGCATTACTATTAGCTTATATACATAATCTAAGTCGTCTGCAAATGCTGGATCGCAAGGGTCTGGTATAAACGAATGAACTGAGTTATCGCCAATAATTCTTGCACGAAAAGCGGAGCGCTGATTGGCGCCTCCGCCGCCATCGCCACCTGTGGAGCCACCATCAATAGCCATAGATTGATTGGCTGTCAGCTTGAAAGAATCTGTCAAGGCTACTGCTTTGAAAAGAGTCTTGTCTGCGTATTTTTCGCCGGCAACGCCGTACCGAAGCATGTTTCCAAATAAATCTAATGAAGAATTCTTATCTGACCATAGAGACCAATCATGTATTTCTCTATTCGACACCTTCTAATTCTCCAGGGCCCTGGATTAAATCAAAAAGTTGGCTTTTATCTTCATCAGAAAGTTCCACAGAAACACTTTGGTTTTTCTGCTGCAATGAGATAATCTTTACCAGTTGTTCGTTAGAGCGCTGCATTGTCTCAACATGTTTGGCAGCAACGGGGCTTAGGCTCCTATTTTGTTCTGCGTCCTTGGCGATCTGATTTGCTATTTCATTTAAAAATTCTTGGGCGGACCTACGATCATTTCTTATGTTTTCGAGGGCCTCTTCGATTAGGTTGTTTAAATTGTTTTTATTCATAAATCGCCACTTTCCCAATCCTGTTTGAAAAACGAATACTTCTTTCGAAATTTCTTAAGAGAGTTAACGATCTGCTTTGTATTCAAACCGGTGATTTCTCTCAGGTATAGGTAAATAGCTTTTTTGTTGAAAATTTCAATGTCTTCTTTTGATTCAAAGAGAACTAATATCGCCTTATAAACTTTTAAATCATTTTCTTTCATTTGGGTCGAGTCCCAAGATTTTAATTCTTCATAAAATAATTTCCAAAACTCTTCTTCTTCTCTGTTGGAAACATAGGACTCTGTAGTTGATAGGAACTCTTCCTCGTAGGACTTCGATATATTATCAAAGTTTATCTCTCGCCGATTTCGTTTCTGCTGTTTCTTTACTTTGTGGATAAACCAATTTTTTGTAATGACTGAAAAATAAGAAAAGGCTTTGGCGCCTTTAGATGGATCAAACTTATCTAAAATGGTCATCAACCAAATTTTACATTCATCACGGAGAGAATCACAATTTGGAAGATTGGTGAATTTGTATGTAAAAACAATCTTATCAACCATTTCGCCAAAGGCCGGCTGGATCCATTCTGCATATAATCTTGTGCGCTCTCGAACGCAGGTTGTCTTCGTATATGCGACTATGGCATTTTCATGATCTTTGGTAAAATAATGATTTTTTTTACGCCTCTTCGGGAGGGGCTTCTTCTGGGGTGTCGGTGTTTTCAAAATCTTCTTCTTCTGTTAATGTGTATATGTGCTCAAATGTCTCCAACTGTTCGTTAAACGAAACCGCGTGGTTCAACAAGTTTTTAAGCGTCTGGTCTCCATAGAATGAGTCAAGCTCGTACACTTGATTGAGGTGTTTGGCAAACCCATCAACCATTTGTTGTAAATCCCACAATTCCTCAGCCACATTGAGGAGTCTCACCACTACTGCGCGAGCATATGTGAAGAGTCCGATATTTATTGCGGCCGATACAAATAATATTGCGGATAGCGCTATTTCAAGTCTTGTCATATTCTTTATTTCTTGTTTCTTTCTTTTGGTTATCTAAGATTTCACGATTATCTTCGATAAACTGACTTGTTGTGCTTCCTACGCTCTGATCTTTTTTAATATTACCCGTCTTCTTTATGTGGGGAATACTTAAGAGTTTATTTAATGACTCTTCAGTATCGCATGCTGTACAATCTTTTTTTATTTCTTCACTTATCATGTGAAAGATTATAAAAATTTCTTCACATTTTTCACATTGATAACGGTATCTAGGCACAATAACTTATGCCGGCTTTGTGATTTCTTTTGTTTCGCTAAAAGCCTCTTCTTTTTGAAAATCTTCTGGCGCTCGAATTGTCGGGGGATTTTTGACAATCAGCCCCTCTCCGCCGGCTTCTAGTTCAAATCCCTTCAAGATAGGAACAATATCCGTTTGAGACATTAAAGACTCCTGGAGCGCTAACATGATAGCTCCGAGGGCTTGGTTTGATAAATGCATTTTATTCTCCTTTTATTTTTTGTATATTTCTTTCTTCGAAAGACATTTTATCGTTGTATCTGTTTCTATATACATCATAAGTAGTATATTTGTTGTTCTGGTAACTGTATGTTGTGGAGCCTATGATAATTCCGTGGCCGGCGTCCTTGACGATATAATCATCGTATTCGCTTATCCACTTCACCAAGTCGCCTGACTGGAACTTCATCTGACTAATCCTTTTAGATCTCCATCATACATCATTCTAGCTAATTCTTTAAATTTAACCTTTGGTTCCCATTGCAGTTTTTTCTTTGCTTTCGTGGAATCGCCCAAAAGAAGCGGAACCTCGTGCGGTCGGAACAGTCGCTCATCGATCTTGACATGCTTATTGACACTTAGGCCGGCGTAATCGAAAACCTCATGCAAAAATTCTTCCACAGTGTGTGTTTCACCTGTTGATATGACATAGTCATCTGGGGCATCCTGCTGCAGCATTAGCCACATCGCGTCTACATAATCTCCCGCAAATCCCCAATCTCGTTTTGCTTGCAGATTCCCAAGATAGAGTTCGTCTTGAAGACCCATCTTTATGTTTGCCGCGGCCATTGTAATCTTTCTTGTTACAAATGTTTCACCTCGGCGCGGGGATTCATGATTAAACAGGATGCCGCTGGAAGCATGTAGATTGTAGCTTTCTCTATAATTTCTGATGAGATTGTGTGCAAATACTTTGGCGCATGCGTAGGGAGATGCCGGCATCAATCTAGATTCTTCATTGAAAGGATAATCCGGATTGTCTCCAAACATTTCAGATGATGATGCTTGATATACTTTGGCATTGGGGCATACATTGCGAACTGCTTCCAGCAACCTTAAAGTGCCCATTCCAACAATCTTAGCAGTTTCTTCGGGCGTATCAAATGATACACGTACGTGAGACTGAGCGGCTAGATTATAAATCTCATCAGGCTTGTACCGCTGGAGTAGTCTGTGTATATTTCCAGAATCAATCATGTTGCCATACACTAGATCAAAATTTAATATAGAATCCGTGTCTGTGAACACATGATCTATCCTATCTGTCGCAATAACAGATGTTCTCCTCTTTACTCCAACTACGCGATATCCTTTGTCTAACAGCAAGTCAACAAGGTAAGAGCCATCTTGCCCCGTCGCTCCCGTTACTAAGGCTACTTTCTGTCCTTCAGGTGTCATTTAAATCTCCATTTTGTAAATACCAATCATAGGTTTTCTTAATTCCTTCTTTGAACGGGGTGAACTGGTAGTAACCCACCATCTTCATGAACTGTTTGTTACAACCATCTTTCCTGTATTGTCCGTCCATTTTCCCATTAAAGTATATTCCCACATTTTTATCAATTTGTTTAGTTAATATTTTGGCCATGTCTAGAATTGATATGTTTTCTGACGGGGCTACTATCAGCGGAACATCGCTGTTGTGTTCTTCTATTAGTATTGGGATCAGTTCGCACAAATCATCAACATACAACTGCTGTCTTAAGGGGAGGCCCGAGCCCCATAGTTCAATCTTGGCGCCATTCTCTGTATTTGCTACTTTGTGGATCAAAGAGGCGACAAAGTGCGAATGCTCTTTTCCAAAATGGTCGCCCGGTCCGTATAAGTTGGATGGGCTAAAGGTCGAGTAGTTCATTCCATATTGCTTTCTATAGGCGCTACTGGCCACGTGGAGCATCCTCTTCGTCATTCCATAGGAGAAATTAGTTTCGGCTGGAGGCCCAGAAAACAATTTTCCTTCTTCAAATGGAAACATCTCCATATCTTCTGGGAATGCGCATGTGCTCAAGGATGATAAAACCCTACTTATGCCTGCCTTATAGGCTTGATGAATTACGTTGGTGTTCATCATCGTGTTTGTATAGTAAAAGTCTGCTGGATTTTCAATGTTATCTTTTATGCCTCCAACACGACCAGCGAGGTGCAGCACAGCTTCCGGCTTAGTATCGCCAAAAAGTTCACGTACGCAGATGTCGCTTGTCAGATCACAATCTTTAGATGATACATAAACCCAATCTGGTTGTTGTAGTTTAAGTCTTCTTCCGAGAAATCCGCTGCCCCCTGTTACCAAGACGTTATCGTTTTTTTCCGATATCACAAATTTCTCCCGTGAAGCCCAATATACTCCTTCTCTCTATCGGCAATCATATCACACACCATGACAAGCCAAATCATGTGGATTGATTCGACAACATTATAGTCGTCACTATCAAGCCAAAAGTTGAGATCGCCCATCTGACGAAGTGGGTTATCGGCCTTAAAGCCCGTAAAGGTTACAACCTTGCATCCCTTTTTGTGTGCGCGCAGTGCAGCATTAATAGCATTTTGAGATTGTCCAGATGAGCTTACTAACACTACAATGTCATCAGTGTCCGCATATAACTTTACAGTTCTTTCCATAAAATCTTCATATCCAAAGTCATTTGCAAAACACGTTATGAAGTTCGGGTCATTCATCGCATGACAACGAATAGCTAACTGGTTTGTGTAGTCCAAAGCCGCATGACTGGCAATCGTTGTGCTGGCGCCATTCCCTGCAAAATATACAGTCTTGTTGTTGTTGCGGGCTTCCAAAATCATGTCACGGAATTCCAGCATATGTTGGCGCGTTTCTTCATACTCCAGGCATCGGCGATATTCGCTAAATCTTTTATTAAACCATTGTTCGTCAGTCATATTATTTCCCCTCTGCGTATATTCTGTCGATTATACGCATCAATTTTAATGCGTCAGTTGTGTTTCCAATCTCTACTGCTTTTTGATTTTCAATACAATCAAAAAAGTGTTGTATTTCTGAGTCCCAAGAATTATTAGCGTCGTAAGAGATACTTTCTTCATCACTCCATGTTGCCATAGGGGCTTCGGTTCGGTTCTTAACAACGGTCAACACTTCGGGCCCATAAGTTCCAGAAGATGTCTTGAGGCCGTTTATTGTGAAATACCCCTTTTCCAAAAAGATCTCAAATGAAAACAAGTGGCGCCACTGGGTCATTGTTGAATGAAGAGACGCTGTGACCCCCGTATCGTTGTTTTTTAGAATCGCAAATACATTGTCTTCTACGCCGGCAGTCTTCCAGTATTGATTTGAAACGAATGCGCGCACGTCATGAAAATCGTTAACCAGATATAAAAATAAATCAAGCATATGAATTCCCTGATCGATTAATATACCGCCGCCGGATAACTCTCTCTTGGCGCGCCAGCCATCGAAAAACTCTTCACTAGAACTTTTACCATAGCGGCCGCGCATCCACAAAATGTTTCCATACTCTCCGCTCTCGATCAGCCGCTTAAGTGTCATGATGCTTTCGTGATGGCGATGGTTAAAGCCGTACATCAGCACTTTGCCAGATGTTTTTTCTACATCTATAATCTCTTCTACCTCTTGTGCTGTGAACGCCGGCGGTTTCTCGCAGAATGCGTGCTTGTTAGACTCCAAAGCTTTGATAACCAATTCTTTGTTTAAGTAATTCGGTGTACAAACAAATATTGCGTCCAGATTTGGGTTGCTGAACATTTCCTCATGATCTGACAGCACACA
>PVBE012057950.1_pt1 | contig 52634 bp, 45 predicted proteins | sample 1631181 | NCBI WGS metagenome assembly PVBE01 (sample SAMN08397723, study PRJNA350692) | Marine metagenome, whole genome shotgun sequencing project. | isolation source: water | place: Pacific Ocean | collected 2012-04
GGGGCAGGTTTTGGCGCAGGGGCCTTACAAGCGGCCAAGGACAGGAACCCGATAAGTGCTAGTGCCTTTGCTGAAGTCATGGTTTTCCAGACGTGTAGCTAGGTGCCAACTTCTGGGGCAAAATTGGCAGGCCAGTGAGCGCATTGTCCCCAGGTACTCCTTCGATATTACAGTGCGCGAGTGTATTGGCAGGCTTGGCGCGGGACAAGTGGATTTGGGCGCCAGTTTGTAGCGCGCAGCGCCACCTCCAAATGTCTAGCTCCATGCCTGATAGCTTTGTTGCAGCCGCGTGCACTAGGCATCCATCAGGTGGCGCGCCCGCCAGGACTTGAACCTGGGACCCTCAGATTAGAAATCTGATGCTCTATCCAGCTGAGCTACGGGCGCCTGGTCGGGGAGGCGGGACTCGAACCCGCGGCTCGTAACACCCAAAGCTACGCCTCTACCAACTGAGGTACTCCCCGGTGGTGTGGCAGCCTAGCGGAGTGGGGGGCCGGCGGCGAGGGGGAAGGGGTGGGATGGGCTTTGGGTTGACTGGTGTGCCGGGGCAGCTGGTGGGTGGGGGCTTCCGGGGGCGGGGGGGCTGGTGAGGTGGGCGGGGAGGGGGTACCTTCTGCGGGTCCTGGTGCGGCCTGGAGCCTACGATGCGCCGGGCTCCTGCCACCACCAGCCCTGAAAAAACCATGTCCAGCAAGAAGAAGAAGGTCCTCGTAGTCGGCGGTGGCGGGCGCGAGCACGCCCTGTGCTGGAAGCTCGCCCAGTCGCCGCGGGTGGGGGAGGTGCTGTGCGCGCCGGGGAACGCGGGCACGGCCGCGGTGGCCCGCAATGTGGCCGTTGGGGCCGAGGATCTGGCGGGCCTGGAGGAGCTGGCCATGACCGAGGGCGTGAGGCTGGTGGTCATCGGGCCGGAGCTGCCGCTGTGCCTGGGCCTGGCGGACAGGCTCAGGGAGCGGGGCCTGGCGGTCTTCGGGCCCGGGGCGGCCGGGGCGCGGTTGGAAGGGTCCAAGGCCTTCGCCAAGGATGTGCTGCTGCGGCATCGCATTCCGACGGCGAACTCCAAGGAGTTTTACCGCTCCGGCGATGCCAAGAACTTTGCGGAGAGCTGGGAAGCCTGGCCGGCGGTCATCAAGGCCGATGGGCTGGCGGCGGGCAAGGGGGTCTTCATCTGCGACAACGCCCAGGAAGCCCAGGCGGCCATCGACATCGTGATGGAGGAGAAACGCCTGGGGGAGGCGGGGGAGCGCATCCTCTTCGAGGAGTTTGTCGACGGCGAGGAGCTCTCGGTGATGGCCATCACCGACGGGCAGACGCTCTTGGTGCTCGATGCGGTACAGGATCACAAGCAGGTGGGGGAGGGCGACACCGGGCCCAACACCGGAGGCATGGGGGTCTACTCGCCGGTGCCGCAGGTACACAAGCGCCTCATCAAGCAGATCGAACAGCGCGTCATGGTGCCGACGCTGCACGCTCTCAGCCGCGAGGGCATTGAGTTCCGCGGCGTGATCTACGCGGGCTTGATGATCACCGACGGCGGCCCGCAGGTGTTGGAGTACAACGTGCGCTTCGGGGATCCGGAGGCCCAGGCCCTGGTGCGGCGTTTCAAGGGTGACCTCTACCCCTATCTGCTGGCCGTGGCCGAGGGGCGCCTGGGGGAGCTGGAGGCTCCCGAATGGGACAGCCGTACGGTGGTGGGGGTCGTGGCCGCGACGGAAGGCTATCCCGGCGAGTACGCCAAGGGAGCGCTCATCGAGGGGCTGGCGGCGGCGGAGGCACGGGAGGATGTGGTCGTGTTCCACGCGGGGACGCGGGCGGAGGACGGACAGGTGGTGACCGCCGGCGGCCGCGTCCTGTGCGTCACCGCCCTGGGCCAGGAGCGCGAGGAGGCGCGCAGAGCGGCCTATGGGGCCGTGGACGAGCTGCACTGGGATGGCATGTTCACGCGGTCGGATATCGGGACGCGGGAAGCGGCCCGGGCGGAGCTCTTGGGCGAAGACGAGGAGGGGCCGGAGGAAGCACCCGCTGCGGGCGAGCCAGCGGCCAGGGGGCGGGGAGCCACGGGTGGGGCCGCCCCCCACGCGGACCTGAGCGCCTGAGTGGTGGTCGGCGGCCAGGTGGATGCGCCCGGCACCCCGAGCCTGGGCGTGGTTGTGCCGACGCTGAATGAGGCCCGCCTGCTACCCGGCCTCTTGAAACGGCTGCTGGGATCCCCCGGGGAGGGGGCTCTGGGCACTGGCCCCTTGGGGCCCAGTCCGGCGGATGACCGGGCGCAGCGGGTTGTGGTGGCGGACGGGGGCAGCGCGGACGGGACAGGGGAGCTGGCCCGGGCGGCGGGTGCCACGGTGGTTGTCAGTGCTCCCGGTCGCGGCGGGCAGTTGGCGGCCGGGGCGGCGGCCTTGGAAACGGAGCTGCTGCTCTTCCTGCATGCGGACTGCCTGCCGGATCCCGGGGCCCTGGCCGCCGTGCGCCGGGCCCTGGGGGATGCCCACGTGGGGCGCTGCGCCATGGTCCAGCGTATCGAGGCGCCGGGCTGGCACTACCGGGCCGTGGAGCGCAGCGCCGCCCGTCGCGCCCGGCGCGGTGTGGTCTACGGGGATTGTGGCCTCGCCCTGCGGCGCAGCATCTACCAGGGTGTGGGGGGCTTTGCGGATCTGCCGATCTTCGAGGACCTTGATTTGGCCCGGCGCCTGGAGGCCTGGCCCGGGGCCGGGCGTATGGTGCTGGTCGAAGATGCGATCCTGCGCCTTTCTCCCAGGCGTTGGCAGCGCGAAGGCTTCCTGCGCTGTACCCTGCGCAACTGGGCCCTGACGCGGGCCTGGCGGATGGGCCTGGCGCCCCGCCGCCTGGCCCGCCTCTACCGGCCCCACGGAATCTGATGGCGACGGACAGCGACACCTCCGGCGGGCCGAGCTACTGAGCAGCAACCTTGGAACACACTGCGATCACCGATAGTTACCGGGAGTACCTGAGCGGGCAGGGGCTGCGCTTGACCCGCCAACGCAAGCGCATCCTCGAGCGGGTCTACGGCACCCACGAGCACTTCAGCGCAGAGACTCTGCTCGGTTGGTTGGATGCGGAAAAGGGCGCAGCGGTCTCCCGGGCCACGGTCTACCGCACGCTGGAGATGATGGTCACCGGCGGCTTTCTGGAGGCCGTGGACACCGGTGGCAAGGAGCTCCTCTACGAGCACACCCTGGGACACGAGCACCACGACCACATGGTGTGCATCAGCTGCGGTGCCCTGGAGGAGTTCGTCGATGCGCGCATCGAGCAGCTCCAGAACAAGGCCTGCCGTGCCGCGGACTTCACGCCCGTGCGGCACCTGCTGCGCATCCGGGGCTACTGCAAGCAGTGCGGGCCGCCGGCCTGAGGCCCGCCCCGAACGCGCTGGCGGCGAAAGGCGCCTATTCCAGGTCCTTCAGGACCTTGCGCATGACAAGATCGGCGATCTCCCCGCTCTTCACGCCGAACTTGCTGGCGGAAACGCGGATGATCGAATGGCCCAGGTCATAGGCTTCGACGGAAACCCTGACCCTGGCGCCGTCGTACTTGCAGGTCAGCACGCGCAGGTCCTCGTCGGTCTCGATGGGGTCGACGGTGGCGTGGGAGCAGGTGCTGCGCACGCTGAGCCAGGTGCTGTCCACATCCTTGTTCACATGGGCCACGAAGGTGCTGTTGTCGAGCATGTCCTGGCTGATGACTATGCCGGCGAGGGTGCCGACGGCCAGGGCCTCACAGGAGGCGAGCAGGGGCAAGGCGAGGAGGGCGGGTAGGATCAGGTGGCGCATGGTGTGGGTCCTGGAGAGATCTAAGAGGAATAGCCTGCTTTTAATGTTTTCGGATGCCGCGGGCAAAGGGCAAGGGCGGGATTCTTTTCGCCCTAGCCGGGATCCCGCAAGCCTGGGCCGTCAGCCGCCCACGGGCAGGGCCGCCGCGGCGCGTACCAGGCGTCTCCAGAAGGCCAGGCCCTCGCCCTCCGTGCGCGTCCCGCCCAGGCGCGTCCATTGGGGGTGGTTCCAGGGCTGCAGGTTGCGCTCCGGGTGGGGCATCAGGCCCAGAACGCGTCCGGTGGGGTCGCAGATACCGGCGATGTGGCCCGCCGAACCGTTGGGGTCCGCCGGATAGGTCGGCGGGCTGCCGTCCGGATTCACATAGGTCAGGGCCAGCTGGCCGCCGTCGGCCAGTTCGGCCAGGGTCCCGTCGTCGGCCACGGTGAAACGGCCCTCCGCGTGGGCCACGGGCACGGGCCAGATCTCGCCGGGGACCAGCCAGGGGCAGGCGCTCTTTTCCGAGCGCAGGTGGACCCAGCGACACTCAAAACGCGCCGAGGCGTTGTCGGTCAGGGCCATGCGGCGCTGTCCGCCGGCCTCCAGCAGACCGGATTCCACCAGCACCTGGAAGCCGTTGCAGATGCCGAGCACGAAGCCGCCGCTGGCGACGAACTCGCCCAGGGCGGCGCCCAGGTGGTGGCGCAGCTCCAGGCCCAGGACACGGCCGGCGGCCACATCATCGCCGTAGGAGAAGCCGCCGGGGAGTATCAGGGCGGCGCTCCGGGCCAGGGGGCTGGGGTCCTCGATCAAGCGTTTGAGGTGCAGCAGCTCAACGCGCGCGCCGGCCATGCCGAGGGCGCGCACGGTCTCGCCGTCGCAGTTGGTGCCCGCTGTGCGCAGGACCAGGGCCCGGGGTTTGTCGTCGGCTTTCATGGGTTTTTTGGATCAGCCTTGGAAGGCGCTGCCGTGGGCCCGGCGCAGGTCGTCCAGAGCGCAGGCCAGAAGTTGTCGGTCTTGGGAGCGCAGCACCAGGCGACGGTCGCTGGTGACACGCCCGAGGTCGGTGAGGGTGAAGTCTGCCAGGCGCGCCGTGACCGCTGCCAGCTCCTCCGGCGCCACCTCGAGCAGGAAGCGCGTGCAGGATTCTGAGTACAGGCGCAGCGTGTCGCCGTCCTGGTTCGCGGCCTCCGCCACGGGGATGCCAGCGATGTCGAGGTCCAGGCCGAGCTCTCCGGCGAAGGCCATCTCGGCTGCGGCCACGGCCAGGCCACCCTCGGCCAGGTCATGGGCGGAACGCACCAGGCCAGCCGCCAGGACGCTGTGCAGGGCGCTCAGGAGGCGCGGCGCGGTGGCGAGATCCGCCCGGGGCGGGCGGCCGGTGTGGAACTGGCACAGGTTGAAGTAATGGGAGCCGCCCAGCTCCGCCGCCGTGGAGCCCAGGAGCAGCAGGTGGTTGCCCGCCGCCTTGAGATCCATGCTCGTGACGCGGCTCACATCGGGCACCGGGGCCATGGCGGAAATCAGGAGCGTGGGGGGGATGGCCAGGCTCTGGCCGGCCACGCGGTATTCGTTGTTCAGGCTGTCCTTGCCGGAGATGAACGGCGTTCCGTAGGCCAGGGCCGCGTCGCGGCAGGCCTCGGCGGCCAGGACCAGGGCTCCCAGGCGGTCCGGCTTGTCGCAGTTGCCCCAGGAGAAGTTGTCGAGGATGGCGGTCTGCGCGGGATCGCCCCCGGCGCAGACCACGTTGCGCAGGGCCTCGTCGATGGCCGCGGTGGCCATGGCGTAGGGGTCGAGGAGTCCAAAGCGCGGGCAGGCGCCCACGGCGATGGCCACGCCGCGGCGGCTCTCCGCCAGGGGTTGGAGGACTGCGCCATCACCGGGGCCGTCGCCCCGCGGTCCGACCAGGGGTTTCAGGACGCTCATGCCCTGCACCTCGTGGTCGTACTGACGCACGATCCACTCCTTGCTGGCGATGTCCGGGGAGGCCAGGAGGGCCAGCAGCACGGCGGCGTGGTCGCCGTCCCGCGGCGCGGGCACGCGTGTCTCCGCGAGGGCGGCGGGGAGCGTCCACTCGCCCCGGCGCAGGGGGCCGGGGACGCCGCCGTGGAGAAACTCCATGGAGATGTCCGCCATGCACTCACCGCCGGACTGCAGGACCAGCTGGCCGCTGTCGGTGAACTCGCCGATGACCGCCGCCTCCACATCCTCCGCTTCGAAGACAGCGATGCACGCGGCGAGCTTGTCGGGCGGCACGGCCAAAACCATGCGTTCCTGGGCCTCGCTGATCCACACCTCCTCCGGCGTGAGGCCGGGGTACTTGAGGGGCACCTTGTCCAGCTCGACGCGGGCCCCGCAGGCCTCGCCCATCTCGCCCACCGCGGAGGAGAAGCCCCCGGCGCCGCAGTCCGTGACGCCGCGGTAGAGGCCGCGGTCCCGGGCGCGCAGCAGGCCGTCCAGGACGCGCTTCTCCATGATCGGGTCGCCGATCTGCACGGCGGAGGAGGAGGTCGTCTCCGACTCCTCGTGGAGTTCCACGGAGGAGAAGGTCGCCCCGTGGATGCCGTCGCGCCCCGTGCGCCCGCCCACGGCCAGGATAGCATCGCCGGGGGCCACGGACTTGTCCGCCAGACCCGCGGGGATCAGGCCCACGGTGCCCGCGTAGACCAGCGGGTTGGCGGTGTAGCCCTCGTGGAACCAGACGCCGCCGGAGACCGTGGGAATGCCCATGCGGTTGCCGTAGTCGCGCACGCCCGCCACCACGCCGCGCAGGATGCGGCGCGGGTGCATGCAGCCAGTTGGTACATCTTCCCTGGGCAGTTCCGGCGGGCCGACGAAGAAGGCATCCGTGTTGGCGATGGGGCGCGCGCCGAGGCCCACGCCGAGGATGTCACGCACCACTCCGCCGATACCCGTGCCCGCTCCCCCGTAGGGGTCAATGGCGCTCGGGTGGTTGTGGGTCTCGACCTTGAAGGCCAGGTCCCAGTCGCCCTCGAAGCGCACGATGCCCGCGTTGTCGTGGAAGACGCTGACGCACCAGGGCTTGTCCAACTGTTCCGTGGCGGCGCGGATGGTCTCCTTGAAGAGGTTGTCGATGAGGCGCGTCTCGCCGTTCTCCACCATCTCCACGCGCCCGGCGAAGGTCTTGTGCTTGCAGTGCTCGCTCCAGGTCTGGGCCAGGGTTTCCAGTTCGCAGGCGCTCGGGGCGCGCCCCAGGCCGGCGAAGTGCTCGGCGATGGCGCGCATCTCGTCCAGGGAGAGTGACAGGCCGCCGTCGGTGCTGATGGCCAAGAGGGCCTGGTCGTCGAGCTCTGCCAGGGGAACTTCGACGCGGCCGTGGCCGGCCGCGGGCCGCGGGGCGCCGTAGGGCAGGTCCTCGCGGCTGAGCAGCAGCTCCTCGATGGTCACGTTGGCCAGGATGCGGCGGCCGATGGTCAGGAGCTCCTGCTCGGTGGGGGTGCCCGTGAGTTCCCAGGCGGCGAAGGTGGCCACGAAGACCTGCTCGCCGGCGGTCAGGCCCGTGCGTGCCAGGGTGCGGGCGATGGTGCCCGCCACGGGGTCCATCACGCCGGACTTGCGCGTAACCAAAAGGCGCGCGGTTCCCGCCGGGGTCGCCGGGGGCGCCTCGTCCGGGGCATACAGGCGCAGCTCGTCCAGCACGGGATCCACCAGCAGCTCCCGGGCGATGGCTTCGACTGTCTCGCGCTCGAGGTCCGGGGGCAGCAGCACCCCGCGACCCAGGCGGGCGGCGCTGATGCTATTGATGTGGAACTCGGGCAGGGAACGCAGCAGATGGCTGCCCTCCGGGTCGTCCATCTGCGCCTGGCGGAAAACTTCCAGGCGCCAGGCCGCCGAGGCGGTGACCTCTGTTGAATGGGCGGCGGGGGATTTGTCGGGCACGGACGGGGCCTTGGAAGTGGTCTTCACGGTGTCAAGCTGAGGGAATTCACGGGAGGACCAGATCCTAGTAAGCGCGGGGGACAAAGGGAAAGGAGGCCGGAGTGGTTCCAGGCCATAGGCCCCCGCATTTTGCCCTTACCCCTTGCGGCTGGGGGCAGCCTGCCGGAGGATCTGCCACGACTAGGGCTGCCCCGGCGTCCCTTTCACCATGAGCAAAGGCAAGCACAGCGCCGCCGAGTCCGCCAGCCCGGGCATGGGCTTCGAGCGGCCGATCCGCGAGATCGAACTCCAGCTGGAGGAGTTGGAGAACCTCTCCCTCAGCACCAACCTGGATATTTCCGGGGAGGTGGAGGCCCTGCGGCGCCGCCTGGCGGGGGCCATCGAGGAAACCTACTCGGACCTCTCGGCCTGGGAACGGGTCAATGTGGCGCGGCACCAGGGGCGACCGGTGGCTTCGGATTACATCGAACACATGCTCGACGAGTTCCTCGAGCTGCACGGGGACAAGGTCTACGGGGACGACCCGGCCATGGTTACTGGCCTGGCCACCATGGAGGGGCGGCGCTTCATGCTGCTCGGCCACCGGAAAGGCAAGACGGTCAGCGAGCGCCTGGCCTGCAACTTCGGCTGTGCGCACCCGGAGGGTTACCGCAAGGCCCTGCGCAAGATGCAGCTGGCGGAGCACCTGCGCCTGCCCATTGTGGCCCTCGTCAATACACCCGGTGCCTATCCCGGCATCGGCGCCGAGGAGCGCGGACAGGCGGCGGCCATCGCCGAGAATATCCTGGCCATGTTCCAGCTGACCGTGCCCGTTGTGGTGGTCGTCATCGGCGAGGGTGGTTCCGGCGGGGCGTTGGGGATCGGCGTGGGCGATCGCGTCCTGATGCTGGAGCACGCCTACTACTCGGTGATCAGTCCCGAGGGTTGCGCGGCGATCCTGTGGAAGGACGGCGAGCGTACTCCGGACGCGGCCGAGGCCCTGCGCCTGACCGCCGAGGACCTCTCGGGCCTCAAGGTTGTGGACGAAATCGTGCGCGAGCCCCAGGGGGGCGCGCACCGGGCCCCGACCATGGCCATCGCCCAGGTCAAGCAAGCCCTCATGCGTCATCTGGACGAGCTGTCAGGGCTTACCGGCGCAGAGCTCAAGGCCGGCCGCCGGAAGCGCTACCGGCACATCGCCGCCATCGAAGGCCGTTTTCCCGGTTAGTCCCCTGGCCGCGGCGCCAACGCCCGCTGGGCGGCGGCCGTAGGAGCCCCTCCGCCCCGCGCCACGATTCCAGGTAGACTTGGGCGCAGGCGAACTCTCCCATGACCAGCGACAGGACACAGACACCGGAAGGGCGTGACGGGGAGTCCCGGGAAGGGGACTATGACCTGATCAGGCGGGCCCAGGCCGGGGAGGAACGGGCCTTTGAACTGCTCGTGCGGCGCTTCGAGCGGCGTGCCTGGCGCGTGGCCCGCAACATGCTGCCCACGGACGAGGATGCCCAGGACATTGCCCAGGAGGCCTTTCTGCGCGTCTTCCGCAACCTGGAACGCTTTGACTTCAAGCACGAGTTCAGCACCTGGCTGTACCGCATCGTCACCAACCTGGCCATCGACTTCCTGCGTCGTCGGCGGCCGGCGGTCTCCACCTCGGGGTTGCTGGGGGAGGACGACGACCTGGATCTGGTGGACGAGAACGCAGTCAGCCCCTCGGCGGGCCTGGAGCAGGTGGATACGGCCCGGGAAGTACACGCCTGCCTGGCGGCCCTGCCGGAGCACTTCCGCTCCGTGATGGTCCTGCGCGAGCTGGAGGGCCTCTCCTGCATCCGTATCGCAGAGATCGTCGGGGCCACCCATGTGACCGTGCGCTGGCGCCTGCACCGGGGCAGAAAACTTTTCCAGGAGGAGTGGGAGCGGCGCGCCCGCCTGGCCACCCTGGGGAACGGGCAAGGCCTGGCCGATGGCGCTAACACTGCCAAAGGGGAGGCGTAGTCAGCAAAGGACGCCCGGAATGGGCGCAACTAACCTTGGAAGATCAGAATCAGACCTGTTCAGACATCCGTGCCGACCTGCCACTTTTCGTGGGAGGCGACCTGGATGCCATGCGCCTTGAGTGCGTGGAGAGTCACCTGGAAACCTGTGAGGGTTGCCGACGCGGGGCGGATCGCCTGTCCGCCTCGCGTCGGGTTTTCCAGGAACTGGCCGCGGCTGCCAACGCGAACCAGCCTGGTCCGCCGAATCTGTGGCCCGCCGTGCGCGGCGGTCTGCGGGCCGCTGGCCTTGTGGGTGGGTATGAGCAAATGGCTGGGCATGGGCGCAGCGAGGCACCCGGCCCGGGAAGCTCAGGCACTGAGCGTCCCGGGGAAGCGACCAGCCCCACGGGTGGGGCTTCAATATTTCAGCCGCGCTCGATATTTCAGCCGCGCTCGATTTTTCAGCTGCGCTCCTGGGCGGCGGCCGCCGCCGTGCTGGTGGCCCTGGTCGTGGCGGCGGCGCTCTGGCCGGATGGCTTCGGCGCCGATGGCCAGCGGCGGGAGAGTGGCGGAGCCGAGCTGGCCGAAGAGGGAGCCGGGGGCCCGCGGCCAGAGCGCGGACTGCGACTCCTGGAGCCCGGTGTGCGCGGTCTGCTGGAGGACGCCGTGCCCTTCGATTCCAGCCTGGGCAATGGCCTGGGTAGCTTCGCCTCCAGCGCCCTGGCCGGTGAGCGGCACCTGACGCAGCTGCCGGGTCCCGGTCTGCCCGGGAAGAACGCTGCCCAAAGTTCCATGGGCACCGATGGGGCGGACCCGTCCGCGCCGCTGCCCCTGCTCGAAGAGCCGCCCCGTGGGGAGCCCGGTGCAGCACCGGGACCGGGGATCGGCGGGCACATCCACCTGCGCCGCGTGCGCTGAGAACCGTTACCACACCAAACCGCTGGAGGACCGTCATGGTCAAGTTCCCCCTGTTGCGTAGCAGCGCGTCGCACTCCGTGGTCGCCCTGGCCTCCTGTGCCCTGGTCGGCCTGGTCCTGGCCGCCCAGCCTGTCGCGGAAGCGAGCTGCCAGGGCGAGGCCCCGGAGTCCGGGGCTGGGGTCTCTCGGCGCCTGATGCGCGTGGAGGCCGAGCCGGGCCCCGGCGGCCTGGCTGGTGTCGAGGCGCCGAGTCCCGACCAGTGGCGGGCGGGCCTCATGGATGCTGATCTGGGCGCCCGGGAAGGCCACTTTGCGGCCCTGCGCCGGGCGGCCCTGGAGAGCGCTGAGCTGCGCCGCGCCGTTGAATCCTGGACGCAAGTGCCCGCCGAGGCGAGCGCCGAGCGCCGCGAGCTGGCCTGGTCCGCGCGCCTGCTGCTGGGGGAGCTGAAGCGCTGCTGTGCCAACTGCGGCCACGACGGTTCTGGCCGGCGCGTCGGCCTGCCGAACTGGTTCGATGGCGCGGGCGCCGATCCCTTCGCCAAGCTGCGCGAGCAGCTGGGGCGCTTGCAGGACAGCTGGGGGGGGCGCTTCGGCGCCGGCTCAAACCAGGACGAACCAGGACAACCGGGGGCGAGCACGCCAACGCGGGCCCTGCGCACGGACATCCTCGGCGTGGTCGTTCAGCGGGCCGTCGATGTCCCCGAGGGGACTGCGGCGGGGGAGCAGGCCGGCCTGTGGGTGGACCGCGTCGTGGGCGGCACCATCGCGGCGGTCCTCGGGGTGCGCCGGGGAGATCGCCTCCTGACGCTCAACGGGACGCCCCTGGAGAAGGCCGCCGATGTGACCCGCATCCTGGCCGCCCGCAAGCCCAGCGAGGAGCTGCGCCTGACCTGGACTGATTCCCGGGGACGGGCCTGCGAGCGGGCCTGGCGCGAGTCGGGTCCCCGGGGCGAGGACGGGGTCCGCCCGCAGGACTAGGAGGCCCCTGGGCCCCGGCGGCGCGCCGCAGCGCGCCGGTGCAAAGAGGCGCCTAGCGGGAGGCTGCTTCTGTGATGGCGGCCTCGCACTCGCTGAGCAGGGCGTAGGCCAGGCGCACGGCGGGATCGTCGAAATCCGGGGAGCGGCGCAGGAACTGGTCGAGGGATTCCTGGGCCGTGCTGTATTCGCCGATGGCCATCAGCAGCTGGGCGCGGCGGCTCCAGGCCTCGCGCAGGTCGGGATCCAGCTCCAGGACCCGATCCATGTGGGCCAGGGCGTCGGAGGGCTGGTCGAGGCTCTTGAGAATGGAGGCGGCGGCGAGGTGCGTGCCGACCTGCAGGTCGGCGGCGTTCTGCATCAGCTCGCGGAAGCCGCGTTCATCGGGAGCGCTGAGGTCGGCGCGTTCGAGCTGGCGGCGCCAGAAGCTGGACTCGATTTCCGTCGTGTCCAGCAGGCGACGGGCCCAGACCAGGGCATCCGCGGGCCGGCCGAGAAGGGACGAAACTCGCATGGACCCGTTCAGGGCGTCCCAGTCGCCCGGTTGCAGCTCCAGGGTTGCGGCGTATTCCGCGAGCGCCTCGACCCAGGCCGCCGTGGCGGAGGCCAGCAGTTCCGCGGCGCGCAGGGCGGGGTCGGTGGCCTCGGTGAAGCGGCTGCCGTCGGCCACGGCCCCGGAGGCTTCCTCCAGGGCCAGGCCCTTGCGCTCCAGGGCCTCGGCCAGGCCCAGCCGGGCCCGGTAGTCATCTTCGCCTTGCAGGGAACGGAAGATGGACTCCGCCTGCAGGATGTCCTGCAGCTTGCCCCGGCGCTGGTAGGTCCAGCCGAGGATCAGGGCCAGGCGCGTGTTCTCCCCGTCGATGGCCAGGCCCTGTTCCGCCTGGCCCTGGGCCCGATCCAGATCCCCCATGTTGTAGTACTGCAGGGCCAGGTCGCTGTAGAGGGCCAGGCGCTCTTCGTCGCTCCCGCCGGGCTTCTCGTTGGATGCGCAGGCGGTCAGTCCCTGGGACCAAAGGGGCGTCAGGAGCAGGAGGAGCAGGGGCAGACGTGATTGGCTGGCTTTCATGGCGAGCAGTGTACGAGTTTTTGGGATCGAAGGGGGGCCGTGGGCAGGACCACCTCGGCAGGGGGGCGGGCTAGGTGCCTTGGCCGCGGAGTAACCGCTCCAGACGCCCTTCCTCCACGCGCACCTGCAGCAGCTTGCCACCGGAGAGTGTCACCAGGCCTGGCTTGGCGCGCCGGGGCTTGTGGACATACTTGCGCTGGGCCACGTGGACATCGGCCTTGCGGGCTCCTGCGAGGGGCGAGAAGTGGATGGCCAGGTGCGCGGCGTCCAGAATCTCCTCGGCATCGGCCGCGCACCCGCGTTGGCCGACCAGGACCACGTGGCTGCCCGGGGCGTCCGCCGTGTGTAGCCAGAGGTCGTTGCCGCGGCAGTGGCGCAGGGTGAGCGTGTCGTTGTCCCGGGCGCTGCGCCCCACGCGAATCTCCGAGCCGCCTCCGGCGCGGTAGGTGCGGTAGGGCAGACGCGCCTTCGGCGCCTGGCGCCTGCGCGGGTCCGCCTCCTGGGGAGCATCCAAAAGGCCCGCGGCCACGGCTTCCTGGTCGAGGGCGGCGGCGTCGCAGTTCTCGTCCTCGGCCAGCCGCCGCAGGTACTCCTCCAGGGCAGCGGCGGTGGCCTCCAGGCGCTGCCGCTCCTCCTGTACCGTACGGCCGTCCCGCTGGAGCTTGGCGTGGCGCTTGTAGTAGCGCTCCACATTCTGCTGGGGGGAGAGGCGGCCATCGAGCTCCAGGGTGCGTTGGGGGGCAGCGGCGTTGGAGTCAGCGGGGACGTCGGAACTTCCGAGGGCGTCGGAGTCGCCTGGTCCGTCGAGAACCGGGGCGTCGAGAACCGGCGCGTCGGCAGCCGGTCCATCGAGAACCGGGGTATCGATGGCGTCGGGAGCATCGGTGTTGGCAATGGCGGCGTAGAGGTCATCCACGACGATCTGCGTCAGGCCTCGTCGCAGGCGGTGCAGGTTGGCCTGGAGCAGGTCGCCGTCCTGGCGGGCGCGCTCGGCGCCGGCGGCGGCTGCGGAGCGGCGCGCCAGACCCTGGAGGCGTGAGCGCGTGCGCCGCAGACGCCGGTCCAGGCGGCGGCGGGTGGCGGCGCTCAGCTGCTCGGAATGTTCGGTCTGGGCCTGGGTGCCTAGGACGAGCTCCACCAGCCAGGACAGGGGGGCCGGGGTGCGCGGGGCTCCGCGTCCGCTGGGGGGCTCCTCGGGCGGCCCGGGAAGATCCTCGGCCAGGGCCTGGGCCAGGGACTGGGTTCCGGCGCCGGAGGGGGGGGGCGGGGCAGTGGGAGGCGTCCAGGGCTGGCCCGGGGAGAGCAGGCGTTGGCGGCGGGTGCTGTCCGGGGGGGGGCTGGGCAGGGGCGCCAGGCTGGACTCCAGGCGGTCGCCGGGGCCCAGGAGGAAGATGTTGGCGCCGCGGCCGGTCAGCTCCGCCAGCAGGGCGCGGCGGCCGCCGAGGGGCGTGTCCCGGAACTCGAGCAGCACGATGCGGTCCCCGCGCACCTGGGAAATGGAGGCCAGGGTGGCCCCGGCCAGGTGCTCCTCAAGCAGCAGGTAGAAGGGGCCGGCGGGTCCGTCGTGGCCCGGGACGCGGGTGTGTTGGAGGTGCAGGCGGGGGGAGCTGGGGTCCGCGGACAGGCGCAGGCGCGGGGGCGGGCCGGGATCCTCGTCGGAGGCGCCGGGGCCGCCCTGGCCGGGTTCGAAGATCAGCAGCAGGTCCCGGGGGGGCAGGGCCTGGACGGCGCGCAGGACGCACGCGCTCAGCAGGTGGGCGAGCTCGGCCACGAGTTCGCCCACCTGGCCGGCGTTCAGCTGGCGGGGGAAAGCTCCTCCTCGGCGTCGTAGATCCAGGCCTCTTCCGCCGGGGTCCAGTCGTAGAGCTCGCCCGGCTCGAAGAACAGGGCCAACTCCGTGCGGGCGGTTTCAAGGGCGTCTGAACCGTGGACCAGGTTGTGTGAGAAGGACAGGCCCAGGTCGCCGCGAATGGTGCCCGGGGGCGCCTCGGCACAGTTGGTGGGCCCCATCAGGCGGCGGGTGACGGCCACGGCATGCTTTCCCTCCAGGGCCACGGCCAGGACCGGGGCGGAGGTCATGAAGGCCACCAGGCTGTCGAAGAAGGGCCGCTCCCGGTGCACTTCGTAGTGCTTCTGGATGTGCTCCAGGGGGAACTGGCGGAACTTCATGCCGACGATCTTGAGGCCCTTGGCCTCGAAGCGGCCGAGGATTTCGCCGATGTGGCCGCGTTGGATGGCATCGGGCTTGAGGAGGACGAGGGTGCGTTCCACGGGGTATTCAGGGTGGGGGACTGGGGTGGCGGCGCTCTCGGCCGCAAAAAACAGGCGGCCATCCTAGCGCTGTTGGGATCAGGATGGAGGGGCAGATGTGGGATTTGGGGTGGCACTGTGGGCTTGAACCCGGACGCCTGGCCAGGGCGGGGCGAGATAATCCCACGATTTCCCTCTGTAGCAGTTGACGGAGGGGGGGTGGGCTTTAGATTGTTCCGCCTGAAACCCCGCCAGGGGGCCGCGGGACGATCCGTGGGCACCCGGCGGGACTTTGCAAATGGAGTGGAGTCCACCAGACTCCAGGATCGGGACGGCGCCACCCTCCCTTTATATAGTGTGGGTGGCTGACCGCCCGGGCGTGAAGTCGACGAACATGTCCGAGATGCCCAGCCACAGACGACGACCGGCAGAGGAGCGTGAGACCCTCGGCGGCCGCATGGACCGGATGGCGCGGCACGCGGGCGTGGGCGCCCAGTTCGCCGCCACGCTGGTCATCATGACCCTCGGCGGCCTGTGGCTCGACAAGCGACTCGGCACGGTGCCCCTCTTCCTGATCCTCGGCATGCTGGCGGGCTTCCTTGGAGCTACCCTCGCGTTGCTGCGTCAGGTCTCGCCCCCCGGCGGGGCCGACCGTGACGACCCGGGGAAGTAACTCCAAACCCGTCGATCCCAACCCCTGTCCCTCCCAGTTGATGAGCCGAACAGTTCCCGCTCTGTGTGCCGCCCTGCCGGTCGCCGCCCTCGTGGCCTGGCGGTTGGGCGGAGCCCTGGGCACCGGCGTCCTGGCGGGCTTTCTGCTGGGCTGCGCCGTGGGAGGCCTGGCCCACGCCTGGCAGGTGCACACCATGCGACACCGGCCGGAGAACGCCTTCGGGGCCTTTGGCCTGGGTTTTCTGGCCAAGCTGCTGGGTCTGAGCCTGGGGGCCGCAGCCTTCAACGCCATCGAGCCGCTGGCCCTGCGCGTCGACTGGCGTACCTATCTGCTCGCCTTCGTCGGCGCCGTCTTGGTGTTGATGGTGGCCGGGACCTTTGACCACCTGCGCTTCCTCAAGGAGTGCACCGCCCGGAGGCAGGCCCTGTGAGTTTCTTGCGACCCCTGATCGCCCTGGCCGTCGTCGCCCTGCCCATCTGGGTCAGCGGCAACTACGCCGAGCACCACAGCTCGGACAATGTCTTCTCGGGCCTGTTCATGCACCTGATGCCCGCCACCCTGGTCAGCCACGGGGCCGAGGCCGGGGATGGGCACGGCGCTCCAGGGGCTGGCGAAGAGCACGCTGAGCCTGGGCACGACCACGCCGCCGAGGCCCTTGGCCACGACGACGAACAGGCCGCCGCAGGCGCGCAGCACGGCGCTGGCAGCCCCCTGATCAGCTTGCCCATGCCGGCCGCCCTGGCCGCCCTGGACGGGGATCCTGGCCACGCCGGCGCCCAACTGGTCTTCACCAACCTGCAACTCTTCCAGATCGCGGCCGTGCTGCTGATCTTCATCTGCTTCATGGGCGTGCCCAAGTACCTGCGCACGGGACGGGGCGATTACCTGACGCGCCTGTTCGCCGGCTTCGCCATGTGGGTACGCGACGACATGGTGCTGCCGGTCATGGGAAAGGAGCGTGGGCTGGCTTTCCTGCCGTTCTTCCTGTCCATGTTCTTCTTCATCCTGTTCATGAACCTGATGGGCCTGGTGCCCGGCTCGGCCACGGCCACGGCCAGCATCTTCGTCACCTGCGGCCTGGCTCTGATCACGCTGACGGTGATGATCGGCGGCGGGATGATTGCCCAGGGCCCCATCGCCTTCTGGAAGAACCTGGTGCCCCACGTGCCTGCGGCCCTCTGGCCGCTGCTCTTCGTGGTGGAGATCGTGGGCCTCTTCATCAAGCCCTTCGCGCTGATGATTCGACTCTTCGCAAACATGAGCGGAGGCCACATGGTGGTGCTCTCGTTCATGGGGCTGATCTTCCTCTTCGGTGGCCGCTCCCTGGGTGTCGGCTACGCCATCTCCCCGGCCGCCGTCGGCTTCTCTGTCTTCATCATGATCATCGAGTCCTTCGTGGCCATGGTGCAGGCTTTCATCTTCACGCAGTTGTCGATCATCTTCATCAACGCAGCGATTCACCCCGAGCACTGATTCGGGACTGTATTTACCTTAGACCCCCTCAATCCCCGCGGACGGCTCAGGCCGTTCACAGCCAAACCTAAGACATGACCCTCTTCCAAGATCCCGTTCAGACCGCCGGCCTGGCCAAGGCCGGCGCCGCCATTGGTGCTGGTATCGCCGCGATCGGCGCCGGCCTCGGAATCGGCCGCATCGGTGGCTGCGCCAACGAAGGCATCGCCCGTCAGCCGGAGGCCGCGGACGAGATCCGTGGTGGTTCGATCATCCTCTCGGCTTTCATCGAGGGTGTGGCCCTCTTCGCCGTCGTCGTGGCCGTGCTCGTGGTCGTTCTGTAGGGCCTGCGCGGGGCCTTTGTGTAGCGGGCCGCGCGGCCCGCTAGCGGCCCTGCTGCCCCCTGCTGACCCCTGCTCATCCCTGCTCACCCCCTGGGCGTCCCCGCCCACACCACTACCCCCGTGGGAGCACCACCATGACCTGCTCAACTCTGATCCCGTTCCTGGCCTTTTCCGAGGGCGGGGGGTTCAATCCGATGGACCTCGCTGGCGGCGGGGGCATCTTCTGGACCTGGCTCATCTTCCTGCTGTCCCTGCCGTTCATCTGGACGGTGGTGATGAAGAAGGTGTCCGTGGCCCTGCTCGAGCGTGATGACAAGGCCGTCCTGGCCATCGCCGCCGCCGAGCAGGCCAGCCGCGCTGCGGAGGCCGCCCGGGCGGAGGTCGAGGTAAGACTCGGCGAAGCCCAGGCCGAAGCCGCCAAGCTCCTGGCCGTGGCACGCGAGCGGGCCGAAGTGCGCGAGCGCGAGATCATCGAGGAGGCCAAGGCGTCTGCCGAAGGCCTGCTGGACTCGGCGCGCAGGGCGATCCAGGCGGAGCAGGACAAGGCCCTGTCCGCCATTCGCGCTGAAGTCGTCGAGCTGTCCCTGAATGCCGCCGGTGCGGTGCTCGGGCGCAATGTGAGCGCCGAGGATGACCGCCGCCTGGTGGGCGAGCTGATCTCCAGCGGAGTCAGCGAGTGATGACGGGCGTCAGCATCAACCCGGTGGCTTCCCGCTACGCCGGGGCCCTCTTCGGCCTCGCCCGGCGCGAGGGCGTGCTGGACGCGGTCAGCCGCGATGTGGAGAGCCTCGGGCTGCAGCTGGCCAACGCCGCCGTGCGCGAGTTCCTGCTGGGTTCCCGGGCCTCCGAGGAGGAGCAGCGGGCCGGGCTGGCCAAGCTCTCCGCCGACTACCACACCCTGACCAAGAACCTGTTGTCGCTCCTGTTTGACAAGCGGCGCGAGCAGGTGCTTGAGGGGTTGCCCGAGGCCTTCCGCCAGCGCCGCCTGCGTGAACGTGGGGCAGTGGAAGGGGAGGTCGCCACGGCGCGGCCCCTGGACGCCGCCGACCTGGACGCCCTGGCCGCAGGCCTCGGCAAGCTGCTCGACAAGGAGGTTCTGCTGAAGAGCCGCCTGGCCCCGGACCTGATGGCGGGGGTGCGCGTGACCGTGGACAACCGCATGCTCGATACCTCCGTGCGCGGACGCCTGGATGAACTGCGCCGCAAACTGCTGGATGCTCCCCTGCCCGCGGGCGGAGCCTGATTCCCCTAGAACCCTGAACCAATACACCGCCCGGAGGCTGCAGGCCGCGGGCTCCACTCGACACGAACACCATGGACCTTCGACCCGCTGAAGTCACCTCGATCCTGGAGCAGGAGATCGCCTCGTACGGGGGCGCCTCGCAGATGCAGAGCGTGGGCACCGTGCTCTCCGTGGGCGACGGCGTCGCCCGCGTCTACGGCCTGGACGACTGCATGATGAACGAGTTGCTCGAGTTCCCCGGCGGGGTGCGGGGCGTGGCGCTCAACCTGGAAGAGGACAATGTCGGCTGCGTGCTGCTCGGCGACGCCGCCGAGGTGCGCGAGGGCGACACGGTCAAGTCCACCGGCCGCGTCATCTCCGTACCCACGGGCCCGGCCCTGCTGGGGCGCGTGGTGAATGCCCTGGGTGACCCCCTGGACGGCAAGGGCCCCCTTGGTTCCGGGGATGACGACCTGCGCCCCATCGAACAGCAGGCTCCTTCGGTGGTGGAGCGCCAGCCGGTGACCGAGCCGCTGCAGACCGGCATCAAGGCCATCGATGCCATGATCCCCATCGGGCGCGGCCAGCGTGAACTGATCATCGGCGACCGCCAGACCGGCAAGACGGCGCTCCTGATCGACACCATCCTGTCCCAGAAGAACAGCGGTGGCGGCGATCCAAGCAACAAGGACCAGGTCATCTGCATCTATGTGGCCATGGGCCAGAAGCAGTCCACGGTGGTGGATATCGTGAAGCGTCTCGAGGAGCACGGGGCCATGGCTTACTCCATCGTCGTCTCGGCTTCGGCCATGGACGAGGCCTCGATGCAGTATCTGGCCGCCTACGCCGGCTGCGCCATGGGCGAGCGCTTCCGCGACGAGGGCCGCCACGTGGTCATCATGTACGACGACCTGTACAAGCAGGCCCTGGCCTACCGCCAGGTGATGCTGCTGCTGCGCCGTCCCCCGGGGCGCGAGGCCTTCCCCGGCGATGTCTTCAACCTGCACAGCCGCTTGCTCGAGCGGGCGGCCAAGCTGGCTGACAACGCGCCGGAGATCAACGCGCGCTTCGCCGCCGGTGGCGGATCGTTGACAGCCTTGCCCGTGGTGGAGACCCAGGAGGGCGATATGGCCGCCTACATCCCGACCAATGTGATCTCGATCACCGACGGACAGATCTTCCTGGAAGCCAACCTCTTCAACTCCGGCGTGCGCCCGGCGGTCAACGCGGGCATCAGTGTCTCCCGCGTGGGCGGCGCGGCCCAGATCCCGCCCATGAAGAAGAACGCCGGCTCCCTGCGCCTGGACCTGGCTCAGTTCCGGGAGCTACAGGCCTTCGCCCAGTTCGGCTCGGACCTGGACTCCGCCACGCAGGCCAAGCTGACCCGCGGCGAGCGTCTGGTGGAGATCCTCAAGCAGGGTCAATACATGCCGGTACCCGTGGCCGAGCAGATAATGATCATCTACGCCGGCACCTCTGGTGGCTTGGACGATTTGCCCGCCAAGCGTGTGACGGAGTTCGAGCGCGCCTTCATCGAGTATGTGAACGACAGCCACCCGGAGCTGGCGCAGAGCATCATCGACGCCGCCAAGGACATCCCCGACGAGACGAAGGCGCTCCTCGACCAGGCCGTGGCGACGGTCAAGGCGGGGCTCACCGCCGGCTAGACGAACTGACCCATGGCTTCCATCAAGGAACTCCGCCAGCGGATCACATCCGTCGGCAACATCAAGCAGATCACGCGCGCCATGGAAATGGTGGCGACGACGAAGTTGCGTCGCTTCCAGGACAGGGCTTTGGCCTCCCGGCCCTACACCGAGGAGATCACCGGCCTGGTCGAGCGCCTGGCGGCTGTGCTGGGTGAGGAACTGGCCGAGCGGCCGCTGTTCTGTCCCGGCCAGGGCGAGAAGAGCCTGATGCTGGTGGTCAGCTCGGATCGCGGGCTGTGCGGGGCCTACAACTCCAACCTGTTGAAGAGCCTGGAGACCTGGCGCGCGGAGCGTGGCGGAGAGATCGATTACTTCGTAATCGGCCGCAAGGCCTTCCAGTACATGGACCGCCGGGACTTCAACATCGTGCGCTATCTGGCGGAACCCGGCCTGGAGGCCATGGACTACGCTCAGTCGGCCATGGTCGGGCGCATGTTGACCAGCGAGTTCACCGGGGGCGACTACCGCGAGGTCTGCGTGCTCTACTCGGCCTTCGAGTCCATGGTCAAGTACGTACCCACCGTCGTGCCCTTCCTGCCCATCGGCGGCGGGGACGCGGCGGGTGACGGAACCGCCGCAGTTGGCGACCCGCTGCTGGAGCCGGACGCGGAGACCATCTTTGAACACCTCGTACCCCGTTACCTCGAAACGCGCGTTTACAACGCCCTGCTTGAGGCCCTGACCTCCGAATACGCCAGCCGTCGCTTCGCCATGAAGAACGCGACCGAAGCGGCCAACGACATGCAAGACGCCCTGCGCGGGGTTTACAACCGCAAGCGTCAGGAATCGATCACCAAAGACCTTTTGGACATCGTCGGCGGCTCCGAAGCCCTGCGATAACTCACCTCCGATAATCAAATGACTGCTACCACCGCCACCCTGAACGAGGGCACCGTCTCCCAGATCCTCGGCCCCGTTGTCGATGTGCGCTTTGAGCCCGGCAAGCTGCCGGCCATCCTCAACGCTTTGACCGTCACCGAAGCGGACAAGAACATCAGCCTCGTGCTGGAGGTCGCCCAGCACCTGGGCAATGATGTGGTCCGCTGTGTGGCCATGTCCTCCACGGACGGCTGCCGCCGGGGGATGATCGCCCTGGACAGCGGCTCGCCGATCACCGTGCCCGTGGGCGAGAACACCAAGGGCCGCATCTTCAACCTTTTGGGAACGCCGCTCGATACCGTTGCCAAGGGCGCCATGGCCGAGACCGAGCGCTGGCCCATCCACCGGCCTGCTCCGCGCTTCGACGAGCAGGAGGCCGTGTCAGAGGTTTTTGAGACTGGCATCAAGGTCGTCGACCTTTTGTGTCCCTTTGCCATGGGCGGCAAGATCGGCCTCTTCGGCGGCGCCGGCGTGGGCAAGACCGTTCTGATTCAGGAACTGATCCGCATCACCGCCGTGGAGAAAGGCGGCTTCAGCGTCTTCTGCGGGGTGGGTGAGCGTACCCGCGAGGGCAACGACCTGTGGCTGGAGATGACCGAGGCCACCTACACCACCCCGGACGGCAAGACCCAGAGCGTGATCGACAACGCCGTCTTGGTCTTCGGCCAGATGAACGAGCCCCCGGGATCGCGCCTGCGGGTGGCCCTCTCGGGGCTGACCATGGCCGAGTACTTCCGTGACGAGAAGGGCCAGGATGTGCTGCTTTTTGTGGACAACATCTTCCGCTTCGTGCAGGCCGGTTCCGAGGTGTCAGCCCTGCTCGGGCGCATGCCCTCGGCCGTGGGCTACCAGCCGACCATGGCTTCCGAGATGGGCGCTCTGCAGGAGCGCATCACCTCGACCACCAAGGGTTCGGTGACCTCCATGCAGGCCGTCTACGTGCCCGCCGACGACATCACCGACCCGGCTCCCGTGGCCACCTTCGCCCACCTGGACTCGACCATCATCCTGGACCGGGCCATCTCCGAGCTGGGTATCTACCCGGCCGTGGACCCCCTCAAGTCCACCTCGCGCATGCTCGATCCCCAGGTCGTGGGTGAAGACCACTACCGCGTGGCCCGCGCCGTGCAGCAGATCCTGCAGCGCTACGCGGATCTCAAGGACATCATCGCGATCCTCGGCATCGAGGAGCTCTCGGAGGAAGACCGCCAGGTGGTCCACCGAGCCCGACGTATCCAGAAGTTCCTGGCCCAGCCCTTCTTCGTGGCCGAGCAGTTCACCGGCATGCCCGGTGTCTTTGTGCCCCGCGATGAAACCGTGCGCTCCTTCCAGGAGATCGTCGACGGCGTGCACGACGATCTGCCGGAGGACGCCTTCTACATGGTGGCCGGTATCGATGCCGCCCGGGAGAAGGCCAAGTCCATAGCCGTGGACAGCTAGGAGACCAGATGGCAGGTCAAATCACCCTACGCATCATCACTCCGCAGGCGGTCGTGCTCGACCGCACGGCCTCGTCGGTGAAGTTCATGGCCCTCGACGGTTCCATGGGCGTGCTGCCCGGCCATGCTCCCATGGTGACGGCCCTGGGCCCCGGCGAGTTGGAAGCGCAGGGCGAGGGGCAGACCGAGCGCTACTTTATCAGCGGCGGCTTCGCCGAGGTGAGTGACGGCACCCTGCGCATCGTCTCCGACGCCTGCGAACGCCCCAGCGACATCGATGTGGAACGCGCCGGCCAGGCCGCCGAGCGGGCGCGCACGCGCCTGCGCGAGCGTAGCGTCGGCCCCGCGGAGACCTTCGATGTGCTGCGCGCGGAAGCCTCCCTGCGCCGGGCCCTGATGCGCAAGAACCTGGCCGGCCGGCAGCGCACATGAGCGCCTCCTGGCAGCGCACCCATACGGCCGGAGCCCTGCGGGCCAGCGATGTCGGTAGTACGGCGACCCTCAATGGGTGGGTGCACGCCAGGCGAGATCACGGGGGCATCTACTTCGTCGATCTGCGTGATCGCTACGGCATTACCCAGGTCGTGCTCTCGGAAGAGGTGACGGGGGACCTGCGCCTGGGCCCGGAGGACGTGCTGTCGGTCACCGGGCAGGTGGTGGCCAGGGACGAGGCCAACCGCAATGCGGGGCGCCCCACGGGCGAGATTGAACTGGTGGCCAGCCGGGTGGAGCTGCTGGCGGCCTCGAAGGTGCCGCCCTTTGAAATCGTCGATGAGCTGGATACGGCCATCGAGACACGCCTGCGGCACCGCTACCTGGATTTGCGACGGCTGCCCATGCTGGCGAATCTGGAGCACCGTTCGCGCCTGATCAACAGTATGCGCAACGCCTTCATCGGCCAGGGATTCACGGAGGTGGAGACGCCTATCCTGACGCGCTCCACGCCGGAAGGGGCGCGGGACTACCTGGTGCCCAGCCGTGTGCATCCGGGGGAGTTCTACGCCCTGCCCCAATCGCCCCAACTCTTCAAGCAGATCCTGATGGTCTCCGGGGTCGACAAGTACTTCCAGGTGGCGCGCTGCTTCAGGGATGAGGACCTGCGCGCGGATCGCCAGCCGGAGTTCACGCAGCTCGACATGGAGATGAGCTTCGTCGAGGAGGAGGACGTCTTCGCCGCCTGGGAAACGGTCCTGGGTGATGTCTTCCGAGAGGTCATGCAGCTTGAACTGCCGCTCTCCTTCCCGCGCCTGAGCTACGCCGAGGCCATGGAGCGCTACGGCAGCGACAAGCCTGACACGCGCTTTTCCATGGAGCTGGTTTCCCTGGATGAATGGGCCGCGGGCTGCGAGTTCAAGGTCTTCAATTCCGTGGTGGCCGGCGGTGGGCGCGTCCTGGGCCTGACCGTCAGGGGCGGGGCCGAGCTCTCGCGCAAGCAGATCACGGCCCTTGAGGATGTGGTCAAGACCTACGGGGCCAAGGGCCTGGCCTGGTGGAAACCGGCGCCGGATGCCGAAGGCGGAGGCGCCGGTCCCCTGGCGCGTTTTGTGGAGGGCCAGGCGGACGGGCTGATGGAGCTCCTGAGCGCCGAAGAGGGCGACCTGTGCGTCTTCGTGGCCGACAGCCAGGGCGTGGCCCGCCGGGCCCTGGGCGAGTTGCGTGTGCACCTGGGCCGGGAACGCGGCCTGGCCGCCGAGGGTGCCTGGAACTTCCTGTGGGTGACGCATTTCCCCATGTTCGAGGACGACGGAGAAGGCAACTGGGCAGCCCTGCACCACCCCTTCACGGCGCCGGAGGACTGGGAGATGTCCGGTGATCCCGGGCAGCTCGCCAGCCGCGCCTATGACCTGGTGCTCAATGGATGGGAGCTCGGTTCCGGCAGCATTCGAATCCACCGACAGGCTGTGCAGGCCAAGGTCTTCGAACTCCTGGGCATCGGCCCGCGGGACCAACAGGCCAAGTTCGGCTTCCTGCTCGAGGCCCTGGAACACGGGGCGCCGCCCCATGGCGGCTTTGCCGTGGGCCTGGATCGCCTGGTGGCCATGACCCTCGGCCTCGACAACATCCGCGATGTGGTGGCCTTCCCCAAGACCGCCTCGGCCAGCGACCTCATGTGCCAGGCACCGTCCCCGGTGCCTGATCAGTTGCTGCGGGAAGTTCACGTGGCCAGTCTCAAGCCCGCGGCCAAGGACGAGAAACCGTGCTAGCGGTCCGCCGCCGGCGCCCGTCTGGCCTCCTGCACAGGACCGCCAAGCACACCCAGGGCAGATACGCCATGGCACCATTCACCGGACCCGTCTATGCTCTTAGACAAGACCCAGGCCGGGCGGGACGCCCGGCAGCCCAATACGACTCCCTGAAAGGAGCTTACTGACCCTGCAAGATTATCGAACCAACCGCCGCATCCGGGTCCCGGAAGTCCGCCTGATCGACGAGGAGGGCAACCAGGTCGGCATTGTGTCATCGGATGATGCCCGCCGCCGGGCGGCTTCGGCGGGCCTGGACCTGGTCGAGGTCTCCCCGCAAGCGCGCCCGCCCGTGTGCCGGATCCTCGACTACGGCAAGTTCAAGTACAACCAGGCCAAGAAGGAGAAGGGCAGCCAGGGGCACAAGAGCGGCCTCAAGGAACTGCGCGTGCGCCCGGCCATTGACGACCATGACCTCAGCTACCGTCTGGAGAACGGTCGGCGCTTCCTCCTGGCGGGCCACAAGGTCCAGGTCGTGTGCATCTTCCGCGGTCGCCAGATGGCTCACCCCGAGCATGGCACTGAGGTCATGCGCAAGGTGGCCGTGGCCCTGGAGGACATCAGCAAGGTCGAGACCCAACCCAAGATGCACGGGCGGCGCATGACCATGCTGCTGGCCCACAAGTAAGCCCGCGTAGGCGGGCGGGGCAGCGAGGGCTGCGAGAGTGGCGAGGCCTGCGAGGGCGGCGCGCGGGTGCTGGACCTGGCAGTTAGCCCGTCTGGGGTCCTGGGCCGGCCGACTGGTGGGCCAGGGACTGGGGCCGGCTTGGCAGGTTATTCTGGCTTGGGGTGCGACCCGGGACGCCCTGGGGTGGTCCGAGTACAAAAACGCAGGGAGGTTAGGGTGGGGGACGGTGGGACCAGCGAGGGTGGGCCGGAGGGCCTGTTTTGTCGGAAATGGCCCTTGCAGGGGCATGGGCGGGGTTGTTCCCCGGCCGGAACGCGCTAGAATCCTCGCCCCAAGATCGGGGTCGCCGGTGATACGGCCACTCCGGCCCCTGTGAGCGGTCGGGCATGTCAGCGACCAGGGTAAACCTCAACCAAGGACGACCGATGCCCAAGCTGAAATCAAAGAGCGCTGTCACCAAGCGCTACCGGGTGACCAAGAAGGGCAAGCTGAAATGCGACCGCCCGGCCCGTGGTCACATGCACGCTTCCAAGAACGCCAAGCAGAAGCGCGAGCTGCGCCGCCGCATTGTCACCGACGGTGCCTGGGCCAAGCTCCTGCGCCGCATGATGGGAGCCTGAACCATGGTACGCGTGAAATACGGCGCCCCGCGCCACAAGAAGAAGGTCCGCTACTTCAAGCAGGCCCGCGGCTTCCGCGGCGGGCGCTCCAAGCTCTGGCGCACGGTGCAGGAGGCGCTGCTGCGTTCCTGGGCCTACGCCTACCGCGACCGGCGTGTCAAGAAACGCCAGTTCCGGCGCCTGTGGATCGTGCGGATCAACGCCGCCGCCCGGGCCCGGGGGATGAACTACTCCACCTTCATCGACGGTCTCAAGCAGGCGGGCATCGACCTCAACCGCAAACAGCTCTCGGAGCTGGCCATCCACGACCCGGCGGCCTTCGACGCCGTGCTGGACGCGGCCCGCACGGCGCGCAACTGATCTCGCCGGAGAGCTAGCGAGTCCGCCTTGGAGGCCAACGCTGAGCTGCGGGACGAGGCCCTGGCCCGGCTCGCCGCCTGTACCGATAGCGGCGATCTGCGTTCCGTGGAGAAGGACTACCTGGGGCCGGAGGGTGCCATCGGCGCCCTTTTGGCCTCGATTCCCAGCCTTCCCAAGGAAAAACGGCCGCTGGTGGGGGCGGCGGCCAACCGGCTGAAGAAGGAGCTGGAGCTGGCCCTGGCCGAGGCACGGGCGCAGCTCGAGAGTGCCCGGGTGGCCGCGCAGCGGGCCGCAGGCGATTTCGACCCCAGCCTGCCGCCGCGCCGCGGCGAGCGTGGCTCGCTGCATCCCCTGACGCTGGTGCGTCGGGAGGTGGAGGGCATCTTCAGTTCCATGGGCTATGACATCGCCGATGGGCCCGAAGTGGAGCTCGACTACTACAACTTCCAGGCGCTCAACATCCCGGTGGATCACCCCAGTCGGGAAATGCAGGACACCTTCTACTGCGATGAGGAGCATCACCTGGTGATGCGCACCCAGACTTCGCCGGTGCAGATCCGCACCATGGAAAAGCGCCGGCCACCCTTCCGCCTGATCGCCCCCGGGCGCGTCTTCCGCAACGAGGAGCAGGACGCCACGCACAACCACACCTTCCACCAGGTGGAGGGGCTGGTGGTGGGGACGGGGATTCAGGTCGGGCACCTGACAGGAACGCTAAAGGGCTTTTTGAGGGAGCTGTTCCAGCGCGAGGTCGAGGTGCGCCTGCGCCCGGGCTACTTCCCCTTCGTGGAGCCGGGCTTTGAACTGGATGTGGCCTGCCCGTTCTGCGCTGAGCAGGCGGGCGCCTGCCGTGTCTGCAAGGGGGGCGGCTGGGTGGAGTTCTGCGGCTGCGGCCTGGTGCATCCCAGCGTTTTGGCCGCCGGCTTCTCCGGGCGTGACGATGTGGATGTGGACAGCCTGACCGGTTTCGCCTTTGGCTTCGGCCTGGACCGGTTGGTGATGCTGCGCTATGGCCTCGACGACATCCGCCAGCTGATGGGTGGCGACCTGCGTTTTTTGGAGCAGTTCTGATGTTCGTTTCCATGAAATGGCTGGGCCGCCACGTGGACCTGGCGGGCATCAGCCCGCAGGAGCTGGCCCGGGAGCTGACCCTGCGCACGGCGGAGGTGGAGAGCTGCGAGCCCTTTGCGCCCTACCTGTCCGCGATCACCGTCGGGCATGTGATCGAGCGCGTTGCTCACCCGGACGCGGACCGGCTCTCCGTGTGCAGCGTGGATGTGGGCGGCGAGGAACACCTGACCATTGTCTGCGGAGCGCCGAATGTGCGAGCCGGGCTCAAGGTGGCCGTGGCCACCGTGGGAACTGTTCTGCCGGGCGACTTCAAGATCAAGCAGGCCAAGATCCGCGGCCAGGCTTCGAGCGGCATGATCTGCTCGCTCATGGAGCTCGAGCTCGGCGAGGATCACGACGGCATCTGGGAGCTGCCGGATGAGACAACCCTGGGCGTGCCCCTAGCCGAGGCCCTGAACCTCGCGGACTGGGTGCTTGAGATTGACAACAAGTCATTGACCCACCGCCCGGACCTTTGGGGACACCGCGGTCTGGCGCGGGAGGTGGCCGCCATCTTCGGGCGCGAGCTGCTGCCGCTCGATACCAGCCTGCCCGAGTGCGGCGGCGGCCGGAGCCCGGCGGTCACCATCGAGCCCGCCGCCTCCAGCGCCTGTCCCCGTTACCTGGCCCTGGCCCTGGACGGCGTGTGCGTGGAGCCCAGCCCGCTCTGGCTGCGTTGCCTCTTGGCCGCCGCCGGACAGCGCCCCCTGGACCTCCTGGTGGACCTCTCGAATTTTGTGCTGTTGGACCTCGGCCAGCCGAACCACCTCTTCGACCGGGCCACGGTCAAGGACGGTATCGAGGTGCGCCTGGCAGCGCCGGAGGAGGAAATGGTGACCCTCGACGAGCAGCGCCTGCGCCTGGGCGAAGAGGACCTCTTGATCTGCTCCGGGGGGCGGCCGGTGGCCCTGGCCGGCGTCATGGGCGGAGCGGACTCCAAGGTGGCCGCGGAAACGACCGAACTTCTGCTGGAGGTGGCCAACTTCCACGGCACCCGCGTGCGCCGCACGGCCATGCGCACGGGCCTGCGCTCTGAGTCCTCGGCGCGCTTTGAAAAGAGCCTGGACCCGGAGCAGGTGCCAGCCGCCGCCGGGCACCTGGTGCGCACCCTGTTGAGCATTCAGCCGGATGTGACCCTGCCCGCGCCGCCCACGGATGTGGGCTCCCATACCCCGACGACCATGACCGTGGCCCTGTCTCCTGCCCTGGTGCGGGAGCGCCTGGGGGTCGAGCTCAGCGCGGGTGAAATCGCCGCCTCCCTGGAGGCCCTGGGCTTCTCCGTGGACGGCCCCGAAGGCGGGCCGTGGACCGTGGGCGTGCCCACCTGGCGCGCCAGCAAGGATGTTTCCATAGCCGAGGATCTGGTGGAGGAGGTAGGCCGCCTGCACGGCTACGACAACATTCCGGTGCGCGCGCTCAGCGGTGAGATCACTCCTCCGGAGAGCGATCCGCGCCGTGCCCTGGTGGAGAGCATCCAGGACAGGTTGGCCGGGGGAGCGCGCTTCCATGAGGTGCTCGGCTACTCCTTCCTGCACGCGGAGCTGTGCGAGCGCTTGGGCATCGCCGACCAGCCCCATGTGCGCCTCGTCAACCCGGTGGCCGAGGGCGAAGACCGCGTGCGCCGCTCCGTGCTCCCCAGCCTGCTCGGACGCTTGGGCCTGAACCGGCGCCAGCGGGAGCGCGTGGCCATCTTCGAGCTCGGCAAGGGCTATCTCCCAGAGGAGAACGGCGAGCGGGGACAACCCCAGGAGATTCACGAACTGGGCCTGCTGGTGGCGGCGGTGCCGCCGGGCAAGGGCGCCCGCTTTGACGCGGGGGCCTATCCCGAGCTGGCCGGCGTCCTGGAGGACCTCATTGCCCACCTGGGGTACGGCGCCTGTCGCTTTGCCGCCCTGCCCGCCGCTGAGCCGCGCCCGAGTTGGGCGCATCCGGGGCGCGGGGCGAGTTGCCTCCTGGCCGACGGGACGCCCGTGGGCCTGATCGCCGAGCTGGAGCCGGGTCTGCACCGGCCCTTGGAGCTGGTGGATGACCTGGCCAGCGAAGTGGCCTGCGCCACTCTTTCCCTGGACTCCCTGCTGGCGGCGGCGAAACCGGCCTTCAAGCCGCGCCTCCTGCCGCGCTTCCCGGAGACCAAGGTAGATGTGGCCCTCTCCTGTCCCGCGGAGCTGCCCGCCGGGGAGGCCGCCGCCATGATCGAAAAGGCGGGCAAGGGCCTGGTGGCGGACCTGGAGCTCTTCGACCTCTACCGGGGCGCAAACCTGGAGCCCGGTCAGAAATCCCTGGCCTGGCACCTGTGCCTGCGCGCCGCCGACCGCACCCTCGGGGAGGGAGACGTGGCCCGCTTCCTCGGCCGCCTGGAGCGCGCCGCCGAGGCCGCCGGCTGCAGCCTGCGGCGGGACTGACCACGGGTGGCCGGGAAGGGGCCGGAAAGGGTCTCCCGAAGGGGGCTTTCGCGGCCGATGTAAGGAAGGGCGCTCCCCACGCTCCAGCCCCATGAAGATCGTTCTCCTGACGCCGCCCAGTCCCGAAGCCTACCGGGTCAGCCGTGGCCTGATGGGCGGCTTTGGCATGGCGGTGCACCCGGAGCTGCTCTACCCGCCCATCGAGTTGGCCCATGTCGCCTCCGTGCTGGAGGCCGATGGCCATGGGGTGGTCATGGTGGATGCGGATGCGGCCGGGCTGGGGGCGGAGCAAGTCGTGGCGGCCGTGGTGGCCGCGGAGCCCGAGTTAGTTTGTCTGGATTCATCCTCGACCTCCCTGGAGCAGGACCTGGCCGTGGCCGGTGCCCTGCGCCTGGAGAGCGGAGCGGTGGTGGCCATGCTCGGTTCCCAGGTGACCTTCACGCCCGGGGAGATCTTCAGCGAGCGGCGCGTGGATGTGGTTGTGCGCGGGGAGCCGGAGTACATCGTGCGAGACCTGGCGCGGCGCCTGTCCCAGGGCCAGGCGCCTGGCGCTGAAGAGCTCAGCTTCGCCGGCGTGGCGGGCACCACCTGGTGTCGCGCCGACGGCGAGGTGGTGCACGAGGCCGCGGCCGAGAAGATCCTGGATCTGGACGCCCTGCCGCTGCCGGCGCGGCACCTGCTCGACAATCAGGCCTACACCTTTCCGGGCCTCGACGGACCGGTGACGACGGTCAAATCCTCCCGTGGCTGTCCCTACGACTGTTCGTTCTGCGGCTACACCCTGGCCCAGGGCCTGCGCTTTCGTTTCAGGTCGCCGGAGAACGTCGTGGCCGAGCTGGTGGATCTGGCGCGCAACCACGGCCTGCGGCATGTGGTCTTCCGCGATCCGATATTCACCACGCGCAAGGACCGCGTGCATGCAATCTGCGCCGGCATCGGCGCCGCGGGCCTGGACCTCGACTGGCAATGCGAGACGGCGGTCAAGACCCTCGACGCGGAGCTGCTCGAGGCCATGCCCGCCGCCGGCTGCACGCACATTTCCCTTGGCGTGGAGAGTGGCGACGCGGGCATCCAGAAGGAGTTCTGCGGCAACAAGCTGAGCGATCATGCCCAGGCCCAGGAGGTCTTCGATGCCTGCCGGCGCGTGGGCATCGAGACGCGCGCCTTCTGCATGCTGGGCTTTCCAGGCGAAACGCGCGCCATGATCGCTGCCACGTTCGAGCTGGTGGAGCGTCTGGACCCGGACCAGGTGCAGTTCTGCGCCGTGACGGCCTATCCCGGTACCAGGCTCTTCGAGCAGCTGAACGGTGCGGGGCGCTTGGACTACGCTGCCATGACCGGCGTGCAGGCCCTGGAGGGCAACGAACACTTGACCGCCGACGAGCTCAACGGCTTGATCGCCGCGGGCTACCGGCGCTTCTACAGGCGCCCGAAGCGCCTGGCCCAGGAGCTGCGCCACCCCCTGCGTCTGGCCGGGCGGCTGGCGCGCTATCTGCGACTGCGGCGCACCGGCGCCTGAGAACGGACTGCGTCCGGCGGCTGCGCCCAACGGCTGCGCCCAACGGCTGCGCTCAACGGCTGTGCTCAACGGCTACGCCCGGCGGGCTGCCCCCAGCGGCTGTGGCCGGCGGCTGCGCCCAACGGCTGCGCCCAACGGCTACGCCCGGCGGGCTGCGCCCAGCGGCTGCGCCGGCGGCTGTGCCCAGCGGCTGTGCCCACCGGGCTGTGCCCGGCGACTGCCTCGCGCCCGGTGTATTTGACGCGGGCCCGTGGGCTTCTGATACTGCCCCATAGCCGCCCGTCCCCCGAGCCTTCTTCAGCTACCACCATGAGCCAGATCGAAAGCGTCCTCCAGGAGACCCGCCTCTTCCCGCCCAGCGCCGAGTTTAAGGGCCGCGCGCGCCTCTCGGACGAGGGGACCTGGCGCCGTATGTACCGGGAATCCATCGACGACCCGGAGTCCTTCTGGGATCGCGTCGCCCGGGAGCTGCCCTGGATCGAGCCCTATACGGAGGTGCTCGACTGGAGCGCGGCTCCGGTGGCCCGCTGGTTCGGGGGGGGCAAGCTGAACGCCAGCGCCGTCTGCTTGGATCAGCACCTGGAGAACGGGTTGGGCAGCAAGCGCGCGATTATCTGGGAGGGCGAGCCCGGTGATACGCGGGAGCTCACCTATGCGCAGCTGCATGCCGAGGTCTGTCGTCTGGCGAACGCCCTGCGGGCTCGCGGCGTGCAGCGAGGCGACCGCGTGGCCATCTACATGCCCATGGTGCCGGAGCTGGCGGCGGCGGTCTTGGCCTGTGCGCGCATCGGAGCGCCGCACTCGGTGGTCTTCGGTGGTTTCAGCTCCCAGGCCCTGCGCGACCGCATCGAGGACGGCGGGTGCAGCGCGGTCATCACCGCCGACGGCGGTTGGCGCCGGGGCAGCGTATTCCCTCTCAAGGCCCAGGTGGATGAGGCCGTGGCGGGCAATGACAGCGTGCACACTGTGCTGGTGGTGCGCCGTGGAGAGAACGAGGTCAGCTGGCAGGCGGGCCGTGACGTGTGGTACCACGAGGCGGTCAGCGCGGCGGACGCGGACTGCCCGCCGGAGCCCATGGACGCGGAGGATGTGCTCTTCCTGCTCTACACTTCCGGCTCCACGGGCAAGCCCAAGGGCATCGTGCACAGCACCGGCGGTTACATGGTCGGGACCTATCTGACCACCCAGTATGTCTTCGACCTGCGCCCGGAGGATATCTACTGGTGCACGGCGGATGTGGGCTGGATCACCGGCCACAGCTACATCGTCTACGGGCCCATGGCCAACGGGGCCACGGCGGTCATGTACGAGGGCGCGCCGAATACGCCCCACGAGGGGCGCTTCTGGGAGATCGTCGAGAAGCACGGGGTGACCATTTTCTACACGGCGCCCACGGCCATCCGCACCTTCATGCGTTGGGGCGACGAGCACGTGAAGCGCTTTGATCTCTCCAGCCTGCGCCTCTTGGGGACGGTGGGGGAGTCGATCAACCCCGAGGCCTGGATGTGGTACCACCAGGTGGTGGGCGGGGAGCGTTGCCCGATCGTCGACACCTGGTGGCAGACCGAAACCGGTGGGATCATGTTGACACCCCTGCCGGGTCTCACGGTCACGAAACCCGGCAGCGCCACGCTGCCCTTCTTCGGCGTGGACCCGGTGATTGTGGATGAAGCCGGCAATGAGTTGGGCACAAACGAGGGAGGCTATCTGGCCGTTCGAAAGCCCTGGCCGTCCATGTTGCGGGGTATCTGGGGTGACGCCGAGCGCTTCCGGGAGACCTACTGGGCCAAGTTCCCCGGGCTGTACTTTCCCGGTGACGGGGCGCGCAAGGACGCGGACGGCTACTTCTGGATCATGGGGCGCGTGGACGATGTCATCAACGTCAGCGGGCACCGGCTCTCCACCATGGAGGTCGAGAGCTCACTCGTCAGCCATCCGGCGGTCTGCGAAGCGGCGGTCGTGGCGCGGCCGGATGAGGTCACCGGCCAGGCCATCAGCGCCTTTGTCAGCGTGGGGCCCGGCGTGGAGGCGGACGCTGAGCTCAAGGCCACGCTGTTGGCCCATGTGGCCGAGGAGATCGGCAAGCTGGCGCGCCCCAAGGAAATCCGCTTCACCGATGCCCTGCCCAAGACGCGCAGCGGCAAGATCATGCGCCGCCTGTTGCGAGACATCGCCGCCGGCCGCGAGATCGCCGGGGACACCAGCACCATCGAGGACTTCAGCGTCCTGGCGCGCCTGCGCGCGGACGAGGAGTAGCTGCCGCCAGCACGGCCAGCGAAGCGCTGGTGGGTGAGGGATGCATGGGACACCCCCTGCCACCGTGTGCAGCGTTCCTGGAAGCGCATCGTCGCACGGCGCCACTTCGCCCTTGGCCTTCAGATTGCGCCGCGCTGCGCCGGCGATGAGGTTTTTCCCGGAACCTCCGGAGCCGGGAACCGGCGCGCGGGAGTGGGCCTACTTCCACCAGTCGTCGGCGGCGACCTGGGTGATGCCTTCGGCGTAGCTGCGGGGCTGCCAGCCGAGGGTCTCGATGGCGGCGCTGATGTCGTGGTCGTGGTGCAGGAAGAAGTAGCTGGCCCCACGGCGCTCGCGGGTTACATCGGTGAAGACGCCCTTGATGAGCAGGAAGCGCTCGACCCAGCGGCGGGGCACATTGCGGCGGCGCTGGCCACCACCGGTGGCGGCGATGGTCAGGTCCAGGAACTCGTTGAAGGGAATGCCCTCGGGGCCGGCGATCTCGAAGATGCTGTCCACATCCATGACCTGCTCCTGGGTCAGGTACAGCAGCATGGCATCCACCAGGTCGTCCACATGGACCGGGTTTATCTTGGAGACGCCCTCGTGGGGGACCCAGTAGTTGCCCCTGGGCTTTGCGCAGCGCCGCAGGAAGGGGGCGGTGTGGCGCGTGTCGCCGATGCCGTAGACCAGCGTGGGACGGAAGGAGGCCCAGTCGTAGCCGGCGGAGCGCACGATCTTCTCCTGGACGCGCTTTGAATCGCGGTAGTAGCCATAGACCGGCTGGCCGATGACCGCCGATGAAACCAGCACAAAGCGCATGCTGTCCGGGGCGTTTGCCTTGGCCTCATCCAGCAGATGCTCCGTGCCGGTCACATTGACCGCCTGCATCTCGTCTTCGCTGAAATGGTCGTGGCGGCCGGCCAGGTGGATCAGCGCCTGGCTCCCCCCTAGGAAGCCCTCCAGGCTCTCCGGAGCTGTCAGATCGCCTTCAAAGGGCTCCAGGGAGCCGGGGCTGTCCGCGGGCAGGGTGGGCAGGGCAGAGGCTCGACCAGGGCGGGCCAGAGCCCGCAGGGAGTGTCCCTCGGCGCCGAGGCGCTGGATGAGGTTCTGACCGATGAAGCCGGTCCCGCCGGTGACAGCAATATGCATGGCAAGAGGATAGCGATCTGGGCCGGGCAGGCCAGGGGTCGGCCCGGCCCATTCGCCCCCTGGGACTGTGCCAGGGCAGTTATTGGCCCGGCCGCGGGCAAATGCCTGCGGAGCACTCCAGTACGGGAGGGGGGGACAGCCGATACACTTGTCTCCGGGCCATCCGGCCCCTCCCCTAGATTCCGCGCCGCCGGCATTTTCCCACGATTACGGGAAATCTCCCGGCGGCCCTCTCCCCTGTTTTACGTTTCTGGTAGACAATGGCACCGCGGTGCAGCCAAGGCCCCCCGTGGCGCTCCGCTGGTGGCCACGACCCCATGACCCGCCTAGGTACCTACGTACGACGCAACTTCGAGCCCCTGCTACTCTCGGTGCAGGTGCTGCTCGATGTGGTTGTCCTGGCCCTGGCCATGCTCTGCGCCTGGTGGCTGCGGGAGGGCATCAGCGCCCCGGATACCGCCACGCCGCTCATCGTCTATCGGGAGATCTTTTCGATCACCGCCGCCGTCTGCCTGCTCTGCTTCCACGCCTTCGGCCTCTACAGCCCGATCAAGAGCCTGCTCAATGTGGAGGAGTTCAAGGGCATCGCCAAGGCCACCCTGGTGTCCTTCTTCGTCATTCACGCCCTGACGGTCTTCCTGCGCGGCACGACCCAGAAGGCCGAGGGTGCCTATCGCTGGCTGGTAGCCCTGCACGAGGCCATTGACCTGGAGGTCAATCCAGAGGCCTTCTCACGCATCACCATCGTGCTGTCCTTCGCCGTGATCCTGGTCTTCATCACGATCAGTCGCTTCATCTCCTTCCGGGTCATCCAGCGCTTGCACCGGCGCGGTATCGGCAATCGCAATGTGCTCATCTGCGGCACCGGCCCCACGGGGCGCCGCCTGCAGCGCAAGTTCATGCTGATCCCCACCCTGGGCCTGAACCTGATGGGCTTTGCCACGGACGATCCCGAGGAGGTGGGCAGCACCATCGACCGCTCGCGGGTTCTGGGCACCTTCGAAGATTTCGCCTACCTGTTGGGCGAGAAGAAGATCAGCGAGGTCTTCATCGCCCTGCCGGAGTCCAAGGAGGAGGATGTCATGGGCCTGCTCTCGGAGCTCGACCGCCTGGGCGTGCCCTACCATGTGGTGCCGCGCTTCTACCACCTGATGACGCACCGGGTGCGCATCCAGTCCCTGGATTCGATCCCGCTCATTTCCCGCGTGGAGCGCCGCTCCGGTTTTGTGTCTTCCTTCGGCAAGCGCCTGTTGGACATCCTGATCTCGCTCTTGGTGCTGACCGTGGGCGCGGCCTTCTTTGTCGTGCCCATGATCATGATCAAGCGCGAGTCCCCGGGCTCGGCCTTCTTCATCCAGACCCGGGTGGGACGCAACGGCCAGCGCTTCCGCATGGTGAAGTTCCGCACCATGCACGAGAACTCCTCCTCCGCTGCTCACTCGCCGGATTCTCCCTACGACCCCCGGGTGACGCGCATCGGGCGCTTTCTGCGGCGCTACTCCCTGGATGAGCTGCCCAACTTCCTCAATGTGCTCAAGGGCGAGATGAGCCTGGTGGGGCCGCGGCCGGAGATGCCCTTCATCGTGGATTCCTACAGTTCCATGCAGCGCGAGCGCCTGCGGGCCAAGCCGGGCATCACCGGCCTCTGGCAGATCTCCTACGCCCGCGGCGAGGCCATCCACGAGAACCTGGACTACGACCTTTACTACATCGAGAACCAGTCCCTCTTGCTGGACATCGTGATCATGTCCCTGACGCTCTTCGCCGTGGTCAAGGGCTCCGGCGCCTATTGAGATCCCGGGCGCCTGGCCCTCCCTTCCGGTCCCCGCTGGCGCTAGTCTGAAGCCGTGCGCGTTCTCCATGTGATGGAAGCCACCATCGGCGGCACACGCCGGCATCTGGTGGATGTGGCCGCGGGCCAGAGGGCCCTAGGCCTCGATGTGCACGTGGCCGTCGCCACACGCCGCGACCCCGACTTCCCCGGCGACCTGGAGCGCCTGGCGGCGGCGGGCGTGGGCGTGCGGCGTATCGAGATGGGCCGCTCCCTCTCTCCCGTTCGGGACGGAGCTGATCTCTGGCGCCTGTGCCGCCTGCTGGAGGAGCTGCGCCCGGACATCGTGCACACCCACAGCAGCAAGGCCGGGGTCCTGGGGCGCACGGCCTCCCTGGCCACGGGCATCGGTCGACGCTTCCACACACCGCACACCTTCGCCTTCCTCTTCGAGGCGCTCTTCGGGGCCACCAGGCGGCAGCTCTTCCGCGCGCTGGAGCAGCAGCTGGCCGCCAGCACGGAGCGTCTGATAGCGGTCAGCCCCACGGAGGCGGAGACCTTTCGCCGTTCCGGTGTGGTGGCTCCGGAGCGCGTGGCCGTGGTTCCAAACGGCATCGCCCCGGAGCCCTACCTGGAGGCCGCCCCGCTGGAGCTCGCGGCCTTTGGCCTGGACCCGACACGTCCGACGGCTGCTGTCATCGGCCTGATGTACCCGGCCAAGGGCCAGGACCTGGCCCTCGCGGCCCTGCGCGCCGCTGCCTGCCAGGAGCTGCAACTCCTGATCGCCGGGCCGGATGACTGGCGCGGGGAGCTGGAGCAGCTGGCGCGGCAGCTGGGCGTGGCCGGGCGCGTGGCCTTCAGCGGCCCCCGGCGCGATGTGCCCGCCATCCTGGCGGCCGTGGACCTCTTGCTGCTGCCCTCCCGCTGGGAGGGCATGCCCTACATCGTCCTCGAAGCCATGGCCTCGGGTCTGCCGGTGGTGGCCACTCCAGTGGACGGGGCCCGGGACCTGGTGCGGCACGGTGAGACGGGCTTTTTGGCGGAGCGCATTGAAGGCCAGGCCCTGGGGGAAGCCCTGGACCGTTGCCTCGACTTGTCCGAGGGTCAGCGCGAGCAGATGGGAGGAGCGGGCCGCGCACGCCTCTTGGCGGAACACAGCGTGGACGCCATGCTGACGAGCCTCTTGGCGCTCTACTATGACGGGGAGAGCGACGGGAAGAGCGACGGGAAAAACGCCGGAGAGACGGCATGAGGATCCTGCACATCATCACCACCTTGGATGTGGGTGGAGCCGAGATGCACCTGCTCTCCCAGGTGCGCGGCCAGAGCGCCCGGGGCCACCAGGTGCGTGTGCTCTACCTCAAGGGCCGAGGCACCTTGGAAGACGATTTTCTGTCCGCCGGGGCCAGCCACGTGCGGGGCGTCTGCCTGGGCCTGGGTACGCCCGCGCGCCTGGGACCACACTTCTCCTGGGCGGACATCATCCACTCGCACTTGCTCAAGGCGGACATGGTCACGGCCCTGTGCACCAGCCTGTCCGGACGGCGCCGACGGCTGGTTTCCGGAAAGCACAACGACGAACAGGTGCTGCGGCGTCTGCCCGTTTCCCTGGTACACGGTCTGCTGGGGCGCTTGCCGGCGCGCACCATAGTGCTCTCGGACCATGTGGGGCGCTTCATCCGCGAGCACGGGCGCATCCCCGGCAAGAACATGCGCCGCGTGTACTACGGCATCGATCCGACGCCCTTTGAAGGGGCCCGGGCGGCCCTGGGCGTGGAGGCCGAGCCGGGAGCGGGTTGCCGGGCAAGCGCGTCCGGCGGCGCGTCGCCGGACGCGCCCGCCGGTGATGCGGGGGGCGGCGCCGGGAGCGACTCCGGCGGCGCCAAGCGCCGCAACCTGCGGGCCTCATTCGGCTTCAAGGACGAGCACGTGGTCCTGATCTGTGTGGCGCGCTTCGCCGCCCAGAAGGCCCACCCGCTGCTGCTGCGCGCCTTTCACCGGGCGCGGGAGAGCGCTCCTGACCTGCGTCTCTTGCTGGTGGGTGACGATCCCTTTGGAGACGGGCGCCAGCGTGCCGAGGCCGTGGCCCGGGACCTCGAACTGGGAGAGGCCTGCGTCTTCGCCGGGATCCGGAGGGATGTACCGGAGCTGATGGCGGCCTCGGAGGTCTTCATCATGAGCTCCCTGTGGGAAGGCCTGGGCCTGGTGTTCCTCGAAGCCATGTGCGTGGGCCTGCCCATCGTGGGTTCGGACGTCTCCGCCGTGCCCGAGGTCGTGGTGAACGGCGAGACAGGCATCCTGGTGCCGCCCGGCGAGGAGCAGCCCCTGGCCGCCGCCATGGTGCGCGTGGCCGGGGACGCTGGCCTGCGTCAACGGCTGGGTGCCGCCGGGCGCGAGCGTGTGGCCCGGGTCTTCAACCTCGACCGCATGGTGGACGAGACCCTGGCGATCTACGACGAGTTGCTGTGAACAGCGGACGGTCGGGCACTGGTGCGGGGGAGGGCGCGGGCGCGGCCCCGCCGGGGAGCAGCGCCTTCCACTGGGAACCCTCACCGGAGACCTTCCGCGTGGAGGAGGTCGGCACGCCGCCGCCCAGCGGAACCGGGGAGCACCTGCAGTTCACCCTGGAGAAGCGCGGTATCAGCACCTGGGAGGCCCTGGACCGCCTGGGGCGGGCCCTCTCCCTGCCGGGAGCGGCCTTCGGTACGGCGGGTCTCAAGGATGCCCGGGCGCACACCGTCCAGGGCGTCACGGTCCTGGGCCTGGGGGCGGATGGGGTCCAGCGCCTGGCAGCCCTGGACTTGCCGGACATGGTCCTGGGCCCGGCCCTGGCCACGGAGCGCAAGCTGCGGGCGGGGCAGGCCCGGGGCAACCGCTTTGAGCTGCGCCTCGGCTTCGCGAGGCTCGCCCTGGCTGAGGAGACGCACCGGCGCCTGGCGCGGCGCCTGGCGCAGGTGGCGGAAGACGGCCTGGCAAACTCATTCGGCCCCCAACGCTTCGGCCTCGATGGCCGGGCTGGGGAGTTGGGACGCCTGTTGCTGGAGGCGGATCCACGGGCCTATCTGCTGGCCCACGGGGAGACGGAGCTGCGCCTGCGGGCCGCGCGGGACGCGCAGCTGAGCGAGGCGCAGATGGCGGCGGGAGAGGAGCTGCTGGCCGCCCTGGCTTCCAACTCCAAGGCTGCCCAGCGCCGTTTGGCCCGCAGTGCCGGCCTGCTGCCGAGTACCCTCTGCCCCCTGGCGCGCCAGCTGGCCCGCCGCCGGGGCGATCCCCAGGCGGCCCTGCGGGCCATTCCCCGCCGGGTGCGGCGCATGCACCTGTGTGCCCACCAGGCCTTGCTATTCGAGCGCCTCTTGGAGCTGCGCGGGGAGAGCTTTCGCGAGCTGCTTCCCGGTGACTTGCCTGTGGCGTGCGGGCGCGTAGGTAGCGGGGCGGAGCGCCGCCTGCCGAGCGGACCGCTCTTCGGGCGGCGCTCGCCCTGGCCTGACGCGACCAGCCAGGCGGGGGCCTGGGAGCTCCTCGTGCTCGAAGAGGCGGGCCTGACAGGAGTTGAGCTGGCCCGCTCAAGCCTCGACGGGGCTCGCCGGCCCCTGTGCGTCTTCCCGGAGGGTGCTTCCCTGGGGCCTTTGGAGGCGACGAAGGCGGTGGAGGAGGTGGAGGCGGTGGAGGCCCCCGCCGGGGGAGAAGGTGCCGAAGCCCTGCTTTGCTTTACCCTTCCGGCCGGGGCCTACGCTACGATTCTGCTGCGGGTTTTGCGCCAGGAATGACGCCCACCCGTCGAAGTGGTGTGGAAGGCAGGTCCATGAACACAAGCGACACCAGCACAGAAACGGATAGCACGGAGCCTCGGAGTGCGGCGGAAGCCGGGCAGCCGGGAGCCGCCGCGGGCTCCTGGAGCGGGCCCGACCGCCGGGGCAGCGGCACCCCGCGCTTCTCGCGCTTCTCATTCTGGGGTGGTCGGCGCCGGGTAGTGACCGAAGGCGCCGCCCGCGAGGGCAGCTTCGTCGATATCTACAGCGCGCGCCTCTTGCTGGCGGTCTTCTGGATCGCCCTGATGAACGCCGCCGACAGCTTCTTCACCATGATGCACCTGCAGCGCGGCGGGATCGAGTTGAACCCGGTGGCGGGTCAACTGCTGCGCTTGGGCCGCTGGGAGTTCGTGCTGGCGAAATCCATATTGATCGCAGCAGCCCTGGTGGTGCTCGTCATCCACAAGAATTTCACCCTGGCGCGCGTAGGCCTCTTCACGGCGGCCGGCGCCTATACGCTCTTGGTCGTCTACCACCTGTATCTGTTCGCCTGAGCGGCGAGGCGTGGGGGGCTTGGCCCGGGCGCGTCCGGCGGTGCCCAGTCGTGCCCGGGGGTGCCCGGGTGTGCCCAGTGGAGTCAGCGGGCGGTCGATGGCCTCCAGTCGTGCCCGGTGGCGTCCGGCGGGGGACGGTCGTCGAGGACGCGGAGTCTCCAAATGTTGCTGGCGGCGTGGCGGCGTGGCGGCCGGCAGGCGGTGCCTGCAGATCAGGCATTCAGGTGCGAGCGATTGTGCAGGGCGTTGCCTGGCACCCGGGAGGCGCGTCCGGCTGTGCGCCGGCGCGGCCGCCTGGGGGCCGCCGGCCCCCGGCCCGTGGTCCGGGATGTGTGATATCGCTCGGCGGCGGGGATTCCGGCGCGGGCGGCAAACGGGCCTGGGTGGCGAGGTAGCGCAGGCTGGCCGGCGTCTGGCCGGGGGCTCTCCGCCCTTGGCTCAACCCCCTGGCCGAGGCCGTATGTTGTGGCGGCAAGCCCACACCGGTAGCCTGCTGCCGCCCTCGCCCGACCCTGCCCTGACCCGTGATTCGCGCTGACGACCTGACCAAACGCTTCGGCCCCCTGGTGGCCGTGGACGGCCTGTCTTTTGAGATAGGCCGGGGGGAGGTGGTGGGCCTCCTGGGTCCCAACGGGGCTGGCAAGACCACCACCCTGCGCATGCTCACGGGCTACCTGCCCCCCAGCCGGGGGAGCGTCTCCGTCGCCGGCCTGGATGTGCTGCGGGACTCCCTGGCCGTGCGGCGCCGCCTGGGATACCTGCCGGAGAGCGTGCCCCTGTACGGGGAGATGCGGGTGGCGGAGATGCTCGATTTTCAGGGCCGCCTGCACCGGCTGGAGCGCGCCCGACGCCGGGAACGCAGCGGCCTCGTCCTGGAGCGCGTGGGTCTGACGGCGCGGGCGGGCCAGCGCATCGACCAGCTCTCCAAGGGCCTGCGCCAGCGCGTGGGCCTGGCCGTGGCCCTCTTGGCTGACCCGGATGTGCTGATCCTCGACGAGCCCACCAGCGGCCTCGATCCCCTGCAGCGCATGAAGGTCCGCGAGCTGATCCGGGAGCTGGCCCGGGAGCGCACGGTGCTGGTTTCCAGCCACATCTTGCCGGAGGTGGAGGCGGTTTGCGATCGCGTCCTGATCCTGCACCGGGGCCAGTTGGCGGCGGCCGGAAGGCCAGAGGAACTGGTGCGCGATTTGGGCGGCAGCGGCCACCTGACGCTGGTGGCGGACGTGGCCGGGGACGGGGACCGGGCCCGGGAGCTGCTCGGCGCCCTGGCCGGCGTGCTGACGGTGCGCGAGATACCCGCCCAGGCCGAAGCTGGAGCCGAGTCCACCGCCGGTCCAGCCCGTGCCTTTGAGCTGACAGGCGAGGGCGAACTCGGCCCGGCCGTCGGTGGTCTGGCCCGGGAGCGGGGCTGGTCCCTTTGCGAGCTGGCCTGGCGCCGCCCCTCGCTTGAGGAGCTCTTCGCAGCCATCGCCCTGGACCTCGACCAGGACGGCGCGCCCGGCCAAGAGCGAGGGAAGCCCCGGCCATGAGGGGCACCCTGATCATCTTCCGCCGGGAACTGTTCTCCCTGGCGACCAGCTCCTTCGCCTGGGTCCTCCTGAGCGTGGCCCTGTTCCTGAACGGCGTGCTCTTCAGCGCCTACATTCAGCGCTTCGGCGGGGATGTGACCGTGGCCCTGCGCTTCGCCCTGGGGCAATCCCTGGCCTTCTGGGCCCTCCTGGTTTTCCTGCCGCCCCTGCTCACCATGCGCATGGTGGCGGAGGAGACGCGCAGCGGCCTGGTGGAGTACCTTCTGACCTCGCCCATCAGCGATGGGGCGGTCATCCTGGGCAAGTTCCTGGCGGCCAGCACCTTTCTGGCTCTCTTCTGGTGCAGCGTGCCCCTGTACGGGCTGGTGCTCACGGGGCTCGGCGTCAGCCCTGATTGGGGGGAGCTCCTGGGCGGAACCCTGGGGGCCATCCTGACCTCCGGGCTCTTCGTCTCTACGGGTCTCCTGGCCAGCACGGCCACCTCGACACCGCTGTTGGCGGCCTTCCTGGCCCTGGCCTTCAACCTCGCCTGGCTGACGCTGCCCATGGTTGCGGAGTTGGTGCTCGGCGGAGTCGTGGCCTGGATAACGGGCCTCTTCTCCGGGGCTGCCGGTCTGGTCCAGGCCGGCGACTGGCTGCAGCGCATGGTGGGCACCATCGATATCCTGGCCCACTTTCAGAAGTCCTTTCTGGTCGGGCTGCTGGACACCACCGAGGTGGTCTTCTTCCTGACCTGGACGGGCCTCTTCCTCTTCCTGGCGGTGCGCCTGCTGGAGACCCGGAGGTGGCGATGAGCGGCCCGACCAAGATGGGACCCTGGCGGCGCATCTCCCTGGGGCTGCAGGTGCTTGGCACGGTGCTCCTGGGCATGGCTGTTGTCTTCCTGCTCAACTGGCTCTCCGGCCGCCCGGGCCTGCGCCTGCGCCTGGACCTGACCGCCGCCGGGACGAACACCCTTGATCCGGCCACGGTCAGCATCCTGGAGTCCCTGCCCGAGCCGATCACCGTGGATGTCTTCTACCGCGGCGAGCCCGCACCCCTGGACGCCGTGGCGGGACAGGTCATGGAGCGCGTCTTCCGCCTGCTGATCCTGGCCTCCGACGAGGCCGCTGGACACCTGATCGTCAAGGTCCACGACGCGGCGGACACCACGGCCGTTCAGCAACGCCTGAACCAGCTCAAGCTGACGGGCTTCGAGAATTGCCTGGTGCTCTCCCGGGGCAGCGCCGCCGAGCGCCGCGTCGTAATCAGATTGTGGGGGGAGCTGGCGGAGTTTGATCCGGGCTGGCCCCAGGCCGGGCCGGCCTACCGTCCGCCCGCGCTCTTGGCCTATCACGGAGAGGGGGCTCTGGTCAGCGGTTTGATGCGCGTTACCCAGGGGCGCACGGTGCCCATCGCCTTCAGCGCCGGGCACGGAGAACGGGACATCTTCGGCCTGGATGAAGCGACTGATCTCGGGCGGCTGCACACGGAGCTGGTGGGAGATGGGTTCGCCGTGGAGAAGTGGCGCTTTGAAGACGACGGTCCGCCCCCTGACGACCTGGCGTTGTTGGCGATCATCGCTCCCCAACAACCATTCTCCCCGGCGGAAGCCGAGGCCCTTGCGCGTTATGTGGAGCGCGGCGGGCGACTGCTCGTGGCGCCACGGCTGGAGTTCGATCGAGGCCCGGGCAGCGTGCCGGATCTGGTGGCCAGCTGGGGCCTGTCCATCGGGGACGAGCTCATTCTGCGCCCCTGGATCAATGCCCAGGGCCAGATGGAGGACGGCCGGCCGGAGTGCGCCCAGCTGGGCATCCGCGCCGACGGCATGCTGGCCGGGCATCCGATCACCGATGCCCTGCGGCGCGGGGAGCGGCGCGTGGTCATGACGTTTGCCCATCCCCTGTCCACCACACCGGCCCAGACCCGCGCCCGGGCCCTGCTCACGTCCGGGCCCTACTCCTGGCTCGACGATCGTGGGAGCGGCTCCTATGACTTCACCTGGCAGGAGGGCCGGGAGGCCATGGGTTCCAGGGAGCTGGCCCTGGCCCTGGAGCTGGACGCGGTGCCCGGGGCGGCCGGTGACGAGACCCGGGGAGGGCGGATCGTGCTCCTGGGAACCCCCGAGGCCCTGGCCAACAACTGGCTGGAGATCAATCGGGACTTCTGCCTGGGCGCTTTCAACTGGCTGGTGGAACGCGAGACCCGCATCCATATCGCCCCGCGCGCCGTGGAAGAGCGGCGCCTGCCCCTGGGCGAGGGGCAGGCCCTGGCTCGCCTCAAGCGCAGCGTGACCTGGCTCCTGCCGGGCCTGTGTCTTCTGAGCGCCATCTTCGTCGGCTGGCGACGCCGCACCTGATCATGCACGGACGCACTCTCGGCTTCTTGGTGGTGTTGGTGGTGGCGCTTGCGGCCGTTGCCCTGTGGCAGAAGGAACGGGAAGAGCGCGGCGACTTCGCGGTGGCCGAGCACCTCTTCCCGGGCGTGGAAGGGGAGCAGATCAGCGCCCTGCGCTTGGATCACATCGAGCGTTCCTTTCACCTGCGACTGGAACGCGGCACGGGAGACGCGCCCTGGTTGATCACCGATCCCATCGAGTACGAGGCCGAGCCGGGCATGGTGCAACGCCTCTTGGATGTGGTGCTGACGCACCGAGCAGGCGTGCCGCCGGGCGTGGCGGGAGCAGAGCCGGGCGCCGTCGGTTTCGACCCGCCCCGGGCCATCCTGACGGTGGAGTGGACCGGCGCCGACGGAACTTTCCGGGAGAGTGCGCTGGAGGTTGGCCCGCTGGACCTCGACGGGGACCATGTGGCGGTGCGCAGGGGAGGCGCGGCGGGGGCGGGGCCCGTGCGGCGCACGCTCCGAAACCTGGACACTCTGCTGGCGCGCACGCTCGACGAGTGGCGCAGCCGCCGTATCTCCCGTCTGGCACCCCGCACCCTGGTCTCCCTGGTGCGCGAGGGGTCGCTCTTTATCGACGAAGGCGAGGACACCCTCTGGCTGGATATGGCCCTTGAACGAGGTGCCAACGGCTGGCGCCTGGCGCGCCCGGAGGCCGTCTTGGCGGACCGCGATGCGGTGGAGCTCTTGGCCGCCGGCGTGGCGCGTGTGGCCGTGGAGAAGTTCGTCGGGGATGCGGTGGAGACGCGCGAGGCCCTGGCGCTCTTCGGTCTCGATCAACCGGAGCTACGCCTGCGCCTGGAGGACCACAGGGGACGCCGGGAGGTGCTCGAGTTCGGCCGGGCCGTGATTGGCGGCACCTGGCACGCCCGGCGCGTCGGCGCAAGCCAGGTCTTCGAGGTGGCTGCCCACGCCGTGTTGGCCCTGACCCCGCCCAGCGAATTATTCATGGAGCGCAAGCTCGTGCGCCTGCCCCGGGAGCGCATGGAGCGCCTGACCATCGAGGGCAGCGGGGCGCCGCTGGTCGTTGCCCGCAAGCGGCGGCCCGGAGCCCCCCGCGGCGCGGCGGGAGGCTGGGCCTGGAGCGTCTCCCAGGGACACCTGAGCTGGCCGGCGGACGGCGCGCGGGTGGCGGGCATTCTGGCGGTGCTTGAGCAGGCCGAGGTGCTCTACTACCTGAGCGCTGAGGCGCCGCCGGATAGCGAGGCCTTCTCCGCCGGGCGGAGCTTCAGCTTGGTGGGGGGGCGGGTAACCGAGGGGGGCCTGCTGGGCACGGCTTACCATGGCTTACAGGCGGGCTCGCAGGCGGGCGGCTCGGACGGCGGGGGCGAGGCCCCGGGAGTGCTCTACCTGCGCGAGGGAGACGGCCGTGCCTGCGTCGTGCCGCGCGCGGTGTCCGAGGCCCTGTCAGTCACCATCGAGGAGCTGCGCAGCCCGCGCCTGGTGTCTCTGGAGGAGGTCGCCCTGGCGAGCCTGGTGCTGGAGGGGCGCGGCCGGGAGCGGGTGTTTGAAAGGGGCCGGGACGGATTGTGGCGGGTCAGGGGTGAGCGGGCAGAGGCCCGGGAGCTGCACCCGGTGCTGGACCCGTTGCTGTTCCTGAGGGCGGAGAGCTTTCTGCCACCTGGACCGCAAGCCACCTTTGAGGAGCCCGTGCGCGTCACGCTCACGGCACGCGATGGCAGCACCAGTTGGCTGGAGCTCGGGCGCGGGGCGGGCGCCGACGGCGCTGGGCTGGCACGGGCGGGGGACCTGCGTGCGCGCCTGGCGGACGGCGAACTCCACCGGCAGTTGCTGGAGCTGCTGGGGCCCTAGCCCACCCCTCTCCCCCGCGTCGGTGATGCCCTTGCAGGCTTGCGCACTCCAGTGCGCGTGGTCCTGATCCCCTTCCCAAGTCACCGTGCTCACCTGAGGATCGCTTCCCATTCGTGACCGGCTTGCCGGCCACCATGGTGACAGTCCAGCGCGCGGCTCGAACGATCTGGCCAGCTCCCCCCGGGCCGCTCATCGTCCTCGAACCCGCGCAGCTCCGGCCGGTGTGGCGACCTGGGCACTGGACAACCAGAATCCTCCGTCTTTGAACGGACAGATTTCGCCTGGTGACACCAAGTGGTTTCAGTTCTGGTATCGCGACCCCCTCGGTGGCGGTGCGTTCTTCAACCTCTCCGATGCCCTGCGCGTGACCTTCGGCGACTGATGACGCCGCAAGGCGGCGCCCGGCCTGAGACCTTCTGCTATTGAGCTTGCCCGGCGCCTGGGAGGTGCGCCGCACCGGACAGGCAACGGCGGATGGCCTCGGGCAGGGCGCGTTCTTCCTCGGCGAAGACGCGGGCGGCCAGGGCCGCGACCGTGTCGTCCGGGTGCACGGGGACCTCGCGCTGGAGAATGATGGGGCCCGTGTCGTAGCCATTGTCCACGAAGTGCACGGTGCAACCGGAGCGCGTCTCGCCGGCGTCCAGCACGGCGCGGTGGACGCGAGTCCCGTAGTAGCCGCGGCCGCCGTAGGCCGGCAACAGAGCCGGGTGGATGTTGAGCACGCGGCCGAGCCAGAGGTCGGGAATGACGAGCAGGCGCAGGAAACCGGCCAGCACGACCAGGCCGCAGCCAAAAGCTGCGGCGGCTTCGAAGGCGGCGGCGGAGAAGGCGGCCGGAGAGAGGGCGCGTTCGGCGTCGATGATGCGCGTGGGGAGGCCGTGCCCCGCGGCGCGTTCCAGGGCGAAGGCGTCCGAGCGGTTGGAGAGCACCAGGCCGATGGGGGCGTCGAGCTCGCCGCTGGCGTTCAGGGCCACCAGGTTTTCCAGGCTGCGCCCGCCGCCGGAGACGAAGATGGCCAGGGGGGCGGCGGGGCGCGGGGCCCGGCCCTCGCTCACGCCTCTTCCCCGAGGATCTCGTGGACGACCTCGGCCACATCCCCGAGCAGGTGCCCGAGCAGGTCCTCCAAGCCCGGAGCAGCGGCTTCCGAGGCGGCCACCAGGGCGGCCATGTCCAGGGGGCGCTGGCCGGCGTCGGTCAGGACGACGATGGAGAGCAGGGCCAGGCCCGCGTGGGCGCAGGCGTGGAAGGGGGCGGCCAGCCCCTGGACCGAGACGGCGGCGCCGGCGGTGGCCATCCAGCGCCGCTCGGCGGGGGTCTCCAGGGCCGGGCCCAGGGAGCAGGCCACGACGCCGGTGGCGGCGGCCAGGCCCAGGGACGCACAGCGTTCGAGGGCCGTGGCGCGCAGGGCGGCGTGGTGGAGCGTGGTCTGATCGGGGAAGAGCGGGCCGAGGCCCGTTTCCCCCAGGGCCGTCAGGGGCGTGCGGCCGGAGAGGTTCAGGTGGTCGCTCGGAAAGAAGAGTGTGCCCGGAGCTGGGGGCTCGTGGCCCGGGACCTGGTCCGGGTCGTCGGAGGCGCTGGGCTCGGAGGGCTGCGGCAGCACGGAACCGGCGCTGGTGTGCAGGCAGAGGACCGCGCCGGCGGCGGCGGCCAACCAGGCCGGGTAGCCACGGGCCCAGGGGGGCGTGTGCGGGTCCTCGCTGCCGGGGGTGTTGAGCTCCCGGGGGGCGTCGTCGATGAGCCAGATGGTCAGGTCGCCGGCGCGCCCGGCATGCAGGACGGAGTCATGCCAGGAAGCGGGAACTCCGGGCAGGCGGCCGAGGGGCAGGGAGACGCTGTCGGTCAGGGAGCGGGGCAACATGCCCGCGCCGGTGCCGGTCCACAGGAGCACCTCCGGGTTGGGCAGGCCGCGCTCGTGCAGTTCCTGGATAGCCGGGGCGATGGAGTCGTCTAGGAGTGAGGTGCCCATGGCCAATTCATACCAGATGGGGAAATGTGATACGAGGCGGTGGCTGGGGGCCGCCTGAGGCCGGAGGCCTACTCCTGTCCCGGGGGGGAGGCTGGTGTGCCGCGCGTGGCCAGGGGGGAAGCCGGATCGGGTCGTTCGATCGGCAGCTCCGGAGGAGGCATGAGCCTGGGGTCAGGAGCCGGATCGCGCCACTCGCTGCCGTCGGAGAGTGAGAGGGCCAACAGGCTGTCGCCAAACTCCGCCAGCAGGCGTTCGGTCCCGGCAACCGAGCGGGCGTAGGCTCCGGCGTCCAGGGATTCCAGGACATCGACCAGGACCAGAGCCGCCGACCGTTCGCGGTCCAGCGTTTGGCGACTCTCTGTCGTGCGTGCCCAGGCCTGGGGGTAGCCGTAGGCATCTCGCAGGGCCTTGGCCTCGCCCTTGGTGAAGTGTGCCCCACCATTGGGCTGAAACATTTCAGCGGCGCCGGCCAGGGCTTCGCCCACGGCACACAGGGTCAGGAGGTTGGCGATGTCGTGGCGTTCCCTGGCGTTCCACTCCCGGCGCAAGCGGTCATTGAAGAGGTTGTCCAGGGCCCGGGTGTGGCCGCCGAAGGCGGACCAGGGGATGGACTCCACGGCGCCGCCCGCGGGGCGCACGCGCAGGCCCTGGGAGTCGGCGCCCAGGGCCTCGCGGCTGGTGCCGCCGCGCGTGCGGGGGTCCCGGATGGTCGAGCGGCGCCAGCCGGAAGCCAGGTACTCCGCCGCCAGTGTGTCAAAGCATCCAGCGGCTCCACGCACGTCCTCAGCGGTGCTCTCCAGGTGCGCGGCGAGCTCGGGCGTTTCCATGCGCGCCCCTGCGCCGGCCAGGCGACGGGCGGCCGCCGAAAGGTCCAACTGGCGCAGCTCCCTTGATAGACCGCCGGCGGCGGCCAGGGCCGTGGCCAGGGCCTGCCGGTCCCTGCGTTCGCGTTCGTAGCCGAAGACGCCGCGGTCGTACTGCAGGCGCGCCAGGCCGAGGCGAGCGCTGTTGGCCACGGCCAAAAGGCGCGTCAGGTCCTCCGCGCTCGGCCCCGGGGTCGGCGTGGCGGCGGGCCAGGTCTCAGCCGTGGGCAGGTCGGCACTCGCCATGTACTCGTCGAGCAGGATGCGGCGGCGGTCAAAGTCGCCGCTGGCAGCGGCCTCATCCGCCAGGCGCAGCTGGGCCTGACCGTGGGCGCAGGCGACGTCAATGATCTCCACCAGGAGCGCGTTGCGGCGCAGGATGAAGGCGTCGGCAGCGGGGAACTGGGCCGTGCTCTCCAGGGCCGCGATGGCGGCCAGGGCCGTGGCGGGTTGGGGCGGCATAACCTTCAGGCCGGCGAGCTCGCGCAGGCTGGCCAGGGCCTCGTCGATGACCCGCGACGCACCGGAGGTGGCCACGGCCGAGGCCTGAGCCTGCTCTTCAAGGCTGCGCGCCAGGGCGTTGCCGGCGGCGGCGGCGTCCGTGCCGGCAAAGCGTTCCGCCAGGGCGCGCAGCTCGCTGACGCGTTCAAGCGGCGGCAGGCTGCGGTCGGCCAACTGTAGGAATGCCAAGCGCGCCTCTTCCTCAAGCTGCTTGAGCTGTGCGTCATCGTCCGCGGGCGGGCCAGCGGGTTCCTGTGTGGAGGTCTCCCCGCTGTCGAGGTCCGGGCCTAAAGTGGCCGCGCTCTCTGGCCCCGGGGCAGCGGGCGTGCCCGGCGCCGCCGCCGACAGGGATCCCGAGTCCGGGTCTGGGCTGTCCTCTGACGCGGGTGTACCGGCCAGGGCATCCCCCCCGCGCCCGCTGGAGTCGGCGGAATCTGCGGGGCCGGCGGAGTCGGCCAAGTCGGCGGGGTCGGAGGCTCCCCAGAGGCCCAGGTGTCGGCCGCCGATGAAGGCGGCGGTGGCCAGGGCGATGACCAGGGCGGCGGTCACTACCGGGCGCAGGATCCCGTCTGATGCGGGGGCCGCCTGGGGGAGGTTCGCAACAGCGGCGGCAGCCTGGCCGCCGGAGGCGGGGTGCAGGTCCTGGCCCGCGCGCAGGCGTTCCACAGCAGCCAGCAGCGCCTGGGCGGAGGTGGGACGGCCCGCCGGGTCGCGGCTCAGCAGGCCCTCGATCAGCTGGGCCGGGCCCGGGGGTACGTCGGGTGCCCGTTCGGTCACGGGCGCAAAGGAGCCGTGGAGGGCCCCGCGCAGGATAGCCGTGGCGTCTTGGCCTTCGAAGGGAGTATGCCCGGTCAGCAGGCGATAGGCCGTGGCGCCCAGGGAATACAGATCCGAGCGCGCATCCGGACGCTGGCCGCGCACGATCTCGGGGGCGATGAAGTGGGGCGTGCCAAAAAGGCGCTGGCCGTCGGACTTGGTCTCCTGGGCTTCGACCTGGGTGGCCAGGCCGAGGTCTGCGATCTTGACCACGCCGTGATCGTCGCGCATCAGGTTGGCGGGCTTCAGGTCGCGGTGCACGATCCCCCTGGACTCGGCGAAGACCAGGCCGCTGGCGGCATCGCGCAGCACATCGAGCAGCGTGCGCCAGGCCAGGGGGCCTTCCCGCGCCAGGAGTCCCTCCAGGTCGCCCCCGGCCATGTATTCCATGGAGAGGTAGTGGTGACCGGCGTCGGTCCCCACGTCGTAGACCGTGACCACATTGGGATGGGAGAGGGCCGCGGCGGCCCGTGCCTCATCCAAAAAACGCGGCACGAACTCGGTGTCAGCCTCGTGCCTGCGGTCGAGCACCTTGAGGGCCACCTGGCGGTGCAGGCTCTCCTGGAGGGCGAGGTACACCTGGCCCGTGCCCCCGCGCCCGAGGGAGCGCAGCAGTCGGTAGCCGCCGAGCACCTGGGGCAAACCCGCGGCGGCGGAGGCGGCCAGCGTGACGGCCGGTGTGGCGCCCGAGCTGGAGACAGGAGCGCTGGCCTGGGCCGCGGGCCTTGGATCGGGCGTGGTCTGTTGCGGCGGCGCGGAGGGATCGACGATGGTCAGGCGCTTGGAGCCGAGCAGGATCACATCCCCGAGGGCCAGGCGCTGGCTGCTCACTGTGCTGCCATTGATCTGCACGCCGAACTCGCTGCCCAGATCCTTGAGAGCCCAGCCTCCACCCTTGGCCCGGGCAATGGCGCAGTGCACCGAGGCCACTCCCTGGCCCGTCACCAGCAGGCCGACCTTGGCCGCGTCGCTGCCCACCAGCAGCACGCCCTCGCGGGGCAGCTCGACGCTGGCTCCCGCGCCCTGGACCTCGATCACGAGACGGGCGATGCGTTCGTTCATTTGTTGTCCCCCGGGCTCCGCGCGGCGCCCTGGCTCGGTGTGCTGTCAGCTGCCGCTGAGGGGAAGATGGCCCGACCCAAGCGCACCCAATGGGAGCCGGCGGCCACGGCCTGTTCCAGGTCGCGGCTCATGCCCATGGAGAGTTGCAAGGGGCCAGCGGCAAAGCGCCGGGCGAGGATGTCGTCGGCGCTGATGTCCCGGGCGAGTTGCGCGACCTCCCCGAAAACGCGGCGGGCCCCGGAGCCGTCCTCATCATCCAAGGGGGCCATGGTCATCAGGCCCAGCAGGGGGCAGGGACCCGGGGGCGGGGCGCCCAGCAGCGCGTGCAGTTGTTCGCGGCCGAGGCCCTGCTTGGCTCCCTCGCCGGTCAGGTTGAGCTGGAGGAAGAGGCCCGGCGCACGCTCGAGCTCCGTGGCATGGTGTTGGATGGACTCCAGCAGGCGGGCGCTGTCCACGGAGTGGATGGTGTCCGCCAGGGCCACCACCCGCCGGGCCTTGTTCCTCTGAATGTGGCCGATGAAGTGCCAGCGCACGCCGGCGCCGGCCAGGGCCGCGGCCTTGGCCTCCAGCTGGTCCACGCGGTTCTCGCCGAGGTCCAGCTGCCCGGCTTGAACGAGGGCCAGGGCCTGTTCGGAAGAGATGTTCTTGGTGACGGCCAAGAGGCGCGGAGCCGCAGCGGCCGCGCCGCCCGCAGCGGCCGCCGCCCGCAAGCGCTCGTGGACTTCGCCCAGGGCATGGGCGAGGGAACTGGCGGGGGTGGGCTGCAAGGTGGCGACGAAGGCTGCAAGGTGGAGCCGGATGCTGGAAGGTGTGGA
>PVBE012039434.1_pt1 | contig 52632 bp, 52 predicted proteins | sample 1631181 | NCBI WGS metagenome assembly PVBE01 (sample SAMN08397723, study PRJNA350692) | Marine metagenome, whole genome shotgun sequencing project. | isolation source: water | place: Pacific Ocean | collected 2012-04
CCCCACCGCTATGGGCGCCTTCGACGCAGAGCAATTCGGGAACTTCGACCCGATGGCAATGGGCGGGTTCGGCGCGGAGCAATTCGGGCACTTCGACCCGATGGCAATGGGTGGGTTCGGACCCGAACACGTCGGAAACTTCGACCCCACCGCTATGGGCGCCTTCGACGCAGAGCAATTCGGGAACTTCGACCCGATGGCTATGGGCGGGTTCGGCGCAGAACAATTCGGGCACTTCGACCCGATGGCGATGGGCGGGTTCGGACCCGAACACGTCGGAAACTTCGACCCCACCGCTATGGGCGCCTTCAACGAGGACCAGTTCGGGAACTTCGACCCGATGGCATTCGGTGGATTCGGTGAGGACCACTTCCAGAACTTCGACCCCGGCCTGATGTCGGTCTTCGACGCAGAACGCGTCGGGCACTTCGACCCGATGGCTATGGGCGGGTTCGGACCCGAACAGTTCGAGAACTTCGACCCGATGGCGTTCCAGGGCTTTGGCCCGGACCAGGTCGGAAACTTCGACCCCACCGCTATGGGCGCCTTCAACGAGGACCAGTTCGGGAACTTCGACCCGATGACCTTCGGTGGCTTCGGTGCCGACCACTTCGAAAACTTCGACCCCGGCCTGATGTCGGTCTTCGACGCAGAACGCATCGAGAACTTCGACCCGTTCGCAATGGGCGGTTTCGGACCCGAACAGTTCGAGAACTTCGACCCGTTGGCAATGGAAGGCTTCGACGCTTCTCACCTCGAGAACTTCGACCCGTTCGCAATGGGAGCCTTCGATGCCGAGAAGTTTGAGAACTTCGACCCGACGGCAGTGGGCGGTTTCGGTGCCGACCACTTCGAGAACTTCGACCCGTTCGCAATGGGAGCCTTCGATGCCGAGCAGTTCGAGAACTTCGACCCGTTTGCAATGGAAGGATTCGATGCTTCTCACCTCGAGAACTTCGACCCAGAAGCGGTTGTCGGATTCGACCGTGACCACATGGTGGGCATGGACGTAGATGCCCTGACCGGGTTCGACATCGACCACGTCATCAACCTGGACGAGGAAGCCAAGGATGGATTCGGCGACCACGTGATGGAGTTCGATGACTTCGATCTGGAGGTCCGGGGCGAGTTGATCGGTGAAGAGGCCCAGCGCATGGGCGGCTTTGGTTCCTTCGACGACCTCCTGGCCCTGGTCGATTCGCTCTCAACCATTTCCACCGGCGACCTCACGGAACTTGGATGGGATGCGACATTCGACCCGACCGAACTGGACCTTGGCTTGGACGTTGAGAACCTTGACGAGGTCTTCGATGCAACAGCGCTGGCGAATGCCCTGGGAGCGTTCGGTGGTTAAGCGGTTCATCGATCCCCGGGGATAGACTCCCTGCAACAGGGGTCAGCCCCGGAATACGACCCGGCCTTCTGGGCCGGGTTTACGGAGACAAGGACGAGGCGTCCGCCGTCTGGCGGGCGCCCCGTCGCGTCTGGCCGGTTGCGCGGTTGGGCGTCTTGCGGTGAGGCCGTTAAAATGTTGTGTCACGCCGCCATTGCAGCTCATACACTTGAACCAGACGGAGTTGACGATGCCAAGACCGGCCCACCCCCTACTCGCAATAACACTCGGCGACCCGTCCGGCATCGGCCCGGAAGTCGTGGCACGCGCGCTCGCCGAGCGGGCGACCTACGAAATGGCCCGCCCGGTCGTGATAGGCGCACTCGGGCCTATGCAGCGCGGGATCAAAGACACGGGCGTTGGGCTGGTGGCCCGCGCCGCGAGCTCTATCGAGGGCGCCGGGGAAGATCCCGGCGTTGTCGATGTGCTGAACGTCGACGGGTTTGAGGACGCCGACTTCCCGCTCGGTGAGCTCTCAGCGGTTTCCGGCAAAGCCGCCCACGCGTGGATAGAGCGCGCGGTGCGGCTGTGCCAGAACGGCGGCGCGGACGCCATGGTGACGGCGCCGGTGAACAAGGAAGCATTGAACATGGCCGGATCAACCGACATGGGACACCAGGAGGTGTTCAAGCGGATGTCCGGGTCCGACTACGTCGCCACGATGCTGGTCTCCGGGGTTCTGCGTTGCATGCACCTGAGCACCCACCGATCGCTGATACGTGCGGCCGAGTACGCAACACGCGAGAACATCCTGATGGCGACGAAGCTGACGGACGAGACGTTCAAAAGATGGGGTTTTGAAAACCCAAGGATCGCGATCGCCGCGCTCAACCCGCACGGCGGCGAGAACGGGATGATCGGCGACGAGGAGTTAACGGACATCGCTCCGGCCGTTGAAGACGCGAAGGCGCTGGGCATTAACGCCAGCGGACCTATCCCGGCAGACTCTGTGTTCAACCAGGCGATCGCCGGCCGATGGGACGTCGTCGTCGTGCTCTATCACGACCAGGGCCACATTCCGATCAAGGTGCACGGCTTTGAGGAAAGCGTGAGCGTGAACCTGGGCATCCCGTGGATACGGACCTCCGTGGACCACGGGACGGCGTTCGATATCGCAGGCAAAGGCATCGCACAGGCGGTGAGCATGCGAGAGGCGATCAAACTGGCAACGCAACTGGCGACCGGCGTGCGGCCAGAGTAGCGTTCGCAAGGCGGGTGTTGTTTTCAGGCAGAACGCCGCAACCTGTCTCGGTAATAAGTAGGGTCCGGCGTCGTCTGCGTTCGTATAATCGACTCGACCCGTTATCCAACACGGGCGCGTCATCTCAAATCGGGGGCATCCACTTGAAACTGGGATTCATCGGCGGCGGCGTGATGGCCGAGGCGATCATCGCCGGAGTGCGCCGGGCAAACCTGGACGCCGAGATAACGGTCGGCGAGCCGGTCGAGGAACGCCGGGCGACGCTGGTAAGCACCTACGGCGTGACCGGGGTCGCAGAGAACAAAGCCGCGATCGACGGCACAGACTTGATAGTGCTCGCGGTGAAGCCGCAGCAGCTTGACGGCGTGGCGGAGGCTATAGGCGGAAGCCTGACGTCGGACCAGACCGTGCTTTCGATCCTGGCCGGGGTCAAGATGCACACGCTGGGCACAAAGCTAAATCACGGACGTCTGATCCGCGTCATGCCGAACACGCCCGCACAGGTCGGCGAGGGGATGAGCGCGTGGCATGCGTCTCCCGATGTGCCGGACGCCGTTCGTGAGTTCGCCAGCCAGATGCTGGATGCGCTCGGCGTTGCGATCTACATGGACGACGAAAAGTACGTCGATATGGCGCTTGCGGTGAGCGCGAGCGGCCCGGCGTTCGTATACGTGTTCATGGAGTCTCTTATCGACGCCGGTGTATCGCTGGGATTGCCACGCCCGATGGCCCACACGCTGGCGCAGCAACTGATCATCGGAAGCGGCGTACTGGCGCGTGAGACCGGCAAGCACCCGGCGGACCTGCGGAACCTGGTCACGTCTCCCGGAGGGACGACGGCGGCGGGGTTGCAGGTGATGGAGGAGGCCGGGTTCCGGGGCACGGTGGTGAAAGCCGCTGTCGCCGCATGGCAAAAGGGCGAAGAGCTGGGCAGGGGGTCCAAGTGAACTATCTTCTTGAAATAATCGGAACAGCCATGAACCTGATGGCGTATGCCATCATCGCCCGGGCCCTCTCGACATGGTTCCCGTCCGCCCGGAACAACCCTCTTATCATTATCCTCTACCGGATCACGGACCCGATCCTGATCCCGCTAAGCCGGGTAATTCCACGCGCCGGCATGTTCGACTTCTCGCCGATGGTAGCGGTGTTCGGCCTCTTCTTCCTATCGTGGGTGTTCCTGAACGTCTAGACGGCCAGCCGCTCTCGGACCTCAGCCTCGGACAATCCTCCCACCCGGACGATCTTCCTGCGCGCCGTTTTGCCGTGCGTGACCTTGACCGCGGCACGCTTAACACCAAGCACCTTCGAAAGCACCTTGCACACGGCTACGTTGGCCGCGCCATCAACGGGCGGCGCAGTCACGCGCATCCGTAACGTGCCGTCCTCGAGAAACCCCAGCACCCCATCAGAGCTAGCCCGGGGCTGAACACGAACAGTGAGCTGAGTGGACCGCATAAGATCACCCGAAGTATTTCAGAGCGAGCCCCAAGCCAGACACGAATCAAAAGGCGAGTCTATCCAAATAGCCGCCCGGCAGGGCTTTAGGCGTGCGCCATTGCTCCGCCGTCGACGAAGATCGTTTGGCCCGTGGTGAAATCCGAAAAGTCGCCCGCAAGGTAGATCATCAGTGTGGCGATCTCGTCCGGCGTGCCCTTGCGTCGCAGCGGCAGATAGCGGACGAGCAGCTCCTTCTGCTGTTCCTCTAGCGGCGGCGGGTTCAACTCCACCCAGCCGGTGGCGATGCAGTTGATCCGCACACCAGCGGTCCCCCACTCGAGAGACAACGAGCGCGTTATCTGCTGAATCGCCGCCTGGGATGCGGAGAACGCGGCGTGGTTGGTCAATCCCCGCTCGGCCATCTCCGAGATTACGTTGACGATGTGCCCACTGCCCTGTTCTGTCATCACACGGCCGGCAGAACGCGCCCACCTGAACGCCGATCCTGCGTTGGCATCCATCACCGTGTTCCACTCGAACTCGGTGGTATCCAGCGTTGGCTTGCCAAGCTGGTTCAGCGAAGCGTTGACCAGGATGTCCAGCCCGCCAAGCTCAGAAACCGTCCGGCTGACCGCGGCATCCGTCTCTGCGTACCCGGGGAACGCTCCGACGAAAGATGCAGCGCGCCGGCCCTCCTTTCGCACCGCTGACGCGGCGGACTCGACGTGTTCAGGCGAATCCCCGGCAACCGCAACGTCAGCGCCAGCTTCTGCGAGCGCGCCGGCCAGCACGGCGGCCCAGCCGCGTGCATCCGCTGTAATCAGGGCTACCTTGCCTTCAAGGGTCCATTCATTCGGGACGGGCATCGTGTGTCCTTAACTGTGCAACTGGTAACGGATTTCAAAAATGCAGGCCAGAAGGTCCTCAGGCCAGTTCAGATATCGGCCCGTAACCGGTCGGCGCCATGCCCCCGGCCAGTCCACCGCCGTCGACGATGAACATCTCGCCGGTCATGTAGTCGGACGCCGAGGACGCCAGCCAGACGGCCACGGGCCCGAACTCCTTCGGAAACCCGGTGCGGCCTACCGGGATGAGATCTCCACGCGGGAGAGACATCGAGGTAGCGTTGGTCGCCTCGGTCGGGAAGAAGCCCGGCACAATGGCGTTGCATGTGATGCCGTAACGGCCCAGGCTCACGGCCATGGCCCGCGTGATGTTCACGACGCCTCCCTTGCCAGCTGTGTACATGTAGTTGTCACGCCCGCCCCGGAATCCGAAGCCTGATGCGACATTGACGATCTTCCCGGAGCCGCGATCGGCCATGTGCTTGGAGATGGCGCGGGCACAGTAGAACGCAGAGCTGAGGTTGGTCTCGATGCCGATGCGCCACGACTCATCGGTTATCTCCCACAACGGCGGTCTGCCCGTCTCACGGACGATGCCCGCGTTGTTGAACAGGATATGTACATCGCCCCACTCAGCGAGCACGGTCTCGAACAGGGCGTTCACGGCGACCGTGTCAGTGACATCTGTGGAGACGGCCATCGACTTACAACCGAGCCCCTTCACCATGTCTGCCGCCTCGTCTATCGGGCCCTGTCTCCGGCCTGCGATGGCAACGTTTGCGCCCGCCTCCGCCATACCGCGCACCATCTCAAGGCCGAGGCCCGTGCCACCACCAGTGATGACAACGTTTTTCCCGTCAAGGTTCAGGGCATCAAGTACGCCCATCCGTAACTCCCCGTGGCTCTTGGTTTTTCTCCGGGTAGCGTCCGTTAGTCTTCCCGCTTAACGGGAATCCCTCAGTACAGTCGTTACTTCACCGGCTTCAAGGCGATGGACGTCACCAGCACGGTCTCTTAGCAAGAGGCGGCCGGTATCGTCGACACCCTCGGCTACACCATGTAACAATTCGTGACCCCACCGCACGTCGATCTCCCGGCCCAGCGTCTCCAGGCGCGCACTCCAGTCCGCCACCAGCGCACCCATCTGTTCCGGGCTGGTGTAAATGTTGTCCATCTCCAGGAGCAGTTTACGCATGACTTCACGCCTGGAAACCCGTTGCCCGTTCAAAGTGCGCAGGCTTGTCGCGATATCTGTGATTTCCGGATGGAGTGTTGCGTCCAGGTTCACGTTCACGCCCGTTCCGATGATTGCGTAGTAACCGGTATCGGAACTACCGGATTCCACGAGTGAACCGGATATTTTGCGATCAGCGGCCCGTACGTCGTTCGGCCACTTGAGGGTTATCGGTACATCGGTGAACGCGTCCAGCGTTCGGGCCACCGCCAGCCCGGCGACGAGCGGCATTTTGGGCAGGTCTGCCGGATTTGGCTTGAGCAGCACGGAGAAGAGAATGTCCCGGCCCACCGGCGAGGTCCACGTGCGGGACATGCGACCGCGACCCTTTGTCTGAAGGTCTGCCACAACCACCAGGCCCTCGGGTTCGCCGGCGTCCGCCGCGTGCCTTGCGTCGTCGTTCGTGGACCCGGTCGTCTCATGCCACACGATGCGGCGTCCCACTATCGCCCTGCCGTCCAGGGACTCTAGGCCTTCGAATTCGTTCGTCGTGCTGCTCAAATCGTCTCCCGTTAACACCCCGCCAACGGTCGTTAAATCACCGCCCAAACCCCGCCGACGTAGTATCGCTGGCGAGTGCGGGCTGTCAATGACACCGGTGAATAACGCAATTTGAGGGGGAAGCCCCCATCCCAATCGGTAGGACCTGAGACGGCGGCGGTGATCAGCCCCGCTAGTGTGAAGAAAATAGCTAACCGGGAGGGTGGCGTCGTTGTCGTCGGGGTAGCCACGAAATTTAAGGGGCAGTCCCGCGAGAGGTATGCATGGCTCAGAGGCCATCAAACAACCGAGCGGAGCAGGATTCGATACGGGCGACCGAAGAGTTATATGCGCTGATATCGAGGCCGCACGCGTGGCAGCCGAAGAAGAGCTTGAGACGCAGCGGATTCTGACCGACACTTCGGATCAAGTCTTCCACTTCCAAGGTCACGGAACGCAAGGAGCGACGTAGGCGTTGAGCCGAGCTGACTCCGGAGTCCGTGATGGCGGGAGCGCCCCCAAAGAAGGCCACACGGGCTTCAGCACAGGAACCGACAGTCGAAGCCGAATCGGCTGTAACGCCGGAAAGTTCGACCGATGCGTCGGCAAAGAGGGATAAGGGCGGCCGCTTCGTGAAGAAGGCCGAGACGACCGCTACGGTGCAGGCGGCGTAACACCAGTTTCCGTATCTGCCATCCGGGCCTTTTTGTTATCCCGTTCGTTTAAGACGCCCCACCGGTGTTAGGGTTTTTCGGTTTCCCGCAAATCCAGCACCGGAGCGTCCGCATTGTCGAAACGATTCACGCCAGAGATCTCGGTAGAGCTACCGTCGTTGTATGACGCCCAGGTGTCACCCGACGGCACGGTTGCGGCATTCGTAGTCGCAGACAACTTCCGGCGCAGCGGAACTGCGGCGCCCAGAATGCCAAAAGCGAACATCTTCTCGGTCGCCGTATCCGGCGGACCGACGGTGCAGCTGACTAACAGCGAGCGGTCCGACACGATGCCACGCTGGTCTCCGGACGGCGAGTCGCTGGCTTTCCTGTCTGACCGCGAAGAGGACGGGCAGCGACAGGTCTACCTGTTGCCACGGCGGGGCGGCGAGGCGCGCAAGCTAACGGACGTCCAGGGCGACATTCCGAGCCCGCGCAGTCTCTCGCCGATGGCATGGACCGCCGACGGCCGGTTTATTTCGTTCTTGAAGGTTGACGGCGAGAACGAAGAAGTCCGTGAACGACGGGCGGGCGGCGCAGACGAGATCGTCTTTGAAGAAGTCCACAGCTACATGCGGCTTTGGACCGTGGATGTCGCAAGCGGGGCGACCCGGTGCATATCGCCGGACGGGCTTCAGATCTGGGAGGCATCGGTATCGCCGGACGGGACGCGCGTTGCGGCGGTCGTTTCCGATCTTCCGTACGAGAGCGACTGGTACCTGAACCGGCTCGTGGTTTTCGATATCGGATCAAGGGGGACCACGGTCCTGTACGACGAGCGTCGACCGGCGGCGAAACCGGCGTGGTCGCCGGACGGCGCGTCCGTAACGTTCCTGACGTCAATCTACAGCGATCGCGGCAACGACTCCGGCGACCTGATGCTTGTCCCCGCTGCCGGTGGAGACGCACGCAATCTCACGGCGGATCACGGCGTTTCAGACCATTACGGCGTGTTCCACCAGGACGGCGACGCCATCCTGACGGCGACAAACGTGCACGGCGGCTCCGGTATTAGCTCGATCGACATCCAGACCGGAAAGCGGCGGTATCTCTGGAACGAAAAACGGGGCTTCTCCAATTTCAGCAGATCGCTTGAATCGGCCGATGAGGCCGTGTTTGTCGCGGTTATCAACGATCCCGACAACCTTCCCGAGGTGTTCGCCGGGGCCGAGGTGGACGGCGAAATTCAGTGGCGGAGGCTGACGGATGTACATGCCGACTGGTCTGATTTGGAGATCGGCGAGACGCGTGAAGTCTTCTGGGACGGCAACGATGGCGTCCGCATCCAGGGCCTGCTGCAACTGCCGCCCGGGTATTCGAGCGGGCGAATCCCGGTGGCGATGATGGTCCACGGCGGGCCGACCGGTGCAGTCAGATTCGATTTCCAGGACCACCACCGCTGGGCGAAGCTGATCTCCGATTCCGGTATCGCCGTGTTCATGCCGAACTACCGCGGCTCAACCGGCTGGGGCGTGCCCTTCGCAGAGACCAACATCGGAGACATGGGCGGAGAGGATTACCAGGACATGCTCGCCGGGCTCGATCACCTCGTGGAAACGGGAATCGCCGACCCTGCACGGTTGGGCATCTGCGGTTGGAGCTACGGCGGATTTACGGCGGCGTGGGCGGTGACGCAAACAGATCGTTTCAAAGCAGCCGTAATGGGCGCGGGAATCGCCGACTGGCGTTCGTTCCACGGGCGGTCGTATCTCCACTCGTGGGACGCAATCCACTACAACGACTCCGACCCGTACGACGTCGAGAGCGCCCACGCCAGTTTTTCACCCATCAACTTCATCAAGAACGCCAAAACACCAACCCTGATCCTCCACGGTGAACAGGACTGGGACGTGCCGGTAGAGCAGGGTTACCAGTTCCACCGGGCGCTAAGGGACCTCGGCGTCGACACCCGCCTCGTTGTGTACCCCCGAGAGCCGCACGGCGTCGAGGAATACGAGCACCAGCTGGATATTGCCCGTCGCGTCCGGCAGTGGTTCGAGGAGCGGTTGCTGGATTGACGATCCGACCAAACAGCCCCGCCCACATCCGACGGATGACCATATGACGCGCGCCGTTCTATTGACCTGTTTGGAACCCTCGTTTCCTCGCCGCCCGCAACCGGCTACTGAAGCGTTGTCGATGCCATCGCCGGGATAGCCGAGGTGCCTGTGGGCGAGTTCTTTGAACCCTGGATGTCGGTCAACGACGATCGGTTGAAGGGGACGAACGGTTCGTCCGAAGGCGAGATTGGGCAGGTGATGGACTGGGTGGGGATCACTTTGTCGGCCAAACAGATGCAACAACTCAAGAAACCGGGAATTGGAATAGCACTCGTGTCTGATTGTGTTATCGAGATGCCCGTTGTATGGCCATCAACGCCGTTCGCTCCGCTTTTCGAAACGACGGTGTTCTCGCGCGAACTCGGTGCCAGGAAACCGGACGCCCATCTTTACGAGAGGGCGATGAAGAGTCTTGGAGTGACGCAGTCCGATTGTTTGTTCGTTGCCGATGGTGGCTCGAACGAACTCAAGGGCGCCCGGGAGCTCGGCATCGCCGCCTATTTCCTCGACGACCAGTCGGCCGACCTGAGCACCGTCATGCGCGTCGACGTTCACGAATGAGATGGGCCTTCCAGCGGAAGCATTTCGGAAGTCCCGGCTTTGGTTGCGAGCCTCCGAAACGGCTAATCGAACAGCAGGTCGGGTCGAAGGCGATTTGCTGCCACGTAACGTCCGTATGTCCAAAAAAAAGTCCCGACACAAAAACTCTCCCAAATAGCCGGCCAACCGGGCTTACACGGTTCTGGATGTTCGGAATCGGGAAATCCTGAGTGACGCCGACTCGTGGCGTCGATTGGGCGTCGGGCGTAGACTCCGGGTCTGGCGGGCTGGCGGATTCCGGCGCCGATTGCACAGCGCACGGCGGTGAGGATTAGCCCGCGAACGACGGCCTCGTATTTCGGACGTTTCCGGCGCGAGGCACGATCCAAGCCAAACGCCCGGATGGTGGATATGCAGCGCGCGACGCGAGATGTTCTGTACTACGAGACCGGAGCCGACAACCCGGTCACGATGACGGTTCAGCCCGGTGAGGTCTTCGAAGTGGAGACCCAGATGAACCGGGGGCCGAACTCCGATCACTCCTCCGTTCCCGACCACCTTCGGGGCTACTACAACACCGTACGGAGCGACAGCCTGCCGATGGACAGGGGCAACGCCTCGTCCGGAGCGATACGGGTTGAGGGCGCGGAGCCGGGGCAGGTGCTAATCGTTCACGTAGAGCAGATCACCCCGCACAACATCGGCTGGACCGGATACCGGGGCAACACGAGCGCAATGCCCGGCTGGCTCGGCGACTCCAACGTCGGGCCTACCTCCAAGGTCGTCGAGATCCGTGACGGTAGGATCATCTGGAACGACAAGTTCTCCATACCGATACGGCCCATGCTCGGCTGCGTGGGCGTTGCGCCGGCGCGTGACAGGTGGGTCAACTCATGGGCCGGTGTTTGGGGCGGCAACTTTGATATCCAGGAAGTGACCGACGGCGCGCAGGTCCACATCCCCATCCAGGTGCCCGGAGCCAACCTGCACATCGGCGACATGCACGCGCTTCAGGGCGACGGCGAGATCTGCGGCGGCGGCGGAATCGAGACCGGCGGCATCGCCCGGCTGAAGGTGGAGCTAAAGGACAAGCCCGCCAACATGACATGGCCGCGCATCGAGAACGACAAGTACATCATGACCACGGCGCAGGCCCGCCCTGCGGAGGACGCCTTCCGCACCGCCCTGAGCGAGATGCTGCTGTGGCTTGAAGAGGAGTACAACTTCGCACGCAAGGACGCCTTTATGTTCCTTGCGCAAGTGCTCGAAGCCCGGATCACCCAGTTCGTGAATCCAACGTTCAGTTACGTGGCCAAGGTGAAGAAGGAATACCTGGAGTGGACGAAGTGAGCACGACTACCGAATACAACTACACCAGCTTCCCGCTGGACATGGACATGCCGTCCTTCGAGGGATTTGCGAAGGGCAGACTTCGAATCACGCCTTACACAATCGAGTGGCAGCCGAACCGGGAAACCCCGGTTGTCGAGTTTGTCGGCGGTCTCTACGACGTACCCGGAGAACGTGCCGTCGAGGAGTTCATCGCCGTACACAGGGCGACGAACGGCGAAGAGGTAGCCACGATGGTCCAGAGAGCCGCCGGCCAGGCCCTCAGATTGCGGCAATCTGCCCCGGCCGGACACGACTAACGTGAACTTCGCTCTGAAAATCGACTTCGGAACATCAATCTATGCCTGAGTTGTATCGCTTCGACAAGAACCGGGAGCTCTACGCACGCGCACAGGAGATGATCGCGGGCGGCATCAGCAGCCAGATCCGGCGCGCAGAGCTGCCGGTTCCGCTGTGGTTCGAGCGCGCCAAAAACGGGCTGATGTGGGACGTGGACGGCAACGAGTACGTCGATTACGTCATGGGCATGGGCCCGAACATCTTCGGCCATGCGCCGGATTTCATCGTGGATGCAGTCGCTAGAGACATGCGTGACGGCTTTGTGTTCGCCGGCCAGATGGAGCTTGAGCTGGAAGTCACTGAGATGGTCCGGGGCGCGGTCCCGCTCAAAGGCCCGGTGCGCTACGCGTCTTCCGGGACGGAGATCGACCAGGTGGCGCTGCGGCTGGCGCGCGGCTATACGGGCCGGTCCAAATACCTGAAGTTTGAGGGCCACTACCACGGCTGGACGGACACGGTGGCGTTCAGCGTCCACCCACCGCTTGAACAGGCGGGGGCCTTCGAAAGCCCGGTCGCCGTCCCCGAGTCCGGCGGCATTGCGCCCGGGTCCGACCACGACATCGTCATCGCGCCCTGGAACGATCTTGACACGCTCACAACGGTGTTCGAGAAGCACGGAAACGAGCTGGCGTGCGTGCTCACGGAACCGATTCTCTGCAACACGAACTGCATAGTCCCCCGCCCGGGTTACATGGAGGGCATGCGGGAACTGTGCGACAAATACGGCGTGCTGCTCATATTCGACGAAGTGATCACCGGCTTCAGGGTCGCCCTGGGCGGCGCGCAGGAAATGCTGGGGGTTGAGCCGGACCTGGCGACGTACGCCAAGGCGCTTGCCGGGGGCTTCCCGCTGTCGATGATGATCGGCAAGCCGGAAATCATGGCGATGCTGGGCGACGGGCGTGTGCAGCACGGCGGCAGCTTCAACAGCAACGTTATGTCGATGTCCGCGGCGCGGGCCGGTCTGAAACATATATTGGAAAATCCCGACCGCTTTTACCGTGACCTCGAATCTCGGGGAAAGCGTCTCATCGAAGGACTAAAGCGGGTCGGTCAGGAGGCCGAGTCCGATCTCCAGGTCCAGGGACTGGGTTCCACGTTCTGGACCAACTTCACCACCAAAGAAGAGATTTTTGACTATCGCGATCACGCGAAGAATTGTGACGAAGAGAAATACCACCGGTTCGCGCAGGCGATGCTTGAACGGGGGATTCGTTTGAGTACAAACGGCCGGTGGCACGTGGCGTCCTCACACACGGACGCAGAGATCGAACGAACTATCGAAGCGGCGCGGTCCGCCCTCGCGGCGATCTAGCCAGTACAGATGTGGGAATGGCGACCCGGGGACTTTGTGGGTCGCGAGAGAACATAGGAGCAAATATTTGCGCTGGAGTTCTGCAGTTTCTGATATCTCATCGCTCACCCGGGCGGTAGATAACACGGCCGAGCAGGTGGAGATCGGGCTGGACGGCCCGTCCGCCGACCTCGTGTTCGTTTTCATCTCGTCACACCACTCGCCGTCGTACTACTCGGTGGTCGAGCTGGTGCACTCCCGGTTCCCGGGCGCCACGGTAATCGGTTGTTCGGCCGGCGGCGTTATCGGCGCCGGGCACGAGGTCGAAAAAACGCCGGGCGTGGCGATGACGGCAGCGAGCCTGCCGGGTGTGGTCATCACGCCGTTCGAGTTCGAGAGCGACGAGCTACCAAGCCCGGACGCCGCTCCGTCTGCCTGGGAAGCGCTTATCGGCGTGCCGGCCTCCGATCATCCGAGCATCGTACTTCTCCCGGACCCGTTTACCATTCCATCGGATGCGCTCGTCGAGGGGCTGGACTACGCCTATCCGGGCTCGGTCAAGATCGGCGGACTTGCGAGCGGCGGCACCGTGAACGGCGCAAACGCACTCTTCTCCAATAAAGGCACGCGTCGTTCAGGCGCGGTTGGCGTCGCGCTCAGCGGCAACGTGGTGATCGACAGCGTCGTCGCACAGGGTTGCCGCCCCATCGGCACGCCCATGGTCGTGACCGGCGCCGACGACAACGTGATTACGGAGCTTTCCGGGGAGTTGCCCCTGGACGTCCTTCGCAATCTGTTTGAAGAGGGCGATGAGCGGGAGAAACGACTCATCAGGCGCTCGCTGCAGATCGGCGTCCTGATGGACCCTTTTCAGGACGAGTACGAGGCGGGCGACTTCCTGATCCGCAACGTGATCGGAGCGGACGGCGACAACGGCGCGCTGGCGGTCGGTGAGCGGATTCGTGAGGGCCAGGTGGTGCAGTTCCACGTACATGACGCGTCTTCGGCGAGCAACGATCTCGGCGCCAGTCTCATGCGTTACGCCAGCGACCACCCGGACGCGTCGCCATCGGGAGTGTTGTTGTTCACCGGCCTCGGACGTGGCGAACGATTATTCGGACGTGCGGACCACGATACCGACCTGCTCCAGTCGGTCGTCGGTTCGATGCCCATCACCGGCTTCTTCTGCAACGGTGAGATCGGGCCGGTAGGCGGATCCACCTTCCTGCACGGCTACACCAGTTCCTTCGCCCTGTTCCGGCCAAAAGAACCCGCAGCGGTTTAGCCCAAACGGGTTCAGAGCGGCGTAGACTTCCGGCCTGATCGAGGATTTTCACGGGCAAGCCGGAGGTTCTATACGTGGTTGGCACGACCGACCATTCAGACCGATTCAGCGGGCGTGTCGCCATCGTTACCTGCGGTGTGCTTGGCTTCGGAAGCGGCACAGCGCGGAAGCTGGCTTCTCGGGGCGCCTGCGTGCTCGTGGTCGACGTGATCGGCATGACAAAGCAGATGGCGCTCGACTTCGGACCGTTCGGAATCCGGGTCAACTGCATCCCCCTCGGTCACATCGCCACAGAGAAAACCCAGGCACCAACCTGGGACCGGACACCCGGCGGATTCAAGTTCTTTGAACAGCAGTACCCGGTGCGCCGGACCGGCGTCTCCGAGGACATCGCCAACGCCATCTCATTCCTCTGCTCCGACGACGCGTCCTTCATCAGGGGCCACCCGCTGGCGGTCGGCGCGGGTTGACGCTCCGGTTGCAGGAAGGCCTGGGCGTCGCCCTCGGCAAGTACGCCCGCGAGAACGAATTCGAGATGCCGTACTGAGATGTCCATTTCCGAACCCACACCGCCCACCGGGAGACCCATTTAATGAGCAGATTTGACGGACAGGTAGCCATCGTGACCGGCGGTGGGCTTGGCATCGGCGGAGCCACGGCAAGACGGCTCGCAGCAGAGGGCGCAAAGGTGCTCATCGCCGATTTCAACGACGATGCCGCAAAGGCCAACGTGGATCGGATCAGGGGCGATGGCGGAACGGCGATCAGCGTCAATACGGATGTCTCAAAGCACGACGACATCAAAAACGCCGTAGAGACAGCCGCGAGCGAGTGGGACCGGCTGGACATCATGGTGCAGAATGCCTTCCCTACCGACACACGGGACGCCCCCTGGTGGGGCAGTGCCGTCGACGTTCCCGAAGACGGGTGGGACCTCGGCATGTCGATGCTGACCAAAGCTCTCTATCTGGGCGCAAAGTACGGCGTGCCTGAGATGGAGAAAACCGGCGGCGGAAACATCGTGAACCTGGCTTCGGTACATGGACTGCTAATGGCGCCGAACTCGCTCGTGTACGAGGCAGGTAAGTCCGCCGTTATCGGCATGACCCGCCAGATGTCGATCGACTTCGGGCCGCTTGGAATCCGGGTCAACGCCATTTGCCCGGGACACATCGTCACAGAGGGTCTGGGCCGCATGTGGGACGACAACGCCGAAGGGCTTAAGTTCTTCGAGCAACAGTATCCGGTCGGACGCACAGGCGTCCCGGACGACATCGCCAGCGCCATAGCGTTCCTGTGCTCCGAAGAAGCGTCCTTCATCACCGGCCACCCCCTCGTGGTTGATGGCGGACTCTCCATCCAGCTTCAAGAAGACCTTGGCGTGGCGCTCGGCCAGTACGCACGGGATAACGAATTCCGGATGCCGTAGCCACGTGTTTGATTCCAGGCCGAGACGGGGTTACACAACGAGAGGCGATAGCGCCTTCAAACTTCTCGGACATTTCCAGCGTCTACTTGAATTCACTCGGTGAAAACCGCGCCCGTTTGCTCCCCGGATCTTCACTGAATGATCCGTCCCAAGACGAATCTGATACCTGATACCCACCCGAGAAGGCTACCTTTATCGACTGAATCTGAAGGCGTGACGCAACCAGAGTGGAGAAATCGGGAGCGGGGCGGGGGCTCCAGGTTCGAGGAGGTTCCCGATGGTCACGACGACCAACTGCCCGCACTGTCAGATGCCGGCCCTGGAAACAGGTTTCGCACTGGCGGACGGTTAAGCACGATGCCATCTTTGCAGATGGACCGCGATGTTTGGCACCGATCCCGATGAGCACGATGACGACTCTGGGCGCGGCGCGCTTCTGGTTCCTCCGGACGGTTCCGGAGCGGGCGGCGGCCCGAAAATCCGTTAATCGGGCCCTCGCGACTCACGCAAGCGGGTCGACGAAATATCCGCGCGAAACACATCTTCCGGGATCTCCCACAGCATCGTCCCGTATCCCTCCGGCACATCGATGTCTCTCACCGTTTTAAACCCGGTCGCCGTTTCACGTCCCGCGACGATGAAACGGCAACCGTTCCTTCTGATCTCTGACATGGCCGCCAGCGTGGCCGAGCCCGTGTTCTCTGGATCCGCTCCCGCCTCGTACGCCGGGTAGTACCGCTCATCGAAGAGCCGTACCGCGGTGTCGTAGCCGATCACGAAGATCGCGCCGGACATGATGCGTGACTTTTCTAGGAATGTAGGAGCGCGCGAGACAAGCGCCGTATAACGTCCGGCGAACTGGGCCATGCGCTTGACGACCTCGTCTTCCGGCAGTTCAGGTTTGTCCACATTGACGACAGACAGCTCAACAACGCCCGGGCATCCGGTGATCGTTGCCGCCGCCTTCAGCATCCCCTCGTGGCCGACATGGAGCGGGTCAAACGCACCGGATAGCACCGTTACCCCGGCCGCCACGCCCTCGCTAACCGTCCCGTCCGGTTCGACAGTGACGACCTGGACGCGTCCAGCCACGACATCGGCGAGCAGTCGTTCAGAGTCGTTCATCGGTCACGTTCAGATTTTCCCCCGGGAGCAATCCCGGGTCGAGTTTCGACACCACCCCGTTACCCAGAGCGACCAGGTTCAGGACCAGCCTGCTTGTGACATCTTCTTCACCGATTCGGTCCCGTGCGCCCTTATCGAACTCGATCGTGAAGTCCGTCCTGCGCGTTGCGGTCCTGAGCGCGCAGGAGGCACGGTGGGTGCCACGCTTCGAGTAGTCGGTCGCTATGGTCGCCGTGCAGGACACACCGATGACCGGCGAAACGTCGTCTTCCGCACGAAGATGAAGCGCGCGCTCGTACGCGTTGTCCGCCATGCGGACCGCCTCGTCGCGGGAGACATGCGTCTCCGCCTCCACGCCGACAAACTCGTTCAACGAGCTGATCGAATACGGCACCCGTCCTTCAAGAACCGTGCGTGATGCGCCGCCCTGATCGAACAGCCATCCAAGCGCCGATATCCCCGCTCCGGTGACCACGATTACGGCCTTTTCAGGGCGCGCGTGGATCGCCGTCACAAGTTCCGGGATCACGTTATCGACATCGCTCAATATTGACTCTCCGCGGGCCTGACCAGGCCGCATGTGTGAATAATCCATTCGTTCCCGGTTAATCCAGATGAAAAACTTCTTCGAGTTCGACCATGTTCTCATCCGGCCGGCCACCGCCCGGCGACTCAAAGAACGGCTCCATCAGTGTTTGCCATCGTGAGTTTGCGTCTTCACCCGACATACCGTCGAGCGCCGCCCGGAAATCGTCCGACACCTCAACGTAGCCGAACATGAGGCCGTCCGGCCTCATGAAAAGGCTGTAGTTGCCCCAGCCATTCCGCCGCAACGCGTCCAGCATGTCCGGCGACACGGCCCGGTGATGCGCTTTGTACTCGGGGATGCGATCCTCTTTGACCTTCAGGAGAAAACCGACTCGTTGCATATCGCAGCCCTCTGGCGCTCTGGCTTCAGGTTCGGTGAGTTTGCTTGCGCGGTATGCTACCGCCCCGTCCCCGCCGTGACCGGAGTTCGCCGGAGATTCAATGATGAAGAGTTACGCCCAGGTCCTGGATCTTAAAGACGATCCCGGGACGATTGAGAAGTACAAGGAGTACCACCGGGCCGTGTGGCCGGAGGTGCTGGAGTCCCTGCGTTCGATCGGCCTCGAGAAAATGGAGATATTCCTCGTGGGCACACACCTGTTCATGTACTACACGGCCCCGGACGATTTTGTGCCGGAACGGGACTTCCAGGCGTACACGGACGCCAACCCGCGTGCAGATGAGTGGAACGGCCTGATGTCCACGTTCCAGGCCAAGGTCCCGGAGGCCGGGCCAGACGACTGGTGGGCACCTATGGAAAAGGTGTTCGACCTCGACTGGTAGCCCGTATTCCCCCGGAATCCGACTCCCACACTGATCACGAGCAAAGGTAAAGCCGCACAGACAATGTCGACCGAAACACCGCGAAAGTCGTCCGGACGTGACACAACAATCCACTTCCTGCGATACGGACTCCCCGTATTCACCGTGATGGCCGCGATATTTGCGGTGTCTCAGATGTCCGCGTCGACTATCAGCGATAGCTCGGCGGCGGACTCTGCGACGAGTGTTTTCGGGGGGTTCACCGACGAAATAGCCCATTTCGCCGAGTACTTCGTCTTGAGCGCGCTCGTGATGCGCTGGATCCTAGCGGTTAATGTCCCGAGCGGCACGGGGGAACTCGACCCCGCCATGCTCCGTTCAGCGGGCCAGAAGGCCACGTTGCTGGCAGTGCTGTACGCGATCAGCGACGAAACACACCAGTGGTTCATCGACGGTCGATCCGCCCAGCTGCTCGACCTGCTTATCGATGGCGTAGGGGCCATGATGGGCACGGCGGTGTACCTGTCCGTATTCCAGGCCTGGCGTCTGCAGAGAAACAAAGGCGACGGGTCGCAATGACGTCCGCGTTTGACGCCTGGGAGCTCAAACAGCGTTTGAACGAGCTGCTGGAGGACATCGAGGAAGTGGTACGTATGGCGGAAGAGTTGAGCTGGCCACCACAACCCATCTACGTAAGTAACCGGATTCGCGAAGAGCTGGTGCCGGCGCTGTACGACGCCCGGACCTATATCGAAGTCGGGCAGCTCGACGCCCCCGCCATCAGCGAACGCTTGATGGAAGCCCGCCTCGTCACGGCGGACCTGTCCTCAGAGGACAAGACATTCGAGCGCCTGTTCAGTCGTCTGCGCGTGATATCAGAAAACGCCGACAACGCCGCCAAACTGGAGTAAGAATACCGAACGCACATGCTACCATTCGCCACGTGATGACGAGCTCATGCGGGCCATCCGGTTCTCGCACTTCGCACTCTTGATTTCACCCCTCGCCAGAACCCCGACCATGACCTGAAATTAAAGGGGGCCAGAATTGAGCGAGGCCAGGGTAGATATCCAGGTCGACACCAGATTTCAGCAGGCGTTCGCGGCGGCCAGCCTTGACCGCTTGCTTCGGGCCGTGGCCGAGACCGCCCTGTCCCGGGAACTGGTGTCCGGGCCCGATCGCGTGACATTGATCATCACAGACGATGAGGCCCTGCGTAAGCTGAACCGAGAGTTCATGGGATACGACGAACCGACAGATGTGCTGTCCTTTAACACCGCACTTAATACCACACCGAATGAAGACGTCCTGAACGCGCATTCCGGCGATGGAGAAAGCGGACTCGATAACCCCGAACGCGGCGATTCCGGTGGCTGGCCCGATGTCGAGGGCGAAGAGTCGGACGAACTGGGAGATGTCGCGATCTCGTACGAGCGGGCCATAGCGCAGGCGGGGGCGGCCGGACACGACGTAGCTCACGAACTTTCGGTGCTGACCGCCCACGGCGTGCTCCACCTTCTCGGTTACGATCACGCGGAGCCAGAGGAGCACCGGATGATGTTCGGCAAAACGGACGATATTCTGGCGGCGGCGCTTGACCGTTCGGAGTTTTCAGGTGCTTTCTCAGACACTTCGGAGGGGCCGGACGAATGACCAGTCGCAACGAAGTTTTCTACAGGAAATGGCGCCCGCAACGATTTGATGAGGTGGCGGGACAGGATCACGTGACGGGTACGCTGCGGCAGGCACTGCGGACGGATCGCGTGGCACATGCATATCTTCTGTGCGGCCCGCGAGGCACGGGAAAGACCTCCACCGCACGGATCCTGGCGAAGGCGCTGAACTGCCAGAACCCGCGTGACAGCGAGCCCTGCGGCGGTTGTGACAACTGCGTTGCGGTTACGGAAAACAGGATGCTGGACCTGATCGAGATCGACGCTGCGTCCAATCGCGGCATCGACAACATCCGTGACCTGCGGGACAAGGCGCGCTTCGCTCCCGGTTCCGGCAAGTACAAGGTGTACGTGATCGACGAGGTACATCAGTTGAGCGGCGATGCGTTCAACGCCCTGCTAAAGACCCTGGAAGAGCCGCCACCGCACGTGATTTTTGTCCTGGCGACCACCGAAACGCACCGCGTTCCGGCGACGATCCTGTCCCGTTGCCAGAGGTTCGATTTCCGACGCCTGTCGAACGAAGTGGTGATCGACAAGCTGGCCGAAATCGCCGGCGAGGAAGAGATAGACGCCGACCCGGAAGTGCTCTCGCTCATCGCCCGGACCGCGTATGGAAGCTTGAGAGACGCCGAGAACCTGCTCGAACAACTCGCCGTGTCGTACGGTTCTGAGGTCACGCTGGACCAAGCCTTTGAGCTTCTAGGGCTGGGCGATGCCGAATCGAGCATCGAACTGGCGGTGGCGGCGCTCAAATCCGACCCGAAGCGGGCACTTGAGATCATCAATCGCGAGGCGGCGAAGGGCGCAGACCTCGGCCGTCTGCGGAGCGGCACGGTCGATGTCCTGCGCGCCGGTCTGCTGGTGAAGGCGGGCGTCGAGGACGCGCTTGGCCAATCCCAGGAAGCTCTGGACGCTATGACCGAGGCCGGACGGGGCGCATCGCTCGAAAAGTTGCTCCACGTCGTGACGGAACTGGAGAAAGCAGACTTCAAGCAGAACTCGTCCTCTCCCCTGCCGCTCGAAATCGCCCTTCTGAACGCCCTGGCGGAGCGGCCCGCCCCACCCGTCACGGCCGCACCAGCCCCCCCGCCGGCAACACAACGCGGACCGGTCGGTCCGGCGCCGACGAGACGCCCACAGCCCGTCCCTCCGCAAGCGCAACCGCAAAGGCCCACCAGCCCCCGTGCGACCGTACGACCGGCCGCGAGAGCTCCTTCATCTGGATCACCCGGGAATCAGGGGCAGCCCGAACCCGCACAACCCCCACGCCCGGCACGAACGCCACAGGATCAACGTTGGGCGCAGGTGATCAAAGAACTCAGCCGCACGAAGGGCGTTCAGTTCAACCTGGGCGCGCTCCTGCGCGATGTGCAGGATGCGAAACAGAACGGCGACACGCTCAGTCTTTCGTTCCGCAACAGCTCCATGGAAGAACGGGTGGCCGGCGAACTGTCCGATCCACGGGGCCGCAACCCTGTCGAAACGGCAGTCGAAAACGCGTATGCCGTAAAGTTAAAGGTCGTTATCGCCAGACAGGACGCCAATGGCGAACTCCAGAAGCCCACGACCGCCATGGACAGCCACATCGTGCGTGCGGCGGTCACGATGGGGGCACGCATCCTGGATGAGGGGTCTGTGAGCAGTGGCGGCCCGGCCAAATCCGCCCCAACCGATACGCCCGAAACCAACACACCAGACACGAACGCACCGGAAGCGAACGCAACGAATCCGAATCAAGCGGGATAAATCAGGGAAGCCCATAACGGGGAGATTCTTGCCTTGAACAGAAACATGCTCCGCAAGGCTCAGCAGATGCAGGCGCAAATGGCGAAGATCCAGGAGGAACTCGCCGAGGCGCACACAGAGGCCGCCGCCGGCGGTGGTGTCGTGAAAGTAGTCGTGCTCGGCGGCTCTAGGGTCGAATCGATAGAGATCGCTCCCGAGGTCGTCGACCCAGAAGACATCGAGATGCTGCAAGACCTCGTTCTGGCGGCCGTCAACGAGGCCATGGACGCAGCGCAGGCGGAGGCCCAGAAGAAGATGTCGGCGATTACCGGCGGGCTGAACATCCCCGGACTGATGTAGTCTCCCGGCCCTGAATGATCCCGCTCGTCCCCCATCGCCCCACAACCCCGGGAAGGGGCACGAGTCGCCGTCGCAAATCTTGAACGCAGGAAGGCCGGAGCGCCCCGACCGATGAACCCCAACCCCACCCCGTCAGCGGCTCCACCCGTCGCACGCCTGATCGAGGCGTTCAACCGACTCCCCGGCGTCGGTCCAAAATCGGCCCAGCGGCTGACCTACTACATGATCCGGATGCCGCGCGAAGAGGCGGAGGCGCTGGCAGAGGCCGTGATATCGGTCAAGGACCGCATCGTCCTCTGCTCCAAGTGCCTCAACATCACCGAGGACCCCGTTTGTGGCGTGTGCACAAACGAGCGGCGGGATCGCACCCGGATATGCGTGGTGGAAGAACCGCTGGACGTGCTGGCGCTCGAACGCACACGTGCCTATGACGGGCTTTATCACGTGCTGCATGGCGCGATTTCTCCGTCGAGCGGCATCAACGCCGAGCAACTCAAAATACGAGAACTACTCGACCGGCTAAGGGACGAGACCGTTACGGAGTTGATCCTCGCCACAAATCCCAATCTTGAGGGCGAAGCGACATCAATGTACCTTCAGCGCTTGATCTCCCCGCTGGGGATCAAGGTCACGCGGCTCGCCCGCGGTCTGTCGTCCGGCGCCGACCTTGAGTACGCAGACGAGATGACGCTGGCCAACGCCCTCCAGGGCCGTTCAGAGGTTGCGTCCGATGGAGATTCGCCCGTCGATTAGATCCGGGATGCTCATGCGATCGCGTTACCGGCAAATATCAGAATTCCGTACGGTGACTTCCGGGCCGCACGAGGCGCGCGCATGACCTCAGGTAGACCGAATACCTTCACCACAGAGGCCGTCGTGCTTCGCCACTCCGATCTCGGCGAGGCGGACCGCCTCTTGTGGTTGCTGACCCCGGAGCGGGGCGTCATTCGGGCCACGGCGCGCGGCGCACGTAAGCCGGGCAGCAAGCTGGGCGGTCACATCGACCTGCTGTTTCACGTGAAGCTGTCGATACGAGAGGGACGTGAGCTTCACGGCGTGAGTCAGGCGGACACGATCGATGCATTCAGGGCGATGCGCACCGATATCGGGCGGCTGTCCCGCGCGTTGTACATCGGCGAGCTCTCTTTGCGGGTCAGCGTTGAGGACGCGCCGTCGCACGCCGTGTTTCGCCTGCTGATAAACAGCCTCGGTTGGCTTGCCACGACCGAGAACGAGGACACGCTGGTGCGCTGGTTCACTTTGCGACTACTCACGATTACCGGCTTCAAGCCGGAATTCGGGGCCTGCGTTGAGTGCGGAGACGAGCTTGAGCCAGCGGATCACGTGTTTTCCGCCGAGCGCGGCGGGCTCTTGTGCCCGAGATGCCGTTCCCAGGGGAGCGACGTGCTGCTCCCTGCCGGTCTGGGAAGCATCAAGGTGCTGAGGCACCTGACGCGCAGCGACTACCCGGCGATCGAATCGCTCATCATCGGGGCCGAAGAACGGCGGCAGATCGAACGCATCCTTCGTTCCCACACGAACTCCGTGATCGACCGCGACGTGCGATCCTCCGCGTTTCTGGACGAGGTACGGGATTGGCCCGATGCGGGGCCGGTTCCAGGCGGTTTGCGAGCTGAATAAGGCCGGATTGGGCGCTAAATCAGACGTTTCGGGCATGCCTGTCAAAGAGAAAGCTGACATCGGGTAATCCCCCTGCCACGGCATGCTCGGTACAATCGACCACGGTATCCGGAAGCAGGTACGCTCAGTTGCAACTCCGCTGCCGATGACGACCCCGAAGCAACCTGTAGTTGAAGTAGTTCATGGCTGAAGATTTCATACGAGTCCGAGGCGCCCGCGAGCACAACCTGCGCAACGTCGATGTCGATGTTCCCCGGGGACAACTTGTAACCATCACGGGCGTCTCCGGCTCCGGCAAAAGCTCGCTCGCCTTCGACACGATCTACGCAGAGGGTCAGCGGCGCTATGTCGAGTCGCTCTCGGCGTACGCACGCCAGTTCCTCGGGCGCATGGACAAGCCGGACGTGGACCACATCGACGGGCTCAGCCCGGCGATATCGATCGACCAGAAGGGCGTCTCACGCAACCCGCGGTCAACGGTCGGCACCGTGACCGAGGTTTACGACTATCTGCGGCTGCTGTTCGCGCGCGGGGGACGGCCGCACTGCCACAACTGCGGACGCCCAGTGGAGAGGCAGTCGGTCCAGCAGATCACGGACTCCGTCACGCGGCTGGAGGAGGGTGCGCGTATCCTTGTGCTTGCCCCGATCGTCACTCACAAAAAGGGCGAGCATCTGGCGGTATTTGAAAACGCCAGAAACGACGGATTCGTGCGGGTGCGGGTGGACGGAGAGGTGACGCTGCTTGAGGAAGAGATAAAACTCGCCAAGACGCGCTGGCACGACATCGAGATCGTCGTGGACCGCCTGGTCACCGGCCCCGACGTGGAGGTCGGGCGTCTATCTGACTCCATCGAAACATCGCTGAGGCTTTCCGGTGGAAACATCGTCATCTCGATAGTGGATGGCGAAGACATCATCTACTCCGAGAAGTTCGCCTGCGTTCACTGCGATCTCAGCATCGGGGAGCTGGAACCCCGTAACTTCTCGTTCAACACGCCGTACGGCGCCTGCCCCACTTGCACCGGCCTCGGCTTCCGTCTTGAAGTGGATCCGGACCTGGTGGTGCCAAATCAGAACCTCTCTATACGCGACGGCGCAATCGAGCCCTGGTCGCGGGCCGGTGAGTTGCTGCCGGAGCGGCTGTCGGTCATCGAGGCGGTGTCCAACCACTACGGATTCTCGTTAGACGTGCCGTTCCGGGAGTTGACGGAGGAAGAGCAGAATAGGGTGTTGTACGGGGAGGACAACAAGCGCATCGACGTCCTCCACACCACCCAGTCCGGCCGGTCATATCGCTGGCGGATGCGCAACGAGGGCGTCATCCCGCACCTAGAACGGCGACACCAGAACACGGAGTCACAGAACGTCCGGGACGATGTCGGCCGGTACATGGCGCAGCGGCCTTGCGTCTCCTGTTCCGGGTTCAGACTCAAGCCGGAGTCTCTGGCCGTCACGGTGCTCGGCATGAACATCATCCAGGTCACTCAGCAGTCGGTGGAGCGTGCCCTGCAGTGGATCGAAGCCGCTCGCAGAGGCGAGTGGCCGAAGGGTTCCGAAAACGCGGGCCCTGCGACGGAACCTTTATCGGTCCGTGAGGGAGCGATCGCTGACCAGATCCTGAAGGAGATCGAGGCCCGTCTCAGCTTCCTGGAGAGGGTCGGTCTCGAGTACCTGAGCCTGGACCGCACCGCATCAACGCTCTCCGGCGGCGAGGGCCAGCGAATTCGGCTGGCGACGCAGATCGGCTCCGGCCTGATGGGCGTGCTCTACGTCTGCGACGAGCCGTCGATCGGGTTACACCCACTGGACGATCACAGGCTGATCGCAACGCTCAAACGGCTGCGGGACGTGGGCAACACCGTACTGGTGGTAGAGCATGACGAGGCAGTGATGCGGGCGTCTGACCACATAATCGACCTCGGACCCGGCGCAGGCGAGCACGGCGGCCACATCATCGCCGAGGGCGACGCAGAGGCCATCGAGGCGTCCGAAGATTCGTTGACCGGGGCGTATCTATCGGGCCGCAAGATGATTCCTATCCCGGAGGTGCGGCGCAAGGGCAGCAAATTCTTTATCGAGATCAGGGGCGCGTCCGAGAACAACCTGAAAGACATCGACGTCAAGATCCCCCTCGGCGAGCTGGTGTGCATCACCGGCGTGTCGGGCTCGGGCAAGAGCAGCCTGATCAACGAGATCCTGCAAAAGAAGCTGGCACAGACCTTCTACCGGGCGAAGGACCGACCGGGTAAACACGAAGACGTCATCGGCCTGGAGAACGTGGACAAGGTCGTCAACATCGACCAGTCGGCCATCGGCCGCACCCCGCGTTCAAACCCGGCAACCTACACGGGCGTGTACACGCCGATCCGAGATCTGTTCGCCACGATGCCGGAGGCGCGTGCCCGCGGTTACAAGCCAGGCCGATTCTCTTTCAACGTGAAGGGCGGCCGGTGCGAGTCGTGCAGCGGCGCGGGATACGTCCAGATATCGATGCAGTTCCTCCCGGACGTAACGGTTCCGTGCGAAATCTGTGACGGCGCCCGGTACAACCGTGAAGCGCTGGAGATCAAGTTCAAGACCGCCAGCATCGCCGACGTGCTCGATATGACGATCACCGAAGCGTGCACGCTCTTTGAGAACATCCCACAGGTCATGAACCGACTCCGGACACTGGTCGAGGTGGGACTCGGGTACATGCGGTTGGGACAACCTGCGACCACGCTTTCCGGTGGCGAGGCGCAGCGGGTCAAGCTGGCCACGGAGCTATCGAAGCGATCAACGGGCCAGACGATCTACATCCTCGACGAGCCAACGACCGGGTTGTCGTTCGAGGATTGCGCTGCGCTCATGCGCGTGCTGCACCGCCTCGTGGACGCCGGAAACACAGTGATCTTGATCGAGCACCACCTGGACCTGATCAAGAACGCTGACTGGATCATCGACCTCGGGCCGGGCGCCGGCGAACGCGGCGGGGAGTTGGTGGCACAGGGAACCCCGGAGTTCATCGCATCCGTGGACGTGTCCCACACGGGAACGTACCTGGCGGAGGTGCCCGGCATTCAGGCCGATGCAAAAGCGCCCGGGTCCGTAAAGCCTGCGCGCAGACGTAAGCGTACCGTGACGAAGATCGCCGAGACATCGCCTTCCCTCGCTGGCCTTTCCAGATCCAACGGGAAGAACGGCAGTCGTACGCTGGCTCCCGATCCGACATCCGGCCGTGAGCCCAGGCGCCGGCGAAGGCGAAGGCGTCGTGTCGCCGGGTAGGTCGGAATCGGGGCGTGCCGTTGGGTTCCGTGAGCTCTAAATAAAGCTAAACAGCCTCGCTGGCCACGGCCAACTCAGACTCTGGAACTTGTTGGCCCCTGGCACGCCACCCGGCTTCGAGCATCTTCGTGACCGTCGGTTCAACCACGGGCATTCCCCGGGTGGAAAACCGAACGACAAAGGCGAGTTTTACCGGGTCTGCGCTGGCCTTTGACGTGATCAAAGACCAGCTCCCGGCATATGCGGAAAACCGTCTGGCCACATCCTCCCTCAACCCGGAGAGGACGAGGATGATGCCGGCCCGCGGTTCTTCGACTGGAGCTCTGGGCTGAGCTCGACTACCGGATCCGGGTCCCCGGTGTCCGCCAACGCGATCGCGACATCAGACGTGGGCAGGTCAAATAAATGTTTCGGCCGATTCTCGGGATCGATCTCGGTCACAAGCACCAGGCCCGGCTCGTACTCCAGCCATCTCGCCAGCGGCTCACGCCACGGGTGAGGACCGACAAAGGTCAGCGATGCTGTCGGGTCTTTGGCTTTCACCGGCGCGGATGGAGGCGGGGCAGTTTCGACAACCGCCCGCTCCTCTGCGCCAGCCATCGGGTCTGTCGCGATATGCGCATCAGGAGTCAAATGCGCGTGCTTGGACCGGCGAGACGAGCCACTGAGATGCACACTCCGCCCTCTTCGCACGATCTTACGCTTCAAGCTGGCCCTCCTCCAGATATCGCCGTTCTCCCGGCCTCGTATGCGGTCTTCAAGGTTTCCCGGGACCGTGGACGATCGGATCTGCAGCGTTTACGTAAATTCTTGGAGCGCTGACCGTCATCGCTGTAGCAGGACAGCGCTATCGACGATGAGCGTCCACTCGTAAGGACTTGCAGCCAGTCGCTGTCCATCACGAACCGGCGGACCGTACGATTCCGTGAGGGCTGAATCCCCGCCGACACGTCCCGGGATACGTTGAGCGCGCGGACGCGCTCCGTTAGCCTGCCGGTTATGGCTGCAACTCAAACAGATCTGGCAGAACCCGGCAGGGGTCAACCAGCCGCGTCCCTGGTAGACATTCCTTATCGTCAGAAGCTACTCGTCGTGGCCGGCCTGACCATCACCCTGTTCGTCGCGACGATGAACCAGACGGTCGTGGCGACTGCGGCGCAAAACATCGTCGCCGACATCGGTGGATTCGATCGTTTTGTGTGGCTGTTCGCCGGCTTCTCTCTGGCCGCCACCGCAGCCGTGCCCGTCGTCGGCAAGCTTTCAGACATCGCTGGGCGCAAACTCGTCCTGATCGGCTCCGTTATATTTTTCATGGTCACCTCCGCGGCCGCCGGGGTCTCCATGAACATGACCCAGTTGATCGTGGCCCGCGTGCTCCAGGGCGCTGCATTCGCCGGCGTTATGGGAAGCGTATGGATCATCATGGCCGCGCTCTGGGCGCCGTCCGAGCGGGCCAAATGGATGGGCGTGGCGACGGTGGGATTCACGCTGTCGGGTGTCATGGGCCCCATCTTTGGCGGGATCGTCAGTGACACCCTCACGTGGCGCTGGGTGTTCTTCATAAATATCCCCTCCGGGTTCGTGAGTCTCGTCGTGCTGTGGATCTGGTTCCCAAACGTGGCGCCCGGCAAACGGGAGGGGCGTCTTGATCTCATGGGCGCCGCGTTTTTCGCGGGCGCGTCCACGGCGTTGCTGCTCGCCCTGACCTGGGGCGGACGGGACTATGCATGGGACTCGCCGAGGATCCTGAGCTTGATCGTGGGATCGCTGGCGGCGTTCGCCGTGTTCGCCCGTGTGGAGTTGCGGGTGGACGATCCGATGCTTCCACTCAACCTTTTCAGTCACCGGGTATTCGCCCTCGGCTGGCTCGCCTCTCTCACGACCACCAGCACCTTCATCGCCATCACCGCGTTCCAGCCGTTGTTCGTACAGGGCGTCCTTGGCAAGTCTGCGACATCCGCCGCCATCCCGTTGGTCGCACTGGCGATAGGGGTGGCGGTCGGGGCTAACGTCTCCGGCCAGATCCTCTCCCGCCGGGGCTATCCGAGGATGCTCGGCATGACGGGATTGTCGATCAGTACGGCGGCGCTGCTCATGATGAGCGCGCTGGGTAGCTCTTCATCGCTCTGGGCGCTCTTCGCGACGACCGGTTTCCTCGGATTCGGCATGTCGTTCGGGTTTACGGCGTTTACGGTTCCGGTCCAGAACGCCATGCCGATTTCGATCCTGGGTGTGGTGACGTCCACCCTGCAGTTCGGCCGCATGTTCGGGCAGGCCGCCGGCAGCGCTGTGTTCGGTGCCGTTTTATTCGCATCGGTCGCCGTCAGCATCGTCGGTCTGAACGAAGACAGCCCGCAGATACGCATCACTGATCCTGAGATGATCGTCGCCGTGGACAGACTCGCTGAGATCAGGAACGACTACTCGCTGGATCCAGAGTTGGGAGAAGAACGTTTCAGGGCCGATCTCGCCACATCACGGGACAATCTCGCCAAAGGTCTCGCCAACGTGTTCCGCCTGGCCGCCGCCTTTAGCCTGTTCGGGGTGGTCCTAGCATGGTTCACGTTCCCACATGGAGTGTCGGGAACCGCATCCGGGGGAAACCGCCGGAAAAATGCGCCTGCCGCCGACACAGCGGACCGAATGTTCTCGTAGAATCTCGCTGTCCAACCTGTGACTGCAGAGTCCGGGCCCGTTTCATCTGGCCCGGAAGTACCCGTAAATCCCGCTTGATCTGGGAAAGGCTCTCAATTGGCCGAACTACGCGTTAACAAAACTAAACAGAAACTCGCAAATGGCGAAGTAGCCGTCGGCGTGGCCTCATGGGGATACGGCGGGGCCGATGCTCTCGAGAGGTTGATAGACCTTGAGCCTGATGCGGTCTGGCTCGAAGGCGAGCACGGCGGCGTGGATTTCTCCAACATCGGCGAGCTAACCAGGGCGATCGACCTGATCGGCGCGTCGCCAATAGTTCGCGTCCACCAGAACGAAGCTGGTGTTATATACCGAACGCTGGACCTGGGTGCCCAGGGCATCGTCGTACCGCACGTGAACACACGGGAAGAGGCGGAAGCGGTCGTCCGCGCAGGGAAGTTCGCGCCGATCGGACTGAGGGGCTCTTTCACAAGCCGCCAGGGCATCGGCGTGGCTAACTACCAGTCGCTGGCGAACGAGCAGACGATGCTCATAATCCTGATCGAGGACATCGTCGCCGTGAACAACCTTGATGAGATCCTCAAGGTGGACAACATAGACGTGTTCTTTGTGGCCCCGGGCGACCTTGCGCAGACGATGGGACGCATCGGCGAGCCGCACCACCCGGAAGTCCAGGCGGTGGTGGACGGCGCACTGCGGAAAATAGTGGCCGCGGGCCGAACGGCGGGCGCGCTGGTATCCAACGAGAACGCAGCCCACCACCGCGAGTTGGGCGTCACGTTCTTCTTGGGGGCGCCACCTGCATGGATGGAAACCGGACTGGTCGAAATGAACCGAAGGGCGGAGGCTTAACCAGATGCGAACGCTTCGCAAGAACGACGCCAAGGCTCGACTCGCCGCCGGCAAGCACGTCATCGCCCTCGAAGGCTTGAACGACGCCGACACGGTGGAACGGCTCGGCCCGATGAATCCGCATGCGGTATGGCTAGAAGGTGAGCACAACCTCGTCGGTCCGACCAACATCGGGGACCTGACCCGTGCCGCGGACCTAGCGGGCACGACCTCCATCGTCCGGGTTAATCGGGTCGAAGAGGGCATCATTTACCAGGCCCTTGACCTGGGAGCACAGGGCGTCGCCGTGCCGCACGTGGATACACGGGAAGACGCCGAAACCGTGGTCCGGGCGGCCAAATTCTCGCCACTTGGCAAGCGGGGTATGTACGGCAGCCGTCAGGGGCTGGGCGATCCCGATTTTTTCAGTAAAGCCAACGACGAGACGATGATCATCGTGTTCATCGAAGACGTGATCGCGCTCAACAACCTTGATGAGATCCTGAAGGTGGACCACATAGACGTGTTCCTCGTTGGACCGGGCGACATGTCCCAGTCCATGGGACACCTCGGCGAACCCTTCCATCCAGAGGTCACACGTGCGCTTGAGGACGCCGTGCGTCAGATTGCCGCCGCCGGGCGAAACCCCGGGACCGTCGGGAATCACGAAAACGTGGCCCGCTACATGAAACTTGGTGCACGGTTCTTTTTGACCAGTCCCCTGCCATGGATTGCGGCCGGGTACGCAGACCTTCGCGCCAGAGTCGGGGCCACCCCGTGAACACCGGAATGCCGCGGAAAACCTGGTTGATGGCGACCGGCGGCGCGGCTATTGCAGTCTTGGCGATGGCGTGTGGAAGCAGCGGGCCCAGTTCTGACCGCAGCCTGGGTGACGTGATCGTGCTCACACCCACTCCAGCGCCGGTCACCTGCCTCGACGCCACCTACCCGGACAGCGCACCGGTGTTTGGCGACGATGCGGCGATCGTTTACGAGACGCTTCCCTCCGGCGTGGCGGTGTTCGATCACCAGGTGGGTGAAGGATCGTCGCTGGAGTCAGACAGCCAGATGATGGTGCAGTACACAGGTTTCTTTGACGACGGCTGTATTTTCGATACCAGTTACTCCCGCGGCGACGCGGTAACGTTCCGGCTCGACAACTTGATCCAGGGCTGGCAGATCGGCATGGCGGACATGCTTGAGGGCGGCAAGCGCCGGATTCGAATACCTTCGGAACTCGCCTACGGAGCGGCGGGGCTCAACATCTCAGGTTTCGTTATCCCGGCCAACGCCACACTGATATTCGAAGTCGAACTCGTCGAGGTGGTTCAGCCAGCGGGCTGAACACCGGGCAGGCACGGCTCTCCATCCGGGGCCAAAATTCGCCAGACATGAACGTAAAGAGGAAGTGATGATGTCCAGCCCGATCAACCGCGCCCGGGTGCAGGCGGTGATCCTGGACATGCTGTCCGCGGAGCAGTACTGCGGGCAGGACGACCTTCTGGACGGACTTGTCCATGTGGTGGAAGCCGGACCGACGGATCCCGAAGGGGGATGGATCCCGGGCGGCCGATGGTTTGACCGTCCTGATCCGTACTTCAGCATGGTGTCGGTCGGCGTCGGGGGCGTTGTATCGGCGTCCCCGGAACTGATGCCATGGGTCGTCCCACTGTTCGAAGGCGCCGATCGCGACCAGATGATGGAGCCGGTGCGTATCTCCGAGGTTTCGACCCACATGGCGGAGCACGGACAGAAGACGTTCGGGCCGTTCCCCCGCTGGGTGTGCGCCGAGGAAGACCTTCGGGAGTATTCGGCGCCGACGGGGTACAGCATTGAAATACGGGACGACGAAGATGATCGCCACGTTGTAATGGCACAACAGGCCGCCAGTCGCAGGCCGGGGGAGCGGACGACGCATCAGTTCCGGGCTGTGGCGAACGGGTCGCAGGGTCCGGTCGGATCGGCAGGCGTCACGGCGGACGGCGATGGGTTGTACCAGATACATATCGCCATTACGGAAGAACATCGCGGCCGCGGGCTCGGCCGTGCGCTTACGTATGCGATCACCCGGGCCACGTTCGACTACAACGCCGTACCCTACTACGGAACGACGTCGGTCAACACATGGTCGATGCGAACGGCGATCGCCTGCGGCTTCCACCCTTCATGGGTGCACATGTTCGCCCGAGACGTGCGCCCCGGGTAGACGGCGAACACGACCCACGGGAGCGGGCCGTGTAACATCGGGCGCCTGATACTCCCTTGCGGGAATCCTTCCACGACGGCGAGGCCACGCAAACGATGTACGGCGAGTTTGAAATATTCCCTTTCACGGCCCTTGAAGAGGCCGAGATGTTGCTGCGCGTCGCGCTGGCGGCGCTGGTCGGCGGGATGATCGGGTACGAACGTCGGCGCTCGGCCGCTCCGGCCGGGATCCGCACGCTTTCACTGGTCGCGATGGGCTCAGGCACGTTCACGGTTATCTCCATATTTGCCTTCAGCACGATCGAGGGCGAGTTCGTGCGCGACCCGGCGCGGATCGCAGCGCAGGTTGCCACCGGCATCGGCTTCATCGGCGCGGGCACCATAATCCGCTCCGGCACCTCGGTGCGGGGACTCACGACAGCCACCGGTATCTGGGTAGCAGCGGGACTGGGGATGGCTGCGGGTTCCGGTCTGTATGTGCTGGCCGTCGGGGGAGCCGCGCTGGCGATGGTGATACTAGCCTTCTTCCCCAGAAAGCCCGACAACGGGCACGGTGAAGACGAGGACGATCTGGAAGGGGTCCAGCTTTGAGGCCAATAGAGATTGACACTGAAACCACCTCATTTCTCAAGTCCCAACGAAATCTTGTGCTCGGCACCACCCGCAGAGACGGCTCGCCCCAGGCATCGCCTGTCTGGTACCTGTGGACCGGAAGCGCGTTTGTGATCTCCACGATCTCGGCCACTGCAAAATGGTGGAACCTGAAACGAGATCCACGCGCCTCTATCTGTGTGGACGACCCGGAGAGCGGCCGGATGGTGGTCGCGTACGGGGTTGCCATGCTTGAAGAGGACGATATATGGGATCGAACCCGTGAGCTTGTCGCCAGGTACTATCCGGATCAGCCGGAGCAAGTGGCCCCTCATATGGAGCGGATTTTCGAGGGGCAAAAACGCGTCTTGATTACCGTGGAACCGGATAACATCATCACCCGACGACCGAACTAGCAAGCGTGGTCAATGCCGACGACGCGAGCCCGCGAGCGCTTCCGAACGTCAGTTCCCGTGACCGTCTGATAACGGTCGCCATCGCCGCCGCCGGACTGTTCCTGGTCGCTTTAGATTTCTCGATCAACGTTTCCCTACCGACGATGCGTGACTCGCTTGGCACCTCGCTCATCTCCGTGCAGGGGATCATCATTTTTTATCACGCCAGCCGAAGCGGGTTGGGCCCTGCTGCGGGCGGGCTCGGGGATGCCTTCGGGCTGCGGCGCGTTTTCCTATGGGGTGTCGTGGCGTACACGGCGGCCGTCGGCCTGATCGCGCTGCAGGACTCGCTCGGGGCCGTCGTCGCGCTTCGTGTGCTGCAGGGGGTGGGAGCGGTGATCCTGTTCACCGCCGGACCGGCCCTGGTGGTCCGGGCGTTCGGTCCAAAGCGACGTGGAACGGCTCTCGGTGTAACGCTGGCGGCCGTTAGCGCGGGACAGCTTACGGCGACCCTGGGGGGTGGATATCTTTCTGAAACGATCGGCTGGGAGGCGATTTTCTACGCCCGCGTGCCGATAGGCGTGGCGGTGTTTGGCGCCGGGTCATTTGCCCTTTCACGTGATCCCCGGGGCGGGGACCGAAGGTTTGATTGGTCCGGCGCTGTGCTGTTGTACGGCGCACTGTTCGCTCTGGTGTCGGCTATATCGTTTGCGCGGCTGGACGGCCTTAACTCCGGGTTGGTGATCGGTCTGGCGGTATTGATGGCGCTGCTGTTCGCCGGGTTCCGGTACCTTCAAAAACGGGTTACCCGTCCGATGATCCCCGGTGCGCTCTGGGCGACGCCCGGGTTCGCCGTCGGCAGCGTCTCAAACATGCTGCTGTTTATCGCCAGCTTCCTGACATGGTTCCTGTTTCCGTTCTTCATCACGGACGTGCTGGGCCGGGGCGTCATGGTTGTTGGATCGTTGCTGGCAGTGGTGGCCGGCACGGCGACACTCGGTTCGATCATCGGGGGCTGGCTTGCGGACCGGATAGGCGATCGCGTGGCGACGGGCGCGGGAGCTGGCTTTACGGCACTTGGTTTATTGTGGATTTCCGGGCTGGATGCGGAGTCGTCGCTGCCCGGGATTGCGATGCGAATTGCCGTCGCCGGTGTCGGATTCGGGATGCACCAGGCCGCTGTGTACTCGCTTGCGATGCGCAGAGCCGCGCCGGAACACGCCAGCGCAGGATCGGCGGTGCTGGCGGTCGCGCAGACGCTGGGCACGCCGCTATCGATCACGTTCGGGATGGTGATCTTTACGTGGCGCCAAGAGATCGCCCTGGATGCGGGAGTACAGGCTACCGACGCCTTTGTTGGCGCGTTCCATGACGCCTATCTTGCTGCGGCGGCCGTCGCTGTGCTGGCCGGGCTGGTCGTGGTGAGTTTCTGGCGGCGAGCTTCTTAGCCGGACTTATAAAGCTGAACCGGTTCGCCCCGTGAGGAGGACTTATAGGCGGCCAGAATCACTTGCGTCGACGATGCGGTAAGTTTAACGCCAGCATCGGGAGTTTTATCCGCGTCCAGACAGTCCAGGAACGACGAAACCTTGCCCGCTCCCCGCCCGGACTCGTCCTCGAATGCGAGCCCTCCCACCTTCTTCGGGCCGCCGGGCTCGACCTGTGTCGAGCGCCACATAGACATCGGATCCACTGGATGGGAAGTCGGTGTGGCAGCGACGCGAAGTGATATGCCTGAAGGCGGCGATCCTGTCCTTGGATTGGCTATGCTGACGATATTGAACGATCCGTGGTCGCGGCCACGGTGTAGACCCGTTCTCGCAAGTAGACAAGGGATTTTTTGGCGAACTTCGACACCAGTTTCCAGATCGAATCGATTCAGACCTTTCACATCGCACTTGAGGGCGCGTACTGGGAAGACTACCGCCGTGACGAGGTCGTTTCTGCTACCGAACGGTTCGAGTTCAAGGCCGGTTGGCCAACGGTGTACGCGCTTTCGATTGAGACGGCGCTTGTAAAGATCAAGTTCAGCGACGGAACAACCGGCTGGGGCGAGGCGAACGTGCCTATCGGCCCTGAGGTCTTCTGCCTTGTGCTAGAAAACCTGGTGCAGCCGATGGCGAAGGGGCGGGAGTTCGGGCACCCGGGCGATCTGAACGAGTACCTGTACCTGGCGCAGCGCGGGCGGGGTTACTTCAGCGGTTTCTGGCAGGACGCGCTCGCCGGGCTGGACATTGCTATCTGGGACGCGCTCGGCAGGCGGGCCGGAGTTCCGGTGGCGGAAATGATCGTGAACGACTCATCTTTGGCCACCCCGCGAAAGGAGCTGCCGGTGTACCTGTCCGGGATACGAAGTGCGACGCTACCGGAACGCATAGACCGCGCCAACAACTGGCTCGATACCGGGTTGCAAGGTGCGAAGATATTCCTGACCGGTGATCTGGACAGTGGGCTGACCGAACTCGCAGCGCTACAAAAAGGCGTCCCCGGCATGGATCAGTGGATGGTCGACACACTGTGGACGCTTGAGGGCGACGATCCGGCGCGTGGCAAGCGTGAATTCGGTGATATGGGGGTGCGTTTTCTTGAGTGTCCCATCAATCCGGAAGACCTTGAGGGGCACCGGAAGCTGATGGGTTTGCCGGGGGCGCCGATCGCCATTGGCGAGCACTTCCGCACGTCACGGCAGCTCCCCGAGTGGCTGTCGCCGCGCTCGTTTGACGTATTCCAACCGGACATCGGCCGCACGGGCATCACCGACGGCCTGAAACAGATGGCGATGGCGCGCGCTGCCGGCATCCCCACGACTCCCCACATGGGCAACGGCGTAGCGGTGTTCCAGGCGGCGACGCTGCAGTTTTCGGCCGTCTGCGAGCCCACCCATCTCCAGGAACTACAGGCCGGGCACTACGAGAAGACGCAGGCGCTCACCGATTCAGCCTGGGTGTACAGAGACGGCGGCTTCACACTCCCGGATCGTCCGGGCCTGGGCGTTGAGGTCGATGAGGACGCGCTACAAGACTTCCTTGTAAAGAAGTAGGAGGCGCCACGTGATCCGTTCTTGACTTGGTTCAGTGACGAGGTGAGAATCCGGGCGGATGTCCGAACCCCGTGGCCCGAAGGGTTTCAAGGAGGCAGATTTGCTCTACGAACTGCGAATTTATGAGTGCTTCGGTGGGCGTTTGCCCGCGCTCCACAGGCGGTTCAACGATCACACGACCGAAATCTTTGAACGGCACGGGATCAAGAACATCGGCTACTGGACGAACGAAGTCGGCCCATCCAGCGTCGAGCTGATCTACATGATCGCCTTCGAGGACTGGGGGCACCGTGAACGGGCCTGGGCGTCATTCGGAAGTGATCCGGAATGGCAAAAGGTCCGGGCGGCATCGGAAGAGGACGGCCTCATAGTGAAGAACGTCCGCAACCAACTGTTGAAACCTACTCCGTACTCGCCCCTGCAATAACCTCAACGCAATAAACTCTCAGGAAAGGAACAGCCCCATGCCCGTAATGGACAAACTCCAGGCCATCTCCGGAACGGCCGCCATCGTCGGCGTAGCCGAGTCGGACCAGATAGGCCGGACCCCGGACAAGGGCCCGTTGGAGTTGCACGCCGAAGCCGGCCGCAACGCACTCGCGGACGCCGGGATAGACAAAAGCGAGGTCGACGGGGTCTTCACCGCCGGCTACTCCACATATGACGTCGCCGAGTACATGGGCATCACGCCCCACTTCACCGACTCGACATCGGTCGGCGGCTCTTCTTTCGTAATCCACATCGCCCACGCAATTGCCGCCATACAGGCTGGCTACTGCGAGGTGGCGCTGATCACCCACGGACAGACCGGTCGATCCGACCGCGCCCGTGCCGGCGGCAACCCCGGGCTGCCGAGCGCGCAGTACGAGACCCCGTACGGGATCATCGGCCCACCCGTCGCCTACTCGCTGGCGGCAAACCGCTACATGCACCAGTACGGCGAGGACCGCACGCGTGAGGCGATGGCAAACGTCGCCGTCTCGACGCGCAAGTGGGCCAACATGAACGAGAAGGCCTACTTCTACGACACGCCGATGACCTTCGACGAATACCACGACTCCCGCTGGATCTCCTGGCCGTTCCACCTCCCGGACTGCTGTCTGGTGACGGATGCCGGCGCGGCGATCGTGATCACGTCCGCAGAGCGGGCGAAGTCCACCAAAAAGGGCGCTGTCAACATCCTGGGAGCGGCGGAAGGACACGACCACGCCGTCCTCCACCAGATGCCAGACCTGACACGGACCTGGGGCCGGCACTCCGGGCCGCAGGCGCTTGAGATGGCCGGCGTCACGCACGACGACCTGGATCTGGCGATGATCTACGACTCGTTCACCTACACGGTGCTCGCAACGCTGGAAAGCCTGGGCTTCTGCGGACCGGGAGAGAGCCCGGACTTCGTGGCCGACCAGCGCACCGCCCCCGGAGGCAACTTCCCGCTCAACACGAGCGGTGGCGGTCTTTCTTACACCCACCCGGGCATGTACGGCATCTTCACGGTTGTTGAAGCCGTACGGCAGCTCAGAGGTGAGACCGGACAACGACAACTCGATGAATGCAAACTGGCCATGGCACACGGCACGGGCGGACTTCTTTCGTCCACTGGTACCGTGATTCTGGGAAGGGACTAACAGAGATATGGCAGACGGATACAACAAGCCGATCCCGATTCCGCAGCCGGAATCAGACAACTACTGGGAGGGCGCAAAGGCCGGCGAGCTGCGTCTTCGCAAGTGTGATGACTGCAACCAGGCGTACTTCTACCCGAGGAACATCTGCCCGGAATGCGGCAACAACAACACGTCATGGATAGTGGCCAGCGGCAACGCGAAGATCCACACCTTCGCAATCGTCCACCGGCCCCCACACCCCGGTTTCATGGACGACGTTCCGTATGTCCCGGCAATCGTGGAGCTTGAGGAAGGCCCGCGGATGGCGACGCAGATCATCAACGTGGAGGCCGACCCGTCAGTGATCTCCATCGACATGGCGGTGAAGGTAGTTTTCGAGTCGATCACCGACGAGATCTCGCTGCCGAAGTTCGAGCCTGCGTAAACGAACACGCAATGCGTGTGAGAAGGGTGGATCATCCGGTCCGTCCTTCTCACAAACCGTTTCGGCGTCGGAAGACGCGCCAGGCTGAATACCAGAGGACGTATTAGATGCCAGTAATGGACAAGCTCAAGGCGATATCCGGCTCGATCGCTATCGTCGGCGTTGCTGAATCGGACAACATCGGTCGTGTTCCGGAAAAGGGCCCGATGGAACTGCACGCTGAGGCCGGGCGCAACGCGCTAGCGGACGCCGGGATAGACAAAAGCGAGGTCGACGGGGTCTTCACTGCCGGGTACTCGACTTACGACATCGCAGAGTACATGGGCGTCACGCCCCACTTCACCGACTCGACATCGGTCGGTGGCTCCTCTTTCGTGATTCACATCGCACACGCAATGGCCGCCATCGCTGCGGGTTACTGCGAAGTGGCGCTGATCACGCACGGCGAGTCCGGCCGCTCAAACCGGGCGCGAGCCGGCGGCAACCCTGGACTGGCCGGGGCGCAGTACGAAGCGCCATACGGCATCATGGGCGCGCCGATCGGCTACTCGCTGGCCGCAAACCGTTACATGCACCAGTACGGCGAGGATCGGACGCGTGAGGCGATGGCAAATATCGCCGTCTCCACACGCAAGTGGGCCAATATGAACGAGAAGGCCTACTTCTACGACACGCCGATGAGCTTCGACGAGTACCACGACTCCCGCTGGGTATCGTGGCCCTTCCACCTCCCGGACTGCTGTCTGGTGACGGACGCCGGGGCGGCGATCGTGATCACTTCAGCCGAACGTGCAAAGTCGACCAAGAAAGGCGGTGTAAATGTCCTGGGTGTAGCCGAGGGTCACGATCACTCTGTTCTGCACCAGATGCCGGACCTCACGCGAACCTGGGGCCGGCACACCGGACCACAGGCGCTTGAGATGGCAGGACTGTCGCACGACGATCTTGACCTGGCGATGATCTACGACTCGTTCACGTACACCGTGCTCGCGACGCTTGAAAGCCTCGGCTTCTGCGGACCGGGTGAAGGCCCGGACTTCGTCGCAGACCAGCGCACGGCGCCGGGCGGCGACTTCCCGCTCAACACGAGTGGCGGCGGCCTATCCTACACGCACCCGGGTATGTACGGCATCTTCACGGTCGTTGAAGCCGTTCGACAGCTCAGGGGCGAGACCGGACAGCGCCAGTTGGACACCTGCGAACTGGCCATGGCCCACGGCACAGGCGGGACACTGTCCTCTACCGGCACCGTGATCCTGGCCCGGGACTAAGGACCAGGCGCAGGTCGCGTATCGAATCAGCTCAGTTAAGGGGCGGGCTCTCGGGTTCGCCCCTTAACGCTCCTCGTAAATACGATGAAGAACTAAACGTAAGAGGAATACAATTGCTCTTTGCGTTCGCGAATCTTGCAGGCGCCTACTCGGGCACGAACGCCAGGCTGGTATTCACAGGACACCGGAATGAGCAACGTTCGCCACTTTCTCTCGGTCACAGATCTCGCGCCTTCAGAGCTCCGAGAGGTGATCGCGCGGGGTCGAGCGTTGAAAGCAGGCGAGCCATCGGGGGCGCTCGCAGGTAAATCCATCGCTATCCTGTTCGAGAAGCCGTCCCTGCGCACCAAGCTCAGCTTCGAGGTCGGCATATCCCGGCTCGGTGGCCACCCGATCTACTTTTCGCCCGAAGAGGTCGGACTCGGCAAACGCGAGCCAGTACAGGATGTGGCGCGCGTTATGTCGCGCATGGCGGACGCGGCGGTGATCCGGACCTTCGACCACAACATAATCGAAGAGTTCTCCGCGGCAGCGACCATCCCCGTTATCAACGCCCTGACCGACGGAGAGCACCCCTGCCAGACGCTGGCGGATCTCCAGACCATCGAGGAGAGCAAGGGCTCGCTCAAGGGCGTCAGGGTGGCGTACATCGGCGACGGCAACAACGTCGCCATCAGCCTGGCCCTCGGAATGGCGTCCACCGGCGGACACCTGACCATCGCATCCCCTCCGGGCTACGTACTGCCCGAAAAAACGGCAAGCGATGTGGTTCCGTTAAACGCAGCGAGCGGCGGCAGCTTGAAGCTGATCACCGATCCCGTTGAGGCGGTGAGCGGCGCCGACATCGTGTACACGGACGTCTGGACAAGCATGGGCCAGGAAGAGGAGAGGCGGGCACGCCTGGAGGCATTCAAGGGCTACCAGGTGAACCCGGAACTGCTAGATAACGCCCCGGCAGGGGTTTGCTTCATGCACGACCTGCCGGCGCACCCGGGCGAGGAGATCTCCGACGGGCTGCTCATCGATCCAAGGTCGATCGCGTTCGACCAGGCGGAGAACCGGCTTCACTCGCAGGCCGGTCTACTGCACTACATGTTCACTCAAGGCTGATATCCGTGGCCCTTCCGGTAATCGCCATAGTCGGCCGGCCGAACGTCGGCAAATCGACCCTGTTCAACCGGCTCGCCGGAGAACGAATCGCGGTAGTAAGCGACATCGCCGGGACGACGCGCGACCGAGTCTCCGCCGACGCAAAATGGGGCGATGAGCGCTTCATCCTGGTGGACACGGCTGGCATAGAAGGCAACAGCGAGGACATCTTCTGGCCGGACATGCAGTCTCAGGTACTGAAGGCGCTCGACGAGGCCGACGCCCTGATTTTTGTGACGGACACGTACCAGGGCCTCACTCCCGGCGACCGGGACGCCGCAAACCTCATACGCCGCTATCACAAACCCGTCGTCCTCGCCGCCAACAAGGCGGACAACATTGAACGTGAACAGGACGCGGTCGAGGCGTATGAACTGGACCTGGGCGATCCCGTCCCCATCAGCGCATATCACAACATGGGGATCACAGATTTGATGGCCGCCGTGATGGGGACCGTGGTGACGGAGGAAGAGGAAGAGACCGAGCGGGACGTTCGTATCTCAATCGTGGGCCGGCCAAACGTGGGCAAGTCCGCGCTTTTGAACGCGTTGACGGGCGAGGAACGCGCGCTCGTGAGCGACATACCGGGCACGACCCGGGATTCGGTCGACAGCCGTTACCACTACATGGACGGCGACACGGGCGTTGAATCCGAACTCGTTTTCATAGACACGGCAGGTCTTCGCAGACGCGGCAATATCGAACAAGGCATCGAAAAGTACAGCGCCCTGCGGACAATCCAGTCGATCGAGCGCTCACACACGACGCTGATCGTCCTTGACGCGACCGAGTTCGTGACTGCCCAGGACCTGCACGTCGGCGGATTTGCCTCCGAGGCGGCGCGCGGGCTTGTGGTGGTCGTGAACAAATGGGACCGGGCGCGGGAACTCAAGTTGACACGGGAAGAGGCCGAGGAAGAGATCCGGGACCGGTTCAAGTTCCTTCCGAACTCGTCGGTCGTGTTCACGTCCGCTTTGACCGGACGCGGCATGAATCGACTACTCGAGGCCACCGTCCGCACCCATGCCGAGTGGACCAAACAGATAACGCCCGGGGATCTGACCCGGACCGTCATCGATGCCCTCGCCACGCATCCGCCGCCCCGGGGGGGATATCGGAGGGTAAGATTGCGCAAGGTTGCCCAGACCCGGACCGGCCCTCCCACGTTTACTTTCCACATGGCGAACCCGGACTTAATACACTTCTCGTACCGTCGTTATCTTGAAAACCGTTTGCGTGACGCGTTTGGATTTGATGGCAGTCCGCTGCGGATGCGATTTGTAGGGGGAGCTTGATGGAACCGCTGCTGTTTGCGGGATCCCTTATCGTCGCTTACATGCTCGGCGCATTGCCGACGGGACTGGCCGTCGGCAAGATGATCCGCGGGGTGGACATCCGTCACTACGGAAGCGGCAGCAGCGGCTCCACGAACGTGTACAGGACGCTGGGCCGAATCCCCGCCGCGACCGTCGTTGCGCTTGACATCGCCAAGGGCGCGCTGTCGGTTGGCATCGCCTGGTACGCGACGGACGGTAACGCCTACGCCATGTCGTTGACCGGCGTGATGGTCATCATCGGGCATAGCTGGCCCGTTTTCTCCGGGTTCCGGGGCGGTAAGGGCGTGTTGACGGGATGGGGCGCCATGATCGTCCTATCCCCGATCGCAGCTGGCATCACGGCTCTGGGATGGATCATCGTCACCGTCACGCGCTACGTCTCGGTCGGCTCCTTGGTCGGCACCACCCTCGGCACGATAGCAATAGTGGCCCTCGGCCTGCTCGGGTACGCCCCTATGGAATACGCCATCTTCGCGATGGGAGGCGGGGTTGTGGTGTTCATCCGCCACAACGACAACATCAGCCGCCTCATGTCGGGCACCGAGAAGCCGGTGACGGAAGCCGGCCGGCCCACTCGCGCCCGAACCCGCCACAGCTAGAGGCATCACATGGCACGAGTGGGAATAGCAGGAAACACAAGCTGGGGCACGACCCTGGCGATCCTGGCGGCCCGTTCCGGTCACGATGTCACGATCTGGGCGCGAAGGCCTGACGACGCAAGCCTGCTACAGGCCGCCAGGAGAAACGACCGGTTTCTGCCGGGGTTAGACTTTCCGGACGGCCTGACGGTCACGGCCTCCACGGACGAGGCTTTCGGACGTGCGGACCTAGCGTTGATCGCCGTACCGTCCTCGTCCGTAGTTCAGAACTCCAATGCGATCGCCCGTTCATTGCCGGGTGGGACGATCGTGATCAGCGCCACCAAGGGCATCGACCAAGCGACCGGAAATCGAATGTCTCAGATCGCCGGGACGGCGCTGGGTCGGGCTGATATCGGCGCTCTGTCCGGACCGAATCTCGCACTAGAGATCGCAGAGGGCAAACCGGCGACAACCACGGTTGCGCACGTCGATGAATCGGCGGCGATTGCAGTGCAGGGAATTTTGAATTCCAGCGTATTCCGGGTTTACACCAGTTCCGACCTCGTGGGAGTCGAACTTGGCGGCGCGCTTAAGAACATCATCGCTATTGGCGCCGGATTTATCGATGGATACGGCCTCGGAAACAACGGAAAATCGGCTTTCGTGACCCGGGGTCTGGCGGAGATCACGCGTCTTGGCGTGGCGATGGGTGCCCGGGCTGAGACGTTCGCCGGCCTCTCGGGGATGGGCGATCTGGTCGCCACCTGCTACAGCGATCTATCGCGCAACAGGTACGTTGGCCAGCAGTTGGCAAAGGGTCGGTCAGCGGCCGAGATCGTCGGCGGAATGGATCAGGTGGCCGAGGGAGTTATGACGACGCGCGCCGCTGTGGCGGTGGCCGATTCCCTTGGCGTAGATATGCCGATCGCCAGCGTGACCAGGGCCGTGCTGGCCGGGGAGCTCGATCCACAGTCGGCGGTCGAGGGGCTGATGCGACGGACACCGGTGTCGGAGACCGAGTCGCCCCGTTAGGCTTTCCCGTTTACGACCCGGACCCTCCAAGTTCGCCCAGCTCGTACATGACGGCGCTAACGGTGGCGATCGCGGCCGTTTCTGCACGAAGGATGCGGCTGCCCAGGGTCACGGACAACGCCCCGCGCTCCCTTAGATGCCCGATCTCCGTTTCGGTGAGACCGCCTTTAGGCCCGATCACAATGCTGACGGCGTCTTCGAGGCCCGTCTTCTGTGTTCTGAGGGCATCATGCAGGCTCAGAGAGATTTCGCCCTCCCAGGGGACGATGAACAGGTCCGCAGGAGGTTCCCCGAACGCGTCGTCAAGCGCAACCGGGGCCGCGACATCCGGGACGTATACCCGGCCGGACTGCTCGGCGGCCTCCTGCAGAATCCTTGCCCAGCGGGCCTGACGGCTCTCCGAGGCGCCCGTCGCGCCAGCCCCTGCCACTCTTTCGGTAAGTAACGGGACGAAGTGTTTTACGCCCAGCTCGACGCCCTTCTGAAGAACGATCTCGAACTGTGCCGCGTCGATAAGCGACTGGTAAAGCGTGATCTCTATCCCCGGCTCGGTGCTCGGACGCGTGACGTCGAGGATGTGGCCCTCAGCAGAGCGGCCAGACACATCATCCAGCTTTATCGTCCACTGGACCCCGCTGCCATCGAAGACGCCCACTTCTTCGCCCGGCCGCATCCTGAGCACGCGCGACAACTGCCTGGCAATGTCGCGTGGGAACCGGATCGGGCCTTCGGCTGGCACACCGTCCGGCAGATAGAACCGGTGCATGGCTTTAATTCGGTACAGATCGAGGGCGCATGACGGCGGAGAACGCCGCCCAGTCGCCTGATATTGTGAGATCGGTGAAGTCAGCGCCCGCCTCGTTGAAGGCGGCTTCCACTTCGTCCTTGCGCTCCACGAGCAGCCCGGATCCTACGAACACGCCCCCGATCGTCAGGGTCGTCAGTATGAGGGGGGCGAGTGCAATAAGGACGTTAGCGGAGATGTTTGCCACGGCGACATCAAACGAGCCGTCAGGAGTGGCCGGGTTCGGCAAGCTGCCCTCGTGGAAATTCGCGCCCGCCGCAAGCCCGTTTTTGCGGAGGTTATCATTGCTGGCCTTTATTGCATCCGCCTCGATGTCAAGCCCTGTGACCGACCCGGCCCCCAGCTTGTACGCTGTGAGCGTAAGGATCCCCGACCCACAACCAAGATCCAGCACGTTGTAGCCTTCCGCTACCGTTTTCTCAAGGTAAAGCATGCACATCCGGGTCGTGGGATGGTGGCCGGTGCCGAACGCCAGGCCCGGGTCGAGCTTTATTACGATATCGTCAGATGTCCGGTCCCAGTTGGAGCCTTCCGGGGCGATCACCAGTCTCTTTCCGACGCGAACAGGTTCGAATTCCTGAATCTCCCACTCCCGATCATTCAGGACACGCTCGCTCAGGGGCGGGATCGGATGGAGGTGGGAGATGAGCCTGATGCCCAGATCGATATTGGAGCGACGATCTTCTGTCGTGGCGTCGATCGGCAAGTAGGTCCTTACGATTACCGGCGCGTCCACGTGCGGCTCCTCACCCTCGTCCGGGTTGTATCCGCCGGCCTCCTCTACAACCACCCCGCCTTCGCCGTAACGGGCGAACAGGTGTGCCAGGGGCTCTGCGTATTCGCCCGGAGCCTGTGTACTCAGTTCAAGCCACTGTGCGGGCATGCGGGTTTGGCCGTGTCCTTGGACTCATGGGGAATCGATGGGCGGAACTGATCGGGGATCGGTAGGGCTCCGGCGTTAGTTATCGTCGCCGCTTATGAAATCTTTGACCTTGCCGAGCCAGCCATCTTCTTCCGAACCAAGGGGATCGGAACCATCGGGCGAGACATCGCCACCCATAGTGGCGGCGAGTTCCTCGAGCAACTCTCGCTGACGTTCATCGAGTTTGCGTGGAATTGCGACGTTCACGATGACTATCTGATCGCCACGGCGTCCTGAAGGTCCAAGATGCGGCACACCGAGATCACGCATCCTGAAGGCCTGGCCGGACTGGGTGCCGGCGGGAATCTTAAGTTCGTGAGGGCCATCCACGGTCTGTACCCGGGCCGTGACCCCGAGCGCCGCCCGGGCTACATTGACATCCAGTTTCATAAGTATGTCGTAGCCGTCACGTTCAAATATTTCGTGACGTTCCACGTCTACATGTAGGTAAAGATCGCCCGCCGGCGCGCCCGGATCCCCCGGCTCGCCCTCTGATCGCAGGCGAATTCTGCTTCCGGAGTCCACTCCAGCGGGAACGTTTACGGAAATCTTGCGGTGGTTGCGCTCACGTCCCGCGCCTTTGCACTGGCTGCACGGCGACGATACCGTACTGCCCTCACCCTGGCAGGTAGAGCAGGTGGACATCTGGGCAAATTGGCCAAAGACGCTGCGCTGGATCCGTCGCACCTCGCCGGCGCCGTTGCAGGTTGCGCACTGTGTGGCGGATGTTCCAGGTTCCGCCCGGCTTCCCGAGCACCGTCCACAGGCTTCGACACGATTGATATCGAGTTCTTTCTCGGCCCCGAAGACGGCTTCCATGAAGGTGATCGTCGTTCGGTACTCCAGATCTCGGCCACGTGCCGGACCCCGGGACCGTTGCCCGCCGCCGAAGAACGACTCGAAAATATCCCCTAGACCACCGAAACCTTCGAAGCCTTCGAAGCCGCGCCCCGCCGCTCCGTTCGCTCCGGCATGGCCGAATTGATCGTACGAAGCGCGTCTGTCCGGGTCGCTCAAGACCTGGTACGCCTCGCTGATCTCCTTGAAGCGCTCCGTTGCACCCGAGTCCTTGTTCCGATCTGGATGGAACTGGAACGCGAGTTTGCGGTACGCCTTTTTGATGTCCTCAGATGTGGCGTTGCGCGCTACCCCGAGGGTTTCATAAAAATCAGTTTTTGTGGTCATTGACGATGGGTATTCACTCGTCGAGCGGCATTAAACGCGGATATACGGAGTTCATTATACGAACGTGAAAGATCGATCGGCGAGGCCGTTTCCCCGGATTTGACTAGATGTGCGCCACCGTTGACTTGTCAGACGACGGATATCCGTAATACGACTCTGTGACGAGATCGCTCAACAGAGTCGCCGCCGCTTCAACCACAGGGACGGCTCGTTGGTAGGCCAGTCTTGTCGGGCCAATCAATCCCACAACCCCGGATGCCTCAGACGGTATCCCATATCGGGCGACTATTACGCTGCACCGGTTGAACTCCACACGAGGGATCTCAGCGCCGATGTAGACGATAGCGCTGCCGTCGCTTGGTGCGCCCTCGGCGAGGTCGGACAACGCTTCTTCACTGTCCAGCACCTCGGTCAGTTCAGCCCCGTAGTTGTCCTGGGACAGCTCTGGCGCTCCCAGCAGGCGCCCAAGCCCTTCGATGTTGTAGCCCAAGGTTCTTTGATCATCCCGTTCTCTCAGTGCGCTCACCGTGGAGTCAAGCACGAGGGACTCAAGTCCCTGGTTGGACTCGTCGGGTCCGATCTGCCGGGCGATCTCGTCCGCGGTACGGCCGACCACCGCGTTGTGGACACGGTTACGGACGCGAAACAGTTCATCCTGCGTCGTCGGCGACTCCAGCTGGATCAGCTGTTTGACGACCGTGGTTTCGTGAAGAATGAGGACCAGCATGGCGGTCAGATCCTGCATCAGAAGGAGTTCAAGCTGTTTGATCCGGGGCGCATCGGCTCTGGGTGTCGATGCGAACGCCAGGGTCTTCAGAAGCCCCGCCACTATGGAAGCGGCGGCATCGGCCCACTCCTCCATATCACGGCGCCGTTTCTCGAGGGCGACCTGTATGGCGGCGAAATCCCGGGCGTCTGGCGCGCTGTAATGCGCCTCCAGGCCCTCAACGATGAATCGATACCCTTTGTCCGCCGGCACGCCGCCTGCGGAACTGTGCGGGCGTGTAATGTACCCGTCATCCTCAAGGCTAACCATCTCGTTACGGACGGTCGCCGGGCTCACCTTGACTTTAAGGTCCGACGCTACCACCGAAGACGCGACCGGCTCACCGGTCGCTATGTAACCTTCCACGATCAGCTTGAGTATGCTGCCGCGGCGCTGACTCAGGGTGGTCATTCACGCTCTCCATGGAGAAGCGATATAAATCGCGACGGTGGCCCCACGTTTGACCGATCAATCGCGGCGAACGTAGCACGGCCCAAAAGGGGTGTCAACACGATTGGCTTACGTTGACCGCGCATTGGGGAGCGCGTAGAGTAGAACGTGGTTTTGTCGGCCCTTCATTCAAGGGTTTACCGGCTTTCACTCCACCGATTTCTGACCCACCTTTTCGCGTATCACGCGCCTCTGGAAACACTTTATGGACATTCGCTGGCAGGCTGAGAGTTCGATCATTATTAACGCGACCGCGGGAACTCTTGTCATGGATCCGTTGCCCGGTTCAAAGCCGGGTCCAGATATCGATTCAAGCTCATGCGTTGTAACCATCAGCCACGCCGCCGTCCTTCCGGGTATCGAGGGATGGGAAGATACGGTGCATGTGATCCGAGGACCGGGCGAGTATGAGATTTCGGGTCTCGGCGTGCACGGCATCGCCGTTCCACTGGGTGACTCCAACGATCCCCGGGCTCTCAACACCGTTTACGCTCTGGATGCGGAGATGATCACGGTCTGCAATCTCGGCGGGCTGAACGGGCCGCTTCCGGCTCAGGCCGCACAGTTGATCGGTCGCGTAGATGTATTGATCACGCCCGCCGGGGGGACCGACCAGGCGATTTCAGCGGATCAAGCAGCCGCCGTGACCCGGGCACTGGAACCTCGGGTCATCATTCCGATCCACGCAGGTGTCCCGTCCGACGGATCCGATTTCAGCGCCCTTGATCCTTTTGTATCGGAGATCGGCCTGGCCAAGCCGGAACCTGTTGCACGGGTGACTATCACCCGCGGCAATCTCGGAGATGCGCAACGCGTTGTGCTACTCCGGCCGCAGGGTGACGATTAAGCCTCCGCTTGACCGTTAGTTGACTCGTGCCGGCTTGGGTTCGGGCGAACCCGTTCGAACACGCGTCCAGCGTCTTGATACCGGCTCAACCTTGTCGTCAAGCGCCAGGTGCGCGGCGAGGCGCGACAAATACAACTCAGTCCGAACCTCTGAGGATCGATCACTATCGGCCGGGACTTCCCGTTCTCTCGTTAAGCCCCGGCGCCGGGGCTAACCCGCCCGGTCTACCGCCGCCGCCGCGCTTCGACGCCTGATTCCAACCCACAACGCTAACGCGATCGGCGCCAGCAATAACCCGATCTGACTTGCCGATGCTGGTCCGCCGGGGTTGGCGCTGCACAACCCGCCACCGCCCTCGTCTTCCTTCGCTTCGGGCGTCGACGTTGTTTCCGGCACCGAAGTCGTTTCCGGTACCGAAGTCGTTTCCGGTACCGAAGTCGCGGTAGGCGTGGCCGGTATCGGGATCGGGGTGGGAGTTGCTGTCGCGGTCGGGGCTGGCGTGCTTGTTGGCACTGGTGTCGGCGTGCGTGTCGGCTCCGGTGTTGCCTGGGGGACGGGCGTCGCCGTCGGCTCCGGAGTCGGCACCGCCGTTGGAACGGCCGTCGGCACCGCCGTTGGAACGGGCGCCGGCGTTGGCGTCGGCAGGGCACCGAACGTCAAAATTACGTTCTCTACGATCGCGCCGGGCTGGTACGGCACCGTCTGGGCCGCCTTCATGCCGGCTAAGTAAAACTCGATCGGGACACCCGTGAGTGAGGCGTCTGCGGGATCCACGATGATAGAGAAGTCACCGGCGGAAAGATTCCCCCCCGTGACTTCGTACGAAGATCCTATACGCACCGTCAGCAGTGTCGAATCTGGCGGCGCTACGTCACCCGCCTGTACGAACCCGGAGTAGCGTGCCGGCAGGCTCGGGACCGGAGTCGGCGCCACGGGCGCGGTTGAGAACACCAGGTCAAACACTCGCGATGCCGGACACGGGTCCGGGCCGCAGTCGGGCAACAAATAAGTGTCTTTGGTCGACGACACGATCTGGTTCTCAAGGATGAACTCCACGTCGTTGCCATCGACGCCAGAAGCCGGGCCGACCTGTAAAGCAATGTAACGACCGTTCTTCGTCGTGACGACGCTCACCCCTTCATCTGCGCCCACGATCCTGGCCCGGATCTCAAGACCGTCCTCCGCCGGCTGCCCGGCAACGGTTACAGAGCCCTGGTAGAGGGTGAACGCCAGACTGGGAAATCCCTGAGCATCCGCAGATTTTGAACTCACCGCAATCACACCAACGAGCATGACCGCCAGCAACAATGTCAAGACAACTCTGCGCTTCATGATTCCTCCTGGGCCGCTGCGTTAACTCAAATAGTTTACGCACCCCCCAGATAAACACACACCCCCCTCCCCAATAAAGGGAAGGGGGGTGCGTCTGATTCCCGGTTAAGGGTTTCTGGCTACGGGACGATCACCTGTGCTGCCGTGGTGTATGCCCAGTAGGCTTCACCAGCGATAACGTTAGCGCCACCATCTACTGCCGGGCGAGTCATCAACACCTGCCACACCTTAGAGGTCGCGTTCCAGGAGTAAACCTGGGTGACCTTGGCCGGGAAGTAATCCTCCCCAGTCTTTATGGTGCTACCCGGCTGCTGCAGCGCTCCACCAGAGCCACCTGTAACGTCCGTTACACCAACCAGGTTCCAACCTATATCGATTGGGGTGGACGGCGGGATCGACGAAGCGTTGAGGGACGGGATCGGGACCACAAGGGCCGAGACCGCATCCGCTACCACCACATAGCCGACTCCACTTTCCACACTGGCCAGGTCACCGGCCAGTTCGCCACTCGATTCGTCACGGACGGCGCTGGAGAAGACTCCAGTTGCCGTGTCGTAAGAGGACACCGAGACGATACCGGCCGGCGAGAACACCGCATTGATGCTCGTGTCGGCTGGATCCAGCGGGAACGACACCAGGGTCGTGCCCGGGAGCACCGTCATCTTGAAGTCTGCACGTTTGGCAATCACGAAGGTGCTAGACAGGCCAGTGGCCTTGTTACCGGCCAAGTCCGTCGCCGTGCCCGTGGCCTTGTACGTGCCAAGTGCCAGGTCAGACGTTGCTCGGACGTACACCTTGGTGTCACTTGTGCCCAGCTCGGCGGTTACGTCTGTCAAGGTCGCGGACGACACTCCGAATTCAGCCTTGGAAACGGTCACCTTTTCGCCGAAGTCCCAGCGGACGAACGGACTGGCGTCCGACGTGCTGCCGGTCGGGGACAGGGTCAGGGTCGGCGCCGTCTTGTCCAGAGTGAACGTGATCGCTCCGGTAGCTGCGTCGTCCGCCTTGCCCGCCACTTTCTGTCCGACAACCGTTCCGGCCGGAACCGCAAGCCCGTCAACTGCGTTAGCCACAGCTGTGAGCGCAGCGGAGTCGTTCGCGGTAACCACGACCGACTTCTTCTGGCCATCAAGGTCCCCAGCGCCACCACCACCGTATGAGCCACCACTGAAGGAGGCGATCCAGGTGTTGCTTCCCTGGTTGACGGCCGTCACGGTACCTTCAGCGGTAACCGCGTCAGCGCCGTCGTAAATCTGGACGACCGGGTCAGCCGAGAGGCCCTCGTCTGACGTAATCGTGATGGTCATCGCGAGCTTGGTCAGCGTTGCGGGGGCTGTTGCCGACGAACCGCCGGACAAAGCCACCGTAACCGTCGGGGCCATAGCGTCCTTACCGACCTTGGAGCCGGTGGACGTCGTGTTACCCGCGGCGTCCGCAATGGCGCCAACAATCCTGACGGTCGGGGCGTCCTTGGTTGCAAGGGCATCCGTCATCGTCAGGAAGACGCTGTCCAGGAATCCGGTACCACCAACAGCGGCCTCCGCCGGAACATGCGTCACGGCACCAATCACGACCTCGAAGTCTGTGTTCGTGATCGTGGCGGCATCGATGTTGTCGTTGAAGTTGACTTCAATCGACTTGCTTTGGTTGACCTTGCGAACGGCAGGGCTGACCGTGCTGTTGAGCGCGAAGCCTGTGTAAGCGTTGCTGATACCTGGCAGGGTACGGTCGATTTTGACCGTGTTGTCCTGGCCACGTCCAGCTACGTTGTCACTGCCGCTGCCGGAGGTCTTCGAGTCGCTCCAACCCATGTTTCCCGCAAGGTCAGATGCCTGAACCTGCCAGTCAACGGTGTGGTCTGGAGTCGAGCCCGTGTACTCTTTCGGCAGGTTGGCCGCAGGCGTCAACGTGAACGTCGTACTCGTTGCGCCGTCTGCAGAACCAGCCGGAAGTGTTGGCGTGTTTACGTCGACCGCTGAGCCCTTTGTGGCCGCAACGTCGGCAGCGTCAAGGGCGTCATCCGTCTCATCGATGAACACCAGTACGTTACTGACGTCAAGGCCAGACGTCGAGTCGGTGACCGAGCCGGCGAATGCCGGTCGCAGCACCTGCGTGGCGCTAGCGTTGGTCGGAGACGTAACCGTCACCACCGGGGCGACGGACTCCGCCGTAGCGGTTGAGGTCACACTCTTGGCGGTGGCCCCAGTCTTGGGCGTTGCGTCCGAGTAGGTCACCGTGAGAATTCCACTGTTCTGGATCTCGATCTCGGTGGCCGACGCTGCCGAGTCCTGGACGTCTTGAAGGTCAATGCTGCCCTTGAAGATGCCAGAGCTCGCAGCTGTCTCACTGATCGTAAAGGTCTTGCCGGTGGTGTTCTGGGTCGTGGCGACCTTAACAACTACCGTGTTGACCGCGCTTGTGCTCCATCCGACTGTGATAG